>Ga0209373_10002787_pt1 | contig 16890 bp, 10 predicted proteins | sample Higcelweek5metaG_FD_187173 | JGI IMG/M metagenome (GOLD analysis project Ga0209373, IMG submission 187173) | Freshwater pond sediment microbial communities from the University of Edinburgh, under environmental carbon perturbations - High... | ecosystem: Environmental > Aquatic > Freshwater >... | reverse complement strand
CGTGGTCAGGGCCTCGCCCGAAGCCGCAGAGATCCCAACATCGGGGCGTAGCTTAGCCTGGTAGAGCGCTACGTTCGGGACGTAGAGGTCGTGAGTTCGAATCTCACCGCCCCGACCATTTAGCCTGCGGCTTCGGCCGCGGGCTTTTTGTTGCCCACACCCCGACCGCTCCGGGCTGGCAGCAGATGCCGCGCGAGCGGATCGCGCCGCGCCCTGCTTTGCCGATGCGCCCGCCGCCGCACCGCTTCTCGCCGCCAAACTCGTCGTCTACGGCCCGTCCTCGCGCCACAGGGTCCGCACGGCCTGAACGGTCCCGCACCAGATCCGTAACAAAATATCCGGCACGCGCGTCCGCCACGCCGGTCATGCGCGCCACCGCTCCGAATCGGCAGTGACAATCCCGCCCTTCCGCCGCAACGTTTCCGCTTCATGTCCGCCCTCGCCGATCCCTCCGCCGCCACACCGCCCGCCGCTCCCGCGGCACCGGTCTCGCTGGCGTCGGTCGTCGCCGCCCACGGCAGCGTGCTCATGCTCGATCCCTGCACGATCCACGTCCAGGCGGGCGTGCTCCGCACCGGCCAGGCGCCCATCTGGCATTCCGGCGGCGACGATTCGAGCATCCACCTTTTCGCCGCAGCCGAGATCTGCCTGAAGGCGGCCAACCTGAAACCCAGCCAGATCGGCGCCTACGTCTTCTGCGAAGGCCCCGGCAGCCAGCTCGGTATCCGAACTGCGGCGATGGCGCTGCGCACCTGGCAGGCGCTCCGCACCGCGCCCGCCCCCGTCTTTGCCTACCGCAGCCTCCTCGTCGCCGCCCTCGCGCTCGCCCGCACACACCCCGGCCCGTTCGCCGTCGTGGCCGACGCCCGCCGCGACAGCTGGCACGCCGTGCGTGTCGCCGCCGATGGATCCGCCTCGCCCGTCCTGCGCGTCGCCAGCGCCGAACTCGCCGACTGGCCCGAGCCGCTGCTCACTCCCACCGGCTTCCGCGCCTGGGCGCAACCGCCCCGCCCGGCCGGCACCTGCGACTACGATTGCGCCGCGATGTTCGCAGCGCTCGGCGAGCTGCCGCTCCTCGCACCCGTCGCCGAGCCCGAGCCCTGGTTGTCGGCACCGATCACCTACAAGACCTGGACCGGCGAACGCCACCGCGCCGCGCCGGCCTCGCCCTAACAACTCGTCCGCATTGGCGCCTCGGCACCTATTGGCGGTTCCGCTTCCGCTCCTCTTCATCAGTGTGCACCAGTGTTCACCATCCGCCTTACTTCATTAGTGGTCATTAGTGTGGATTAGTGGTTTCCACTGTTCCGAGACCCATCCGCGACTTTCCATCTCCGACTAGGATGAACTCACCCGACTCCCGCCTGCCCTTGCGTTGCTGGGCCGAAATCGACCTCGGCGCGCTCGAGCGCAACCTCAAGCACATCCGCGCCGCACTGCCCTCGCGCCTCAAATACGTGGCCGTAGTCAAGGCCGACGCCTACGGCCACGGCCTCCCGCAGGCCGCCGCCCGCCTCATGCACGCCGGCGCCGACCTCTTCGCCGTCGCCAACGTCACCGAGGCCACCGCCCTGCGCGAGATCGGCCCCGGCTGGCCCATCCTCATCCTCAGCGCCGTCCTCCCCGACGAGGAGCGCTTTCTCGCCGAATACGACCTTTCCGCCGCCGTCTCCTCCCCCGAGGAGGTCGACCGTTTCAACGAGGTCGGCCGCCGCGCCGGTCGCCCCGTCAGCGTCCACCTAAAGATCGATACAGGCATGGGCCGCCTCGGCGTCTGGGCCCCGCAGGCCCCCGAGCTCTACGCGAAGATCCGCGCCAGCGAGTTCGTCCGCCTCGACGGCGTGTTCACCCACTTCTCCAGCGCCGACAGCGACTCGAAGTACACACGCCAGCAGCGTCGCCTCTTCCTGGAAACACTGGAGAAGCTCCCCGGCCTCGACCGCAAGCGCCTCATCATCCACGCCGACAACTCCGCCGGCCTCGAGACCCTCCAGCGCCGCAGCCCCATCAACGCCGTGCGCGTCGGCCTCCTCCAGTTCGGCATCCTCCCGCACCCCAGCTCGATCCTCGCCGCCGTGCACGTCGAGCCGCTCTTCAGCTTCCACGCCCGCGTCGGCCTCGTGAAGCAGCTCCCGCGCGGCACCGCCGTGAGCTACAACCGCACCTACACCCTCACCCGCAACTCCACCGTAGCCATCGTCACCGCCGGCTACGGCGACGGCATACCGACCTCCTGCAGCAACCGCGCCGAGGTTCTCATCCGCGGGCACCGCTGCCCCGTGCTCGGCCGCGTGACCATGGACCAGACCATCGTCGATGTGACCGACAACCCCGGCGTCGCCGTCGGCGACCACGTGGTGCTCGTCGGCAAGCAGGACGCCGAGGAGATCACCGTCACCGAATTCTCGAACTGGGCGGAGACGATCCCCTACGAAATCCTCTGCTCGGTAACGAAGCGCGTCCCCCGCGTCTACCGCACCACGCTGGGCACATGAGGCAACGTCTCGCGCACCGTTGTGCCGTACTCGGGGACGATGGAAAACGCCTACGACGACCCCGAGTTCTTCCGGCAATATCGTGAACTCCGGCTAAAGGACTCCGGCCTGAACGGTCTGATCGAGGAGCCGGCGCTACGTCGTCGGCTCGGCGATCCGCGTGGCTTGGCCGTCCTCGATATCGGCTGCGGCTTCGGCCACCAGGCCCGCTGGCTCGACGCGCACGGCGCCGCGCGTCCTCGGCATCGATCCATCGCAGCGCATGATCGATGAGGCACTCCGCCTGACATCGGCGCCGGGAATCGAGTACCGCTGCGGCTTCACCGAGGACTTGGTGCAAGCCAATGCCTTCGACCTCGTCGTCAGCTCGATGGCGCTGCACTACGTCGAGGATCTCGACCGGCTCTTCCGCCATGTCCACCTCCTCCTGCGCACCGGTGGCAGGTTGCTGTTCTCGATGGAGCACCCGGTCTGCACAGCCGCACCGGACGGCTACGCCGAGGACGCCCGCGGCAAGTTCTGGCGGTTGTCGCGGTATTTCGAACGAGGCCTCCGCTCCCAGCGCTGGTTCATCGATGGCGTGGAAAAGATCCACCGTCCGCTCGGCGAGATCATCGGATCGCTGCTGCACGCCGGCTTCAGCCTCGACGCCGTGGACGAGCCCGAGCCGATCCTCCCGCCCGAACAGGTCGCGCATCCCGGCGGCGCCTATTACTGGGTTCGCCCACCGCTGCTGGTAGTCGCCGCGACGAGACATGCCACCCCCTGAACGCCTTTCGGGCGGGCTGTCGCATCCCCTACTTTCGTTGTAGGCACCCTTCGACTGTAGCTTGCTTGCTGCAAGCCGTCAGTCGGGTGACCTGAGCACTCACCCTATGTACACCCGTTACATCCCCGCCTTCTGTCTGACGCTCGCCGCCATTCTTCCCAGCGCCGCTCGCGCGGAGACTCCCGCCACCCCGCTCGCGCCACTCACCTGGACCTCGACCGGACCGCTGATCTCCCCCATCGCCGACGCCACGCACCCGATCGTATCCGTCAAGGACCCGACCGTCGTCTACAGCGACGGCCTGTGGCATGTGTACGCCACTACCTACGCCCCCAAGAAGGGCTGGAGCATGATCTACCTCAACTTCCGCAACTGGTCCGAGGCCGCGCAAGCCAAGCCCTACTACCTCGACCGCAACCCCGCCCTCGCCGGCTACCACTGCGCCCCGCATGTCTTCTACTTCCGCCCGCACAAGAAGTGGTACCTCCTCTACCAGTCCCAACATCCCACCGTTTCCACCGCCGACGACCTCTCGAAACCCGAGACCTGGACCGCGCCCCAGCCCCTCTTCGCCGGCACGCCCAAGAGCGTCGTCCAAGGCTGGATCGACTACTGGATCATCTGCGACGACACCCACGCCTACCTCTTCTTCTCCGACGACAACGGACGCTTCTACCGCAGCCGCACCACGCTCGCCGCCTTCCCCAACGGCTTCGACGAACCCGTCGTCATCATGCAGGAGCCGAACCGCTTCGATCTCTTCGAGGCCAGCTGCGTCTACCGCCTGAAGGGGACCAACCAATACCTCTGCTACATCGAATGCCTCGGCGGCACGGAGAACCGCCGCTACTTCAAGGCCTTCACCGCCGACCGCCTCGACGGCACCTGGAAGCCCCTCCCCGGCGCCGACACCTGGGAGAAACCCTTCGCCGGCATGCACAACGTCAAGACCGCCGACGGCTCCCCGCTCTGGAGCATCGACATCAGCCACGGCGAGCTCCTCCGCGACGGTAACGACGAAACCATGACCATCGATCCCGCCAACCTGCACTTCCTCTACCAGGGCATGGACCGCCACACAGGCCAGATGGACTACGGCCTGCTTCCCTACCGTCTGGGCCTCCTCAGCGCGACCGGCGCCGCCACCAGCGCCGACACCCAGCCCCAGCGCTGAGCGAGAGTCCGCCTCCTCAGCACGCCAGACCGCCGGCACGGAGGCCGGCGCCACACCGTCCGCTTCCTCCCACGCCGTGGCGCAGGCGTCCCTGCCTACGGTCCCATCCTCAGCAGCACCGCAGATCTCCGGCACCGTTCACTTCGCCGGGGCAGCCACCGGCTCCGCGGGCATCGCCGGCGCGAGCGGCGCAAACTGCAACGGCAGCACCACGCGAAGCTCAGTCGGCTTCCCGCCGCGGCTGATCGGCGCGAAACGCATACCGTTCACGCATGTCGCCGCCGCCCAGCCGAATTCCGGCGCGCTCGCCTCGACCACGCGCGGCAACTGCGCCAGCCCGCTGCGGTCGATCACGAACTCCACCTTCGCCGTCCCCAGCACGCCGCCGGCCAGCAGCGCCCGCGGATACACCAGCCCGGGCCTCGCCAGCACCTGCGGCTTCGCATCGAGACCGGCCGCCTTGTTGGAGATCGTCCCCCCGCCGCGCACGAAATCCGCCAGCCGCCGCGCACCATACGGCACCCGCTCCGTCGAAAACTCGTACTCGAACTCCCGTTCCGGAGCCTGTGCCGCCGACTCCGTCGTGAACGCCCAGGTCTCCACCGCCGCCGCCAGAGCGGCTCCGAAATCCGGATGCGTCGCCTCGGCTACCGCCACCTCCGCCACGTTCCCCTCGGGCGTCAGCTTGAAACGCACCTTTGCGCGCCCGCCCTCGCCGGCCAGCAGCCGCGCGTAGGGATACGCCGGATCCGCCACGAGCGCCACCCCCTCCAGCCCGGCGATCGTCTCAGCACCGCCGACGAACGCCACCGACTGCGTGTACTCCACCGCCACCGGCACGCCGCGGATCGTCGCCGGCCGGTACCGCTGCACCGACACCAGATCCAGCGCCGCGCGGCACGCCTGCTCCGATGGCGCCTCGCCCACCTCGAAGCGCCCCGTGCTGCCGTCGTCCTCCACCACATAGCGGATGAGCGCCCGCGGCGTCGCCTTCATGATCCGCCCCTCCAGCGGCAGGATCACGGCGGGATCGTACGCGAGCGCCGGCGCCACCAGCCCGAGCTCCTTCTCGCTGTGCAACTCCCCAGGCAGGTTCGGCAACGGCGACATCGATACGGTCACTTTGCCGCCCTGGCTGACAACTTCCACCTCCGTCCGCGCCGGGATCTCCTTCCCGTCCGCCAGCACCGGCTCGAACCGCCACTGTTTCACCGCGGCCTCGACCGAGGGGAACCACTCTTTGTCTCCTCGGATCAACTCCGCCTCCGCGACCGTGCCGTCGGCCCCGATCCAGACCACGAGCAGCATGCCCGTCCGTCGCCCGTCCGCCGGCGCCGGCGGATTCGGAGCCGCCACCTCCTTCGGCGGCGTGGTCGCGCTGCCCGGCACGCCGGCGCGCAGCATGGTCGACGGCAGGAGCGCCACGGCCAGCAGGGATACGAGGAAGAAACGGGAGGAGCACTTCGGGAGGTTCATCGCAACAGGCGGGGTTGGGGTTGCGGGCGCACCGCGCACCCGCTGTCTGCAAAGTCTGGAGCCGCTGTCGCCGCGAACGCAAGCCGCCGCCGCGCAAGACCCGCCCGGTGCCACACCGTCCACTTCGTCCCGCGCCGTGGCGCAGGCGTCCCTGACTGCGTCCCCAGCCTCAGCAGCACCGCAGACCGCCGGCACGGCGGCCGACGCCACGCCAACGCGGGGCAAGGCGCTGCAGGTCAGCGCCCCTACGCTGGCATCGCCACGGACGGCACCGTGTATCCGCTCGCTGCACGGCCGCGACGGAACACCGCGTGGCGCTCCCAGTCCGAGCAGCAGCGGCCCGGGGCGAAGGTGCGTCGTTGCTGAGCGGGTGCGATCAGCTCGAAACCAGGCCTATCGCGAGCCTCGCCGGCACTCCGGAAGCGAGCGAAATCGCACCGGTCGCCTTCGTCGCTTCCACCTATCCGTTACATCACTCCGTCCGCATCCGCTCGCGGATCAGGTTCAGAAAGGTCGGGTAGTCGTTCACCGCCGGCAGTTGCGGGAACTGCCGGATGACATTCTCCGGCGCGTGGAACAGGAAGCCATGATCGGCCTCGCACAGCATCGACGTATCGTTGAACGAGTCGCCGCCGGCGATCACGCGATAGTTGAGCGCCTTCAGCGCCTTGACCGACTCCCGCTTCTGGTCGGGCATGCGCAGCTTGTAGCCCACGATCCGGTCGTTCTCCACCACCAGCCGGTGGCAAAACAGCGTCGGCCAGCCCAGCTGCCGCAGCAGCGGTTGCGCGAACTGCTCGAACGTGTCCGACAGTATGATCAGCTGCACCTCGGCGCGCAGCGTGTTCAGAAACTCGAGCGCACCCGGCAGCGGCCGCAGCGTCCCGATCACCTCCTGGATGTGCGACAACGTGATCCCATGCCGGTCCAGGATCTCCATGCGGTAGTGCATGAGCTTGTCGTAGTCCGGCTCGTCACGCGTGGTGCGACGCAGCTCGGGGATCCCGGTCTTTTCGGAGACGGCGATCCAGATCTCGGGCGTGAGTACGCCCTCCATGTCGAGGGTGACGATGCTTTGCTTCACTTCGATCAATCAAACGGGGCACGCCGCCCCGCTGGCAAGCCGCGAGGTGCCCGTTCGACAAACCCGCGCAGCTCGATGGGGCCGGTTCGCATGGAGCCACTTCCGTGCGCACCGGCGCAGTCTCCCCGCCGCTTCCGCCGAGGGGGGCCGCTCCGTCGGCGCCGTTGGCGTTCGGATCGTGGTGCGTCCAACGACGCCATCGGAAAAAGGTCTTGCGCCGCCGCAGCGTGCCGCAAATCGTGCCGCCCTGCTTGAAGGTCGGCGCGGTAGCCAAGTGGTAAGGCCGAGGTCTGCAAAACCTCTATGCGCCGGTTCGATTCCGGCCCGCGCCTCCAAGCCTAGAAGCCCGCTATACTCGTAGGAGTTAGCGGGTTTTGTGTTACCAGAAATGGCCATTTCCTGTAACAAACTGTAACACAGGCCAACGAAGTCAGTAGTGTTCGGAGACGTCTCCGATTTCCCCCACGCGGAAGGAGTTTTATATCTGAGCCGGATGGGCTTTCCCTCTGCTATCGGTACAGATCCGGTGATTGAGGGAGGAGCCTGCTTGCAGGCGATCTTGGCTCGAAATCGCCTGCAAGCAGGCTCCTACAAATGAATGATGGCTCAGCTCGCGATCTTGGCTCGCAGGGTTTCCCAGAGTCCGGAGTGGTTGAGCAGGATGTCTTTGATGCCGAGCTGCACCACCGGGGAATTCAGGGCCTTCGAGCTCATGGCGTTGTGGGCGTCGAGCGCGTCCATGATCGCGGCGAGCAGCTCCGTCTTGAGGTCCGGGGAGTTGGCGAACTGCTCCTTGGTGTTGTTCGCCGCCTGCAAGCGCAGCTTCTCCGACTCCAGCAGCTTCCCCTTGATGACGTGGTTCACGTAGACGAGCTGGTCCTGGTCCGTGGTATCGCCGCCGAAGAGCTCGTTCAGCTTCTCGATGAGCTCGCCCAGATAGGCCTTCTGCTGCTCCTGCACGCTGCCGCTGCCGGTTTCCGTGATCGGATCGAGCGGGATCGCAGCGCCCTCGTAGAGCGGCATCGCGCGCTTCCCGAGGTTCTTCAGGTGGTGGTGCGTCAACACCACCTTCGACAGGTCGATGTCGGTCCGCTCGCGGCCGAACTCCAGCAGCGGCAACAGACGCTTGAAGAAGATCGCGCGCTTCTCGATGGCCGTGTTGCCGTAGTCGAAGATCTGGGAAAGGAACGTGTAGAGGCGGATGAAGGCGCCGAGGTCGGTCTTGAAGAGGGTCAACGCGTCCAACTCGTCCTTAGCCGCTTTGGTCGCGGCTTGGTCCTCCCGCTCCTTGGCGATCTTCAATGCCTCCTGCGCGGCCCTATACCGCTTCATCAGGCGGTCCACCACCGGCTCCAGGGCCGCCAACAGCTCGCTCTGCTTCGCGCCCGGCTTCAGCTCCACCGCCACCACCCGGTCCACCTCGAAGTCGTCGTAGTGGCCGGCCACATCGAGCTTGGCGCGCAGGTTGAAGACGAGGTTCGGATCCGTGGTCGCCGAAAGCTGCGCCGTGGTGTGATACATTTTGAACGCGGCGAGCACGTCCGCCGAATCGTTCACGAAATCCAGCACGTAGGTGGTGTCCTTGCCCGGGTGGGCACGGTTCAGGCGCGAGAGCGTCTGTACGGCCTGGATGCCCGCCAACCGCTTGTCCACGTACATGCCGCAGAGCAGCGGCTGGTCGAAGCCGGTCTGAAACTTGTTCGCCACGAGCAGAATCTGGTACTCGTCGCCCTTGAAGGCCTCGCGGATGTCGCGCCCCTTCAGATTGGGATTCAGCGCAGTGCTGTTCCCGGTGAATCCGTCCGGACCGGACGCCGGATCGTTCACCTCACCGGAGAACGCCACCACGGTGCCGATCTTGTAGCCGCGGTCTTTGATGAAGGCGTCGATGGCCAGTTGCCAGCGCACCGCCTCCAGGCGGCTGCCGACCACCACCATGGCCTTGGCCTTGCCGCCGAGCAACGGCGCCACGTATTCGCGGAAGTGCTCCACCACGATCTGCACCTTCTGGGCGATGTTGTAGGGATGCAGCCGCACCCAACCCATGATGCTCTTCAACGCCGCGCTGCGCTCCACCGCCGACTCGTCGTAGTCCTTGCCCTCGTGGGCCAGCCGGAAGGCCAGCTTGTACGACGTGTAGTTGTGCAGCACATCGAGGATGAACTTCTCCTCGATGGCCTGCCGCATCGAGTAGACGTGAAACGGCACCGGGACGTTCCCCTCCCCGGCCGGCCGCGTGCCGAACAGCTCGATGGTCTTGTTCTTCGGCGTGGCCGTGAACGCCACAAACGTGATGCCGCGGTCGTCGGCGCGCGCGGCCATCTGCGCGGCGAGCACGTCGTCCATGCTCACCTCACCGCCGTCGCGCAGGTCGGCAAGTTCCTCGGGGGAAAGCACCGCCTTCAACTTCGCCGCCGCCTCACCGGTCTGCGAGCTGTGCGCCTCGTCGGCGATCACGGCAAAGCGCTTGCCCTGCGTGGCCGCGAGCTCGCGGACGGCCTCCAAGGCGAACGGGAAAGTCTGGATCGTGCAGACCACGATCTTCTTGTCGCCCGACAGCGCCTCGGCCAACTCGCCGCTCTTGCTGCCGTCGGTGCCCTTGATCGTGGCTACCACTCCCGTCTGGCGCTGGAAATCGAACAACGCGTCCTGGAGCTGTGCATCGATCACGTTGCGGTCGGAGACGACGAGCACGGTGTCGAAGACCTTCTTGTTCGCGGCGTCGTGGAGCTCGGCGAGGAAGTGCGCCGTCCACGCGATGGAGTTGGTCTTGCCCGAGCCCGCCGAGTGCTGGACGAGGTACTTGCCGCCCGGTCCGTCGGCGAGCACGGCGACCTGGAGCTCGCGCGTCACGTCGAGCTGGTGGAAGCGCGGGAAGATCGTGCCGACGAGCTGCTTCTTCTTGTCGCGCTGGGCGATGAGGTAGCGGCCAATGATCTCCAGCCAGCTCTCCCGAGCCCAGACCTTCTCCCATAGATAGGCCGTGCGATGTCCGCCCGACTGATTCACCGGATTGCCCGCCGCACCGTCGTCACCCTGGTTGAAGGGCAGGAATACCGTGGTCGGTCCGGACAGCTTGGTGACCATGGCGACCTCGCTGTTGCTCACCGCGAAATGCACCAGAGCTCCCTGGGGGAACGACAGCAGCGGTTCAGGGGCCTGTCCCTTCGGCCGCGGCTGGCGGTCGAAACGGTACTGGTCGACGGCGTCGCCGATGCTCTGGGTGAAGTCAGTTTTCAACTCCACGGTGGCGACGGGCACGCCGTTGAGGAAGAGCACGAGGTCGATGCTCTTCTCGTTCTGGAGCGAGTACTTCACCTGCCGCACCACCCGCAGCCGGTTGGCGGCGTACCTGGCGAGGATGTCGGGGTTCATCGCTAGGGCAGGCTTGAACTCCGCCAGCTTGAGCGGCTGACGCAACCCCAGCAGCTCGATCCCCTGCCGCAGCACGTCGAGAGTGCCGCGTTGGTCGAGCTGGTCGCGCAAGCGGGCCAGCAACGTCTCACCCGCCGCCGCGCCATGATTCTTGGTGAGCGTCTCCCACACGGCCGGCTGGGCAGTCTGTACCCACGCCAGCACATCGGTCGGGAAGAGCGCCCGGGCGCGGTCGTAGCCCGCGGCGTCCCCTTCGGCGTAGAGCCAGCCATGCGCGGCGAGATGCGCGCATATCTCCGTTTCGAAACTGATTTCCTTGTGGAGACTCATGGGGCGCGAAACGGACGGGGCTAATGATTTCAAGATTTTGCCTAATGATTTCCTGATGATTCCTCGTGGAGCCTAAGCCAGTAGCGTGTAGCACGCCCTGCTCCCAACTTCTCGATCAGTCCCTCCGCAATCAATCGCTTGAAATCCTCGTGTGCCACCGGCGCGGATATCTTGAATCGTTGTTGCACTTTCTTGCTGGTGAGGACGCCACCGCCCACGAGGGCCGCCATCATCTGTTGCTGCCGCTTGGTCAGACGGGCTTGCACGGAGAGAGGGACGGTCAGAGGCGCATCCGCCGGTACTTTCAGCCGGTCGTAGTTCCCCGCCGGGCCGGCCAGCGTCACCACAAAATAGCCGTCCTCCTGGCTGAGCTTGGGTGCATCGAGCCCGTGGTTGAGCATCGCGTCCTGCATTCGGGCGAAGCCGCTGCCGCGTTGCTCCATCACGCCCAGCGTGGCGAGCGTTTGTGCGATCAGGGGATTGCGTGAGCAGGGCCGGTATCCGCCTTTGCGCAGCTTGGCCAAGGTCAGCGGCTGGGGCGGATAACCGGGACTCGCGATCTCCACCCGGTCGCTGAACACCCGCACGAAGACTTTGCGGGCCCGGTCGTCGTAGCTGCGATGCGCCACGGCGTTGACCAGCGCCTCGCGCAACGCCGCCTCCGGGTATTCGGTCAGCCGGACATTGTTCAAGCCGACCACTCGGCGCGGGTGGAAAGTGTGTTCGTCGATGAACTTGAGCGCCCGTTCCAGCACCGTTGGCAGGGGCTCATTGATCGAGTCCTGTCCCTTGGGCCGACCGCTGATCCGCGTGTCGTCATACGCGTCGGCGAGGATTTCGCACTGAGGGAAGCGGTTCGCCGGCCGCTCGGCGAAAAGCAGATACGCCGCCGTCGTGGCCTGAAAAGTATCGGGGGCCTTCCCCGGGACAGCCAACCCCCGTGACACCAACGCCTGGCCTCCGCTGCGCCCCGCAGCCTCATCGCCGTTGGCGGCGGTCAACCGGTTGAACTGGGCGAGCAGAGTTTCGTTGAACGCTTTCCCCGGAACATCCGCCAGCACCGCCGCCTCGAACGTGGAGGCCGCATCGATGAGCTGCTGGCTCTCCGTGACGTCGCCGGGGGTCGCCTTGAGATTGAATTCCTCGGCCAATGCGCGACGGAGGGCGGCGAGCATCAGCGGCTTCAAGTCCTCGCGATCGTGGAAGCGGACGTATTTGTAGCCGTCCGTCTTCGCTTCCGCGATCAGGGCGCGCACTTCGGTCGAACGGGTGTCGTCCTTGTCGCCCTTCAGGAAGACGATGGTGGGCAGCTTCAATGTCTGCGCCTCCCGGTATTCATGATGGGTGGCCGAGAGATCGCCATCCGGCCGGCCATATTCATTAGCGATGACCAGGACGTAGACGTCGCAGCCCCGTAGGGTCGCAAGATAACCCCGTGGCGCCGGCCGCGCGGCCGGCGGCTCCTTCTCGAACAGCACCGGCACGCAATGCTGGAGCAGAAAGGGATCGGTAGCGATCAGGCCGGCGACCGCAGCCCGCTCAAGTTCCAACTCCTTTTGCACCGAGCTGATGAATATCCGGAGCGGGTTCATGGGGGCGGGTTGAGGTCGTCTCGACTGTGCGGGCCGCCCGGGAGGGGTGCGAGCAAGGAATGGAGACAAATACGAGGGAAAGGAGCGCCGCTTAGCAAGCGGCGCTCCGCACGTCGATCTGGCCGGTGACGGCGGCGGAGATGAGGGCGGTGCGGCGCTCCTGCAACAGCGCCAGCGCGCGCTCCACCGCGGCCGTCAGCGCGTCGAACTGCGCCGTCGCCGCGTCGAGGTGCGCCACGATCGCGCGTTGCTCCGCTAGGGGCGGGAGCGTGCAGTAGAACCCCTTGAGGGCGGACTGCGGTAGGTTGTTCGCCAAACCATCGGCCCCGCTGATCGACTGCTCGATCTGAGAGCGCAACTCGGCGGAGTTGAACAACCACACGAAGTACGCCGGTTCGACATGATCCTCGGTGTAGATCCTGAAGATCTTGTCGGAGAGCATCAGCTTCGGGCGTGTCGCCTTGATCAAGGCCGTGGATCCAACCAACTCGGGTGAGCCGCTGGCGCGAGACATGAGAACATCGCCGACGTGAATCTCGTACTCAGGCAATGGATCGAGTGTCTCGGGGAGCGCCTTGTTCTCGTCCTCAACGTAGGTGCCGCGATTCACGCATCCGGTCTTCACAACGCCCCATTCATCGGGCTCGGCCGGGCGGCCGAAACACTCGGGACTCCAGCCTTGCTCGATGCGGCGGACAAGGCGGCGCACGGAGGCAACAGTCCAATGCGCCGGCACGTCGCCGAGCCAGTCGAGGCCGGAGGGTTTGAGGGGGGCGTTCGGGTTGTCCTGCCCTGAGCCTGTCGAAGGGAGGCCGCGGGTGACGGCGTGGGAGATGACGGCCTGGCGTTTTTCCTTCAGCAGCTCCAGCAGCCGCTCCTGCTCCGCCACCAGCGCGTCGATCTTGCCCGTCTCCCGGTCCAGAAACCCCGCAATCTGCCGCTGCTCGGGGAGCGGAGGGAGAGCGAGAGGGACCCTCGAGTGGAGCTGGGGCTCAAGATCCCATTGGTTCACCCGGATACCCTTTGAAAGCGAGAGGTATCCAGCGATGTACCGAGGCGAGCGCATCAAGTAATGGAGGAACTTGCTGCACTCGCTGTGCAACGCCTCGTAGACGAAGTACGCTGGGCTAACGATTCCACGGTGCTCCGAAATCGCCACAGAGCCCTGCCAGGCCTTCATTTTGTTGATCGCGAGATCTCCGGGAACGACCAACTGGTAAACGCTCAAGTCGTCCGATGGCTTGTTGAAATTGTCGTCCCGACTGGCTTTGGGAACGACCCCATGATCTCGGTAAACCGAGAGCAACTGCTCTCCTTCAAAGCCGACGCGCTTCACCCGGCGGAAGAAAGTCCAGAGCGGCTTCACCTCCCAATGCGCCGGGACTGGGCCGAGCCAGTCGACGCCGGAGTCCTTGTACTGCGGGTAGCGGGGGAAGCTCATGAGTGGCTCGCCTCCGCGTTCTCCGCGCCTCCGCGTGCGACCATTCCGGAATCAATTCTCACGCGGAGCCGCGGAGAACGCAGAGAACGGATCGCCTGCAAGCAGGCTCCTACAGGTTGATCGCTCACTGCGACAGCCCTCCGATCAATTTCACGATCTGGTCGGTCACGCCTTTCAGCTCGCGGTCGATCTCGGCCAGCGGGCGCGGGGGCGTGAAGACATAGAAGTGGCGGTTGAACGGGATCTCGTAGCCCACCTTCGTCTTCTCGTGGTCGATCCACGCATCGGGCGCGTGCGGGAGGACCTCGCGCTCGAAGTATTTTTCGACGTCTTCGGCGAGGGGCACGTTCTCGGTGTCGCGCAGGGCGGGATCGGCCACGGGCTGGCCCTTGGTCTTGCCCTTCGTCGAGAGCACGGGCTTGCCCTTCGCATCGCGCTGCGGGCGCTCGACGGTGATGGTGCGGTAGCCGAAATCCGAATTCTTGAAGATGCGGCTGATGGGGCGGCCGTCGCGGGTGGCGGCCTTGAAGCGGCCGAAGAGCTGGGTGATCTCCTCGATGTGCTCGGCGGCGAGTTCCTTGCGTTTCGAGCCGAGACTCTTGCGCATCTTCTGCCAGAAGCCGGAGGCGTCGATGAGCTGGATCTTGCCCTTGCGCGCGGCGGGCTTCCGGTTGGAGACGATCCACACGTAGGTGGCGATGCCGGTGTTGTAGAACATGTCGGTGGGCAGGCCGATGATCGCCTCGACGAGGTCGTTCTCCAAAACGTAACGACGGATCTCGCTCTCGCCCGAGCCCGCGCCACCGGTGAAGAGCGGCGAGCCGTTGAGCACGATGCCGAAGCGGCTGCCGCCATCGACGGCCGGGCGCATCTTTGAAATGAGATGGAGCAAGAAGAGCAGCGAGCCGTCGCTCACGCGCGGCAGGCCGGGACCGAAGCGGCCGTTGAAGCCCTGCTCCTCGGCTTCCTTGCGGATCTCTTTCTCGATCTTCTTCCACTCCACGCCGAAGGGCGGATTGGAGAGCGCGTAGTCGAAGTGTTTCCCGGTGAGGCCGTCGGCGGAGAGCGTATTGCCGAAGATGATGTTGGCGATGTCCTGCCCCTTGATGAGCATGTCGGCCTTGCAGATGGCGTAGGACTCGGCGTTGAGCTCCTGGCCGTACATGACGAGGCGGGCCTCGGGGTTGAGGCTGGCGAGGTGCTCGCCGCCCACGCTGAGCATGCCACCGGTGCCCGCGGTGGGATCGTAGAGTGAGCGCACGACACCGGGCTTGGTGAGGGCGTCGTCATCCTCGATGAAGAGGAGGTTGACCATGAGCCGGATGACCTCGCGCGGGGTGAAATGCTCGCCCGCGGTCTCGTTGGAAAGTTCGGCGAACTTGCGGATGAGCTCCTCGAAGACGGCTCCCATCTGGGCGTTGCTGACGGTGTCGGGGTGCAGGTCGACGGTGGCGAACTTTTCGGTGACGAGGTAGAGCAGGCCAGCCTTGGCAAGGCGGTCGATCTGGATGTGAAACTCGAAGCTCTCGAAGATGTCGCGCACGGCGGGCGAGAACGCCTGCATGTAGGCGCGGAGGTTCTCGCCGATGTGGTCCTGGTCGCCCATGAGCTTCTTCAGGTCGAGCGGCGAGGTGTTGAAGAAAAGCTGGCCGGACTTCTTGAGGAGGAAGGGCTCGGGGTTGAGGCCGGCCTGCGTGCGCTTGGCGAGTTCGGCAAGCACGGCGGGCTTGGTGGGCTCCAGCACGCAGTCGAGGCGGCGAAGAACGGTGAAGGGCAAGATGACCTTGCCGTACTCGGACTGCTTGTAGTCGCCGCGGAGCAGATCGGCGACCGACCAGATGAAGGAGGAAAGATTCGGATCGGACATGAAGGTGGGGAAAGGGACGCGAAAAGGGGCGAATGCGTGAGCTTCGGTCTACCACACCGGGCAGGACAATCGCAGACTGGGGCTCTTCGCGTCTTCATCACCACCGCATTGGTCCCCTGCCCCGCCGGCATGCCGGGCGGAGACAGCGGCAGGCCGCCGCGTTGATTCTTCAGCCACCAGGGAGTCCTGCAAGGCGAGCGATCACATCAGAATCCCCAGTCCGACCATCACGGTCATGAATAAGCCTATACCGGGTGCCGAGCGCAAGAGTCGCTTCGGGCGGGCACGCCGATGCCTTGCCACGCATTTCTCTGCCGCAGGTTCTGCCAAACGGCGGAATGTTCTCCTTCCGTCTCTTCCCTGCCTCCGTGACCTGCCTGAAATGCGGTTTCTAGGGTAAAGTCCGATACGTTCCGAGCCGGGGGTTCGTTTCCCCGGAGAATCCGAAGCCGCCCGTTCACGCCTCCAGCACCGCCGCGCCGACCGCATCGGCAAGCAGACGCCCGCGCCGCGTGAGTCGCAACACCTCCGACGCGCCCCACTCCGACAAGCCTTCGTCAACCAGCCTCGCCGCCAGCGCGCGGTACGCCGGCCACTTCGCCGAGGGGAAGCGCCGCTGCGCCGCACCCAGATCGACACCGGCATTGCAGCGCAGCCCGAAGATCAGCGTGTCGGCGGCGAGCAACTCAGGCGTGAGCGCGGTGCGATCCGTCGTACCGCGCCGGCCCGCGGCGAGATCGGCACGCCAGGCGGCGAGATCGGGCGGATTCTGGTAGCGCCAGCCCGCATGCTGCGACGCTCCCGAGGGTCCGAAGCCGAGCCACTCCTGCAACGCCCACGTATTGAGGTTGTGCCGGCAGGCATGCCCGGGCCTGGCGTAGTTGGAGATCTCGTATTGGGCGAAGCCCGCCGCGCCGAGCGTGTCCCACGTCGTCTCGTAGAGCGCCGCCTCCTGCTCGGCGTCGCGCGCCACCTTGCCCTGCGCGAGCTTCACGTACAGCGCCGTGTCCTCCTCGAAGGTCAGGCAGTAGGTCGAGATATGGTCGGGGCAGAGCGCCACCGCCGCAGCGAGATCGCTCCGCCAGCCCGCAGCGTCCTGCCCGGGTACCGCAAAAATCATATCAAGATTCACCGACGCGAACCCGGCCGCGCGCACCAGCTCGTACGCGCGCACCGCCTGTTCGCGCGTGTGCCGTCGCCCCAGCGCGGAGAGCAGTTCGGGGCGGAAGCTCTGCACGCCGAGCGAGATGCGTGTCACACCGCCGTCGCGCAACGCCGCGAGCCGGT
>Ga0209373_10002784_pt1 | contig 16910 bp, 15 predicted proteins | sample Higcelweek5metaG_FD_187173 | JGI IMG/M metagenome (GOLD analysis project Ga0209373, IMG submission 187173) | Freshwater pond sediment microbial communities from the University of Edinburgh, under environmental carbon perturbations - High... | ecosystem: Environmental > Aquatic > Freshwater >... | reverse complement strand
CAGATTTTCTATAGCGTTGGACAGAACACCACTAATCATATGGCTGGTGCACCAACTGTTATTGACATTGCTAATGGCACCGCAACTTTCTCAGTGGCGCAGACTGCAACCAACATGGGAGTGGGTGATCAAGTGACTTACAACACTTCCAGCATTGCTTATATTTCAGAAAAAATTTCTACCACCCAATGGAAACTTATCACCGCTACCGGAGCAACTCCCGCCAATGTTACGGGACAAACAGTCAACTCCATCGCACATGCGTATGCTTCACTTTCTGCTGCTGAAGCAGGAGCGATCGACGCCACACATTTGAATACGACAGATCTAGTGGCAGGCAATTATCAACTCAACATCCCTTGCTATTATGACACTGGCGCAGATACTACTGCGGTTACTATTGATGGTTATACTACGGGAGCACAAAATTATATTAAAATTTACACACCTAATAATACCACGACTGAAGTAAATGTTTCACAAAGGCACAAGGGAAAAGAACACTCTGGATATTATATGGCAGGTACGGAGTGGAATAGTACAATATATGTTAGTAATAGAAATGTTGTAATTGATGGCATAGAAATAGATAATGTTGGAATAAATAGAATGAGTGGTGTATATATCTCAGTTGATAATGTTACGGTTAGCAATTCATTGATTCATGACATCGTGACTCATAATGGCTCTGGAATAGTTATTGGTGGAAATAATTTAAGAATATTTAATAATATCATATACAATGTAACATCCGACAATGGAAATGGCATGGGTGATAGTTCTTATCGTGCTGGCAATATTATCTTTAATAATACTATTATAAATTCCAGGGTCGGTTTCAATATAGGTTGGAACTCACTTGGACTATTAAAGAATAATATATCCTTAAATAAAAGTTACAATGCAGCATATGTGGATTATGCTTCTGGACCAAATATGTGGAGTGCATCTTCGACTAATAATATTTCTTCAGATGCAACTGCTCCTGGGTTAAATGCAAAAATAAATACCACTGTTTCTTTTGTCGATGCCACCAATAAAGATTTCCATCTTTCTTCCACCGACACCGCGGCTAGAAATAGTGGAGTCGATTTATCTGCTGATGCTAATCTGTCATTTAATACTGACATCGACGGGGCATCACGCAACGCTAGTATCAATGCTTGGGACATCGGTGCAGACGAAACTGCCACGCAAATATTTAGAAGTGTCGCTCCAAGTGCGACTGCAGTTCTCGAAAGCGACACATCTCATGCACGAAATGTTACTTTGACCAGCGGAGTAGCGACTTTTAGTAACGCTCTGGTTGATAATATTGGAGTGGGTGATGCAGTTCTCATCGATACTAATAGTGATAATTCTATTACTTCCGCTGATACATTATTATTTATCCACAGTAGAACAAGTTCAACAGTTTACACACTTAGAACTTACACAGGAGCGACACCATCCGATATCACAATCAATGACACTTACCAAATCTACCGCGCTTATACATCCCTGGCCAACGCCGAAGCTGGCACGAAAAATACTTCCATCCCTATCACATTTAACGGTGGCAACCGCGACCTCGTCGCCAACAATGAACAATGGAATATCGCTTGTTATGCGAATGGAACCACGGCGGATACAACTAATGTAGACGTGGAAGGTTGGAATACAGCTAATCAGAATAATTTGAAAATTTATACGCCAACTATTTCTAGTGAAGTTGGAATTTCCCAACGACACAGTGGAAAGTGGGATGAGGGGAAATATAGACTGGAGACATCTGTACAATGGCTTCCTATGGTTAATATTGCTAAAGGATTTATTAAACTTGATGGTTTACAAGTCTACAATACAGCTACAGCAAATCAACCTAGTGGAGTTCGGATTAATGATATTAATGGAATTGCAGGTGAATTTCAAGTTTCTAATAATATTGTTCGCCTTTCTTCTAGCTACAGCTATAGTGGTCAATATGGAATTACTTGTTCAGCATATTCTCGTGATAATGACAGTACGAAATATAGAATATATAATAATATTGTTTTAGATGCATTTATAGGGATAAATGCTGCGCCATGGGGTGGTAGCCCAAATAAAAAATCTTATGTTTTTAACAACACTGTTGTTAATTCTAAAAACACAGGAATTAGATTTTTTTATGGCACTTATGCTGGGAGCGCAGGTGAACTATATTTAAAAAATAACTTAGTGCAGGGATCAAATACTAATTATGCATTTTATGCTACGGATAGCCTTAGTGTATACCAATATTCTAATAATATATCGCAAGACGTGACTTCTCCTAATGGAGCTAGTTACCAAAATAAAACCGTTTCTTTTGTTAATACTGCGAACAATGATTTCCATCTCTCTCAATCCGACACCGCCGCGCGTGGAGCTGGAGCGAATTTAACAGTGGATGCCAATCTTCCAATTACTACTGACATTGATGGCCAACTTCGAAATCCATCTGGTGCTGGTTGGGACATCGGAGCTGATGAAGGAACAGTGGAATTTACTCCGACTGTGATGCAAACTGGAGGAGATTATAGCACCCTAAGTTCTTGGGAAGCGGGAGTTCAGACAGATTTAGTGGCTAGTACTACCAGAGTTTTCTCGCATGGTGGAAAAACCGGCACAATCGCCGACAATGCATCGGTTACGGGACTGACTAGTAATGCAACTGCGACAGTCGTTCACGCAACGACTAACCAAATTTTATTAGAAACTATCAGTGGCACATTTGCCAGTGGCGAAACTATCCAAGTCACCGCCGGCAACAGCGTAACTATTTCTGACAACGGCAACCCTGCCTCAGCAGTGGCTAAAATTGATGGAGCATGGACAGCGGCAGATACGACCGCAGTCACGATCGATGGGTGGAATACTGGCGCAGATAATTATGTGAAAGTTTATACCACCCCAACAGCGAGGCACAAGGGTAAATGGGATGATGGGAAATATAGATTAGAGGTAACAAATGATTTTGTTAGTGCGTTATATGTTAATGTAAGATTTTTTAAGATTGACGGTTTGCAAATTAAGTTAAATAAGACAAATTATGTTTATTCTGTTGTTGTAGCAGATGTTAGTCCGAAATATACTGATTATTCTTATGATATCTCCAATAATATAATAACGGGGACTTTTAGTGGAGCGTCTAGCGCTGGCGCTGGTATACTTGTTTATTTTAATTATGGCAACAATGGCATTAATAAAATTTATAATAATATTATTTATGGATTAAATTGCAATAATTTTGGAACTGGTATTAGTATTAACGCAACCGAGAATGTATATGTTTATAATAATACAGTTTACGGATGTTATAATGGAATAGCAACTAATTATTGGAATATTAAAAATCCAATTTTAAAAAATAATATTGCGGTAAATAATAATAGTGATTTTGTTCTTTTGTCTGGTGCTGCCTTTGACACCTCCTCCTCCAACAACATCTCCTCCGACGTCACTGCTCCGGGATCATCTGGCTCCAAGATTAATGCCGAGGTTGAATTTGTTTCTACTGAAGTTGGCAATGAGGATTTTCATTTAGCGCCGGATGATAAATTTGCCATTGACGCAGGCACGTCGCTCGCGAGCGACAGTGCCACAGCGTTTACTACTGATATCGACGGACAAACGCGAACTGGCTCATGGGACATCGGCGCTGATGAAACCGCTACTGTCATCTATCGCTCAGTCGGACCAAGCGCGACGGGACTTTTGGATAGCGACAGTTCTCATACGCGAAATGTAACTTTGAACAATGGTGTGGCTACTTTTTCGGCTGGCGTGCCGGATAATGTCGGAGTAGGAGATGCAGTTTTGATTGATACTAATAATGATGAATCTATAACCTCTGCTGATACTCTTCTCTTTATCCAAGCTCGCAATTCTTCTACTACCTACCAACTACAAACTCACACCGGCGCTATCCCTACTAATATAACTAGTAACGATACTTATCAGATTTATCGAGCCCATACTTCTTTAGCTAATGCTGAAGCTGGCACTATCAACTCCACTCTTAGTGGACTTGGTTTCACTTTCAATGGTGGTAATCGTGATCTCGTCACTAATAACGAACAATGGAATATCGCTTGCTATGCAAATGGAACGACAGCTGATATGACAGGAGTAGAAATTAATGGTTGGAATACCGGAGCGCAGAATTTTATAAAAGTATATACACCAGTAAATTTAAATGAAGTTGGAATTTCTCAAAGGCATATTGGCACTTGGGATGATGCAAAGTATAAACATAGTGTTTCTGGTGGTTTAAATGTGCGATTATATTTTGCATATGTGTATTTAGATGGTTTGCAATTAGAAAATACAAGCTCAACTGTGACATATGCGGGAATTTTTTCAAGTGCTAATAATATGGCTGGTATAAAAATATCTAATAATATAGGTAGAAGCGTTGTTAATACTAATAATGGTCCTAATAATTTTATAAAATTATCTGGAGGAGGAGAGACTAATTTGGAGATATGGAATAATATTGCATATGGATTTTTGGGCACCAATGGTGCTGCGGTTTTCACGTTGCCATATACGGGATATATTTATAATAATACATTTTTTAATAATTATATTGGTATTAGAAATGATGGATATTCAGTTGTTGTTGTAAAAAACAATATTGTTCAAAATTGCACGGATGGTTATAGCGGGCCTTTTGACGCATCTTCTAATTATAATATATCCGACCTTGCCGCTGATGCCCCAGGAGCGAATTCTAAAAACCTAACCAATGTTTTATTCATGGATGAAGCTAATAGTGACTTTCGATTAAGCTCGGATGACACTGCCGCTAAAGGCGCGGGATTAAATTTATCTGCTGATGCTAATTTATCTTTTACTGATGATATTCGCGGACAATCCCGTCCTAAATCTCCCGACGCTTGGTCCATTGGCGCCTGCGAAGCCCTCGATGCGCCAAAAACAAAACTTGAAGGTACGCAGATAAAAATGGAAGGAAATATAAAGTTTGAATAAGAAATAGTTTATAAAGTAAAATTATTTTCTTCCCCCCTCGCCTGTACTCGGGAGAGGGCTGGGGAGAGGGAAAGAATTAGGACCCTCTCTGTCACTGAGTACAATGACATCTCCCCCAAGGGGGGAGATAGGGGAATTCTTCCTCGCCCTCCGGGAGAGCCTGTCTGCCGGCAGGCAGGGATGTTCGGTACTCCGGACAGGAGAGGGAAAGAATTAAGACCCTCTCTGCCTATCGGCATCTCCCCCAATGGGGGAGAAAAAAACAAAATGAAAAAAACAAAAACACCAAACTTAATTCTAAAAAGAACTAGAAATTTAAGAAAAAATTCCACCCCACAAGAAATAATACTTTGGTCTAGATTACGTGCTAAAAGATTCAAAAATCTAAAATTCAAAAGACAATATCCGATCGGGAAATATATAGTGGATTTTATTTGTTTGGATAAAAAAATAATTATAGAATTGGATGGCTGGCAACACAAAGAAGAAGATATAGAGAGATATGATAAAAAGAGGACTGAATTTTTAGAAAATAGTGGATTTAGAGTTATAAGATTTTGGAATAATGATGTTAATAATAATTTATTGGGTGTTTTTTTAAGAATTGATGAGTATTTATAAGTTCCCCCCCCTCTCTGTCACTGAGTACAGTGACATCTCCCCCGAGTACAGGGGAGATGGGATATTTGCTATGACTTTATGAATTCCAATGTTTCCTTGGCGCATTTTTCCCAAGAAAATTTTTCTAACTGCGCGCGACCCTTGTTGATTAGTTCTTCTTGTAAGATTTGATTATTTAAAACTTTTTCAATTTTATTTTTAAGTTCAACAGAGTCTTCACTTTTGAAATACTCTACCGCATCCCCGCCAACTTCAGTCAAGCTGGAGTTGTCTGCGCTAATAACTGGAATGTTTGAGGCAAGAGCCTCTAAAATTGGAATTCCAAAACCCTCATAGAGAGAGGGGAAAATAAAAATTTTAGCTCCTGTATATAGAACTGATAAGTCTTCAAATGGAACACTACCGGTTAAAATAATGTTTTCTTTTTGGGAGCTTTTTTCTATAGCCTCGATTGTTCCTTGCCAGCGCCAAGCTTTACCACCTGCTAAGACTAGCTTTAAATCAACATCGTTTTCTTTTTTAAATAATTCAAAGGCCCTAATAAGAGTTTCTAAATTTTTTCTAGGCTGAATGGCACCAACGTAGAGTAGGTAATGTTTATTTTTTAAATTGTATTTTTCTAAAACCGTATTTATTCTTTCACTGGAAATATTATTTTGAAATAGCTCTTTGTCGAAGCCATGGTAGATTACTTTTATTTTATCCGTTTTAATTTTCGGATAAAATTTAATTATATCTCGCTTAGTTGATTCTGATACTGCAATTATTTTATCTGAAAATTTGACTGCTAAATCAGTTAGTAGATTTAGTTGAATCAAGTCTTTTTTGGGAAAGGTTTGAGGGAAATTTTTAAAAGCTAGATCATGAATTGTGACTACAGTTTTTAGGCTACTGCGTTTTAAGATGGGTAAATTATGCATCGGCATCCATAGTATATCAGCTTTGTCTGACCAAATATTCCAAGCAAATTTAGTCTGGGTCCAGAGCTTAAAAGATCCTAATTTTTTAAGTTTATAATTGATAAAGGTTGGAGGAGTTAACGCTGGATTAAAATCCTTTCTGTGATAAATAAAAAAATCATCAGTAGATGAAATTTTACCCAAATATTTAAGCACATTCAAAAGATAGACTCGAGTTCCATCAATTCTTTTATTGTCCAAATCTGCCGCTTGAATAGCTATTTTCATAAAATAAATTTCAGGATAAAGAGATTTATCCTGCGCAAAGTTCCGAGGTAGGGACTCGAACCCCAATAAACAGGACCAGAACCTGTTGTCCTACCATTAGACGACCTCGGAACTTTAAGAGGGATAAATGTTATTCATTGACTTAATTATCTTGTTAATTAATAATGCCACAATCTATAAATAATTCTCTCAGCTGTTTTTTTATAAATATTTTACCTTCAGTTGTTTTCAAATATTTTTCTCTTCTTATTGCATCTTTTTTGTTCTTATAAACTTCATAATGTATTAAATTTACAGGCAATCTCTTGCTTGTAAATTTAGATTTTCCAGATTTATGTTCCCTTACCCTTCTTTTTAAATCAGTAGTAAAGCCTGTGTAGATTTGTTTGTTATTGAGTAATAAAATATAAACGTAAAACATGTAATTTATTATAGATGGATTCGCCATGTTATTCAACATGGCGCCCTGTTGTATAACAGGGCGAACCCCCGATCATAGGATCAGAACCTATTGCCTTATCCGCCTCGGCAAGCCTCAGCGAGACGGGCCGCTTGGCTAATCCCCAGTGTGGTGTTTCTAATTTTATAATTGCAAATTATTTAAATTTAATTTTTCAAATATTATTTTTAATTCGCGTCTTCCACCTTTCGTCTTTAAATATTTTTCTCTCATTCTTGCTTCCCCTAAGGTTGAAAATGCTTCTTTATATATTAATTCTAGTGGTCTACGATTTTTCGTAGACCTCACTTTTCCTGAATTATGTTCCTGAAATCTTCTGTCTATATTATTAGTTGATCCAATATACGTTTTTAAATCTTTTTTACTAAGCAATAAATAAACAGCGTTCTTCATTTTTTAATTTGAAATTCATTCGAAATTCAAAATTTTAAATTAAAAATTAATTACTGTATTCACATATCTTTATATCATCTTTGTCCAATGTTATATAAGTTGCTGGGTCATCAGTCCAACATCCGCAATTATAATAATGAACGCCTCTTTTGTCCAGTCTCATGTCTTTATGGGTGTGTCCACAAAAAATATAATCCACTTGCATGACTTTGGCATAAATAAGAGCTCGCGTGGCAACTTTGTGAGAAATTTTTAACCAACCCTTACTTTTGCGCTTAATTGCGCGACTCATCCTCTTGTCTTTGAAATCAAAAATTTGAATAATATTATAAACTTGATTAGCTACGAAACTAAGTATAGCATTATCTACTAGAAAATTATCAAACTGATGGCCATGGATGGCTAGGTACTTTTTATTTTGATATTTCCATTTATAAACGCTACGAATTTTAATTTCGGTCAGACTTCCCAAGAAGTCAGTTAGTCCAATGTCATGATTGCCCTCTACCCAGATTACTTTTGAATTTTTAGAAATTTCACCAATTAGGGAAATAAGATCCCAGTCAGTTTTGCTTAATTTTTTAAAATTCAAGCTTTCAAATACATCTCCCAAAAGAATTAGTTTTTTAAATTTAAAATTACTTAGAAATTTGATTAAATCTGCGCTGCGACTTACCTTGGAGCCAAGATGAAAATCTGAAATTATCAGGGTGTGAGTTTTGTTATTTTCCATATTTTTTGTTTTAAAAGCAATGGTGCTTTGTTTGGGAAATGATTGGATTATTTAATAAATAAATTTTTGTAAAAATAAAATAGAATAATGAGGCTAGTAAATATGATTACCAATATTATAGGTAATGGGAAATTTATCGAAGCTATGTCTGCTATAAAAATAGTTGATATTATACCAAGAGAGATGTCAATTTTTGAAAGTGTATCGGTTTTATCTGGAGCTAGTTCAAAATCTTTACTTAGCCAATAAATGGCAAAAATAATAATAGAGATTATTACAATTATTTTTGAAAAGCTGAGATAGCTAGAGATAAATCCCGGAATCAATATTTCAATCAGAAGAGCACCAAGCCAGGCAATTAGGGCAGTGTTTAAAATATTTTTTAATATTTTATAGAGGATTATTTTTTGATTATTACTAAGCGATATTTTCATAGATATTTTTTATGGGAATAACTTATCATAATGGTCATTGTACTAAAAATCCTTAATTCCAAAACGATATAATACTTTCTTCTTTAATTCAAATAAAAACAATCTAAAATTTTCCCAGCTAGTAGCTTTTTTAAATTCTAAATCAATTTTACTAATTTTTAAGTCATCTGAAAAACCCGCCAAGCTCAGTTGGTAGTCCTTACCCAATAAATTATTGAGCTTAGATATATCTTGGGTGCATTTATATTTATTGGAAAAGGCAATTTTTTTCAGGAAACATGTTTCTTTTGAGGTTAGGCTTTTTTCGTTTACTAAAATCGGGTTTTTTATTATTAAAGATTCATTTTTGGCCAACTCTCTTTTATTTTTATTATCTATGAAATAAAGTTTTGAATTCTCAGTAGTTTTAAAAATAGTGCCATCTGGATGAGCAGCATTGATATCAGCTAATTTTTGCTTTTCAAAGTTACTTAAATCTTCTTTGTTTTCAGAGATATTTGCCCAGTCGTAACCCAGGGCTTGAAATGTCTGGGTGCTGTCGATGGGGGTTTTTTTGCCATTGCCTACGATAAAAACCGAGTCATCTAGGGAGGATAGGATGTTTTCTTGTTTTCCATCTAGACTATCTAGACCTTCTCCTTGGGGATAAAAGAATGATTTATATGATTTTTGGATTTCAATGGTTTTATTTTGAATTGGGGAGCTGTTTTTTTCTAGCGTTACTTTTATCTGAAGGTGAGAAAAGTTGAATGGAGTAGATGCAAAGAAACTCAGGCTTTCTTTATCCAGCGATACGTCAGTAATAGTATTTTTTAGACTGTTAACATTTTTAAAAGAGTAGGTAAAGTATTGAGATGGAAAAAGTACTCTAAAAATAATAAAAATAGCCAAGAGAAAAATAATACCAAAGCTGATTGTATTTAGAATTAAATATTTTTTTTTATCTTTGGTATTTAATTTTAGTGAGGTTATTTTATCTGACATATTTATATTATTGTATAATTTCAAAAATTGAACCGTTGGTGATTAATTTTTCTTTTTTTGGCAGGGTGTCTAAGCTTAGTTTTGTGGAATTAAGTGAATAGTTTTTGATAAAAAACATATCTTTCCAAAGGCTAGTTTTTTCATAATAGTCTATTTTTGAATCAGGCACAATTAGATAAATTCGCTCATATTTTGTCTTATCTATTTTTGCCAAGTCTTGAGGATTAAAAAAATAGACGGCATTTTTATCAAAAACAGAATTGAGTGGATCAGCTATCATTTCAAATTTATCCCCGCTGGCCAATTGGTCAACTAAAATTAAGTCCTTATTAGAAAAATTTTGACTAAGTGATTGAGTTTCTTGGATTAAATTTTCTCCGGGAATAAAGGTTATGTATCTGATAAAGATATTTAAATTGAGAGAAGCTATTATTATTAATATTAAAATTCCAGGGGCCTTATCTTTTTTCCTCAGAAATTCATTGATTAAAATTATTGAATAAAAAATAAATGCTGGCAAAATGGAAAAAGTAAAACGACGAAGCATCCAAGGATGTTCGGGGGTTATTTGCGGGCTCAGGATATAAAATAGTGATGGTAGTATAATCAGAAGCGGAATTAATTTATTGTAATGTTTGTTTTTTATTAAATATAATATGCCCAATGTGCCAAAAAAGAGAGGCGCTATAATTCCGTAAACGCCAAATATTTTAAATAAATTAAAGATAGCAGTTAAATTATTGCCAGTATTTAAGTCATTGGGGGTTTCATGGATATTTTCTAAAGTGGCTTTTAGAATTGCTTTGTAAAAATAGATATCGATAAATAAATTCAAAATAAAAATAGTTGCTAAAAGTATAAGACTTGGAAGAATTATTTTTATAAAGTTTTTCTTAAAGTATTTTTTGGAATTTTTATGTAAAAATAAGATTAATAGGGCGAGGATGAAAAAAACCAGTCCCTCAATTCTAGTAAAAATTAAAAGACCCAGACTTAGGAAAAATAGCCATAATTCAAGTTGTCTATCTTTTAATTTTTCTATACGTGCGCTTGTAAGTTTAATAGTGGCTAAAATTCCCATCCAGATTAATGGCGTGGCCATGTTTTCAGTTAAGGTAAATTTGCTAAACCACATAAAAGAAAAAGATGAGATTAAGATAGACATTCCCAATATTTGAGTTATTAGTCTTGTTTTTGCCTCATCCCTTTTTTTATTAAAAGCATCTATTAGGAAGTAGAACGTTAAAAAGAAAAAATATAACAGAAGTCCATTGGCAACAGTTAAACCAGGTAATCCTAAAAATAAATAAAAGAGACTTAGCCAGGCGATATAAGCAATGGGGAATTGTGTGATTAGTGCGCCATCTATAGTGTAATAGAATCCTGGAAAGTTAAGGGCTTTTGTTGCTGAAGATGCCTGACAGTAGGCTTGGTAATATTTTAATTTTAAGAAGCCAATATTTTGAAAGTCATTAAGATTATCAATTAGGCAATTTTTGGTTTTATCTTTTTGAATATTGTTTATGTCAAAAAAATCTTTACTAACTGAATTAGAAAAGGTTAGTTTTCCATTCTGAGATAATCGAATAGCTGCTTGACTGATAGAGGCCTGATCGCGACCAGAAAAAATAGTTGGTGTGGAAAAATAGGTAAATATTATAGCGGTAACTATAAAAAATAGGTTGAATAATAAGAAATATTTAGAAGCTTTAAACAGATTAGAAAATAAGAATCTGGCTCCAAAGGCTGTCACAATGGCAATAAATAAAGAGATTGACCACCAATAAAAAAAGCCAACCAAGGCCAAAAGATAAGCTCCCCAGCCAATAATTATCCAAAAAATTGATAAACAAATAAAAAATTTGTAGTCGTAATTATTTTTAGCGTCTCTCATATTTAAACTATAAAGGTAAAATAGCCTCTTGGCAAGGTTGTATAGATTGATAAATTGGGGTAATATTTATTTATAGTGAATTAATTTTCAATTTATATTTAAATATTTTTCATTTAATTATTGCATATTAATTGTTGAATATTTACCAATAATGTCTTTAAAAACATATATTTGGAGTTTAATATTTGGATCAGCCCTAGCTCTGGGGGCTTGGGTTTTTGTTTTGTTTAATATTGATCCATACGAGTCTGGAATAATGGGTCAGATTTTGTTTTATTCTAGTCTGGGTTTGTTTTTGACGGGTATCTTTGTGAATGTATTAGTTTGGCTTAGACTTAAATTTCTAGGAGCAGATCAGGCGATTGAAACTATGAGTCTCAGTTTTCGTCAGGGTTTTTTGCTGTCCTTACTACTTTTGTTATTGGTAATCTTGCGGGCTAATGAATATTTGATTTGGTGGGTGGGACTATTGGTGGTGGCTGGAATATTTTTGATAGAGTTGATTTTTTTAAGCAGGGAAGAATAAATGTTGTAAATGTGCAAGTTGTTGAAATTGTAATAAACTATGTAAAATTATGAAAGGTGATAAAAATAAGAATTATTTAAATTGGGATGATACTTTTATTTCAATGGCCAATTTAATAGCCAAAAGATCAAAAGATCCCAGTACTCAAACGGGAGCATGTATTGTAAACGATGACAATGTGGTAGTGGGTCTGGGTTATAATGGTTTTCCGCGAGGTTGTCATGATGATAAATTGCCATGGTGTAGAGAGGGTGATACATTGAATGTCAAATATACTTACGTGGTGCATGCTGAGGCCAATGCTATAATGAATTCTAATGTTAATGTAAAAGGTTGTCGGTTGTATTGTCATCTTTTTCCCTGCAATGAGTGTGCTAAGGTGATAATTCAAAGTGGAATTAAGGAAGTCATTTATGAATCAGATAAATATAAAGAGGTGGATATATTTAAAGCCTCACGTAAAATGCTAAAGATGGCTGGCGTTAAATTAAAAAAATATAAGCCCAAATATACCTTGATTTTGGAAAAAAATAAATAATTTAAATTATGAAAAAAATAATTTTAGGAATTGCTGGTGAGATTGCGTCAGGCAAGGGAACAACGGCAAAATATTTAATAGATGAGTATGGTGCGTCGACACATCGTTTTTCTACTGCGCTAAGGGATATAGCTAATAGAATGTATCTGGAGGAGAGTCGAGAAAATTTACAAAAAATCTCTACTATGATGAGAGAAAATTTTGATGATAATATCTTATCGATGGTAATCTATAAGGATGTAGAAAATGATAATAATCAGATAATTGCTATTGATGGGGTGCGTCGGATGGCGGATATTGAATTCTTAAAGAAAATTCCAGAGTTTAAGTTGGTTTATGTTGATACTACTATGGAAAATCGTTACGAGAGAATTACGAAGAGAGGGGAGAATGTAGATGATAAAAGTAAAACATTTGAAGATTTTAAGAAAGATCATGAGCGAGAGGCTGAATTGCAAATAAAGGATTTAAAAAATATAGCTGATTTTGTAGTTGGTAATGATGGTAGTTTGGAGGATTTGTATTTACAGATTGATAAAATAATTCAGGGATAATTTATTCCAAAGAGGCAGACTTTCTTCGCTTATTTTTTTAGGCTCCGAGAGCCCAATTGGGCTCTCGGAGCCTAAGTTTTAAATTTTTAATAAAGTATGCTAGAATAAAAAACCAAAGAATTTTTATAAAAATTAATAAAAACAAGAAATGAATATTAAAAACAAGCATGTGACCAAAAAACTCAAAAACGGCGGGTTTGTATTAGTTTTAAATAATGAAGCCAAGATTGATGCCCAAGCCGAGGCAATGCTTCAAGCCCTACATTCTCGTTCTACCGGAGGAATCCATCACCACTTAAAGATTTTGGAAGAAAAAGGAGCAGAAAATTTTATGGAAAGATTTTATGTGGGTTACGGACATAAATCAATTGGAGATTGTGGAAGTGCCACGGTTTTCGTAGAGGGTGTTTCAATGTTGGCAGCCAAGGCTATTCAAGATTGGCGACTCTACTCTGGACAAGAAGCTTCAACTCGTTATGTGGATTTTTCAGAGCAAGTCTTCCTAAATCCGGCTGAAACAAAAAACGGGGAAAAAATTCAAGAAGCCTGGCGGGATTTTTATCTAAAATCTCAGATTCCAGTTCAGGAACATTTAAAAAAACAGTTTCCTAAAAAAGACGAAGAGGATGAAAAAATTTACGAAAAAGCAATTATTGCTAGAGCTTTTGATATTACCCGTTCATTCTTGCCAGCAGGAGCGACAACTAATGTTGCTTGGCGGATGAATTTTCGTCAGTTTGCAGATGAGATGATGATTTTACGCCATCACCCGCTTGATGAGGTCAGAGATATTGCGGAAGTTGCTGAAAAAGCTATGAGGGAAGCTTTTTCTAGCTCTTTCTGTCATAAAAGATTTGAAAACACAGAAAAATATAATCAAGATTGGATGACTGAAAATTATTATTATAAAAATAATAAGGCTAAAGATTTTTCTTTTATCAAGAATGATATAGATTTAAAAGATTTAAAAACTTTTAAGAAAATTCTAAAAAATAGACCGATGAAAACTGAATTACCTCCAACAATTGCTCTTTTGGGTATGGTACATTATGAATTTTTATTAGATTTTGGATCATTTAGGGATTTACAAAGACATAGAGCGACAGTGCAAAGAATGCCACTTTTAACAACAAGACATGGATTTAATCAATGGTATCTTAATTCATTGCCAGACAGTTTAAGAAAGAAAGCTTTGAAATTTATTGATAATCAAGAAAAAAAGATTGATAATTTAAAGATTTCTGATGAGGAGAAGCAATATTATACAGCGATGGGATACAATGTTCCTTGCCGTGTTTCTGGGGATTTAAAAGCACTTATTTATTTAGTCGAATTGCGTTCAACTAGATTTGTGCATCCTACGCTTGTCGCTCAGGTGATAAAAATGATAGATAGTCTCAAGACTTTATTTAAAGGGACTGGTTTGGTAATTCACACCGATGATGAACCAAATCGATTTGATATTCGTCGTGGAGAGCAAGATATTGTGATTAAGTAGTATGTGTATTTGATTTTTAGGCTTTTCATTAGGATCCGAGAGCCCAATTAGGGCTCTCGGAGCCTAATAATTTTAAAAATAAAATAATAAAAATTATGAAGAAGGGTAAATTTATCGTAATTGATGGAACTGATGGAAGTGGAAAAGCAACTCAAGTCAAAGAATTAGTGAAAAATTTAAGAAAAAATAAAATTAAAGTTAAAGCTGTTGATTTTCCTCGCTATTATAATAATTTTTTTGGGAAATTTATCGGTGAATGTTTAATTGGTGAGCATGGTGATTTTGTTAAACTTAGTCCAAAAATCGCCTCAGTGCTTTATGCGGCGGACAGGTTCGAATCTTCGGTGCAGATAAAAAAATGGTTAGATGCTGGAATTAATGTAATTGCAGATAGATACGCTAGTTCCAATCAGATTCATCAGGGTGGAAAGATTGTTGATAATAAAAAAAGAAAAGAATTTTTAGCTTGGTTGGAAGAATTAGAATTTGGAGTTTTTAAAATTCCTAAGCCACAGGTTATTTTTTATTTGGATGTACCAGTAAAAATTACCCAAGAATTATTAAAGGAGGAAAATGGTAAAAAGAAAGAATATTTAAAAGGTAAAAAAGACACGGTGGAAAATGATTTGAAATATTTAGAGGACTCTAAAAAGAGTGCTATTAAGATGATAAAAGGAAGCAACAATTGGGTTACAATAAATTGTATTAGAAAAAGTAAGCTAAGATCAATTGAGGATATAGGTCAAGAAGTTTTGGAAAAAGCTTTAAAAATCATAAAATAAAAATATGGATTTTAAGGAATATCAAAAGGAATCAAGAAAAACTGCAGTTTATCCTAAATTGGGAGATGATTTTATTTTTCCAACTTTAGGCTTAGCTGGGGAGGTAGGAGAGGTTGTAGAAAAAGTAAAAAAAGTGATTCGGGATGAAAATGGGACAATGGACTCAAAATCAAAAGAGATGATAAAAAAAGAATTAGGTGATGTATTGTGGTATATGTCTCAACTTGCGAGTGAATTGGGCATAGACTTGGATGATATCGCCAATGACAATATTAATAAAATTAATAGTCGTAAAATTAGAGGTAAACTAAATGGCGAAGGTGACAATAGATAACAATATGAAAATTAAAATTAAAAAAATAAATTCAGAAGCTAGGGTGCCAATTTTTGCTATGGAGGGTGACGCAGGAATGGATTTGTATTCAACGAATGACTTGAATATACTGCCAGCGGAAATTGTAATTTGTGAAACTGGAATAGCTATGGCAATTCCAAGCGGTTATGTGGGTTTAATTTGGGATAAAAGTGGTATTGCTTTTAAGGGTGGAATTAAAACTATGGGCGGAGTAATTGATAGTAGCTATCGAGGAGAAATAAAAATAATTTTAAAAAATTTATCCAATCATGAATATATTATAAAAAAGGGGGATAAAATTGCTCAGATTTTAATTCAAAAAATAGAAGTTCCAATTATTGAGGAAGTTACGGAGCTTGACGATACAAAAAGGGGACAAGAAGGCTTTGGAAGTACGGGGATTTAATGAAATTTAAAAAGGTGAATTTTTATTAAAAATATTTTTATTTTTGTGCTATAATATAATAGATATTAACCAAAAACTAAGAATGTTTTTTAAATACAAAAAATTAATCTTCATTTCAATAATTTCTCTAGCTATCTTAATCGGTAGTGTTTTTTACTTTGTAAACAAACCCAAACTCACCGAACTCCAAAAACAAGGCACTATCGGAGAATATATCAATCAAGATTTTTCTGCTCAACCCATCATCCCCATCAAACAAAATGAAAACAACTATCAACTCACTGACTCCCTAATTAACGGTCCCACTATTCAATATGCCAATCCTCCTGAAGAAGAAAAAGATAAACCTAAAAATGAACTCAATATTGAATTCCCTAAAGACTACCAGGAGCCTATTAACATCAAATTGGATGAACAAAGATTTGTTACTATCAAAAATAACAACGGAGATAAATATTCTTCTAAATTAATTACGGAAGAATTACCTTTGGGGATGAATCCTGAATCAAGAATCGTAAATCAAGAAAATCACCAAGACCCCAACAATTCA
>Ga0209373_10002780_pt1 | contig 16925 bp, 15 predicted proteins | sample Higcelweek5metaG_FD_187173 | JGI IMG/M metagenome (GOLD analysis project Ga0209373, IMG submission 187173) | Freshwater pond sediment microbial communities from the University of Edinburgh, under environmental carbon perturbations - High... | ecosystem: Environmental > Aquatic > Freshwater >... | reverse complement strand
CCCTTCTATCACAAAAACCCGCCAACGCGGGTTTTTGTGATGCAGACATCCGATAAAGTATAACATTACTTTTATCATTATTCCTTAATCATAATATACCGCCATGGCTTGTCCCGCCAAAGGGGCGGCGCATAGTCAATACCCACACGCGGGGCTGTTTTTATTTTTGGCAGGCAGCCGTCGTCCTCCAGCCAAAGGCGGTCAGAGCAGACCAGATCCTCCCCGTAAAAGCCGCAATCCAGCCGCAGCACTTTTGTTAGCTTGGCAGGACCTTCATAACCTTCACAGCAACGGATCAGCACTGCCTGAGGGTGCTCCTGTTCCCCCGTGACAATATTCAAAAGTATATGCAGTCCATAGATAAGATACACATAGACCTTGCCGCCGCTTGCATACATGATCTCTGTGCGCGGCGTGCGTCCCTTGCTGGCATGGCACGCCAGATCTGCCTCTCCGTTATAGGCTTCCGTCTCTGTGATGTGCAGCCGCAGCACTGTCCCGTCAGTAAAACGGCGGCAGAGGAGTTTCCCCACCATGGCAGGGGCTGCGGTCAGCACCTCCTGGGCGAAAAATTTCTGTCCCAGCCGCATATCAGACATTGAACCGGAACAGCACGATATCGCCGTCCTTCATCACATAATCCTTTCCTTCACTGCGCACCAGACCTTTTTCCTTTGCCTCATTATAGGTACCCGACTCGATGAGCGCATCATAGGCAACGATCTCCGCACGGATGAAGCCTTTTTCAAAATCAGAGTGGATTTTACCCGCCGCCTGAGGAGCTTTGGTGCCCTTGGTGATGGTCCATGCACGCACTTCCTTGGGTCCTGCCGTCAGATAGCTGATCAGCCCCAGCAGCTTATAGCTGGCCTTCACCAGCCGTCCCAGCCCCGACTCGCCCAGTCCCAGCTCTTCCAAGAACATATCACGCTCATCCGCGGGCAGTTGAGAAATTTCCTCTTCCAAACGGGCGGAAATCACCAGCACTTCGGAGCCTTCTTTTGTTGCCAGCTCACCCAGCTGCTTCACAAAGGGCAGCTCATCTGCATTTGAAATTTCATTCTCGGAGATATTTGCGGCATACAGCACCGGCTTTGCCGTCAAAAGAAAGAATCCCCGCAATATTATCTCCTCCTCGGGTGTGAGCATCATACTGCGCACAGGCCTCTCCTGCTCCAAATGTGCTGTGATTTTCTCCAGCAGTTCAACCTCTGCCTGCGCCTGTTTATCAGCGCCGCGGGCATTCTTGCGGGCTCTGTCCAGCCGTTTCTCCGCTGTATCCAGATCAGCCAGTATCAGTTCCAGGTTAACGGTTTCGGTGTCTCTGATAGGGTCAATAGAGCCTTCCACATGCATAATATCCGTATTTTCAAAGCAACGTACCACATGGACGATGGCATCCACCTCGCGAATGTGAGAGAGAAACTTATTTCCCAGTCCTTCGCCCTTGCTGGCGCCCTTTACAAGCCCTGCAATATCCACAAACTCGATGATCGCCGGTGTGTTTTTCTCCGGCTGATACATTTTGGCCAGAACATTTAGCCGCTCGTCCGGTACCGCCACCACACCGACATTGGGCTCAATGGTGCAGAACGGATAATTGGCCGCCTCTGCTCCCGCCTTGGTAATCGCATTGAATAACGTACTTTTGCCTACATTGGGCAATCCTACAACGCCTAATTTCATAAATATGACCATCCTTTCACACATAGCCGGGGAATTGTGCCATTCCGCCGCAGGCAGAATTCCGACCCCTCCGGCCGGAAGGCATAAAATCCGGTTAAAAAGCTTTATCTTTCAAACATATTTCCTTAATTCATGCCGACAAAAAAGCAGCGTCTGCGCCGCCCAAAGCCTGCAAAGAAATTTTTCTTTTGTCCTATTATAATATACTTCTGCATAAAAAGCAAAAGGGTACTGCGTACTTATGCAAATTACACCGGAAAATTTACGGTTTAGGAGACAACACATTGTCATTTCCATAATTTACTTGTTTGTTTTTCCATAAGAATGTTCCGGTTTGTCGATCAGTGTCGCAATTTGTCTTACGATATTTACTGAAAACTTACGAAAAACTTAATATTTATGCAATTTGCCTCTTTTATTTTTTCAATTAATATGTTAATATATTCCAGTGTAAGAAATTATAACAAAACGCCGTGTTTTTCCATGATAAATGGAAGGAGCACGAGCAAAAATTAAGAAAGGTGTGAGCATTATGGAACAAAAACAAAAGCTGCTGATCGTGGACGACAATGCGGAACTGAGAGTACAATTAGGAAAGGCACTGGCTACCATGGAGGACATTCTGGTGGTAGGTGCCGCAAGTAATGGAATGATGGCGTTGGATATGATTGTCAAACACAAGCCTGACATTATACTTCTGGACATCATCATGCCGCAACTGGATGGTTTCGGTGTAATCGAGTACCTGCGGGAGCAAGAGCAAATGCCGGATATTATCGTTCTTTCTGCTCTTGCACAGGAGAATTTTGTGTTGCGTGCTCTGGAGATGGGAGTCAAGTATTACATGGCCAAGCCCTTTGAAATCGAAGCGCTCAAGAGCCGTATTCATGACTTACTTCTTTTGCGTAAGGGGACCATGCCGACCGTCAAGCCCGCAAAATCTGTTTACTCCAATAACCTTCTCTTTTCTCAGGATCTTCCCAAAAGTGCGGATGAAAAAATCAGCACCATATTTATTACCATTGGTATCCCTGCGCATATTAAGGGCTACCATTTTTTACGGGAAGCCATCAAAATGGTAGTAAACAATCCGGACACCATCAACCGTATCACCAAAGAACTTTATCCCGGCATCGGTAAAAAATTCAATACCAGTGCCAGCAAGGTTGAACGGGCCATTCGTCATGCCATAGAAGTTGCATGGACCAGAGGTAAGATCGAAAATATCAATCAGATCTTTGGTTACAATGTGTATTCGAGAAATGACAAGCCCACAAACGGAGAGTTTATTGCGCTGATAGCCGACAAACTGTTGTTGGAGCGCTCGGCCTGATTCATTTTTCATGATTCAGAAGATCGACAGGTCTGTGGATAAAGTGGAACAATCAACACTGCGTATTTTCCCTTGAATATCGGCATTTTGTGGATAAGTCTGTTGATACTGTGGATAACTTTTTCTTTTTGTCCACAACTTATCCTCGAAGTGAAGCAGTTCCCCACAACTTCACAGAATGTTCAAATAATCTTAACATATCCTGTGCAGTATCCGTTTGAAAATAATGTATATACTTTAATCAAGCTGTTTTTTTATGATCATAAAAAAACAGCTTGATTTTTTCTCAATAATTGCATATAATCATTTCTCAAAGTAACACATAGGAGAAAAAGGAGCGGATCTGATTGGCTTGGATAAAATGCCCCAGATGTGAACTGAATTACATTAACGAAGCAACGGAACAATACTGCAAGGTTTGCCTGGTTGACATGGGAAAAATCAGCGGCACCTCTGACTTTGATATCGAAGAAAATGAATATCGTCTCTGTCCGGAATGCGGCGAGAACTACCTGGAGGAAGGCGAAGACCGCTGCTATACCTGCCGCTTGGAGCATATGAAGCTGGAGAGCAAGGAAGCCTTGGCGCACGATACCGATGATTCACTGGATGTATTCGAGGAGCTGAGCACCGACCTGCCTGAAACAACCGAAGAAGTACTGGTGGAGGATGTTGCCGCACTGGAATACCCTGAAGAAGATGAGGAAGAACCCGATAAGCCATAATACTTCCGCATTACCGGATATTTGTCTACTGCAAAAGAGATAAGGACATCAAAATGAAGCAGCATCTGCAACAGCGGCATCTATTAAATGTCATCATCCCTATGTTTTGGTTTGCGCAATATGTTTACGCACCGTTTTTAACACCTTATCTGCTGGAGATGGGCATTGCTGCCGCTGCCGCCGGTGCGGTGGTAGGCGCTTATGGCTTTTCTCAGTTTATTCTGCGCATACCCTTGGGTATCACCGCTGACAAGCTGCAAAATCACCGGATTTTTATAATCATCGGTATGTTTTTAGCCGGTATCAGTTCTCTGGGGCTGTATCTTTTTCCATCGCCGGCACTTCTGATTTTGGCAAATGCACTTTCGGGCGCGGCATCATCCACATGGCTGTCGTTCACCTTAATTTATGTATCAGCCAATCCGCATTTACCCGCACAGAAATCCATCAGCCGTTCCAATGCCCTGAATAATTTGGGTGTGCTGACGGCTTATCTTGCAGGGGGGCTGCTTTCTGAAAATGGCGGTATCCGCCCTTTATTTATATGCAGTCTGGTGGTCGGTCTACTGGGAATGGGGTTGTCTTTCTTTATTCCCCCCACAGCGGTGGATCATCCTCCTGCCCGCTTACGGGATCTGATCACTGTTTTTAAAGATAAGCGGCTGCTATACTATACATTATTAGCTACCGCAGGGATGTTCACAGCCTTTGCAACGGCCATGTCCTTCACCTCATCTGTTGCCAAGAGTCTGGGCGCAACCGGTTTATTACTGGGGTTTTGTGCGGCACTCTATACTCTCTCCAGTCTGGGCGGCTCGCTTTTCAGCGGTACCGATATGGCTCGCCGTATCTCCTCCAAACGGCTGATACCCGTGGCTTTTTTCTGTTTCACAATCTATTGCGTGGGGGTGGCAACTGCCCAAAGCCTTGCGCTCCTGCTGCTTTTGCAGGTGCTGGGCGGCTTTTCGGCAACCTCCATTTTTTCCACCTCCATGTCTGCTGCCATCGAAAGGATCCACCCCGACAAAAAGGCGACCGCACTGGGCTTTTTTCAGTCGGTTTATGGCTTCGGCATGACGCTGGGTCCCGTCATCATGGGTGCTCTGTGGAACAGCGGCAGAACGGCGGCTTTTCTTTTTATTGGTTTGATACCTTTCTTCTTTGCATTACTTACGCTTTATGTTCGGTTGCGGATTGCAGAACGCAATCATGAATTCCATATGATAAAAAACCTTTCAGAGCATTAAAATATGAAATCCTGCCGGCATGGCGATCATCTGTTGCCTTCAAGCATTGCGGAAAGTGAATAAACAAACAGATGTCAGCGATCCGTTAACATCTGTTTCATTTTTTGCACCTTTATTCCATTCTATGCCTGTTCTTTTTCAATTTCTCTCAGCACATTCATTTGTTCCTCGTCAATGTGTCCATCGCGGTACATGCAGACATCCACGCTGACAACGCCGCCCATTTTATTAAAGGTCTTAATATATTTTCTCATATAGTGCCCGGAATACTTTGACCCGGGAGCACCCCATCCGTTATAGACAGCCGCCAGAGGCTCGGGCATTCCCAGAAAAGACAGCACATGGGGAACAGCGCCATTTATCATGGGTGATTCGGGATAACCATTGAAGCTGACCAGTTCACCTGCCGTATAATCGCAGTATTTTGTGGGCGCGACAACCTTCTGATAGAAATCACCAAATAAGATTTCTCCCATGCCATCCAACTTTACGCTGTGGGTTTCTGTTGCACACCCGTAGTAGTTGAAGCATACAGCGGCATCGGGATTCCCGGCTTTGGCGGCAGCACGCATCATCTCAAAGGCCTCATCGCTGAAACCCTGATAGGTGCCGTCTATCCACCAGCCCTTGATACGCGTACCGTAACGCAGGGAGTATTCCTTCAATACCTCAGACCAGCGCGTGATGAAGTTCATATTGTAGCTGCCTTCATTCCAGCACATTTTTTCCGCTGCTTCGTCATCCCTGCAGGGACCGTCGCCAGTGTAATACAGCATCAAATCAATACCGCGTTTATGCAAGGCTTCAGAAAGCTCCAGAATCACATCACGCTCGGCGCAAGCTTCACTCGGTTTACAGCCTAAATAACTGTCATATGTTTTATTGGGTGCAGCCATATAACGCTTGCCCTGCATGATGGTGAATATCAGATAGTCAGCGCCAACTTCTTTCGCCTGGTCTGCAATCAATTCAACATTCAGCTCATTTACACAGGTATTCCAGTCGGTCTCCTTACCCATAGAATTTTTATTGTCGGCATTATTCTGCAGAATACTAAGATAATGTATAAACATTCCCCATCTTTTGCTTTTCAGCCAGATTTGCGCGTTATTCATATGACCATCCTTTCGTACACGGCCGGGGAATTGTGCGGTTCCGCCGCAGGCGGAATTTCGGCCCCTCGGGTCGGAAAGCACAAAACCCAGTTTGAAAGATACATCTTTCAAACTTATACCTCCGCATTTATCTTATCGTCAGATAAGTATATACCGCCTGTTTTCTATTGTCAATATGAAACAAAAGCTTTGAAGGCTTTACTTTATTATACATATATTTTATAATATACTTATCAATGCTCAGGAGGTCTGTTATGGGAAACCCTTTACCGATTGTTCTTTCGGCACATCTGCGTCAGATTCCTATCATCGAAGACTATGCAGAAGAAATATTCCGCTCTTTCACCGAGGAAATCACGCCCTATATGTACCCGAAAGCCGCAGAAAAGATAGAGGACACTCTTGCTTTTATCCGCCCCTCTATGAAGCAGAATACAGCCGGCACCAACCTGCAGATGGTTATTCTGGATAAGGAAACGGGTGAATTTCTGGGCTGCTGCGGGCTGCACAATATTCATACCGAAGCCCCCGAGTTGGGCATTTGGATCAAAAAATCAGCCCACGGCCACGGCTATGGACTGGAAGCGGTCACTGCTATGATCGGATGGGCAAGAGAACAACTGAAATATGATCATCTGATCTATCCGGTAGACCGGCGAAACTTCGCCAGCCGCCGCATCCCTCTGGCAAATGGCGGCATCCTGAAGAAAGAGTATCAGGAGGTCAATCAAAGCGGCACAACACTGGAGATAGAGGAGTACTGGATCTATTGATCTATCGTCATCTGACCTTTCAGAAACCGCACAATCTCATCCTTTATCTGCTCCTGTTCCGTTGGCGTATAGTATGCGTGCCAGGAGTCTTTCAGGGTAATCAGCTTTTTTTGTGCGCAGGTCAGTGCTTCAAAAAGCCGTTGCCCGCTTTTTTTATGCACCGACTCGTCTTTTTCTGAGCGGATGATCAGTACGGGTACTTTAATCCTCGGTATGAATCCTTTTGCTTTGGAAATCAGCTTTTGCAGATCATATCCCTGCCGCAGCCATCGCGGATAGGTCAAAAGCTTGGTACAGCCCACACTATTCGCCTTTTTATATGACTGCAGTCTTTCATCTTGCCCTTCATCCGCAGAGAGTACCACTCGCGCCCCGTTCCAAATCCCGCGCAGGCATAGGCGCATCCCCATCGGCGGTGCCAATGCAACTACGCCGCTGATAGGATTGGTCGCTTCCAGACTGGCCTGCAGTGCCAGCAGCCCGCCCATAGAGTGTCCGATCAGCCAGATATGCCGATATTTTCGGGCGGCAGCTTCTATGACCTGCTGCACATGCCCTTCCCAGTCCTCCAGACCGAAGCGGGCAAACGCCTCTCCCGTACTGCCATGTCCGGGCAGCAGCACCGCCTGCACACTGTAGCCTTGCGCAAACAGCTCATCAGCCAAAAAATGGAACTGGCATGGACTGCCCCAAAATCCATGGATACAGATCACCATAGTATCGTTGTTCGCCTGTTCTCGCATGAAAGGCGTATGTGCCATAGGGCTTTGATCTGTTCTGTCTTTAAAATGACAGCTATCAGGCCTTTTTATAAAACCATTATTCATTATCGTCATCCGGTATATAATTGTGATCAACCGTGATAACCGCATGATAGGTTTCATCTATCTTTTTTATTTCGTCAGAAATAAGCTGGATCAGCGCTTCATCACTCCATGGCGAACCAAAGGAATCCACAACATCAAAAATCAGATTTGAATGCGTCACACCCCACACCACACGGAAATCATGCATACTGATTTTGGGCGAGATCTGCCTGACGATGTTCTCAACATCGGTTTTCAGCGCATTTGTTTTTTCATCGTTTGTGACGATAGGGTCAAGGTGTATAACCAAATGGATGCCTTGCTCCTGTAAAAAGTCCCGCTCAATATTATCAATAATATCATGACTGACCATGATATCCTGCTCGGCAGGCAGCTCGCAATGTACCGAAGCAAAGCATCTGTTCACTCCGTAATTGTGTACCGTCAGATCATGCAGCCCGATAATATGTTCGTAACTCATGATTTTTTCATAAATACTGCGTACCAGTTCCTTGGTGGGTGCCGTACCCAGCAGGGGGCTGATGGTGTCCATGATCAGCTTTATACCGCTGGCCATAATGAACAGTGCGACAACCACACCCATATACCCATCCAGATCAAATCCGGTCAGGTGCGTGATGATGGTGGCGAGCAGCACGGCAGAGGTTGCCAGAATATCATTCCGGCTGTCAAAGGCGGTTGCCACGATGGCGCCGGAATCAATGATCTTACCGATCTTGCGATAAAAAAGGCACTGCCAGAGCTTAATGAGAATAGAAACAATCAGCACGGCAACCGTAAGCATGCTGAACTCAGACATTTGCGGATGCATTATTTTATCAACAGAGCTTTGTATCAGTTGTACTCCCAAAAACAGGATGGAGAATGAAACGATCAGAGCGGAAACATACTCCATGCGTGCATGCCCGTACGGGTGTTTGGCATCTGCGGGCTTGCCGGAAATTTTGAAGCCCACTAGCGTTACCAGCGAGGAACCGGAATCCGAAAGGTTATTTACAGCGTCTGCGGTAATAGCAATGCTGTGAAAAAGCGTTCCTACGGTTATCTTGATGATAAAAAGCAGAAAGTTCGACATAATGCCTGCAACGCTTGCGAAATTACCGTAACCCTCGCGTACGCGGGGGTTTTTTGTATTCTGATAATTTTTCACGAATAATTTAACCAGAAAGTTTGTCAGGATGAACACTCCTTAATAATAATATTTTTCTTTTATATTTGCTGCTCAAAACAGAAACAGCAGCAGCTTGCCGCCGATTTATTTAATAACTATTCGCGTGCCTATCCTATTATCCCCTTCGGCTCTTGGATTGGCTATAAAATTCTTTTAACTCCGCCTTTTTTTCCTCCGAAAGAGCATGCCACCGTATGCCTTGAATCGCACCTTCCAGTGCATATAAACGATTGATGCAGGCAGAATCGTCTATTGCTTTGATACGCGACCATGCCTCTTTTGCGCCGACAGCCTTCAGCTGCTCAACCGTTTCTATGCCGACATCGGTGAGCTGGCCTTCCACTATTTTCCCAATATTCGGTAACGATAATAATGCACCCATATGAAATTCAACCTTTCGGCAAATATAGGTATGAAAGATTGCTGCTAAAGCAAGTAAGTGCATTTATCAGTTTCATACTCTATTTGTTTTGCTAACAGTATACTTGTTTTTCCATCCGCTGTCAATATCCTGCCGTGTCTGGTCATTACGATCCCCAAAGAGTAAAAGTAAGCCTGCAATATTGTATCCACGATGTTATGTAAAACAGCCGTATCCTCTCATTCTAAGTACAGATGCCCTGCACAGGCAGAAGGACGCTCACATAAAAACATAATACAACATTTTCCCCGGTTATTTTGCCGAGGAAAAATCGATTTAGGATAAAAATACAATATATACCATTATTATGTCTTATTTCTTTATATGTATTGACTTTCTGTTTGCAATGACATATAATGGTATTATTAATTAAGCATTCCATTAATTCCATCGTTCCTTAATCATCTTGTACAGTTTAGAGCTTATCGCTCTAATAATTTACCAAAGAAGTGAGGAGGTGAGCATATGAGGAATATCATAGAGGAAGCCGCCAAATCGAAAGCCGTCCCTGCAAAGAGTGCCGAAATAAGCCGGCACCTGCATTTTCCAAGAGCACCCTGCTGAAACCATGCAATCTGTCACTCTGTTTCCAATAATGCCGACACATAAGAAAGGAAAAAGGAATATGAAAAGAAAAAGAATAGGAACCTTTATTTCATTGGTCGTCGTGTTCTCCGTGATGATGCAGCTGGCCATTATGCCTACTGTTGCGCATGCAGTGGCGCCCAATCCTTCTGTTGTTAGCGGATCTGATGATTACGGCGCACTGCGTGAAGGACCTTCGACAAGTTATGCAATCAAGGTATATGTTCCAAATGGTGATTGTATTGTAATTACAGATGATAGCAATAATTGGAAAGAAGTTTTCTATATCAATCCCGATGATGGAAAAGTCTACTACGGGTATATGCACTATTCTGTTATTCATGAATATCGTACCAATACGATTAAGGAAGTGCACATAACGCCTCCAGATACACTGAACTTACGTGCAGCACCCAACGGAACAATTCTAACAACTATTTCTAACATGAAACAAGTTATTATGATTACCGATGGGACGACATGGGACTATGTATTATACAATGGCATAAAAGGATATGTATATGATTCGTATTTGTATAACACTTTTTCTATTTTGTATACGCCTACAGTAATAGGAGGTACAACCAGACCATCAGGGACTCAAGGTTATATTTCATGTCCTTTTGCAAAGTACAATACTCAATATCAATTTACATGCAGCTATGGATCTGCATGGGTATACAGAAGCGATCAAAGTAGAACAAGTTTATCATTTGGAGAATAAAGCATATTTATAATTCTGCTAAGTCCTATGTTACATGGGACTTAGCATCTATTATGCAAGCGAATTAAATATCCAATTAATTTACTATTTATAGAAAATTAACATATTCGGTCTTGTATACATAATAATACTATGCTACCATAAATTCATATTGCATTAAGATATAGAATTTATAGTATTTAAATTGAGGAGTATATTACTATGCAAAAAAAGAAAGTAATCCTGTTTTTGAGCATTATTTTATCCATTACGATGCTTTCTGCCTGTAAGCCGGTGGGACCTTCTGCGACACAAACCCTATCGCCAAGTCCTGCTGCCACAGTTGAAACGAATCGCAACTCCCAGCCGAAAATTAAGCGTCTTTTTGCCATTGGAGACAGAAGCTATGCGGTGATCGAGGATGGCTCTCTTTGGCAATGGGGCGGAGACAGTGAAAAGAATGCGATATTTTACCCCGAAAAGCTTGAGTTTCCGGCAGAGGTAATGAAGCTCGTAGGGGAAGATGCCCATTTTGCGCTGTTGTCAGACGGTACGCTCTGGAGCTGGGGAAAGAACTTTCAAGATGGCTGGCTGGGTGACGGCAGTATACAAGAACGCAGCAAGCCATTGCAGATTCTGGAAAATGTAAAAGATTTCTGTATGACTAAGAATGGGATTAATTCTGACGAAAGCGAGAGCTTACAGAAACAAGGCATCTATATTTACTTTACCTATTCTGTATTTGCTCTCAAAAATGACGGCACGCTTTGGGCGTGGGGAAGAAATACGGAAGGAGAATTAGGCGATAGCACCTATATTAGCAAACTGGATCCGATCAAGATCATGGATCAGGTTGATGAAATATTTTCTTCTGATAAAACAATTGGAATTAAAAAGACAGACGGATCTCTCTGGACAATCAAGCGTAATACCGGTTCAGAGACAGCCCCCAGACCCAATACATGGGAGAAGCAAATAGATACTGTTGAAAAGGCTGCAGTTTACGGATCGTCACGTATTGCATATATTAATGCACAAGGCGAGCTTTATCAATTTATTGCAAAGGGAACCGAAAAGTATCATAAAAAGCTACTTTCCGATGTAACGGATGTGCAATGCTATGGAGCAGGATACTATGTTGCCCTTCAAAAAAATGGTACACTTTGGAAATTGGGATTCCGCAATTCTAATGGTACACTGGATAAGACGATAGAGGAACCAAAGACAGTCACTTCGAATATTTCTAAAATTCTCTGCAGTGATGCCGATAAGCTATGTGTATTAACCCTTGACAAAAAGGTTTTGTCCACTACATTACAAGATGATACCTTACGGGTTATAGCAGAGGATGTCGCGCAGCTGGCTTCCAGCAATTTTCACTTTCTCATGGTCAGCGCCAAGGACGGCAAGCTCTATGGCTGGGGCAGTTGCGTATACGGTCAATTGGGTGTGGATCTGAACCAAGGCGAAATGGAAATAGAATTACCTGTAGAAATACTGATACCCACTGATTGGAATAAAATGAACTGAGGACATAAATGATGAAAAAGCTTTTTTGCGTTTTAATATTATTATTAATAATTGTTACAGGGTGTAGCAGTAATACCCATGCGGATGTCACCACTGCGCCCGGCAATACGGCTGCGTCATCTGCGCGAACGATGATTCCCAGAGCGACGCTCTCTCCCACCCCCGCTCCCGCATTGCGCATGGTGGCAGAGTCCATGACGGATATGAAACAATTGGTTATCAATAATGAAATCATCATCAATGAACAGAAAACAGGAGTAGCGGGAATGATGTCCGCAGGAAATATCAGAATTATCAGCGAATATGCCATCGGAAATGAATATTTTATGATTACTGAAATGTGCGAACCAACAGAAGCAAATCTGTATACATTGGCGCCCAAAACTACATTTAACAATGCTCTGGGCGAGCCTGCGAAATTGCGCCTTTATATTTTTAATAAAGTAAGCGACATTGAATGGCAGCTGACCTATAGATTATCCGTCCCTTATAATTCCGGCTCTCAGTCTAAGTTCTATCAGATCGCCTACGCTGATCTGGCTGACCGGACGATCATCTTCGGCGGCGTTGGCAATGTATATCTCTATTCTACTGACCCATCCTCCCGTGACGTCAATACCCTGGTGGAAGAGTGGGATATTCGGGTAACGAAACTATCTGTTCAAATTGCAGAAGATAAGCCCATCATACTGGACACCTCCGATAACTGGGGGTATGTCATGATTGCGGATCTCGGTGCGCGCATAAAAGAAATGTCGGTCTTTGCCGGTACGCGGGAGTTCCCGCGGGTGGCGATCAAAAACTATGTGATCCCTTGGCCGTATGGGAGCGAAGAGGCGGATATTGTAGCTTATTGATTGGTTGACTGAAAACTCCTGCTTTATTATCTAAACAGAAGCCAAAGGACGAACCTCACGGTTCGCCCTTTTAAAAAGTTATTAATGCTTACAATCAGAATAAATGGATTACTCTATTATGATCAGGCTTATTTGCCCAGTACCTTCTTCGCTTTAGCTACCACATTATCCACGGTGAAACCAAATTCCTGGAAGAGGATATTTGCGGGAGCGGAAGCACCGAAGTGATCTAGTCCGATCACTTCGCCGTCTAAGCCGACATACTTGTACCAGCTGTAGCTGGAGCCGGCCTCCATGGCAACACGGGCACGGACGGAAGCAGGCAGTACGCTCTCTTTGTATGCAGCGGGCTGCTTGTCGAACAGTTCAAAGCAAGGCATAGAAACAACCGATGCGTCGATTCCCTCCTCTGCCAATACATCGGCAGCTTTGTAAATCTGCTCAACTTCAGAGCCGCTGGCCATGAGGATGACATCCGGTATGGCCTTTTTAGAAGCCTTCAGAACATAGCCGCCCTTGAGTGCGTCTTTGCCGCTGCCGGGATATTGCGGCAGATTCTGACGGGTCAGTACCAGGGCAGTGGGCGTCTTGCCGGTGACAGCGGTTACATAGCCTGCAGCGGTTTCGCGGTTATCCGCAGGACGGAACACCGTCATGCCGGGGATAGAGCGGAGAGCGATCAGCTGTTCGACAGGCTCATGGGTAGGACCGTCTTCGCCTACGCCGATGGAATCGTGTGTCAAAATATAAACGACGGGCAGCTTCATCAATGCCGACATACGCATAGCGTTCTTCATATAATCGGTGAACACGAAGAAAGTCGAGCAATAAGGCGTTACGCCGCCGTGGAGATACAGACCGTTGCAGATAGCTGCCATAGCATGCTCGCGGATACCGAAGTGGAAGTTGCTGCCGGCACGGTTCGCAGGAGAATAAAAGTCTCTGCCCTTCATGTCGCTCTTATTGGAAGGAGCAAGGTCAGCACTGCCGCCGAAGAGATTGGGCTGCATTTTCGCGATACGGTTGAGCACATCACCGGAACTGGCACGGGTTGCGTTGGGCTTATCTTCAAATTTCCAGAAGTCTTCATCTTTCAAAAGATCCACAGGGAAATCTCTCTTGTTCCATGCAACATATTCGGCATACAGCTCGGGATAGGCGGCTGCATATTTCTGCATCATGGCATTCCACGCGGCTTCCATATTTTCACCGTTTTTCACTACAGCGGACAGATGCTCGCGGATATCGGCAGGAATTTCGAAGGGTGCGTATTCCCAGCCAAGGGTATCCTTCGCGCACTGGAGATTTTCTGCGCCCAGAGGCTCACCGTGTGCAGCGGCTTTGCCTTGCTTCGCAGGGCATCCAAAGCCGATTTCGGTACGGCAGATAATGAGTGAAGGCTTGTCGGTCACTTTCTTTGCTTCTTCGATCGCCGCGGAAATGGCATCCATATCATTGCCGTCCGGTACCTGTACCACATGCCAGCCGTAGGCAATATGACGGGCAGCTACATCTTCATTAAAGGTCACAGCGATGTCGCCTTCGATGGTGATATTGTTTTTATCATAAAGCATGATCAGCTTGCCCAGCTGCAAGGTGCCTGCCAGAGAAGCGGCTTCGTGCTCAATGCCTTCCTCCAGACAGCCGTCGCCTACCATAACATAGGTATGATGGTCAACCACAGGGAAGCCTTCTTTATTAAACTTGGCAGCCAGATGGCTCTCGGCGATTGCCATACCTACTGCATTGGCGACGCCTTGACCCAGAGGACCGGTAGAGGTTTCCACACCGACAGTATGCGCATACTCGGGATGTCCGGGCGTTTTGCTCTCCCATTGACGGAAGTTCTTCAGCTCGTCCATGCTCAGACCGTAATCAAACAGGTTCAGCAGTGAATACAGCAGTGCGGAGCCATGCCCTGCGGAGAGTACGAAGCGGTCACGGTCTGCGAACTTGGGGTTGTGGGGATTGTGGTTCATCTGCTTGGCCCACAGAGTGTAGGCTGCAGCAGCAGCGCCCATAGGCAGTCCGGGATGTCCGCTGTTGGCCTTCTGTACGCACTCGGCAGAGAGAATACGGATGGCATTGATGGTTTTTTGATCAATTGGTTTCATATTGTGCCTCCTAAAAAATTTTTCTGTAAAAATACCACCATGCCTGCAATATGACAAGCCTTGTTAAGGCGTGCCCATAGTACGGCATGATATCATTTGATGGTATTATTATAAAGTATGTTGCAAACCTTTGCAAGCGAATTAGACTTTTTCGTCTAAAAAGGGATGTAACCGCAGTAATATTATGTTATAATATGTGTGAAAATATGATCCGCATTGTATTATTTGATTTTATAGCAGAGACGATGCGGAACGGGCAAAACCGTTTTTTATGATAAATAACTGTAAGGGGGGTTATGAAGCACCCGTCCTCCACTCCATTACCCCCAGGAGGCGCCATGAACAAGCTGTCAACCATATTTGCCCTTTTGCTCTGCGGCTGTATGCTGTGCAGCTGCGGTCTTGAAAATCCGGCGGGAAGCAACGCTCCTGTCAACCAAACCACAGAAGTTCCTGCGGATATACAGGATACCTATGCCAATTTCCTCACCGCTGAATTTGCCCAAAGTACTGAGTGGCTGTTTTTTACGGTGCCTGACAGCAATGGCATTTTTCTGCTTTCCAAGGATTCTTCCGCTGTACGGCTATACCAAGAGGCGCTATTGCCAACCCAACTCAAGGTTCATAACGAACAGCTCTTTTTCATAGGGGCAACGGCTGTGGACGACGGGGGACGGGCGATAGACTCCGGGCTTTTTTGCGCCGCTGCGGAGGGTACCGAATTGCTGACGCAGGGCGGACTGATCTGGTATGATTTTTGGCAGGAGCAGCTGCTGACCTGCACCGGTTCTGCGATCTACAGCAGCGAAAGTCTGACCGCGCTTCCTGCTCTGCTCTATGAAGGCGCACCCGTATCTGCCGGACTGCTGGGGAATCAACTGGTTTTTAAAGAAGGAGACCGCCTGCTTGCCTTTGACCTTACCACTCCGAACCCGACGCCTGCCGTATTGGCGGAGAACGGTGTGGTGAATGTTCTGTATGCAGAGGATGCGGTATTCTATACCACTGAGTCGGATGCCAATATATATAAATATAAAAGCGGCAGTACCGCTGTGTTTTCAGCACTGCCCGCTTTTCCGTTTGCCATACAAAATGATCAGGTACTCACCGTGCAAAGGCAGGAGGACGGGCTTTGGCTGGTCTACGATGAAGCAGTTACTCTCTTTTTATCAGAGGCCACCGCATGCAGTGCGCCGTACAGCTGGAACGGTCTTACCTATTATTATATGACCGCCGCTGACTTCGCAGGGCTGGTGTCGGCGGATGCGCAGGGGAAAATTGTGCGGTATAGTCGGGTGGAAGGGTAATATATTTATATATATAAGGAGGCAGATGGTATGAACGTGAAGAGCAAATTGATAAGAGGCACATGTCTGATACTATTATTGATGATTGCGCCGCTTCTGTTGCTGCTGCTATGTATTTTTGCATTTCCTGATGTACCGCAAGTCTATTTTGTGCTGGTATTTTTTCTGGCTGCAATCGTGTCCATTTGGGGCATATTAAAAATGGCGCCTTCCTTAATGCTATATGAAAGTCAGGCTCGTGCGCAAAGCATGGAAAAGGTGGTTAAACCCATTCATTCTGAAACGTTCGTTTCCGACCTGATCGGCAGACTTACGGCAGATGGGTTCACGCATGATCATCAGACTATTATATCTGAAAATAGCAGCCTGACAATCAATGTATTGATGAGGATCAGCAACGCATCCGGCAGAATGCCGGTTTATGAAGCATTTTATTTATATGAAGGAATAACTTCTATGGAACAGCAGGAAGCGTTTGATCAATATCAAGATGAATTTACGGCAAAATTCATGATGGACAAAGGGGACAAT
>Ga0209373_10002779_pt1 | contig 16926 bp, 14 predicted proteins | sample Higcelweek5metaG_FD_187173 | JGI IMG/M metagenome (GOLD analysis project Ga0209373, IMG submission 187173) | Freshwater pond sediment microbial communities from the University of Edinburgh, under environmental carbon perturbations - High... | ecosystem: Environmental > Aquatic > Freshwater >... | reverse complement strand
TAAACTTCGTCTTACCGGATCAGGCGATGATGGTGAAGAGGTACGCCGGATTGTTGAGGAACAGGTGCAGAAGCTTTATGCAATCATCCCGGACGTGATCTACGGCGAGAATGAAGTGACACTTGAGGAGACAGTTGGCAGACTGCTGCATAACAATAAACTAACTTTGTCAACAGCGGAGAGTTGTACAGGAGGCAGGATTGCCTCGCTGATCACTTCGGTGCCTGGCAGTTCAAACTGGTTCCGGGGCTCAGTCGTTGCATATGACAATTCGGTAAAGACAGATCTTCTGGGCGTAAATCCTGAAACGATCAGAAGGCACGGGGCAGTGAGCGAGGAGACTGTAAGGGAGATGGCTGAAGGAATGCTCAGGCTTGTTAAGACTGACTATGCCATTGCCGTGACGGGCATTGCAGGTCCTGACGGAGGCACACCGGAAAAGCCTGTTGGCACGGTCTGGATCGCAATTGCTTCATCGGGAGGCGTTGTGACTGATAAACACAGGTTTGCAGATGACCGGATGATCAACATCTCACGCTCATCTTACACGGCTCTGAACATGCTTAGGAAACAGATAATCAGTCGTTAAACCAGCAGGAGACCTGTGTGTTGGAAAAAAATGCACAATATATTTGTTTAATAGAATAAAAATCACGTATTTTGCGAACCGATTTTGGGAATTTTCAGAACAAGTAAAAAAGAGCAATAATGTCAAAGGTTTGTCAGGTCACCGGAAAGAAAGCAGTGGTTGGAAACAACGTTTCCCACTCGAAGAGGAGGACCAAAAGAAAGTTTATGGCCAACCTGTTCACGAAGCGGTATTTTATTCCCGAGGAGAACAGATGGATCACCCTTAAGGTATCAGCAGCAGGAATGAGGAACATCAACAAGAACGGTCTTGCATCGGTGCTTAAGGAAGCAAAGGAAAAAGGATACATTATCAATTAAATTAAACCGGAGAGAAAATGGCAAAGAAGAGCAAAGGCAACAGGGTGCAGGTTATCCTTGAATGCACTGAGCACAAGGAATCCGGACAGCCGGGCACCTCAAGGTACATTACAACAAAGAACCGCAAGAACACCCCTGACCGTATTGAGAGAAAGAAATACAATCCAATCCTCAAGAAAGTCACAGTTCACAGGGAGATTAAATAAATACTGAGTCATGGCAAAGAAAGTTGTAGCAACACTTAAGACAGGAACCGGCAAATCATTTACCAAGTGCATCAAGGTGGTAAGATCTGATAAGTCCGGCGCATATCAATTCAAGGAGGAAGTTGTTCATAACGACCACGTTAAGGACTTCTTCACAAAGAAATAAGATCAGTTGTCCTGATCATGCAATACAGGGAGACGCCAATGAGTGCGTCTCTTTTTTTACTTTTACGGCATCAACACCATAGTGATGGCATTATTCGGATTATTCAAAAAAGAGGAAAAAGAGATACTGGACCGCGGACTGAGTAAAACCCGTGAAAATGTATTCTCGAGGCTCGCCAGGGCTGTTGCCGGTAAGTCGAAAATCGACGACGAGGTACTTGACAACCTGGAGGAGGTCCTCGTTTCGGCCGATGTGGGTGTGGATACAACACTGCGAATCATTGAAAGGATCTCTGATCGTGTGGCTCGCGACAAATATGTGAACACCTCCGAGCTAAATACAATTCTGCGCGAAGAGATTGCAGGGTTGCTTGAGGAGAATAAGGCGACGCACAACGTTTCAGAGGGATTTGATTCGCCGCTTCCTTCCAAACCATATGTTATACTTGTGGTTGGCGTCAATGGCGTCGGGAAAACAACAACTATCGCCAAACTTGCCTATAACTTCAAGCAGGCAGGACGCAGCGTTCTTCTTGGTGCGGCCGATACTTTCAGGGCCGCCGCCATTGAACAGCTGAAGATATGGTCCGAGCGTGCCGGCGTGCCGATGGTAAGCCAGCAGATGGGTGCCGATCCTGCCTCCGTGGCTTATGATACTGTCAAGTCGGCCGTGGCAGCAGGAACAGACATAGTAATAATTGATACTGCAGGCCGACTCCATAACAAGATCGCGCTGATGAACGAGCTTTCGAAAATCAGAAGGGTTATGGAAAAGGTCATTCCCTCAGCGCCGCACGAAGTGCTGCTTGTGCTCGACGGATCAACCGGGCAGAATGCCTTTGAACAGGCGAAACAGTTCACTGCAGCCACCGAGGTAAATGCCCTGGCAATCACTAAATTGGATGGCACAGCCAAGGGAGGTGTGGTGATAGGCATTTCCGACCAGTTCAGAATCCCCGTCAAATACATCGGGGTGGGCGAGAAGATGGAGGATCTGAGGATCTTCAACCGCTATGCCTTCGTCGATTCACTATTCAGTAACCGTACCTGATGAAGGAAAACAGGGTCAATATTGTAACCCTGGGCTGTTCAAAGAACACAGTCGATTCACAGAAACTCATGCGTCAGCTCGAGGCTGGCGGATATTCCGTAACGGCTGACTCTTCCGGTCCGGCTGACATTGTAATCATAAATACATGCGGGTTCATTCATGATGCGAAGGAGGAGAGCGTCGACACTATTATAAAACATGCCGAAGCTATCCGCAGAGAGGGCCATGGCAAGCTGTTCGTGATGGGATGTCTCGTGGAGAGATATCGCAACGAACTTCAGCACGAACTGCCTGAGGTACAGGGATGGTTTGGGGTGAACAGGCCGCAGGATATCATCTCCAGGCTGGGACTGGCATACAGGCAGGAGCTCAACGGCGAGAGGATCCTTACCGGACCCTCACACTACGCCTACCTGAAGGTATCGGAAGGGTGCGACAGATCATGCGCCTTTTGCGCCATACCTGACATTCGCGGAAGATACATCTCTGCTCCTTTGGAAGAGCTGGTTGATGAAGCCCGGATCCTTGCCGGACGCGGAGTCAAGGAATTGATACTCATAGCCCAGGACCTGACCCTTTATGGCACTGACCTGTATGGCAGACAGATGCTGCCCGAACTTGTCCGCCGGCTGACGGCTATTGAAGGACTGGGGTGGGTTAGGCTTCATTATCTCTACCCCTCTGATTTCCCGATTGAGATATTGGAGATGATGCAGGATAACCCGAAGATTTGCAGGTATATAGATCTTCCTATACAGCACATCTCCGACAGTGTTCTGAAAATGATGCGGCGGGAGCATGACAGCGCCGGGACACGCCGCCTGCTGAACGACATCCGCCGCATGGTGCCTGATGCAGCCATAAGGACAACTGTTATCGCGGGTCACCCTGGTGAGACCGATAAGGAATTCAGGGAGTTGATCAACTTCATCAGTGAGTTCCGTTTTGACAGGCTGGGCGCCTTCCGCTATTCAAATGAGGAGAATACACATGCCGCAATTAATTACCCTGATACAATTTCTGAAAAAATCAAGGAAAAAAGAGTGGCAAGGATAATGGAACTGCAGCAGGAGATATCCGCGTCAAGGAACGCGGCGCTGACAGGCAGTATTGTCAAAGTCATTGCCGACAGGAGGGAAGGGTTGTTCCTCGTGGGACGCAGTCAGCACGATTCGCCCGAGGTTGACCAGGAGATTCTGATTACAGGGGCCGGAAATATTGAACCCGGCACCTTCATTGATGTGAAGATAACCGGGTCCACTGAGTTTGATCTGTATGCGGAAATAGTCTGAGGGCCCCGACACTTCGTGTGCGGGGTTTCGGCTTCTTCGGAGAAGCCTCAATCTGAGGTCTTGCGGTCCTGCGGTTAATAGACTGACTGTAAACGATATATCACTATTGCCTACTGCCTACTGCCTACTGCCAACTGCCTATTGCCTACTGCCTACTGCCAACTGCCTATTGCCTACTGCCTACTGCCAACTGCCAACTTACTCACTGGTCTCCTCCTCAGCCGGCTCCTCCTCATCCTTCTTGCCAAGGACCTTGAACGTCAGTTCTTCCTTGCCCTTTGAATATCCTGCGCTGATTACCGCTCCTTCGGTCACCGCCGCCTTGATTATCACTTCTGCAAGCGGATCCTCAAGATATTTCTGTATTGCCCTTTTAAGTGGCCTGGCACCGTACTGAACATCAAATCCGCGGTCTGCCATGAAGTCTCGTGCCGGCGTGCTGAGTCTTATCTTGTATCCCAGCGCCCCGATCCTGTCGAACAGGCCCTTCAGCTCGATGTCGATGATCTTGTCAATATCCTCCCTGGTGAGCTGGTTGAACATTATCACATCGTCAATCCTGTTCAGAAACTCGGGTGCGAAGGTCTTCTGCAGGGCTTTCTGGAGAATGCTCTTATTCTGTTCGTTACGGGTAGTCCTTTTTGTCGAGGTCTCGAAACCAACACCTGCACCGAACTCGGTGAGCTGGCGTGTGCCGATATTGGATGTCATTATCACTATCGTGTTGCGGAAGTCGACCCTGCGGCCCAAACTGTCGGTCAGCTGACCCTCGTCCAGTACCTGCAACAGGATGTGGAACACATCCGGGTGTGCCTTCTCTATCTCGTCGAGCAGCACAACTGAATAGGGCTTACGGCGCACCTTCTCGGTAAGTTGTCCGCCCTCCTCATAACCAACATATCCGGGAGGCGCTCCGACGAGGCGCGATACAGAGAACTTCTCCATATACTCACTCATATCCACCCTGATCAGGTTGTCAGTAGTGTCGAAGAGAAACTTAGCCAGTACCTTTGCCAGCTGGGTCTTGCCCACACCGGTCGGACCCAGGAAAATGAATGTTCCGATCGGTTTGTTAGGATCCTTCAGTCCGGCCCTGTTGCGCTGTATCGATTTGACTATCTTAGCAATAGCCTCATCCTGTCCGACAATGCTCGTTTTCAGTTCCTCGGCCATCTGGAGCAGTCTTGTGCCTTCAGTCTGTGCTATTCTCTGAACCGGCACCCCGGTCATCATTGCAACAACCTCTGCAACCTTTTCTGCATCAACCACCTCGCGATTCTGTGCAAGCTCCTTTTCCCAGCGTTTCTTTTCGCCATCTATCAGATCGAGAATATCGCGTTCCTTATCGCGGAAGCTGGCGGCGCGCTCATAATTTTGGTTCTTTACAGCGCTGCTCTTTTCCTTCTTCGTATCCTCCAGCTGTTTCTCAAGTGCAAGGATCTTCTCCGGTACCACGATATTTGAAATATGGACCCTTGAACCCGACTCGTCCAGGGCATCAATGGCCTTGTCCGGCAGGTTCCTGTCGCTTATGTACCTGTTGGTCAGTTTTACGCATGCCTCAATGGCATCAGGAGTGTAGCTGACATTGTGATGCTCCTCGTAACGCTCCTTGATATTATTGAGAATATCAATTGTCTCCTCAATTGAGGTAGGGTCGACAAGCACCTTCTGGAACCTGCGTTCAAGCGCACCGTCCTTCTCTATATGCTGACGGTACTCATCGAGTGTGGTCGCCCCGATGCACTGTATCTCACCTCTTGCCAGTGCCGGTTTGAGCATGTTGGCGGCATCGAGTGAGCCGCTGGCACCGCCTGCGCCTACGATCGTGTGTATCTCATCAATGAAGAGAATGATGTTGTCATTCTTGGCCAGCTCGTTGAGGATGGCCTTCATCCTCTCTTCGAACTGCCCCCGGTATTTGGTGCCGGCTACAATGGAAGCCAGGTCAAGCGCAACCACCCTCTTGTTGAAGAGCACCCTCGAGACGTTTCTCTTGGTAATACGCAGGGCGAGGCCCTCTGCAATAGCTGACTTGCCAACTCCGGGTTCGCCGATGAGCACCGGGTTGTTCTTCTTGCGGCGTGAGAGGATCTGTGCAAGACGTTCTATCTCGCGCTCTCTTCCCACAACGGGATCAAGCCTTCCTTCCTCGGCAGCCTTCGTCAGATCGATACCGAAGTTATCGAGTACCGGCGTCTCCGATGAGGGACGCTGCGCCTGCTGGCCACCCTGCTGGGATTTTCCAGGACCGGGATTGGAAAACATGCTCTCGTCATCCTCATCACGCGGAAAATCTGCCTGAGCTGCCGGATTTCCTGCCTCGACTGCCTTTTTGACAAGGCTGTAATCTATGTCAAGCTCTGTCAGGAACCGTGTCACCAGGTTGCTCTCATCGCGAAGAATGGCCATTAACAGGTGCTCTGTATCTATTACTTTGGTTTTAAGCGCCTTGGCTTCGATATGAACCAGCCGTAGCACACGTTCGGTGCTCTTGAGAAGCGGCAGTATATCATTGTCAGCCATGGCCACAGGCTTGTCAGCCTTAATGCTTTTTTCAATCGATCCCTTTAGCATCAGCAGGTCAACACCGTTATTTAAAAGAATGTCAACAGCAACTCCTTCGCCCTCGCGGAGGATTCCAAGGAAGAGGTGCTCAGGGCTGATATGGCTGTTGCCAAGCCTGATAGCCTCCTCTTTGCTGTAACCAAGGATATCATTGACTCTCTGTGAGAAATGTGCGTCCATCATATTCATTTTGCGGGTTTCATGAAATTGTGTCAGTTAAACTGCCATAAATACATAAAACGCCAGATTTCAAAGTTAATTCTATTGTAAATGATAGAAGGCAAGAATTGTGCCCAATTTTTAACATCGGATGTTAACAAATAGAGGCGCCAAACGGCATAATAAATGCACCTTTTTGATTATCTTCGGGCATTAATTTCAGTTATAAAAAATATTAACATAAAACATTAATTATCAATCTGATATGTCAGATCAAGCAAAAATAATAAAGGTTAATATCGAGGAGGAGATGAAGTCGGCCTACATCGATTATTCGATGTCGGTCATTGTGTCAAGGGCATTACCCGATGTGCGTGATGGTTTGAAACCTGTGCACAGGAGGGTTCTCTTCGGTATGTCTGAGCTTGGAGTGTACTCAAACAGGCCATATAAGAAATCAGCAAGGATAGTAGGGGAGGTTCTTGGTAAGTACCATCCTCACGGAGACACTTCCGTATATGACGCCATGGTAAGGATGGCACAGGAATGGTCGCTTCGTTACCCGCTTGTAGACGGACAGGGCAACTTCGGATCAATAGACGGTGACAGTCCGGCTGCCATGCGATACACTGAGGCTAAGCTGAAGCGGATCGCAGAGGAGACACTGTCAGACATTGAGAAGGGGACTGTTGATTTTCAGCCCAATTTCGACGACACACTGCAGGAGCCGACTGTGCTGCCAACAAGGATTCCGACCCTCCTGGTCAACGGTGCTTCAGGAATCGCCGTTGGGATGGCCACAAACATGCCGCCTCACAACCTCACCGAATCGGTTGACGCGATAATCGCATACATAGATGATCCTGAGATTACAACTGAAGGTCTGATGCGCCATATCAAGGGACCTGATTTCCCCACAGGAGGTATAATATATGGTGAGCAGGGCATAAAGGAGGCTTTCGAAACAGGGCGTGGCAGAATTGTCGTCAGGGCACGGACAGAGGTTGAACTGACCCATTCGGGAAGGGAATGCATTGTTGTCACCGAGATTCCGTATATGGTGAACAAGGCCGAGATGATCAAGAGGATAGCGGATCTTATCAACGAGAAAAAGCTTGAAGGCATCTCGTATATAAATGACGAATCCGACAGGAACGGGATGCGCGTTGTGATTATCCTCAAGAAGGAGATGCCCGCCAATATAATTCTGAACCACCTCTACAAGCACTCTCAGCTGCAGACATCGTTCAACGTAAATAACATAGCCCTTGTAAAAGGCCGTCCCAAAACTCTTTCGCTCAAAGAGATAATCGACAGCTTCGTTAAGCACAGGCATGATATCATAGTGCGCAGGGCGAAATTCGATCTTGACCAGGCCGAGAAGAGGGCACATATACTTGAAGGTCTGATAATTGCAAGTGATAACATCGATGAGGTGATTGCTATAATCAGGTCGTCACCCAATCCTGATATTGCCAGGGAACGCCTGATGGAGCGCTTCAACCTTTCTGACCTGCAGGCAAGGGCCATCGTCGAGATGCGTCTGAGGCAGCTCACAGGCCTCGAGCAGGACAAACTGCACGCTGAATATGAGGAGGTTAAGAAGCTAATTGAATACCTCATGAATGTGCTGTCCGATGAGAAGCTGCAGATGCAGATCATCAAGGACGAACTCATCGAGATTAAGGAAAAGTTCGGCGACAAGCGGCGCACCGAGATAATCCCGGCTGCCGGCGAGTTCAATCCCGAGGATTTCTATGCAGATGATGAGATGGTGATTACAATCTCTCACATGGGTTATATCAAGCGTACCCCGCTGACCGAATTCCGCCGCCAGAACAGGGGTGGGACAGGAGCAAGGGGTGGCTCTACCAGGGAAGAGGATTTCATTGAGCATCTGTATGTTGCAACGATGCATAACACAATGCTCTTCTTCACAAGAAACGGGAAGGTATACTGGCAGAAGGTCTATGATCTTCCTGAAGGTACGCGTACAAGCAAGGGAAGAGCAATGCAGAACCTTATCAATATCGAGCCGAATGACGCTGTGATGGCCTTCATCAATGTGAAAACGATTGATGATGAGGAATATATCAACAATAACTTTATCGTGCTCTGTACACGCAAGGGAGTCATTAAAAAGACCTCTCTCGAGGCATACTCAAGACCCAGGGCAAATGGTATCAATGCAATAACCGTCAGGGACGGGGATGAACTTCTGGAAGCAAGGATGACAAACGGCAGCCATGAAATCATGCTCGCAGTGAAGTCAGGCCGGGCTGTAAGGTTCAACGAGGCCACAGTCAGGCCTATGGGCCGCACAGCCTCAGGCGTTCGCGGTATCACCCTGTCAGGTGAGACGGATGAGGTAATAGGTATGATAACCGTCGAGAACGAATCGGCCGATGTGCTCGTTGTCTCCGAAAACGGCTACGGTAAAAGATCCTCGATAGGCGACTATCGCATAACTAACCGTGGCGGGAAGGGTGTTAAGACTATTAACGTCACGGACAAGACCGGAAAACTCATCGCCCTCAAGGATGTAAGTGACCAGTATGACCTGATGATAATAACCCAGGCCGGAAACGTTCTGAGGATTCCCGTGAGCAGCCTTCGGGTCATGGGAAGGGCCACTCAGGGTGTCAGACTAATAAATCTCAGAGAAAATGACTCAATTGCCTCAGTAGCTTATGTTGAAGTAAATGAGGATGTTGTAGAGACTGAAGGCACCCCGGATGATCAACCCGAAGAGAGCGCCGAGTAATTTGGCAAATTATTTGAAGAATAGATACTAAAGTTTTATTTTTGGAACAACATTAAAAAGCAAATTATCCAGACATGAAGAAGATCACATTCTTATTACTGGCAGTTATAATCTCCGCTGCTGCAACAGCACAGAAGGGAAAGATTACCGCTGCCGAAACATTTATCAGGGAAGGTGCCTATGACAAGGCAAAGGAAGCCATAGAGACAGCTATCACCAACCCAAAATCGATGGGCCTTGCAAAGACCTATTATGTTAAGGGAAAACTTTGCCAGGCTGCCTATGATTCAGGTGATCCCAAGTTTATGGGACTTTATCCTGATATCCTTATGGAGGCCTACAATAACTTTGAGAAGGCAGTCCAGATAGACCCCAAACTCAAGAGCCGGGTCATCAGTGAAAATGCATATGCACTCCTTGGCAACTCTTTCCTGAACGATGCAATCAGCAAGTTCAATGAGAAGAAATACAAGGAAGCAATGCTTTCATTTGAGAAGAATGTGAAGGTTGCGGCAAGCGATCTCTACGTAGGGATGGTTGACACCCTTGTGATCTTCAATGCCGGACTTGCTGCCTACAATGGTGAGATGTACCCCGAGGCAATCGTTCATTTCCGTACCTGCACACAGTCAGGTACCGAGGACACCAAGCCTTACATTTTCATGAGCGACAGCTACCTGAAGATGAAGGATACGGTTAACGCTGAGGCAGTTCTGATGGAAGGTTACAAGGCTTATCCCGATACCCTGGATATCATCCTGCAGGCCACCCAGTTCTATCTTGACGCAAACGACTCCGAAAAGGCGTTTCAGTTCGTTCACAAGGCGATGGAGATGGATCCTGAGAATTACATCCTTTATCTTGTTGAGGGAAGCCTTAATATGAAGCTTGAAGATTACCCGAAGGCAATCGAGAGTCTTAAGACATCGCTGACAAAGAACCCGACACAGTTTGAAAGCAATTACAATATTGGTCTCTGCCACGTTTCAATAGCAAATGAAATGCTGAACGAAGCCAACCTTATTGCTGACAACAGGGAATATGAGAAGGCAAAGGATAAGGCATTCGAGGAAATGAAGAAAGCAATTCCTTTCTTCCTCGACGCTGAGAAGGCCAACCCGTCATCAGTTGCAACCCTTGAATTCCTTCGCGAGATCTACCTCAAGCTGAAGATGATGCCTGAATTCGAGGCATACAAGGCAAAGGTTGAGAAACTGTAAGAGAAATCTGAATTAATATAGAGGAGGCACCCGAAATGGTGCCTTCTTTTTTTTTGGTTCAGTGCCCGGTTATAAAGGGATCGATTTTTTTATGTTAGTTCCTGATTGGGCTGGGCGCTATTTTCAGACAGAGCAACTTGCTGCAGCCTGAATACTTTTTCCGAGCAGGGTCTGGTTGATATTCAAGAGCGCTCTTGTTGAGGCAATGAACAATGAAGGGCAGGGGACAGTCAGTTTCTGAATCGGTACCAAAAAGACTGATTATCCTGATATCTTCTATTTCTATTTAACATAATATTAATTATAGGCAATTTGATGTGCCAGGCCGGATAATATGAAATCCGGGGAGATTTTGTATTTTTAAACAGATAAATATGCATGACCATGACGAACAACCCTACAATAGACCCCCTGACCATAAAGTTCCTGTTTGATCTGAGCCGCCACAATGACAGGATTTGGTTTGCGGAAAATCGCCAGCGATATGAAGCGGCCAGGGACAACTACTCACGGTTTGTGCAGGCAGTGATTGATGAGATCGTTGAATTCGATCCCATCCTGAAAGGGCTCGAAGCTAAAAGCTGCATCTTCAGGATCAATCGCGACATCAGGTTCTCCCATGATAAATCGGTTTACAAGACCAATTTCGGCGCATTCATGGTACGCGGTGGCAAGAAGAGCGCTGACAGGTTTCCGGGATACTATCTTCATATTGAACCAGGTCAGTCATTCATATCCGGCGGTGCTTACATACCTCCGGCACCGTGGCTGAATGCAATCCGCGAGGAGATTGCAGAGAACGGTGACAGGCTCTTAAAGATCCTCAGCAGCAAGGAGTACAAAAGGTATTTCTCCGGTCTGGAAGGCGAAAAACTAAAGCTTCCGCCACGTGGCTATCCAAAGGATCATCCTCATATAGAGTTGATTAAGATGAAGAGTTTCCTTCCTGAGAAGTCATTGACCGATGATGAGGTTACAGATCCGGAATTCTTCACTTTAGTCACCGGGGCATTCCGGGCAATGAAACCGGTGATCGATTTCCTTACCACAAACAGGTGATCCGGGGTAATTTCTGCAAGTGTATCCTCCTGAACTGCACAGGGCTGGCTTAATAGTTACAAGGCAATACATCTTCCTGTAAGGTCTAACGCCGGCTTCACATTTTCAATGCAAGTGTGCATGAATACTAAAAAAGATTATCTTTCGCTAAATTTTAAGATACCGCAAAAATGAAAAAACTGTTGTTCACTCTTCTCCTGGCAGCGTTCATACTGCCATTTGCTGCCTCACAGGGCAAACTCGAAGTCGGTAAGAAAGCTCCTGAGTGGGTACTGACTGATGCTGACAAGAAGGAATTCACAATGAATTCATGGCCTGGCAAGGTGCTGCAGATTAATTACGTGGATCCTGACAATGATGACCTGAATGATCCATTCAACGATGCCATAAACAAAGCTGTGGATATCGACAAGATCATTGATCAGAATGCATACAAGGGTTTCGGAATCGTTGACCTGCAGTCGACCAAGCTGCCTGACGGTCTTGTACGCGCCATTGCAGGCAGGAAAGCAAAGAAGTATGACACTACAATACTCTTTGATTACAAGGGCCTTCTGCATGAAAAATGGGGAATGCCGAATGACAGCTATACTATTGTGATAGTAGACAAGGAACGTGTTGTCAGGGGTGTTTACAAGGGCAAGATAGCCGATGGTGACATTCCGGGTATCATTGAGATGATTACAAAACTCACAAAAGAGTAATAGAAACAGTACCAAATAAAAAAACCGGCGCCTGCCGGTTTTTTTTATCCCCTGATATCAGATGGTTTCATGCGGTTTGCCTCATGCCCGGTTCCAGCACCTCCTGGCCGACTTTGAATCTTATCCTGAGAACACCTTCATTGAAATCGGCCGAAGTAATTGAAAACAAGCCGATTTCAGAGGTATTTGATACATGCTGACCGATGCACGGACAGGCATCAAAATTGCCTATTTTGATGATCCGGATCATCTCCCCTGCATCACCCGGCAGTTTTCCGGTGTAGTATTTCTCGTCGGCCTCCCTCCTGCCTATTATCTCCTCTCCCACCGGTATGTTTAATTTAATAATCTCATTAACAGTCCTTTCAACTGCCCGAACCTCCTTCTCAGAGATCCCTTTCTTGATGCGGTAGTCGCATTTGCTTTTCTTGCTCTCAATGTGGCTGTTGAATGATCTCCCGCAATGATACATCTTGTCCATCACCGAGTTAAGGATATGTTCGGCAGTGTGCATTGCGCTGTTGTAATCTTTTCCGGGCATGACTTGTCTGGTATTCAGACTTTAGAAACGTTTGTCAGGGGTTTATATTTTGCCCGCCATAGCTGATTGTTATTACCGGGTTGCAAATATCATGCTGCAGGCTTGTCTGGCAGTGAAGCTCCCGGCAAGGCCGGAAGGGCAGCATTCTCAATTGCTGCCACGGTTCCCGCCAGGGCCGGAAGGGCATTATTCCCAATTGCTGCCACTGTTCCCGACAGAGCCGGAAGGGCAGTAATCCCAATTGCTGCCACTGTTCCCGCCAGGGCCGGAAGGGCAATAATCCCCCTGTCAGGCAGGACCGTTCATCTGGTTCGTGTTTTGCTGATCCACTCTTTTTCAGAGGCCAGGTACCTGAGCATTTCTGACCAGTCGCCTGGCATAGACCTGTATTTCTGCTCCTCCCTTACGAGCGCGGCCTCACAGCTGTCCATAACAGTTTCTGCCTCGCTCCTGCGTCCCAGCCTCAACAGGAGAATGGCTTCCTGCTTGAACGCTTCCGGAGGAGCGGTATCTTTCTTGCGCGTCACCAGCCGAACGACAGTAAGTGCTTTCTCATCCTCTTCGTCATAGCCTGATAGCTTCATCATTGCTTGCGACAGAAGTACCAGGTCATCATCAGACACCTGGCCTGAGGAGATGTTCCTCTCAATTAGCCGGCGGCAGAGAAGGTAGTGCGACTGGTTATAGGCGCTGAAAGCGTTATAGGAGATTACTGGAGCAATCAACTTTTCGTACTCCGGGGAGAAACATAATAATGTGTCTGAAGAGGTGGCGGCTCTTGATACTGCATCAGGGAAGAAACCATTGGTGGATACAATGTAGTAATTCCCCATCAGTTCCCCGTAAGCTATTACCTTTCTGAGCATTGAAGCCAGGATGGCCGGTTTCTCACCGTAAGCCTCGAGTACAGCAACCGCGCACTTGTCGGCCTGAATCTCCTGCTGCGAGCTATACCTGATAACATTTCCAAGTGCATGCTCCAATCCGTTGAGGAGCGCGTTGTTAAAATTGTTCATATGATGGTCCAGTGCGAAGTGTGCAACCTCCTGTGCCATCAGCGCCATCAGTTCCACCTCGCTGTGCACCGCTGTGATCATCCCTGTTGTGATCACTAGCGTACCGTCGGGGCCAACCCAGGCGTCAGGTGTGATATCCGACAGTATTTTAAGGCTGAGTATCCCGGGGCGCATGTCAGTGTTCCGAACCGGATATACCATACGAAGGATGCCGTATAGTCGTGATTCCAGATAGCTGTCGATATAAAATGAACCGCTCTGCTCAGCGCTGGTCATGAATTCTTTCATCTTTTCCTCCATTTCGTAACGGCGGTCATAATGATAGCCGTAGGCGAGAAGGCCTTCATAGACCTTCGACTCAAGCAATTTGAGCTGCCAGAGGGATTCGATGTTGCCGGGGAGGAACTCATATTTCCTGAGATCAGTAAAACCGATTATAGAAGCCTGGCCTGTTTCCGGATCCGGAGCAGTCAGGACGACAAGGCGGCCAGCGGGGCGGGCGACAGTGTTAATGGTAACCAGCTCTCCGGTGTTGCGGTTCCGTGCATTGAGATTGACACTTATCTGGCCGGATGATTCTGTTACAGCCAACAGGAGAAAAGAGATAAGCAAAACGGCGGTTCTGTTCATGGCAGGAGATATCGTTAACTATAAATTTAAGTACAAAAACCGTGCTGTACAGTGTTTTTTTCATCAAATTCCAATCACTCCCCCGTCCCGGGATACAGTTCGGTTGCATCCTCAATGTCACGGCCCATGCTCTTTTTAATCTGGTAGAGGTCCTGCTTCATTGAAGCGACTGTCCGAAGAAGCTGTTTCTCAGGCAGAACCGGTTCCGGAAGCTCATCACTTATATAATGTACGAACTTCCAAATTTCCCTGACGTCGCTTATGTGGACTTCATAGGGTTCATAGAGGGGGTTTAGAGAGTACAGCACCAGGCGACCGCTCTTTTCTACGTTGTTCTCCACCACCTTGAATACTATTCCGTCATTCGATGTAAGAATAATGTAAGCTTTTCCGCTCTTTATCTCATGCCAGTCCTGCATGTACTCACCCGTCACCCATGACCTGTCTGGTATGGGCAGCATGGAGTCGCCCTTTAGCTGGAATGTGCGGTACTTGCGGTTGCGTGAGAGGAACGGCAGGTTGAACAGCGGCAGGTCGCCTATGAACTCGGGGTCAGCATAGCCGGTGGTATAGCCGGCCTTGGCCTTCTCGCTGACGAGCTCGATGTTCTCGCGGTTGTCTGGGGCGACAGTGGTTGCCAGCACTCTGAGGTTACTGCCTTTTATGTAGGCATCATATCCCCTCTCGAGCTCGCCTAACTGGCTTTCGGAGAGGCGAGTGAGGTCGATCTTGAGCATTGTGTCAAGCGAGATGTTGAAGTAACCTGAGAATGCCACCAGGGCTTCTATACCTGGCTGTGCCACGCCATTTTCATACCCGCTGAGGGTTGACCGCTTCATCTGCAGCGCTGCTGCCACGTCGTCCTGGGTGCGTCCGCGACGCCTCCTCAGAAATTTTATGTTCAATGCGAAGTACATATTACAAAAATTGATTATATTGTAATCATAAATTTGATTAATTTCTAATCAAAGATAAATTAAGTTTTGAAAATAACAAGCAGAAAATGAAAAAAAAACAGGCAACAGGCAGTAGGCAATAGTGCTGGAAATCTCAGGCAGTTGGCCGTAGGCCATCAAGAATTGTAGGTCAGGACCACCCATGAACACTTTGGTCGTAGACCATTAAGAATTGTAGAATGAAGAACAGAAAATCAATAATGGGCTGCAGGCCGTCAATCAAGTCAGCCGGCAATCGGCAGCCGGCAGCCAGAGTATCTGTCAAATTATTGTATTACTGTAGATTGCAAACTGAGAACCGTTTCCACTACTGCCTATTGCCTGAATTGACAGGAGACTAAACCATGGACTCGCGAAGCATATTGCATCTTGACCTCGACACCTTTTTCGTATCGGTGGAGAGGGTGCGTGACAGCCGCCTCAACGGCCGCCCCGTGATAATCGGCGGCGGATCTGACCGCGGGGTGGTCTCGAGCTGCAGCTACGAGGCACGCAACTTCGGTGTCAGCTCGGCAATGCCGATGAAGATGGCCCGTGCCATGTGCCCCGAGGCAGTCTTCGTCCGCGGCGACATGGAGATGTACACCAGGTACTCCAGGATGGTGACTGACATCATCGCTGATAAATCGCCGCTCTATGAGAAGGCGTCGGTGGATGAACATTATATCGATCTCACGGGGATGGAGCGTTTTCACGGCTGTGCCCGGTGGGCGCACGAGCTGCGCGACACGATAATCAGCGAGACGGGACTGCCCATCTCTCTGGGCCTGTCGGTCAACAAGACCGTCTCCAAGATCGCTGCCGGCGAAGCCAAGCCCAACGGCGAGAGGGAGGTGGCACAGCAGCAGGTCCTCCCCTTCCTTGACCCGCTCTCAATCAGGAAGATACCTATGATAGGCCAGAAGACCTACCACACGCTGCGTTCGATGGGAATCTCCACGATAAGCACCCTGAGGAACATACCTGCGGAGATGCTGGAGTCGCTCATGGGACAGAACGGCATGGAGATATGGAAGAAGGCCAACGGCATTGACAACACGCCGGTAATAAGTTACTCCGAGCAGAAGTCAATCAGCACCGAGCACACCTTTGAGCGCGATACAACTGACACGGTGATGCTCAATCAGCTGATTGTGAGCATGACCGAGAAGCTGGCCTATGAACTGCGACGCAAGGAGAAGCTGGCATCGTGTATCACGGTGCGGATCAGGTACTCCGACTTCGACACTCACACGCTGCAGCAGCGGATACCCTACACCGCCTTTGACCATGTGCTCATCAGCGAGGCGCAGAGTCTCTTCCGTCGTTTATGGCAGCGGAGGATGCTCATCAGGCTCATCGGGGTGAAGGTGAGCGGTCTGGTGCGCGGGGTGCAGCAGCTCAATATGTTTGAGGACACGCCCGAGATGGTGAGTCTGTATATGACTATGGACAGCCTGCGGGGCCGTTTCGGCCGTCATGCAATACGGCGGGCGGCCGGGGTGATGACCGCCGCGGAGCGCAGCGAGCGCGAGCTCAGAAAGGCGACAGAACTCATGGCCGAGAAGTCGCGGATGGAGGAACGCCTGCGGGGGTGGAGATTTTAGGTCTGAGAGTCTGAGAGTCAAAGGATATTCAGACTGCACGACTGCACGACTGCACGACTGC
>Ga0209373_10002778_pt1 | contig 16926 bp, 12 predicted proteins | sample Higcelweek5metaG_FD_187173 | JGI IMG/M metagenome (GOLD analysis project Ga0209373, IMG submission 187173) | Freshwater pond sediment microbial communities from the University of Edinburgh, under environmental carbon perturbations - High... | ecosystem: Environmental > Aquatic > Freshwater >... | reverse complement strand
AACAAATTTCTTAAGTATTGTAATTTTAACGTCAGTAATCGTATTATTGACAGCGTGTAATAACAATGCCCCCAAAAAAGAGGTGGTTGTAGAAGAGGAGATGACAGAAATGCAAAAAAAAGTAGCTGATTATGCCGAAGTTGAGCTTACTGCTGACTTAAGTGGTTTTTCACAGAATCAGAAAGAAATGATTAAAAAACTTATCGAAGTTGCACAGATCATGGACGAATTGTTCTGGAAAGATGCAATCGGAGATAAAGAAGCATTTTTGAACTCTATTGAAGATGAAGATGCAAAAAAATTCGCGATTATTAATTATGGACCTTGGGATAGGCTAGATGGTAATAATTCATTTATCGAGTCATACGGAGTTAAACCTCTTGGTGCAAATTACTATCCTCAGGACATAACCACAGAAGAGTTTGATGCTTTTACCGATCCAAACAAAACAAGTTGGTACACTTTAATTCGTCGTGACGAAGAAGGTAAACTTAAATGTGTTTGGTATCACGAAGAATATGCTGCAGAAATTGAACGTGCTGCTAAATTACTCGAGGAGGCCGCTGAACTTGCAGAGGATGAGGGCTTTAAAACATATCTTAATTTAAGAGCAGAGGCTTTGCGCACAGATGATTATCTAGCCAGCGACCTCGCATGGATGGACATGAAAGACAATATGATTGACTTTGTTGTTGGTCCAATCGAAAGTTATGAAGATGCATTCAAGGGAACTAAAGCCGCTCATACAGGTCAGGTTTTGGTTAAAGATATTGAATGGAGCAAAAATATTGAACATTTTAACGAAATACTACCTGAGTTACAGGCTGGTCTTCCCGTAGATGCCAAGTATAAAGCAGAAACAGCATCTGCATCAGGCGATATGAATGTTTACAATGTTATTTATTGTGGTGGTGATTGCAATTCAGGCAGCAAAAATATCGCTATCAACCTTCCTAACGACCCACGAGTTCACAAAGAAAAAGGATCTCGCAAACTTCAGTTGAAAAATGCAATGAAAGCAAAATTCGAAACAATTTTAGTTCCTATTGCTGAGATTCTTATTGATGATTCTCAAATGAAACATATTAAATTTGAAGACGGATTTTTTCAGAATGTGATGTTTCACGAAGTAGCTCATGGCTTGGGTGTGAAATATGTTATCAATACTAAGAAAACCGTTCGTGAGGTACTGGAAGAATACTACAGTCCACTAGAAGAAGCAAAAGCTGATATTGCGGGTCTTTATATGATAACTCAATTGTATGAAATGGGAGAATTTCCAGGCAAAGACTTAATGGACAATTACGTCACATTCCTTGCTGGAATATTCCGCTCCGTTAGATTTGGAGTTGCAAGTTCTCATGGACAGGCAAATATGCTTGAGTTTTACTACTTACAGGAAAAAGGTGCTTTTACTCGCAATGCAGAGACTGGCAAATACAGTGTTAATTTCGACAAAATGAAATCTGCTGTTGCATCCTTGGTTAATGACATAATTGTTATTCAGGGTAATGGCGACAAAGCAGCTGCTAAGAAATGGATTGACACTAAAAGCAGTGTAGGCGAAGAACTGCAAAAAGATCTTGATAAACTTGCTGGAGCAGGTATTCCAAAAGATATCGTTTACAAACAAGGCGTCGACGTTCTAGGATTATAGAAAATTGTATTTATCTAATTCAAGGGGCAGGTTTATTGCCCCTTTTTTTTTGCATTATTCTGCATAGCAAAATCTCCCATGAAATTCATGTCGTATTGTGTTGATATTTTTAATAAAAGAAAACCAAACAGGACTCAATCATTTTTTATTGAAGGTTCGTATCAATAGTAACATGTTTAAACCAAGCACTGAAAGTGCGCAAGAAAACATCCGCACAACAATTCAATCATTTTTATTGAAGGTTCGTATCAATAGTAACATGTCTAAACCAAGCACTGAAGGTGCGCAAGTCCTAGCAAAAAGCGTAGCTTTTTGCTAAAATGAATCTAAAATTTAAGCACTGAAAGTGTGCAAGAAAACTTTCAATAATAAAATATTCAAGAAAATTTTGATGCGATTGTTCTGCATTAATCTAGATGAGATTCTGCGAGTGTATTTAAATTATTAATAGTAATTTCGATAAATAATTAAAATGCTTAGTTTATGAAATCTTTGGTTTACACTATTTATGGAATCGTGATATTTATTTCCTTGGTTTCCTGTAATAACAAATGTCAGGAATCCAATAATAATGATAAGATAAATTGCGATTCAGTTTGTCTCGAGGGCGAAAAGCAAAACATCAACAATATGCTAGATTCTTTTAATCTCGCTGCTGCAAATGCCGATTTTGATTTGTATTTTAGTTATTATGCCGAAGATGCCGTTTTTATTGGCACCGATGCAAACGAAAACTGGTGTAAAGATAGTTTTATGGTTTGGTCGAAACCATTCTTTGATAAAGGTAAAGCCTGGGATTTTACTTCGCTAGATCGCAATGTTTATTTTGATGAAACAGGAAAGGTCGCATGGTTCGACGAGTTGCTCGATACACAAATGAAAATATGCCGTGGCTCTGGCGTACTCGTAAAACAGGGCGAAAACTGGAAAATTAAACAATATGTTTTGTCAATGACTGTCCCGAACAGTGAAACTAAAAACGTTGTTGAACTAAAAGCAGAGGTAGAGGATTCTTTGATAACAGTGCTAAAACATTAATTATTTGAACAGAAGAATTTGCAAGTGATTTAATCACACCGCTGAAATGAATTTATAATCCAATTTTGTGTTTTTAAAGTTTCCCAGTCACATCATAAATTAAATATCCACCAACTTCATGTACCAGAAGAGTCCAATTATTCATAATTTCTGGTTTCGGAACGAGTAAATCAGGTGTAAAGATTCGTTTTCCGGCATATCTGTCCGTAACATATGTATCCATTTCGAAACCTTGCTTTTTAAAACAGCCATAAGCTCGACGCATGTGAAAAGCTGATGTGATTAACAAATAACTTTCTTTGCTAGTTTGTGGTTTAAGGATTTTTGCAGCTTCAACTGCATTTTCATACGTGTTTTTCGATTCTTTTTCTGCAATAATGTCTTCTTCGGGAATCCCGAGTTTGATAATAAAGTTTTTAAGAATGACTGATTCTTTATCTTTTTGATTAAATACCTCTCCAGAACCTCCCGAAATGAAAATTTTACCGATTCGTCCTTCGTTGTATAATTCAAGTGCCTGTAATAATCGGTCCGATGAAGACTTGAAGTTTATCCTATCATATTTTTCATCAAATGACATCATGCCAGTAAGCACAATCCCATAATCATAATATTCTTTAATTTCTGTTTTTTGTTTTGCTTCCGGCTCCCAAGCACGCATAAATTCGAAAAAAATGAACGGATTAGAAAAGAATAGCAACATCACAAATGCGATAATTCTGAGGTTTTTAGCCGTTTTTTTCTCATTAAGTATAAGCGAAATTGCAAAAAGCACAATTATCCATAGTGTTGGAGAAAAAAGATATTGAAATATTTTTGACAGATAAAAAAACATTGACAAGCGATTAATGATATATTTTAACCTAATTTTATTGTTAACTGAACAAAAATATTTATTTTTAACGAAATTTGTTACAGAAAACTAATAAATAGTAAAGATATGGCAAAAAAGCAGTTTGATTTAAATCCGAATCTTTTAGAATTCTATCTAAAAAAATCATCTAAGGATTTTACAAAGCAGGATATTATTGATTTTATTGTCGGTAATGACATCGAAATGGTTAATTTTCGTTATGTAGCCAGTGACGGGAGATTGAAATCTTTGAATTTCGTTATAAACAGCCTCGAACACCTTGATCAGATATTAACTACTGGTGAACGTTGTGACGGATCGAGTTTATTTTCTTTTATTGGAGCAGGATCTAGCGATTTGTATGTAGTGCCACGTTACAGCACCGCATTTCTAAATCCTTTTGAAGATGTACCTAGTCTCGATATTCTTTGTTCTTATTATGATAATGAAGGAAAACCTCTGGATTCTTCTCCAGAATACGTTTTGCGTAAAGCTCATGAGGAATTTAAAAAATCTACCGGTTATACTTTTAAGGCATTAGGTGAACTCGAATATTATATTATTGCCGATAAGGAAGAAAATGCGCTTTTCCCTGCCGTTGACCAAAAAGGTTATCATGCATCTGATCCATTTGCAAACTTCGAATATATCCGCAAAGAGGCAATGCGCCTGATTGCTCAGAGTGGTGGTAAAATTAAATATGGACACTCCGAAGTTGGAAATTTTACTGATGATAAGTATTACTACGAGCAACAAGAAATTGAATTTTTGCCATGTGATGCCGAAACAGCTGTTGATCAAATGATTATCGCCAAATGGATATTGCGTAAATTATGTAATACTTATGGTGTAAATCTCAGTTTTGCTCCAAAAATTACAGTTGGAAAAGCCGGTAGCGGACTCCATATTCACATGATGCTAGAGAAGAATGGCAAGAATATGATGATCAAAGGCGATAAACTAAGCGATGATGCTAAAAAAATGATCGCTGGTTTATGTGATTTGGCTGATGCATTAACTGCATTTGGAAATACAATTCCTACTTCGTATTTGAGACTAGTACCACATCAGGAAGCACCAACAAATATTTGCTGGGGCGACAGAAACCGTAGCGTGCTTATTCGTGTGCCTCTGGGTTGGACTGGGAATATTCGTATGATTTACGATGCAAATCCACAGGAAACCTCCGAAATGAAAAAAATGGACAGCAGACAAACTGTCGAAATAAGAAGTGGTGATGGTTCTGCTGACCTCCATTTATATATGGCCGCAATAATTGTAGCTGCTCAGCATGGTCTGGAAATGCCAAAAGCACTCGAGATGGCCGAAAAACTTTATGTTAGCGTTAATATTTTCAAAGAAGAGTTCAAGGACAAACTTGCTACTCTAAAAGCATTGCCGATTTGTTGTTACGAATCTGCCGAAGTGCTCGAAAAGAAAAGAAAATTCTTTGAAAAGAATAATATTTTTGCTCCAGGTCTAATTGATGCTACAGTTAAAAACCTTAAGGCATACGAAGACAAAGGACTAAGCGAAAAACTTTATGGCAATCATGAAGAGATTTACAAACTTGTAATGAAATATCTGCATTGTATGTAGAAATTGAAAAAGCTTCCAAAAATGGGGGCTTTTTTTTATTTAAATGTTATTGATCAATTTTTAAACCTAAAGAAACATTTAATTACAATCTAAATCAGTTTGGCAAGTTGGAGTAGGAGTAACCCCCTTCCAAATAAGCACGATTGCTGTATTATGATAGAGGTGCTGTTAGATGCTGTTAATTTTAAACTATCAGTATAATATTATTTCCCAGCTTTGTCTATTTCACATTGATTAATTAGTCATTTGTTTTAAAATGCACTTAGCTCCTTTGGTAATTGCTTTTCCAAATTCTTTATCACTATTCTCATTTAAATCCGTATCAAAATTCCCAATTGTTGGATGTTGAAACCTCAAATAGGTGAGTTTTTCTGCCGCAAAAATATTTAAAGTCTCAATATCCAAGCTAAACTTCATTGTGTAAATTGTAAGTATTCTTCCATAGTTTTGGTCAGCGATACCAGTTACTACTGGCTCTGTTTTTTCTATAGTTTTCAGACTAAGTATTTCACCATTCTCTAAACTTATCAATAATTCTGTCCCTTGGGGTAAAACAATATCAGATTGGCCTCCATACCAAAAACCTAAAGAAAGAGATAACGAATCTCCACTTAATTCATAATAAACTTTTCCTGACCAAAAATCATAATAATCAATTTTTTCTTTTGAAAATGGATCAATTTTAGAGCCACATTGTCCACTTAAATTATAACAAATCATAATTAAAAAGAATAACGAATAAATAATTTTCATAATTGTGTTTTTATTAAAAGCTTACTCTATTCGATTTTCAGCATTCTCGCCTTGTCTTTAAAATTGGCAACAAGGGTAACCAACTAGATTCTCATCGCTATTTCAATTTTTCAATGCCTATTACTCATTTATTTGTCTGAAATTTAATCTCAAATCTACAAACTCCATATCAAATCACCAAATAAAATCGGTGATATTTATACTAATGTATAAAACAATTGGGATAAATTATTAGCCTTGTTTTATATGAGACATTTTGAAGAGCTGTTTGAGAATGCTATAGCCTGTTTTATAAAATATGTAAGGCTTTGTTGCGACTAAAACTAATATCCTCCCCAGTACTTCCTCAAAATCCATTCTGCCGCAGCAAATAAGAGTATTACAAAGAATAAAATGTAAAGATCTGTAATCGTATGTAGCTTTTCGTTTGTATAGGCAATGTCTGATACTCCCGGATTGTTCTTTATTGTTTGTGGAATTTCGGACATGTTTTCGGGATAAAAAACTTTTCCTCCTGTTAGATCGGCCAATTGATACAGAACATTGTGCCCAGCAGTAGTAACAAGCGCTTCGATATTTATTTTCTGAACTATAAATTGCCCACTGGCAGAATATTCTTTGTTGTCGAACTTCGCAGTTGAGGTGTATGTGTAGGTTCCAGCAGGTAAACGGCCTACATCAAGTCTGTATGCATTGCCATAATCGCCAAAAATGTACTTGAACTCTTTGCCAGTCTCATTTTTTAGGGTTAAAACAACTTCAAGATTTGGAACAAGTTCGTACGCCTCGTTATAAAAAGATGCTGTAAAAACTACTGGCTCATTTTCATTGTAAACCTGCTTTGTTTCAACACTTAATTTGTCCTGAATCCTTCTTACCATAAGGTACTGAACAATTCTATTAATGAGTGTGTTAAAACCTGTATGCTCAGAATTGTACTTAAAATCGTCAATTCTCCATCTCCATATTCCTTCGCCAGTTATAAACCCGTTTTTTGCTTTTCCTTGTTCGGTAAATGCAATCAAAGGCTTTTGGGTTTTAACACCATTAACCGACTGAAAAAGAAAAGTTTTTGAGTCGCCAGTTAGTTTATAATCGCCAAAATAGACTTTCAATGGCGCAAGATTTTTAAAGAAATTTGTTGCATCTACACCTGGGTCAAATGATAAAAACGATGGGTTAGAAGCTGGCGAAGCATCATCAGTTTTATTGCTCTGGTTTATGATAGTAAGCCCTGCATCCAGAGAATTAAAAGCTGGAAGCGAAGTCGCAGTACCAATAATAAACAAAGTTGGAACAGAGTACTTTTCGATTTCTGAGAAAACATTAGTCGCCTTATTCTGATTCGAAGGAATCTGATGCAGAATTACTAGGTCAAAATCTTTTATGTTAACCTTTAGGTCAGTTATGTACTGAACTGTAAGCTCAAAATCGGGATTGTCTTTTAATGCAAATTTGATGGCACCGAGATCGGGGTGAGGAGCATTTGCAAGAAGTAATATTTTATTTCTGTTATCGATTACATTAACAACAAAGCTTGTCTTGTTATTTTCGTAACTAATTTCACTGTTGAGTCGCTGTAATTCTGCTTCGTACTGTTGAATGCCAATTCTGTCAGCAGGTAATTCAAACTCAATTTGCGTTGTAGTTGTGTTTTCAGGTAAAGCAAATTTTACGGAATAAACTGTTTTTCCATCACGCCTTACAACTAGCTGAGATTCCTTTTCGGGGCATTTCTCAGCATTTACAAAAATCTTAACCGGAAATCTGTTACCCAAGAAAGCTATTCTGTTATGCATCAGGTCTTTAAGAATAAGATCTTTATGAGTTACAGTGTCGCCGAGGGCAATAGAATAAACCGGAAAATTCAGATTGTTGCTATATCCTGGGTTTATGCCTCGATTGTAAATGCCGTCGGTAGCAATTATGACTGCTCCAAGATTCATTCCAGCAAATCTCGAAATGACTTCGGGGAAAACAGATGAAATATCGGTGAGTTCGCCCGAAAAATCGAGCACAGAATCGACTGTGGTAAATTCATCAAATTGAATATATCTCACATCATAACTTTCGCCAAGATTTGAGATAAGTTTGTCAATTTCGTTTTTATACTGAAGTCTATAATAAGATGAATCTCGGTTTAGCACAACTGACTGCGAATTGTCTTGCACAAAAACAACAACAGGTTTTTGTATCAAAGTGCCAGTGCTTTTAAAAACCGGATTTAAGAGTAATAGCAGAATAATGAAAATAAACACAAAACGAAGAACTGTCATTAGGATTCTTTTCCACTTCTGAAGTTCTTTAAATAAACGGTCTTTGTAATAAAGTAAAAAAGAAACAGCGGCTGCAATTAATGCAGCCACTATTATAAGGTATGACGGATATTCAAAATATATTTCCAATTAATTATTAGGTTAGCATTGCTCCGCAAACATTTATTACTTGTCCCGAAATATATGATGACATATCAGAGCCTAGGAATACAACTAAATTTGCAATGTCTTCAGGTTGTCCTGCACGTTTAAGTGGAATTTTTTCTGCCCATTCTTTACGAGCTTCTTCAGGAATAGCTTTTGTCATTTCGGTTTCTATAAAACCTGGTGCAATTGCATTACAACGAATATTTCGTGGACCTAACTCACGAGCAATAGATTTGGTAAAACCTATAATACCAGCTTTGGATGCAGAGTAATTTGCTTGTCCAGCATTTCCTGAAACTCCAACAACTGAACTCATATTGATGATTGAGCCACTTCTCTGTTTAAGCATTGTTTTTTGAACTGCTTTTGTAAGATTAAAAACAGACTTCAGATTTATGTTTATTACCAAATCCCATTGTTCTTCACTCATTCTCATTAGAAGGGTGTCACGGGTAATTCCTGCATTGTTTACAAGTACATCAATTTTCCCAAAATCATTGACAACTTCATCAACCATTTGTGATGATGAGTTGAAATCTGCAGCATTTGAAACATAACCAATGGCTTTTATCCCAATGTTTTTTAACTCAGTTTCAAGGCTGGTAAAATTATCATCGCGGGCAATATCTGTGAAAGCAACATCTGCGCCGGCATTTGCACAACCGATGGCAACAGATCTACCGATACCTCGTGCAGCACCAGTCACCAAAACAACTTTTCCTTGTAATAATTTCATATTATTTATTTTTGTTTGTGCAAAACTACAATAATTCAGGCTAAAAAGCAAAATTTAATCTCGACAGTGAGTCTGAAAAGTTGTAATGCTGTTTTGAATTATTGCAGCGTGTTTCAAATATTGCAATTTTTGTATTTGAGCTCCGAAGTTAGCTCAATGTTTATAACCATGGACAAGAACTAGTTCGCTGTCCATGGTTGCAAGTGTATCATGAATATCTTTTGGCATGAGTTTTTGCTGTTAACATATCTTTATCAGGCGGAGTTTTAGATAACTACACTATGCTTTTTAGTGGGCATTAGCGCAAAAATCATGACAAAAGAGTTTGCGAGCTCAATGCGATGCATTGTCTGCTAGCAAGAGGACGAACTGAAGGTAAAAGATAGTCTTCATAAAAGTATGCTAAAATTTACATTATAGAAAATTCAGCATTGTAAAAATATTTCTGTAATGGATTAAAATTTGAGAAATATTTTGAAACTTAGATTGTGGTTTTAATTACATCGATTTGTTTAAAACATTCAAATTACGAATATAGTAAACCTTATTAGGGATTTTCTTCCAAAGCTCAGCCATTCTATTGCCAGTAATAATGTTTTTTGATGCTGGGAATATGTTTTCCAATGCTAAACAAAATTTAATTAATTCAGCTTCAGACAGCTTTCCGTTTATTTCAGTATAGACAATGTCAGGCTGAAACTTGCCTTTCATTTGTTGTAAAAACTCGATTGAAACTGGATTAAAAAAGTAATGAATTTTGTAATTCCTTATTGCTGCGAGAAAATAGACAAGGCTCAATTTAACAGGGAAAACCATTTTGTCGAACTGGAATATGAGTATTTCTTTGACTGCTCGACCTTCTTTGCGCTCTCGTTCGGCAGCTACCAAAGTTCTTACAAAAATATGGTTTAACATATAAGCTTCAAAATATGGTTCAATGCTTCTTGACAACCATAACTTTTTTAATTTGTCAATCAAAGGCTCAAGTATTCCCAAAATAAATTCATCTGGCATAAATTTCTCCAAGTATGAATCATAGAGAGTGTCAAATCCTTCAACATCTTTGTCGATTATTCTCAATACCAATTCTAAAATATATGAAGAAGAATCTTCGTCTTTTAATAATTCTGCTTTACACATTTCATCTAGCTTATCGCCAGTGAAATTTGCAATTTTACTTATTTTATAATCATTAGATTGCAAAAACACAATTTGTAACAATCGTCTGAGATTTTCCTGATTGTAAACCCTTATGTTTGTATTGGTACGATCTGGACTGAGTAAATTAAATCTCTTCTCCCATGCTCGTATGGTTGCTGCCTTTACATCACTAAGAATTTCTAATTCTTTAATTGTATAAGTGTCTTTGCTCATAGACGGAAAGATTGTCTTAATATAGATACTTTAATTTTCACGGTTTTTAACAACATACAAAGGTATAATTATTTTATTAATTGGTTCAAATTTTAAAATTATTTTTATTATGCTCCTAATTGGCGTAAAAGCGTTGCATAAGAATGGGTAACAAGTCCTGAAACTGTAAATTTGGACAGTTCCATTACTGACAATCAAGAAAAATTGGGCTTCACTGAATTAAATTAAGGTAATTTAATACTATATATGAATTTTAAATTCTTACATTTTTTAGTTCTTCACTTAATTGATTTTATTCAAAATTTCTATTAACCCTATTCAACTATTATTGGTAAATAGGAAAAAATGTGTTTATTTTGTACTAATAAATTAGCAGCATTTGCTGTTTTGTAAATTGTAACGGAGAATAATTAGTAATATTGAGAAAAGGCTAGCTTATGAAAATTTCGATGATTGGAACAGGGTATGTTGGATTAGTGTCCGGAACATGTTTTTCTGAGATGGGTGTTATTACTTCATGTCTTGATATTGATGAAAAGAAGATTGCTGATCTTAAAAATGGAATCATGCCCATTTGGGAGCCAGGCTTAGAGGAAATGGTAAGGAGGAATTACGAAAAATCGAGACTTTCCTTTACCACAAATATGGCAGAGAGCATTGAGGATGCGCAGGCTTGTTTTATTGCTGTTGGAACTCCTCCTGATGAGGATGGAAGTGCAGATTTACAATACGTTCTTTCAGTTGCTCGCGAAATAGGAAAGAATATTAAAAACTATATGGTTGTGATTACCAAAAGTACTGTGCCGATTGGAACAGCAGAAAAGGTAAGACTGACTATTTCTGAAGAAATCAAAAAGAGAAATGTAAATATTGAATTTGATGTAGCGTCAAATCCGGAATTCCTTAAAGAAGGTGATGCAATTGAAGATTGTCTTCATCCAGACAGAATCGTGGTTGGAATTGATTCGGATAGAGCAAAAGATATCATGGATAGATTGTATAAGCCATTTGTCTTAAACGGACATCCTATTATTTATATGGATATTCCATCAGCGGAATTGACAAAATATGCTGCAAATGCCATGTTGGCTACCAAAATTTCATTTATGAATGACATCGCAAATTTCTGCGAAAAGGTTGGAGCAGACATAAATTCAATCAGGAGAGGTATCGGCTCGGACAGGAGAATAGGCCCGTATTTTATCTATCCTGGAACTGGTTATGGAGGATCTTGTTTTCCAAAAGACGTAAAAGCGATTATTAGAACAGCAGACGAAAATAACTACTCACTCGAAATTCTTAAAGCTGTCGAAGATGTTAATGACAGACAGAAAGAAACTTTATATCATAAAGCCGTAAAGCATTTCGATGGAAATCTTAAATCCAAAAAATTTGCAATCTGGGGGCTCTCATTTAAACCAAATACTGACGATATGCGCGAAGCACCATCGCTTGTTTTGATTGACAAATTGCTTGCAGCAGGTGCTGAGGTAATAGCTTACGACCCAGTAGCTATTCATGAGGCAAAGCGTAAACTGGGAGATAAGATTTTATTTACAGACGATCCTTACAAAGCTATTGAAGGAGCAGATGCAATGTTCCTCGTAACTGAATGGACAGAGTTTAGAGTGCTTAATTATCCAGTGTTGGAAAAAATGAAGGACAAAGTGATATTTGACGGTAGAAATATTTATGATCCCGAAGAAGTTAGATCTAAAGGTTTTAAATACTACAGTATCGGTAGAAAGTAATTCTTAAAATATAAAAGTGGAGTGGGGGCATAGCCCCCTTTTTTTTACCATTCTTTCTCAACCACTCTTTGTTGAGTTTTGAATTTTTCTTTATTTAGTTTTTCCTGAAGATTTTTCTCTTGTTGTTGTAGGGATTCAAGAAATCTTTCCATCTCTTCACGAGTCATTTCGTTTTCTTTAGGCTGGGGTTGGTTTGCATTTTTGTCTTCTTTTTTATCCTGATCTTCATTCTTATCACTATTCCCGTTTTCGCCTTTGTCTTTATTCTGATCCTTGTTTTTATCTTTATTCTGATCTTTATTCTGTTTGTCTTTATCCTGATTTTGCTGGCCTTGTCCTCCACCGCCCTGCTGCTGTTCCTTAATTTTTGTTGCAACAGCCATGTTATATCGGCTCTGGTCATGCGTTGGATCCATTTTTAATGCGTTTTGATATGCTTGAATGCTCTTGTCATATTCGGCTGCTTGAAGATAAGAGTTGCCAATATTATAAAAAGCATCTGCTTTTTCTTTTTTGCTGCCAGCAAGTTTTAGGTAATTTTCATAACTGCTAGCAGCATCAGTAAATAACCCGTTACGATATTGTGCATTCGCAGTATTGTTGATAAGCTTTGTCGCTTCAGGGTTGATTTCCATCGCTTTCTTATAATTTAATTCTGCTTTGTCATATTCTTTGTTTTTATAATATTCGTTTCCTTCACGAATAATATGACGCTCTTCCTGAGCTAATGCTGAAACTGAAATTCCCAACATCAAAATTATTAAAATTATATTTTTCATCTCTGTAATCATATATTATTGTTTCATGACAATCATTAAAATTTAAACTTTCTCACTAAAGCTTCTCTTTAAATAAATTAATCTTTTTCAAAACTGAATTTTTCTTTTCCGAAAGTATTATGTCAATCACCAGTAAAATCAAAGCAAAAAGTGCTAGTAACTGGAATTGATCATCATAATCTGAGTAATTTTGTTTTAAAACTTCACCTTTCTGTAATTTGTCAAGTTCTTCAAGAACTTTATCCGAAGCATCAGCCGAATTCCCAGCTCGAACATACAATCCACCAGTGGCATTTGCAACATCAATAAGCGTCTGTTCTTCGAGCATCGACATTACGACATTGCCATTACGATCTTTCATAAAACCACCACCTTGCTTAGCAGGAATTGGAGCTCCACCTGTTGAACCCATTCCAACGGTGTATATAAGAATGTTCTTTTCTTTTAATTGATTAGCAATTTGCACGGCATCGTCTTCGTGGTTTTCACCATCGGTAATTAAAATGATTATTTTAGAAATTTCTTCATCTTTTGTAAATGATTTAGATGCTAACTCAATCGCTTTACCTATTGCAGTTCCTTGCACTGGAACCATATCGGTACTTACTGACGAGAGAAACAATCTGGCAGACCTAACATCATCAGTAATCGGCATTTGTACGAAAGCATCGCCTGCAAATACAATTAGTCCAAGTTTATCATTTTGCAATTTTCCAATAATTCTTTCGATAAACTTCTTTGCGTTTTCTAATCGATTGGGCTTGATGTCTTGCGCCAGCATCGAATTTGATACATCTAATGCTACAATAATTTCGACTCCTTGTCTGGTTACATCTTTTAGTTTTGAGCCAAATTGTGGTCTTGCCATCGACAATGACATAAAAGTAATTGCAAGGCAAATTAAAATAAGCTTCCAAATTCTTCGTGCTGGACTATAATCGGGAATGAGCAAGTTAACTAGATCAGAATTCCCAATTCTTTTTATTCGTTTCTTTCTGACATAAGCAGAAATAAGAAACAGCACAATAATAACCGCAATTATTAGCAGCAGCCATAAATATTCTGGTTTCTGAAATCTGAACATATCTAAAATGTATTTTTTAAAATGGTTAAACTTAGTATCTGCTCTAAAACTAAAATACAGATTGCAATCAGCATAATAATGGCAAATTCTTCTCGAGGTTGCGAATATGACCTTACTTCGAGCTGAGTTTTTTCCAGAGAATCAATTTCTTTGTAGATTTCTCTTAGTCTGTCATTATCAGTTGCACGGAAGTATTTTCCTCCAGTTTTCTCAGCAATTTTCTGCAATACCTCTTCGTCAATTCGAACCTCAACATTTTGATACTGAATGCCGAATCTAGTTTGGAAAGGGTAGGGAGCCATTCCATTTTTTCCTACCCCAATTGTGTAAACTCTTATCCCATACTCAACTGCGAGTTCAGCAGCAGCAACTGGCGAAATATTACCCATATTGTTTACCCCGTCGGTAAGCAAAATTATAACCCTACTTACTGCTTTGGAGTCTTTTAGCCTATTAACAGCTGTTGCTAATCCCATTCCTATTGCTGTTCCATCTTCGATTATTCCACTTTTTACTTCTCCAAAAAGGTTTAACAAAACAGCATGATCAATCGTTAGTGGACATTGTGTGAAACTTTCGCCGGCAAAAACGACAAGCCCCATTCTATCATCAGGCCTGCTTGATACGAATTCCATACCGATTTCCTTGGCTGCATCAATTCGGTTTGGTTTAAAATCTTCGGCTAACATACTGCCGCTTATGTCTAGAGCAATAACAATATCTACACCTTCTATTTTTCGGTCTTCCCATTTGTCAGTGCTTTGAGGACGAGCAAGAACAATAATTAGCGCTGTTATAGACAGAATTCTTAAACCAAACATAAAATGTCGGAAGTAATATTTCCATGGTCTGCCAGTATTTTTAAATGCGCCAAGTGAACTAATATTCATTGATGCTGCAGACTTTTTTAGCCTCCATATATACCATGCTATGACTGGTATTAGAATTGTTAACAACCAGAAATATTCTTTATTTGCAAATTCAATACTACTCATTGTCTTTTAGATTATTAATTTTAGACTCCTCACTTAATTCAATCTCAGGTTCTGCCTGTTTTGAAACTGCATTTTCTTCAATTAACTCTTTTGTGCTTTCGACAAACTCGAAAGAATTTCTTAGTGATAAATCATTTTCATTTTGTAAAGCCTGATATTTGGCAAATTTAACAGCATCAGCAAGCTCAAGGATTTGCTTTAATTTTAATAATTCAGATTCATTTATTACTGAACTATTATTGAATGAAATAATTATTTCAGATGTTGTCATCTCAATTGCAAAAATACCAAACCTATTTTCTATATATTCTCTAACTACATCAGTAACCTGCACATGGAATTCTTTAATTTTTCCATGACTCCAGATTTTCTCCTTTCTAATAGTTTCGAGCTTTGCTAATGCTATAACGTGAGCTGGTAGCTGTGGTTTGACTTTGAAAAATATAGGCTTTCTGTCTTTCTTGTAAAACATGAAAAAATATATTGCCCCGGCAGCTAATATAAGTGCTGTTAACAGAATCCACCAGTATTTTTTAAAGTACTTTTTAAAATAATACCAGAATTCACCAAGATTAAAAGGAGTATTATAGATAGTTTCATTTATGTCCTTTATCCGGTACAAAGTAAAAAGTGGCTGTCCTTGACTTACCTGTTGGTATTCCTGCACAAAAACAGTATCAACACTTCCCGCAACAATATATTCTAGCAGAATTCCTCCTTTGTCAACAATAAACATTTTTTGTGCTGACGATTCAGCAATTTTTGTTATTTCGTCCTGATTGTATAATCCTGTTGCTTTGGTCAACTCAGATGAGAAAATATTCATGAGTTGTTCTTTTACAGAGTTCTTTACAATCTCAAGACTATCTGTAGAAAGACTCTGCTTTATAGAATCAGGAATGTATCTCTCGATTTCTTTTTTAAATCCATCCCTACCGAAAACTATGTATCCTGCTCGATCAGCATAAGTAGTGTCGACTGGAATTGTATCTAGAAGTACAAACGGTTTTACAAAAATCTGAGTTTCAGGAGTAAACAACTCATTTGTGTCTAAATTGTAAACGAATTGCAAAGGAATAGCTGCAATGTAATTCAAGCCAGTATCAAAGCTCGTAAACAAGTAAGACTTTTGATATGTTTTAAAGCCGTCTTTTTCTGTTATTACCGGTTTCGAGTCTAGGATAAGTTCAATATTTGCCGATATAGTATCTTTGAAAATAGGGAAAATAATCTCACTTCCTGAAGGAACTTTAGCTTCAATATTTATTTCAGTTTGTTCGCCCAATAAAATCGTATCTTTTGCTACTTTAAGAGATATCGGAATATCCTGAGCTAGAACCGAATTTATCAGAAATGCTGAAAAAATTAAAGTCAACCATGATATTTTTAAAAATCTCATATTTATCTGTTTTTAAATAAATTTATCAAAGGCTTAACGTAATCCTGATCTGTACGCACATCTGCCCAATCAACTTTTGCTTTTTTGAAAACAACTGCAGTTTGCTCGTATTGGTCATTCCACCATTTTTTGTATTTCTCTCTTACTTTCTTGACAGAGGTGTCTATCCATTTGAGATCACCTGTTTCTGAATCTCTGAAATATGCGAGCCCAACATCTGGTAATTCCTGCTCAAATGAATCATAAACTCTCAATGCAGCTATATCGTGTTTGTTGCCTGCAATTTTAAGTGCATCAGAAAAATCGGGAGAAATAAAATCAGAAATGATAAATGCTGTGCTTCGTTTTTTTATCGCATTAGTTAAAAATTTTAATGCTTGAGTGATATCAGTTTTTGTGCTTACTGGTTCAAAATTAAGCAATTCAAGGATTATTCTTAAAATATGCTTTCGTCCTTTTTGCGGTGGAATAAACTTTTCAATTCT
>Ga0209373_10002775_pt1 | contig 16945 bp, 10 predicted proteins | sample Higcelweek5metaG_FD_187173 | JGI IMG/M metagenome (GOLD analysis project Ga0209373, IMG submission 187173) | Freshwater pond sediment microbial communities from the University of Edinburgh, under environmental carbon perturbations - High... | ecosystem: Environmental > Aquatic > Freshwater >... | reverse complement strand
AATGTAGGCCAGACCGGGCTCTCCGGCGAGCCCCGCCGGATTAAAGAACGGTTCGATCCGGCAGCCGCTCCAACTGTCGTCGATCAGGCCGATGGGAATGTCGATGTGTTTGGAAAGTTCCAGGGCGAAGAAATACGCCGTCGCCGAAAGTCCGGGCAACGTTTGCGGCGAACAAACCTGCCACTCCTGGTCGATATACACCGACTCCTCCGGGACGTTGGACTTCCGTTTCCGGACTTTCATGTGCCGGATCAGGGGATTGGCCGATGCCCGAATGAAGCGCTCTCCCTCCAGCACGCCCCATTCAAATGACATTTCCATGTTTGACTGGCCGCTGCAAAGCCAGACGTCGCCGACCAGAATGTCGCGATAGGTCACCGTGTTGTCCGGGCCTCGAACGATCATTTCCTTCCCTTTCCGGTCGATCGCCAGAGGGGCCAGCGAAATGCGCCAGCGCCCCTTGGCGTTGGTTTCGGCGACAAGATTCTGACCCGCGAACGAAACCGTCACCTTCTCGCCGGGATTGGCGGAGCCCCAGACCTCCACCGGTTTCCCGTGCTGAATCACCATGTGATCCCGGAAAACCGGCCCGACGTAAACCGTTGCTTCAACCGGCGAGCCGAATAGGCAGAGCGCAATCAAGCCAATCAATTCAGAACATTTGAAACGCATAATAACTGTTTCTCCTTGTTTATCGATCTGGTGTCGTCTTTTTCTTCATGGAAGAGCCAAGCCGTCAAAAATCGTTTTGTGGTTCCAACGCGGATTTTCCGGGAACCAGCGGGCATAGGCCTCCGCGTATTTCACCCCCGAACGGCTCCCCCGGAATGCCGCGTCCAACGTCTTGTGGGTGACCAGGGCATCGTTTTCGTTCTGGCACGCATAAGCGCGAATCAACTCCTTTTTCTGATCGAAAACCGGTGTGATGTCCACATGGCAATCCGGCACAAAGCTCTTGGATTGAAACGTTTCCTCAAAAAAATAAACTTCCGGTTCGAGTTTTGCCAGTTGCAGCGCCTTGAGCACCACGGCAAAACAGATGACATGATCCGGGTGGACATCCAGCGGCCAATGGGTGATCACCGCATGCGGATTGAGCTCGGTCAAAAGGGCTGCCGTGCGTTCGCAGACCTCTTTCCCGGCATAGGCGGACGCATCGACTTCCCCCAGAAAATGCGCCTCCCCATCCAGCAACGCTACCGCCTTGAGTTCTTCCGCAACGCGAATGCGCGCGCACTCCTCGGAACTCACGCCATGCGCCGCGAGCCCGCGTTCCCCGCGGGTCAGGTCGAACACGTGAATCCGGAACCGGTCCTTGAGCAGAAACGCCAGGCCGGCGCTGCCGATCAGATCGTCGGGATGGGCTCCGGCGATTACGAGGTTTCCCGTCAACATGGTTCCACCCGGAAGGTTCTGATTTCGAAGGGACGGAAGGTCAATTCGACCGTGCCGTCTTCAAACCGGAACGTTTCTCCGTCACGCCATTCCAAAAGATCGGTTTCCACCAGCTGAACGCCGGGAAGCGCTGTCGTCAGCCGGGCAATGCCGGTGCCCCCGGAGGTTTCCACCAGCCGGATCACCAAGTGGGCCGCTTTTTCCGCCCGTTTGAGCACCTCCAGCGAAACCGCGCCCTTCGTGATCCGAAAAGGCGGCTCGACCGTAATCCGGCGATCGGGGAAGAGCAGCGGCGCGCGGTTCAACTGGGCCGCCTCGGCCATCACCTCCGATTCTGTGAGTCCGCCGGAATGCGGCAGATAGGAGTAGGTGAACACCCGACACCCGCGGTCCGCCTCCCAATCCGGATATTTCGGCGAACGCAGCAGGCAGAGATCCAGATTCCCCCGGCTGATTCGGCAGCCGTATTTGCAATCGCTCAGCAGCGCCGTGCCGCGACCCGGTTCGGAAAAATCGACATAGCGGTGAACGGCGACTTCGAATTTCGCCATGTCCCACGAGGTGTTTTCATGAACGGGTCTTCGCACGTATCCGTATTGGATGTCGCAGGCGGCGGAATCGGCGGCGATCGCGGAGGGGAAAACCACCCGCAGCATCCGCCGCGTTTCGCGCCACTCCACCTCGGTTTCGAAGTCGAGCCGCTTGGAAGTTGCGCCGAGCCGGACGGTCTGGCGGATTACCGATTCCTCGCCGATCTTCCACTCGAAACCGAGCGTGCTCTCCACCGCGCCGATCGTCCGCCGGGAACGGCCCTGAAGTTCGGGGCCGGTTATTTTCTCGTTTTCGTAAAACACGTCGATGTCCCAGGCTTCGTAAGTGTTGGGGCGGTCAACGTAAAGCAGCAGATGGTTTCCGGTTTCCCCGGGACGCAATGTTTCGAGCCCGGTTTCGAGATCGACGGCGCTCCGAAGTTCTCCCTCCGGCGTGAATTCGTAGCGGACCCGGTTGTTCTCCAGGATCAGGCCGTCATCGGCCCGCGCATCCGAGGGCTGTTTGCCCTCCTTGCGCCACACCGCGACGCCGGAGGGTGGCACCGTCCCGCACGCCCGGCGGCCCTGAACGGCGACGGGATTGCCGGATTCATCGGAAATCCGGCAATCCGCCCACTCCGGCGGCAGTTCCACCGCGTGACGCCATTCGCAGGAAAGCGTATTGAGCAAAGAGAGCGTTCCTTCTTCCGCGACGGACACGTCGAGAGCGGCCCGGTCGATCAACTCGCGGCAACGCTGAAAAAGTTCGGCGTGCTCCCGGTGAGTATTCTCGTAAACCTTGGTGATGCTCGAGCCGGGGAGAATGTCGTGAAACTGATTGATCATCAGTTTCTTCCATGCCGCGTCCAGTTCGCCCGCCGGATACTTCTCCAGCGGTCCCATGGAACAGAGGAATTCGACGGCGGCCAGCAGTTGTTCGAGTTTTCGGTTGTCGCGCTTGACCTGCGCCTGGGTGGTCAGTGTGCCGCGATGCATCTCCAGATAGAGTTCGCCCGACCAGGAGGGGAGCTGCCGCCGCGTCACCGCTTCGGAACGGGCGAGCCGGTCGAAAAATTCGTCGGCCCGGCCGAAACGGAACTTCGGCACGCCGTCAAAATCGGCCAGCAGCCGGGCGCGTTCGATATGCGCCTCCTTGGGGCCGCCGCCGCCGTCGCCGATGCCGTAGAGACTCAGGAACTCCGCCAGACGGTCGGACTCCTGAAAGCGGTTCTGCGCCGGAATCAGTTCGGCGGGGGTCACCGAGGCGTTGTAGGTGTTTTCCGGCGGGAAGTGGGTCAGGACCTCCGAACCGTCGATCCCCTTCCAGAAGAAAGTCGTGAAAGGGAAGCGGTTGAATTGGCTCCACGACATCTTCTGCGTCAGAAAGAAATCGCATCCGGCTTTGCGCATGATTTGCGGCAGGGCGGGAGAGTAGCCGAACACGTCCGGCAGCCACAGGTTCCGGACCTCTACCCCGAATTCGTCCCGGAAAAAGTTTTTCCCGTGCAGAAACTGGCGGATCATGGATTCGCCGGAGATCAGATTGCAGTCGGCTTCGACCCACATGCCGCCCTGAAGTTCCCAGCGCCCTTCGGCGACACGGCGGCGGATCTTCTCGAACAGTTTCGGGTAATGTTCTTTCACAAAAGCATAGTGCTGCGGCTGGGAAGCGCCGAAGATGTATTCCGGGTATTTCTCCATCATATCGAGCTGGTTGGCGAAGGTGCGGGCGCTTTTTCGGATCGCTTCCGACACCGGCCACAGCCAGCCGGTGTCGAGGTGCGCGTGCCCCACGCCGCAGGCGGTCAGGGTGGTGGCCTGCGCCGGAGTCGCCAGAATCGGGGCGAGCACCCGGCGGGCGGCGGCGGCGTTGGCCGGGGCGTCGGCGTAGCAATCGACCGCCGCGGAAAGCGCGCCGAGCACCCGGCGGCGGCGGTAATCCTCGGCAGGCAAGGCGTTATAATAATCGAGCAGCAGTCCGAATTCAATTCTCAGGTGCCACAAATCCGAATGGAACACTCCCACACGCATGGTTTCGACCTTTGCGGCAAACCATCCCTGCGTTCGGGTGGTCAGCCGATGGGGATCTTCGGCGAGGTACACGCCGAAATTGGAGCTGGCGGCGGCTTCGAGCCAGAGGTCGAATTCCCCGTCCCGGCGAAACGATTCGGGGAGCGGAAAGAACTCCTTGGTGTAGTCGGGGTTGAGCACGCTGTAGGCGGTGAGCCCGGCAACCGGAACGCCGTCCGCGTCGAAAAGCAGATTTTCCCCGGAGAGATTGAGCCGCAGGGCGACCGGCCGCCCCGTCCACGCTTCCGGCAGTTCGGCTTGCAGATGGAACCAGGCGCTGTCCCAGGCTTCGCCCCACTCCTCGGATTCCCGGATCGGCCGGTAGGTCAACGTGTCGCGTTTGTTCCACGGCACGGGTTCGGAACTGCGGGCGAATTCCGCCCGGCAGGGAATGGATTCCTGCAGCAGATCCGGTTCGGTGCGCGAGAGAAAAAGACGGCAGCGTTCCGCCAGAATTTTGATTTGTTCCTGTCGCATGGAGAATGCTTTCTGTCAAAAAAAGCGGTCCGGTCAAGACGCCGGACCGCGGGTTCGGGAACGGGGGCCGATCAGTTGGTAAACTCCACCAATCCCCAGTTGTCGGCATTGTGCCATTTGTCGTCGCCCGGACTGTTCCAGACGCCGTTGGGCGAGATCAGGTCGAAGCGCCAGACATCGCCCGCTTTCGGCGCGAAGCCCAGGCTTTCCCACGGAATCGCCACTTTCATCAGCCAGCCGTCCGCAACGTTTTTCGCCTCGATGCGGGTTCCCGGAATCGCCTTGCCGACCGGCACTTTGTTGTCATAGCTGATGACGAACGCGCCGCCCGGGCCATGACCGGCGGTTTCCGGGGCGATCCCGATCTGGTAATGGTCGTTGGTCAGATAGGGGGTTTTCACATCCGGGCAGAGGAAGAGCCGAATCGAATCATCCTCCCACACGTCCCAGCCGGTTTTCCCGTTGAAGAACGGCTTCGTCGATTTCACCCGGACGTTGAGCAGAAAATCCCGGTCGTTCCAGCCGACCGAAAAGGAAGTCTCGCATCCGGGAGCCTGGGCGGTGAGCATTTTGCCGTCGTTGTTCAAACCGGCATAGCCGAGCGTCAGGGCGCCGAAGGGATAATTGGTCGTATAGGCCATCTTCTCCCGTTCCACGGGCAGCGACTCCAGCCGGGGGGCGACGGCCTTGCGCGGCGTTTGCCCGGGACGCAGCGTTTCCGGCAGCGGCCGAAGGGATTTCACCGGAAAATTCCGCACATAGACAAAGAGCGGATCGGCGCCGGGCAGAACGTTGATTTTGCCGTCGCGGACAAACACGCGATCGCTTTCCGGCGTCCCGCCCCAGAGATCTTCGGCCTTGGCGAAAACGCCGGGCAGTTCGAGACGGGTGACGCCCTCTTTCTGCGCCTGTGTGTCGGCCCACACGGTGAGCAGCGTTTCATCCGGATGCCACGGATTCTTCCACGCCCAGACGAAATGCGATACCGGCGTCGGCAATGCGCCGAGGAAACGGGCCCCTTCCATGTGCCGCGCCGTGCCGCTGAGCGCCGCGAGCGACGGCTTGGGGGTGGAGTCGAAGCGGACGATTCCGAAATTCTGCTCCGCGCTCGCCGGATTGGTTCCGAAGTCGGCGACGGTATAGAAATCGACCTGCTTGACGCCGCCGGCCAGGCTGATCAGCATCAGGCGGCTGTAGAAACACGCCTGATCCATCTCCGAAACCCGCTCATAGGACGACAGGTCGAACTGCTGGGTCGGCCAGCCGATTTCACTGAAGATGATTTCCTGATTGCCGTTGTATTGTTTGATGAGCTTCTGCAACGCGCGGATGTTGCCGAGCAGGAATTGCTCCGGCGCCTGCCGCGTATGCGGGTAGGGATGGATGTCGATGATCTGATAATAGTTCGAGAGCCCTCCCTTGAGACACCTGGCGATGAACCCGATGTCGGCATCGGCGGTCGTGCCGAGAATCATTTTCGCCTTCGGATCGACCGAATGAACCGCGTCGGCGGAAATTTTGCAGAATTCGACGTATTCGTCAAGCGTGCCTTTCCACATTCCGCCGGGCTCGTTGTTCGGCTCGTTGCGGATCTCGTACTCCTTTGCGCCGTCCGTCCGGCGGACGGTTTCGCGGCAGAACTCCTCGTAATTGGGGATGAACTCCTTTGTCGGCGGATAATGCCCGAACCAGGTGCCGGGCGCGACGCGGCTCTTGTCCACCGCCCACTCGGGAGTCCACGAGAGGCTGCTGCGGGGCACCAGCTTGTGGCTTTTCCAATGGGCGACCTTTTCCTGCCAGGCCTTCCACCAGGCGGGGTCGTCCCAGGCGAATTTTCCGGGTGCGGGCGCGGTGTTGACCCACGCCCATTCCGCGCCGCGGATCTGATGGATGCCGATCATTTCCCCGATCATCGGGCAGTCGAGCGACGGTCCGATCGAATTCCAGCGGCCGTCCACTTCGATGCGGACCATGCCGAAGGGCGAGGCGAGCAATCCGGCTTCGGAAAGTTCGCGCGGCCGCTGGACCAGCGCGATTTTCCGGCGCAGCGCGGACAGTTCCCCGGCGGTGTTCCACGCCCGCAGCTCGTAGACGCCGGGGCGGAGCTGATGCGGCAGCCGGGCGATTGTCACGCCGTCTTTCTGTTCCAGCGGACAAGTTCCCGCCTCCTTGCCGCGGGTCGTGTCAAAGACGGTCACGCCGCGCACCGGAATCCGGAACACCATGTGCGGCGGCGTGTCGATGTAATAGGTGTTGCCGACCCGCGTCGCGTCCGGCAGAAGTTCCATCGGAATGCGGTTGTAGACGGTGTAGTCGATCAGCGCCCCCTGCCGGTCCGGGCCGGCGAACATCATGTATTTGACGTCTCCGGCGATCTTGACGTGGAGCGTTAACGTTCTGACCTCCTCCTTTTCGGAGAAGGCGGCTTCCGGACACTTGCGCGGCGCGATTGTGCCGCCCTTGACGTAACCGGAATCGTTCTTCGAAAGGCGGACCAGTTCCTTGACCTGCGGGTCGGCATTGATGCTGTACCCGAACACGATGTCTCCGCGGTCGAGATCGGCATTGCGGCATTCCGGCGTGGTGAATATGAAATTCTTCAACGCCTGCGAGAAATCAAACTGCAAGGAGAAGTTCCCCGGTTTGCCGTTGTTTTTCTCGACGTAGAGCTGTTGTCCCCGGTCGGCCAGAAAGAGAAACGCGACGTTGTCGTTGGTTTTCCACATCCAGTCGGGCTGCTCGGTGCGGCCGATCTGGATTTGGCCGCACTCCTTCGTCACGGTAATCGGGTTGCTCTTGAACGGCACCCACCAGGCTCCGGCGGAGAAGGCGCAGATGCACATGATGACAAGTATGTTACGGAAAAATCGCATTGTTTCAGTGTCCTGTGATAGGTGGTTTGATCAGAAGTTCTTGGACATCGTGATTTTGGTAAACGTGCTCGTAACAAATTGCTGAACGTTATTTTTCTCGTGAAGTTCATCTCTTGATTTCGCCGCCGCGTGCCCGTCCCCAAAGACAATCCCCGCCCGTTCGCCGTGAGGAGTATAGACTCCGGTTGTGCCGAGCGCGGTATCGAACATATAAATCCGGAAATAGCCGGCCGTGGCAACTGGAAGGCCTTGAGCGCTGTCCATGAACATCAGCGTGGCGGAAGGACGGGACATGCGAGGGAGGCAATATCCGCGCCAGCCCTGGTCGATCCACCCGGAACGGACATAACCCGGCCCATTCCAGACTTGATCCGCCATCCCGTAAACATAGCTGGGGTCGCCGAGTTGCGTCGAACTTGTCGCTTTCGCGTAAGCGTCCTGGATTTCGGAGCAGATGAACATTTTACGGGGCCGCGAATAGCTGGGAAGATCGTTGACGCCTCCGGCAATCATGAAGTTGGAATACTGGCTGTAACCCCACGGCCGGGGATTCCATAACATCACGAACCCCTTGTTGTCATCCGCATAAAAGATATTCTGCTTCATGACCTGCCCCAGTTGGGAGACGCAGGTCGCCCGTTTGGCGACCTGGCGCGCCTTGCTCAGCGCCGGCAATAACATGGCGGCAAGAATTGCGATGATGGCAATTACGACCAAGAGTTCAATCAGTGTAAATTTATGTTTCATTTTCTTCTCCCTTTTTGAATTGATCATTTTCATGTTGCGAACTGGCTGCATTTTTTTGTCGGACCTCCTGTCTGCAGTTGATTTGAGATACCATGCAAATGTTTCCGGTGCCACAGCATTTCTTGCTTGAATGTCTTTACTGTAATTATACCGTTCTTTTTCTTTTTTACTATTGCGATTTTCGGCAGAAGTAATACATTTTTTACATGAGAGCTGTAAAGGTGAAGATTTTCCGCGAAAAAATCATTTCAATTGAGGGCCAATCGCTTCAAGCATCATTTGGGACGAGGGAATCGGCTGGTATCATTTCGGGGCCGGACACGGCATCCGGTGCGCCGGATACACCATCGAAGATTACGCGTCCCATGATCTCACCCTGCTCGGCGGCATGAATTTGTTCCCGTTGCGCTTCATATGGAATGCGGTTCCGCCGCCTTGCCTGCGGCTTCCCGTCGGATCGCATAGGACCTCGGCGGCAGGATTCCGCCATCGGAACCGAAGTTCCAGAAACGCGGTTCCGCGGTGTAGTTGACCAGCACCAGCGCCTCGTTCCCTGCGGGAGAACGCCAGCGCGAGTGGAGTACCGTCGGCAAATCCCGCTTGATCTCCCGACATTCGCCTTCTTTGGTGAAAATCGTACGAACCGCAAAGGTGACCATTTTCCGGTCACAGACCAGTTTGCCGGGCGCCAGCATTTCTCCGTCGAAAAGAAACTCCCGGTAGTCGTGCCAGAAGTGTGCGGTATCACAAAGAAAGCGCAGCGAGGGCGCAAACGATTCATCCTCCCATAATGAATTCCGCAGGTTGCAGACCATCGGCTGAATGCCCCAGACCACCGCCCGCGCCAGTTCCAGAAAGAACTGATCCGGATAAAGCAGGTGCCACGGTTTTTCATGCTGCATGCGATCCTCCGCCGGCCACAGCGGGTCCCACGGCGGAATTCCGTCGATGGAGGCATAACCGCCGAACAGCGCATAACGTCCGTGGTAGACCGCCGGGAAAAGCGGCAGCGTTTCTGCTGGAAAACCAATATGTTCGGCGGAAAGCGTGCCGCACACCATCGCGCCCGCGGTCTCCTTCATAAAGGCTTCGTTGGCGCATTCGAGCGTGAGCGGAAACGTCCGGTCGCCGAGACCGCGCAGCAGAGCGCGATAACCGGTCACGTTGTAGCATCCGCCGTTCTTCGGGTGGCGGTGTGCCGGGTTCCAGCAGCGCGAATTCCGGCTGCCGCCGATCATATCAAGGTACTGTCCGTCGAGTCCGGCATCGCGCAAACGGTCAATCACGTCTCTCAGCCGCTCGGAAAAGCGCGGAGATTCCCCGCACATATAAGCGAGCCGGTGATGATTGTAACGGTTGTAAGCCACCGCTTTGGGCTCGCCGTCACGAAGGCGGATGACGCCTTCCTCACCGCCCTCGCTCCATGACGCGCCGTCCATATCCCAGCAGAGTCCGTTCACGTAGGTCTGGGTGAACACTCCGAGTTCGCGCAGACGGCGCACCGCGTTGCGAAATTTCATCTCCCCCTCGCGCGGCGGCCAGAAATCCGGATAATCCGTGTCGTAGGGGTTGTGATGCCACCAATACCAGTCCAGCGCCAGCTTCACGTCCCCGCCGATGACGGAGGCGAGCCGTTCAATCGGCGGAAGAACCTCGTCGGAGACTCCGCGGTTCCAAATCCACAGATCGATGTCGCGCAGTGGATTCGGTTCGGTGCGCTCGGTGTGCCACTTCTGACGGAGCGCCCAGCGCCGGTAGATGGCCGCAGCGTCGAACCAATCTCCCGTGAAGAAGCAAAAACAGCTTTCGTAAGGAATCCGGTTTTCCACCGTGTGCTCCGCATCGTCCAGCCCGGGGAAATAGATCGCCCCCATGCGCAATTGCTTCCCGTCGTCCGAACAGATCACCTCCAGTTCCTTGGTATAAAAGTCCGGGTCGCGGTGTTCCAGATAGAACGAGTCGCCGCCCGGGACGATCAGGCCGCTGAACTGCATCGCGTCGCAACTGGGCCGCTCCTGATCGCCGGGAGCCATCCGCATGCCGCCGGGGCGACGCCACCCCAGATCGCAGAAGCCGGTCAGAAACTCGCTTCCCTCCGGGTAGGGCAGGATAAAGCGGGGGAACACCACCTCTTCCAGTCTGACTCCCGGCGCGGTCGGCGACCAGCATAGCCGGCAGGCGATTACGCCGTCCGAATTCCGCCGGAATTCGGCGGCGACGGTAAACCCGCGCCCGAGCGGATGATCGCCGTGCCAGGTTACGGTCAGTGTGCCATCGAACTCTTCGCGGGCAGTTTCCGTAAACGCATCCGCCGTCAGGCTTTGCAGCGGTCCGTTGTTGGCGGAGAAACGCAATTCCCAGTCGACGGTGAGTTCCGGCGCGTTTGATTTCAACAGTTGTTTTGGCAGGATCATGATTTCATCCGATGGGGTAATTTATTCCGTAAGGTGAAAGTGATTACGCAGGTGTTGCCGCATCGCCGTGAAGGAGCAGAACGACTCCCGTGTCGAATAAGGCATGGTCCCGGTGGCCCGGAACCGTTCCGCGTTCCGCTTGTTGAACAGCCCGCGCGCATCGATGAACTGCCCCCAGAAACCGTAATGCCACTGAATGTCGGTGTTGGCCGATCCCCGCGAATCGCGGAAACTTTGCGGGAAATACTCCAGCCATTTCGGCATCGAATTGAGCCACGAAATCACCCGGAAGCGGCGGCAGTTGAACTTCGCCTCCGTCACGCGCATCAACTCCATAAAACAGCAGGGGAGGTATTCCGGATCCTCGAACATCGATCCCGGCCGCCGGGCGTTGGCGATATGGACATCGACGGTGTCCTTCTCCAGCGCGCCGTATTCGTACCGCAGGCTGCCGCATTGGTAACCGTTGATGAACGAAACGTCGATCCAGTCGCGGGCGGCCCGGCCGTCCACCGCGTCGCGCAGCAACGCGAACCCCTCCGCCTCGAATCGGGCCGCGTCGTTTCCGGCAGAGCGGAAGCACGACTCCAGGGCTTCCTCCAAAGCCCGCCATCCGGCTGACTCGAAATTGATCTCCTCCGGCGTCGGATTCAGCAGCCCCGGATTGAACACCGTTTTCCGGTAAATATCGACGCGGTTGCGCAACGCATCCCGAAACGGCTCCCCGGGATGCTCCGTCAGAAAACGATGGAGAAACCAAAGTTTCAAGCGAACGATGTCGTGTAAATATTCCCGGTGTTCCGCCAATGTTGTCATTTCGTTCATCCCATCGTTCCTTCCCAAGATGTCTTTACTGTAATTATACCGTTCTTTTTCTTTTTTACTATTGCAATTTTCGGCAGAAGTAATACATTCTTCATATAGGAACCATAAAAATGAAGATTTCTTACGAAAAAATCATTTCAACCGACGTTCCCATCGTCTCCAGCGTTGTTTTGGACGGGGGAATCGGCTGGTATCATTTTCACCCGGAGTTCGAGCTTTCGCTGGTCGAGGCCGGACATGGCATCCGGTGCGTCGGATGCACCATCGAAGATTACGCGCCCTATGATCTCACCCTGCTCGGCGGCATGGTCCCGCACAGCTATTCAGCCGCGGGAAATCCGGAAGGCGCGGAGCTGAAAATCCGCAACATCAAATTTTCGCCCGAATTCGCCGGAGCGGATTTTTTCAGGCAGCCGATTTTCGCCAAGATTCAGCAGTTGCTCGACGACGCGGCCTCCGGAGTGGTGTTCCCTCCGGAACAGGTCCGGGCGGTGGTTCCCTGTTTCGACCGTTTTTTCGCCGCCGACCAGACCGGCCAGGTGTTGCGGCTGTGCGACATCCTCGACTGCCTGAGCCGGATTCCCCGACGCAAGCTCTCCGCCGAAGCTCCGCTTTCGGAATCGGACGAGCGCAGCCAGCAGGTGATGCGTTACATCCATGACAACATCGGCGCCCCCTCCCGGCTGGCGCTGGAACAGGTCGCCCGGGTGGCGCATCTCTCGCCGGGGGCGTTCAGCAGTTATTTCAGCCAGCAGTTTTCCCGGCGCTACCTCTCTTACGTCAATGAATTCCGCGTCAATATCGCATGTCATAAACTGCTCGATCAGCAGATGGCGATTACCGAGATCGCCTTTGCCGTCGGCTTTGAAAATCTTTCCAACTTCAACCGTCTGTTTTTCCGCTACAAAGGGTGCACCCCCTCGGAGTATCGGAAAAAGCTCCGGTCGATGACCAGTGCGGAGAACAAAACCCAGGTCAATTGATCCAGGTCAGGAGGAAGAGGCCGAGCACGATCGGCGGCAGAAAGATCCAGGCGCTCCGGTCCAGCTCCCGGCGCGCCCCCAGATACGCCGCGACGCCCAGGATTCCGATGCTCTGGCACAGTGGATAGCCGATCGGCGCCAGCCCGATCGCGGCGAGCCGGTCGAGCGCGGCGTACAGCATGGCCCGTCCTCCGTAGGTCAGCAGGGCGAAAACGGCGGCGAACAGCGCGGTTTGCCCATTCCAGCGGCGAAAGAAGATCGCCCCCTTCCAGCAGAAAACGGCGGTCAGGCCGGCCAGCGCCTGAATGGGAATTCGAATCCGGGCCGTATCGCTCCAATCCGTCCAGTAGGAGGGGATTGAGAACAGAAACTGGCTCAACCCGATGAAGAGAAACGCGCCCATCGCCGGTAGAACCCAGCCGGACGGACGCCGGATTTCCGTCGGCACCCCGCCGGAAGGGCGGCGGCGTTTGCGCCCGAGCAGCGCAATGCCGCCCGCGACGCAAACCAGCCCCAGCCAGTTGTTCCAGCGGACCGCGTTGCCGAAGCAGACGACGCCGAACAGAAACGGCACAATCATCGAACACTGGCTGAGCGTCCAGGCGAACTCCGGATTCCCTCGCTTCATGGCGACGATCAGTACGATCACACCCGCACACATGAAGATTCCGGAGAACGCCATGCTTCCCCAGAGCATGACGGACCGGTCCCCGCCGAAAACGCCGGGCCCGCTCAGTGCGCTCCAGTTGATTCCGGCCAGAACCGCCGGCATGAAGAACAGCGCGCCGAACAGGTTGAAACTTACCGGGTCGATCTTCTGCCGGTTGACCAGGTCGTAAAGGATCCCGAGCGCGGCGATGAACCCGCCGGCGGCCAGACACCAGAGCAGCGCAATCAACATGTTTTCACCAACTTGCGCACGCCGGACCCGAACGCGGCGGCTCCGTTTTCATCGGTCCATCCCGGCGAATCGATGACCGCGCGCGTGCCCGGAGGAATTTCGACTTCGACTTCGGTTCCGGTTCTGCGCAGAGCCGCGCGTCCCCACGGCGTTTCGAACGAACACTCCGCATCGCAGGCGGAGGCATCGGGAACCACGTGGAAAACCCGTTCGCCCGCCTCGGGCATCGGCCAGGAGAGCCCGGCGATATCGCGATAGAGAAAGAAGACGCAGGCGGCCTGGGCGAACTGATTGTGGCCGTTCATCTCAGGCGACATTCGCCATTCCCAGCGTTCCCAGAGCGTGGAAGCGCCGTGTTCGAGCATGAACCCCCATGATGGATATTCGCGGCGGCGGAAGATTGCCAGAATCAAATCCCGGCGCCCGAGCTGTTCCAGCGCCAGCAGGATGAACTGCATGCCGACGTAGCCGCCGGTCGCCTGAACCGACCCCCTTTCGTGTTCGACGCTCCAGAGGAGGAATTGCGCAACGCTTCCGCGCGCCGACTCCGGCGCCAGCCCGAGCACGAGCGCTATGGCGTTCAATGCCTGGGAGGCGTGGGGGTTCTGAAGGTAATGACCCGCATCGGAAAGCCATTCGCGGTTGAAGATCTCCCGTATTTCGGCGGCTTCCGCGGCAAAAACGACCGCATCGTTTTCGTGACCGAGCTCCACGGCGAAAAACTCCATCCGCTTCAGCGCGGCGAAATAGAGCGCGTTGTCAATCGGCTCGTGCGGGGTGAATTCCGAAGCCAGCCAGTCGCCGTACCTCAGGTTGAATTCGTCGGTGAAGCGCCCGTTCCGTTTCCAACTTCGCAAGTAGTCCAGATTGCGCTTGAGCAATGCGTAGGAATCGCTGATCAGCTCGCGGTCGTCATAATAGAGAAACAGCTTCCACGGAATGCTGTAATGGGCGTAATGCATCGGCATTCCGGTGCAGCCCGCCCAGACGTTCGGCGTCTGCCCGTAGAGACTCTCGCCGGTTTCCGGGTCGATTCCGTCACGGATGTCGCGATACCATTTGCGATAAAATGCGTGCGCGTCGAAATTGTAGGCGCATCCGGCCAGCGAGGAGTGACCGCCCCCGAGCCAGCCGAGACGTTCATCCCGCTGCGGACAATCGGTCGGCTTGTCATGAAAGTTGGCCGCCTGCGTCAAAACCATCGCGTCGAAAACCTGCTGCACGGCCGGATCGGAGCAGCGGAATCCGCCGGTGAACGCCAGGTCGTTGCGAACCTCCTCGGCGACGATTTCCTCCGGTTGCGGCGTGCCGTTCCAGCCCTCCACCTGAACATAGCGAAACCCGTGGTGACAGAAGTGCGGCCGCCACTCCTGCAGTCCCTGCCGGGAGTGATAAACGTCGGTCGAGCGGGCAAGGCGCATGGTGCTCAGGTCCACCGTGCCGTCCGCTTTCCGGAATTCGCCGAACCGCAATGCGATGCGCCGCCCCGCCGCCGACGGCTCCTCGAACCGCAGGCAACACCATCCGGCAAAATTTTCGCCGAAGTCAAGGACGTAAACATTTGGCGCCGGGTTGTCGATCGAACGGAAACGGCGCTGCCCGACCACCCGGATCGGCGGCGCGGCGGGCGGAGAAACCCGGCGGGACTCCCCCGCTTCGACCCGGCATGGCACCCACTCCGGAGCGACCGATTCGAGGCGGGCGTCGTACTCCTCGCCGTGATAGAGATGCGAGGAGCAAATAGGCGATTGCTCCGTGCCTTCCCACTCCGGACCGCTGGAAATCAGTTGCGCCGTTCCGTCCGGAAAATCGAGAAAAATCCGCACGGCGAGGCGATGGTCGAATTCCGACTCCGGACGGCGCGGAAACCCCAGCACCTGCCAGCCCGGAGCCAGCAGGAATTCAAATTCATGGACCCCGCCGGATGCGCACGGTTCGGTCACATCATAGGCGGCATACCCGATCCGGGCGGGGTGATTGGTGTCGCCGGGCGAAAGCAGCGGCGCATCGACGCGCGTTCCGTCGAGCTGGAATTCAAACATGCCCGGCGAAGCGGCATATACCGTGGCCCGAACCGCGCCGGGTGGAAGGTCGAGGCGGCCGCGCAGTCGCCGGAATCCACCGATCCACCCCGCCTTCCAAACATCGTCGGCGACCCCGAAGGCGAAGGAGGACGGCGCGGCGGGAGCGCTCCAGGCCCCGTTTCCATCGCGTACCTCAACCGTCCAGAAGACGCGGCAACGCGGTTCCGGCGCCGCGCCCTCCCAGCGGATATGGTTTTCGCCGCCCCCGCGAACCCCGGAATCCCAGAGGTCGTTCTTTCCGGCAGACAGGTTGTCGGCGCAGCTCGCCGCCCTGACCCGGAACGCGCTCTGCCCGCAATCGCGGCCGGACTGACGGAACACCCAGGACAATACGGGGGGCTCCAACTCGATTGCGGCGGGAGCCTCCAGAAAATTGCAGCGCAGACCATCGGCGTAAGGAGCGAAACTCATCATGGGAATCTCCCCGTGAAGGACTATCATTGGTTACGATGCAATACTATAATCGTTTCATCGGTTCGCGGCAATGGCAAAAAATGATGAAAAGATATCGTTTTTTGACTTTGTCGAAAAATAAAGCGTTAATTTTTAATATGTTGCAATAGAATCGTAGAACATAATTTGTATTCTCTCCCTTCCTGTGGTACAATATCTCTCAACTTTCATGAGGGAAAAGGATGACGCGATACGAAAACCTCGCCGCACTGACCCGGATGCTCGATTGCCGGATTCATCTGGTGGATCATTTGAACATCGATTATCGGGGCCCCATCGTCTGCGGCTTCAACGTGTTGAGCGCGGTGCTGAAAAACGACGGCGATTCCGAAGCGTGGTATCAGGAGTGCGGCGGCGGAGAGCGCGTCGTGATGAAACCGCACCATGTCTACCTGATTCCGGCCAGCCGGAAAATTTTTGCGGTGCGCACGCCGGAAGTCCGGACGCTGACCGTTCATTTTGAACTGCGCCTGCTCAACGGCCCGGATATTTTTTCGGAAAAAACACCGATATGGGAGTGGCGGGATGAGTTTTTCCTGGAGAAATTGGAACGGATCGTCGCCGACTCCAATCCAATGCGCGCCGCCATGATGCTGAAGGGGGCGCTTATGGAATTTCTCGCTCCGGCGATTCCGGAAGACGCGCTGGAGAAGACCCGGCTGCTGCCCCGATACGAACCGCTGTTCCGTTACGCTGAAATGCATTGTTCCGCGGCGCTGCGGGTGGCCGATCTGGCGGACTTTTTCCATCTGCGGGCCGATCAGTTCTCCCGGCAGTTCCACAAGGATCTCGGGATGACGCCCAAGGCGTATCTGGACGGAATTTTGTTGCGGCGCATTCGTTCAGAGCTGCCTTTCCCCCATCCCGGATTGAAATATGCCGCCGATAAATTCGGTTTCCCCAATGAATATGCGCTTTCCCGTTTTTTCAAGCGGGCCACCGGATTTGCGCCGCGCGAGTATCTGCGCCAAAGTCTGAACATCTCTGATCCAGGCCCCGCAGAAACCGTATGATTTTTACAGATGCGCATCGATTGGAATTGGCTTTCTCTACCGTCTTTCCAATATTTTACACCTCAATCGAACTTAAAAACATATCTTCTAGAATAAAGTCTGTTGCTGACATTATCCATAAAAAACATTCTTTAGCACACCATATTGCGCCACTACCTTCGCTCGTATTGTGAACGGCAA
>Ga0209373_10002773_pt1 | contig 16957 bp, 14 predicted proteins | sample Higcelweek5metaG_FD_187173 | JGI IMG/M metagenome (GOLD analysis project Ga0209373, IMG submission 187173) | Freshwater pond sediment microbial communities from the University of Edinburgh, under environmental carbon perturbations - High... | ecosystem: Environmental > Aquatic > Freshwater >... | reverse complement strand
GCAAATCCAAGTACTCGCTCTACGACCCGAAGATCGCGTCGATGGAAGGCGTGAAGAGCTGGTACAACCAGAGCGACGCCACCGGCTTCATCCGCCTCAACGGCCTGCGCCTCCGCGCCCGCACCCTCGCCCAGGGCGGCCCGAAGCTCTGAGTTCGCTTCCGGTATAGGGCGCGACCTCGGTCGCGCCGCAGCCATCATCAGGTCCTATCGGTCCCCTTCGGCCCATAGGACCTTTCTTTTTCCACCGCGCCCGCCCCATGCCCACGCCCCTCGCCCTCGTCACCGGAGCCAGCGGCTTCGTCGGCGGCAAGATCGTCGAACGCCTCCTGGCCGAAGGCCGCTGCGTGCGCGCCTTCAGCCGCCGCCCGCTGCCCGCGCTCGAAGCCCGCGGAGTCGAGGTCGTACTCGGCGAACTCACCGATGCCGACGCCCTCCGCACGGCCTGCACCGGCGTGGATTCGATCTTCCATGTCGCCGCCCGCGTCGGCGTCTGGGGACCGGCCACGGAGTTTCGCCGCGTCAACATCGACGGCACCGCCTGCCTCCTCGCCACCGCCTACGAGACCGGCGTCGCCCGCTTCGTCCACACTAGCACACCGAGCGTCGTCTACACCGGCCTAGACCAGCGCGGGCTCGACGAAACCGCGCCGCTCTGCACCCGCGCCCCCTGTGTGTATCCTACGTCCAAGGCCACAGCCGAGCGCCTCGTCCGCGCCGCCAACTCGCCCGCCCTGCACACCGTCGCCCTGCGCCCGCACCTGGTCTGGGGCCCGGGCGACCGCCACCTCGTGCCGCGCGTCGTCGCCGCCGCCCGCAAAGGCCGACTGCGCGTCGTCGGCCGCGGCGAAAACCGCGTCGACCTCACGCACATCGACAACGTCGTCGATGCCCATCTCCTCGCCGAGCGCGCCCTCGCCCGCGCCGATTCCCCCGCCGCCGGTCGTGCCTATTTCATCACCAACGGCGAACCCATCGCCCTCTGGCCCTGGATCGACACCCTGCTCGGCCAGCTCGGCATCGCCCCGATCCGCCGCCGTATCCCCGTCGGCGCCGCCGCGGCCATCGGCTCCGCCTGCGAATCCATCTGGCGGATATTCCGCCTGCGCGGCGAGCCGCCAATGACGGCCTTCGCCGCCCACGAGCTCGCCACCGACCACTGGTTCTCGATCGACGCCGCCCGTCGCGACCTCGGCTACACCCCGCGCGTCAGCATGGCCGACGGCCTCGCCGCCTACCTGCCGCAACTACGCGCCGAGCTCGGCCTGCCGCCGGTATAGGCACCGCGGGGGATCGGACTGTAGGCCACCTCGCCGAGGTGGCTTCTTCGCTGCATCGAGCACATGGCTCTGGAGAGCCATGCCACGCGCAAGCTTCTCCCTCCGCCGTGGCACGGGTCTCCAGACCCGTGGTCCCATCACCGCCGCCGCACAGCGCCGCTCAACGCCACGGCAAGCACCCCAAAGACGATCCCGGCCTGCGCCAGCGGAAACGCCCCGGCGCCGCCGCTGTATCCGGGCCGGTGGACGATCCTCGCGTCCGCCTTCCCCTCCTTCACCCGCTGCTGGAAGAGCCCGAGCTCGGTGTGGAGGTTCGCCGCGAGATCCGCCGTGGCGGCGGCGAAGCTGCGCCCGCTGTCCCCGCGCAGATCGCGCTCCACATTCACCAGCTCGACGGCCGCCTTCGTCTGGTTGCTTCCCGGCGCCCGAAAAAGCAGCGCGCGGCTGCGGATGTCGTACACCGATGCCTCCATGAGCGTGTGCGTGTCGTTGCGGTTCCCGTGCACGAAGTACGCGCCGACGATCGTCCAGTAGGCCAACGAGTAGCCGTTGTCCTCGGTGAACTGTGCCTGGTCGTAGCCGACGAGCACGATCACATCGATGCCGAGCAGTCCGCGGAGCTGGTCGAGGTTCGCGAATCCTCCGGTCGGACGTAGGTAGCTCTCGGGCACGACCTCGATCGACTGCACGAACGACAACGCGCGGAACTCGTCGGCCACGCCCTTCAGCAACGCCTGCTTCTGCATCGCGGTGAAACCCTCGTCCCTCCCCGCGCCGCCCGGCACGAAGGCGATGCCCACCCGCAGCGGCAACTCCAGCTCCGGCGTGCTGGGTATCACGAGCGGCTGGTTCTCGTCCGGATAGAGGAAGTTGACGACGCTGCTCGCCCGGTGCGTGCGCCGCCCCGACCAGACGGCGCAGCCGGAGAGGACCGCCAACGCGGCCAGCGTGGCCAACAACGGCAGGCGCCGCAGGAATCCGTGGAATCGCGTGTTCATAGATTGGTGATGACGGACGCTTCGGCTCAACGCACCTCGCCCGCAACGGCTCCGGCGACCGGCTGCGTGCGCTGGATGGCGACGGCACGCGCACGCTGGCGCTCGTTAGGATGCAGCGCGTCGATGAGCGCCGCCGTCATGTCGACCCGTTCCGCCGCGCCGGCCTTGGCGAGCGCCGAGGCGTCCCATTTCGAGATGAGGTCCGCCACGCGCTCGGCCCGCTTGAGACGCTCCACCTCATCGGGAATCCGCGCCAGAATGCCGTCCACAGCCGCCGCGCCGAACGCCTGCCGATGCAGCTTCTCCTGCTGCGCGCGTCCTTCCGCATCGATCCGGGCCACGGTCGCGGCATCGCCCGCCGCGCGCGCCTTATCGCGTTCGGCCTGCAACGTCCGAATCTGCGCCTCGTGGACCGGCGAGCCGGCATAGGCGATGGCAACCGCACGCGAATCGTAGATTCCGATCCGGCCTCGGGCCGCGACCGACGCTTCCGCTCCGGCCTTCAATTGGGTTGCACAAAGCGGCAGGACGACTGCCGCGATACAGGTGATGAGGAGGTGTTTCATAGGTGTCAGAGTTGTCCGGCATCCTTTGCCAGCTCCATGCCAAGCACAGACCCGACGGCTCCGATCGTTCATGTTCTGTTACTTGTGGAACTTCGCCAACAACTGGCCGCCCATCCTATCATCATATTTTGCTAGTCGCCTTACGTTTTATGCCGACCACACTTCCAACCATGCCGCTCTTCACCCCTGCCGAGATCGGTTTTGCCGACGCCGTTTCACAGCTGATCTACGCCAACCCCTTTCTCCCCGAGCGCATCCAAGCCGAACGCGACGCCCTAGCCTCCGACTTCGTCCATGAAGGCGCTGCGTGGAATCTCCAGCCATCCGAGGCCGATGCCTGCGCCGCCGCCAGTTCCGCTACGCCCGGCCAGCCCAACCTCGCCCTGATCCGCCGCCGCGTCGATGCCCTCGTCGAACGGCTCGCGGCCGCCTGGCCCCAGCCCTCCAGCTCTGCGTCCCCGACACCCACCCGCTCGCCCTCGCCCGCCGAAGCGGAGCATTTCACCGACCTCGTCCTCTTCGCCATTTTCCACCGCTACTGCGCGCGCTTCGACGAGACCATCGCCGGCAGCGAAACCTCCGACGCCTTCCGCGCCCCCTACTACCGCGAGTTCGCCGCGGAGACCGAGCGGCTCCTCCGTCGCCCCGCGGTGACGTTGCTCGACGAGTGCCCGCCGGAGGCCCTCTTCGCCTTCTTCTTCCAGGTGCGCCGTGCCTTCGTGCACATCCACCGCTCGCTCGTCGGCGCCTCCCGCCCGATGGCCCGCCTGCGCGCCACGATCTGGCAATCGGTTTTCACCCACGACCTGCGCCGCTACCGCCGCTGCCTCTACACGCGCATGGGCGAGATCACCACGCTCGTCACCGGCGAGTCCGGCACCGGCAAGGAGCTCGTCGCCCGCGCGCTCGCCCTCGCCCGCCACCTGCCGTTCGACACGCGCCGCGGCGTCTTCGCCGGCCACCCGGCGCAGCTGTTCTTTCCGCTCAACATCGCCGCGCTCTCGCCCACGCTGATTGAATCCGAACTCTTCGGACACCGCCGCGGCGCGTTCACCGGCGCCCTGGCCGACCGTGCCGGCTGGCTCGAGGTCTGCCCGGCCGAGGGGACCGTCTTCCTCGACGAGATCGGCGAGGTCGACGCCTCGATCCAGGTCAAACTCCTCCGCGTGCTCCAATCGCGCGGTTTCCAGCGCCTCGGCGAGAGCAACCCCCGCCGTTTCGCCGGCCGCATCGTCGCCGCCACCAACCGCGACCTCGAGGCCGAGATCCGCGCCGGCCGCTTCCGCGAGGACTTCTTCTTCCGGCTCTGCGGCGACCAGATCGCCGCACCATCCCTGCGCGACCAGCTCTCCGATACGCCCGGCGACCTCGCGCTGCTCGTCGGCGTCGTCGCCCGCCGCCTCGTGGGCGAGACCGAGGCGCCCGCCGTCGCCGCCGAGGTGGTTGCATGGATCGAGCGCGAGCTCGGCGCCGACTACGCCTGGCCCGGCAACTTCCGCGAGCTCGAGCAATGCGTCCGCAATATCCTCCTGCGCCGCGAATACCGCCCGCACCCCACCGCCGGCCGCCGCGGCGACATCCCCGACTGGGACACGATCTTCGCCACCGGTTCCTGGACGGCCGAGCGCCTCCTGGCTCACTACTGCAGTAGCGTCCACTCAAGCACGCAAAGCATCGAGGAGACCGCCCGCCGTCTCGACCTCGACCGCCGCACCGTGAAGGCCAAGCTCGCGTCGCCGTAGGGCTGCCCCCGCAGTGACCGCCGCCCGCCGCGACCTCGGCTACGCCCCGCGCACCTCGATGACCGCCGGCCTCGAGGCCTATCTGCCGCTCCTGCGCGCCGAGCTCGGCCTACCTCCGCGGTAGACACTCGGCCGGTCCGAACTGTAGGCCACCTCGCCGAGTTGGCTTCTACGCTGGTCTCCAGACCCGCGTTCTCCTCGCTCCACCCGCTTCGTTCCCTTCGTCACCTTCTGTCGGTCAGCTCACTGTCCCCGCGCCTGCGTGGCGCCTCTCGCCGCCGAAAGTCTCGCCCCATGCGGCACAACCTGTTTCCCTCGCGGTCTCTCTTCCGCTCGCGATGAAACGTATCCTGCCGCTCCTTCTCGCCTTCGCCACCCTCCTGGCTCCGCTCGCCGGTCTCGCCGCAGGCGGCACCGCCGAATCGATGTCCGAGCGCGAGCTCAAGCGCATCGCCCTGCGCCAGCAGACCATCCTCGCCGCCGCCCAGCAGGCCGGCGAAAACCTCGACCGCAGCAACACCGAGCTCCAGCTCAGCGAGATCGTCCGCGACTACGAATCTCTCATCCGCAAAGATCCCAAGTTCGTCCCCGCCTACATCTCCTACGGCCTGCTCCTCAAGACCACCGGCCACCCCAAGCGGGCCTTCGACATCTTCAAGCGCGCCGAGGCCATCGAGCCCGACATCGCCGTCATCAAGAACATGCTCGGCAACCACCACACCGAGGAAGGCGAGTACAGGGAGGCCCTCAAGTACTACGAGGGCGCCATCGCCCTCGCGCCCAAGGAACCGCTTTACCACTACGTGCTCGGCATGCTCCTCTACGAGTACCGCGAGTTCTTCGTCGACGACAAGGTCCTCCCCCGCGACGCCCTCCTCAAACGCAGCTCCGATGCCTTCGCCGAGGCCGCCCGACTCGCCCCCGACAACATCGCCTACGTCTACCGCTACGCCGAGAGCTTCTACGATCTCCCCACGCCCGACTGGGACACCGCCCTCGCCACCTGGAAAACCCTCGCCCAGCGCGCGAAGCCCGGCGTCGAGGTCCAGACCATCCAGCTCCACCAGGCCAACATCCTCGTCACGCTCGGCCGCGCCGACGAAGCCCGCGCCCTCCTCGACCAGATCACCGAGGCCCCGCTCCAGGCCAGCAAGCAGAAGCTGGTTGAACAGCTCGCCGGAACCTCCATCAAGGCGCCGTGATGGACAGCCTCGATCCCGCCGTTCTCCGCAACGGCCTCCTCCTCTTCATCGTCCTCTTCAGCAGCCTCTGCCTGCGCGAATCGGCGCGCGCATGGTTTGCCGACAAGCTCGGCGACCCCACCCCGCACAACGACGGCCGCCTCACGCTCAATCCCCTGCCGCATATCGACCTCGTCGGCACCATCCTCTTCCCCCTCGTCTGCATCTTCTTCCTCGACGGCCTCTTCTTCATCGGCTGGGCCCGCCCGATTCCCGTCAACGCGAACAACTTCAAGCATCCGGCCCGTGGCGACGTGCTCGTCACCGCCGCCGGCCCGCTCGCCCACTTCGTCCTCACGCTCGTCGCGGCCGTGGCTGGCGCGGTCGCCGTCCGCTACCTGCCCGTCGCCGAGGAACTCACCGGCCGCGTCATCCAGATCAACGCCTGGCTCCTCGCCTTCAATCTCCTCCCGATCCCGCCGCTCGATGGCGGCCGCATCCTGCGTTACTTCGTCGGCATGACGTGGGAGACCTTCGCCGCCATCTCCCAGTGGAGCATGTACGTGCTCATCGCCGCCTTCTATTTCGTCCCGCTCTTCCAGAAATTCTTCGCCGTCCTGATCGGCATCGCGGCGACGCCGGCGGCCATCCTGTTCGGGCTTCTCGCTCCGCACTGAGCAAACCTGCAAGTTGCCGAGGTAGGGGCGGCGTCTTGCGCCGCCCGTCGGCCGCTTCGGACCAGCGAGTCGCTTGGGATGAAAAGGCGGCGCAAAACAGTGCGCAACCCGCCCAAGCGCAGGCTGCTGTGAATTGCCCGTGGCTGAGCGCCCCGCCCGCTTGCGCCAACGCAGTCGGCCCGCACGTTGCCGCCTACCGCGATGAACACGATCTCCTCCGAACAACTCCTCTCCGCCCTCCGCTGGCGCTACGCCACCAAGAGCTTCGATCCCGCCCGCAACCTCTCCGCCGCCACCTGGGCCGCCCTTGAGGACACGCTCGTCCTCACACCCTCCTCTTTCGGACTCCAACCCTGGCGCTTCGTCGACGTCCGCACCCCAGCCGTCCGCGCCCAGCTGCGCGCCCACTCCTGGAACCAGCCCCAGGTGACCGACGCCTCCCACTTCGTCGTCATCACCGCCCGCACCGAGATCGTCGCCGCCGACATCGCGCACCTCCTCGAACGCACCGCAGAACTCTACGCCCGACCCATCGCCACCCTCGACGCCTACCGGCAGCTCATGGAAGGCTCGCTTCTCGCCGACGCCCGCAAGCCCCACCTCCACTGCTGGGCCGCCCGCCAAGCCTACATCGCAATAGGCCAGCTCCTCGCCGCCGCAGCAGTCCTGGGCGTCGACGCCTGCCCGATGGAAGGCTTCGATGCGACGCAGTACGACGAGATCCTCGGCGTCCGGAAAGATGGTTACGCCAGCCTCGCCGCCGTCGCGCTCGGCTACCGCGCCGAAGGCGACAAGTACGCCACGCTCCCGAAAGTCCGCTACCCGAAGGCCGAGGTCATCAAGACCCTGTAGGCTAGGTCGCCGACCTGGCCCAACCGTCGCACCGCCTCCGGATTCTCCCCTCCAGCCTCTCGCCTTTCGCCTCCCCTTCGATTCATTCCCCCGTCGTCATTCTTCACCGGCCGCCCGTCCCCGGGCGGCCTTTTGCTTTTCCGGACCGCGACCGCGGACACACTCCCGCCACTCCCTATGCACCAGCACACCTTCCGCCGCTTCCTCGCTCTCGCCCGCCCCCAGCGCGGCCAGATCGTCCTCGGCATCGTGCTCATCCTCGTCGCCACCGCGCTCACACTCCCCGCGCCCTGGATCTTCAAGATCCTCATCGACGATGCCCTCCCGCGCCACGACCTCCGCCTCCTCGGCTGGCTCCTCGTCGCCTTCACCGTCATCTTCAGCCTCCGCGCCTGGATCACCTTCATCCGCAACCGCGTTCTCCAGTACGCCGCCATGCGACTCGTCTGCGATGTGCGCATCCAGCTCTTCGCCCACCTCCAGTCGCTCTCCCTGCGTTTCTTCGACTCCAACCAGACCGGCAAGACCGCCTCCCGGATTTCCCAGGACACCAACGAGGTCTACGCCCTCACCAACAACTTCCTCATCACCGTCGTCTCCGATGCCATCACGCTGGTCGGCGTGCTCGGCTTCCTCTTCCTCATCGAGTGGCACCTCGCCCTCGCCGTCGCCGCCGTCCTCCCGCTCTTCCTCGTCAACCATTTCCACCAACGCGCCCAGATGCGCGAGGAGAGCCGCGTCCACCGCAAGAACTGGGACCACGTCGTCGGATTCCTCCACGAGAAGGTCGCCGCCGCCCGCGTCGTGAAATCCTTCACCAAGGAACAGGACGAGATCGCCGCCTTCACCGCCGGCATCAACGCCGACTACACCAACTACTCCAAGATCGTCATCCGCTATACCAAGATCGGCATCATCGCCGAGCTCCTCGGCTCCCTCGGCACCCTCGTCGTCCTCGGCTACGGTGGCTGGCTCGTCCTGGAAGGCCGGATGCCCGTCGGCACCCTCGTCGCCTTCTACGGCTACATCGCCTTCATCTTCCCGCCCATCGTCCGCTTCGCCGACCTCAACCTCGTTCTCCAGCGCGCCACCACCGCGCTCGAAAACATCTTCGCCCTCCTCGACACCAAGCCCGAGGTCGCCGACGCCCCCGATGCCCGCCCGCTTCCGCCCGTGCGCGGCGACGTCGAGTTCCGCGATGTCTGCTTCGACTACGACCAGGGCCCTCCCGGCGCCGGCCGCCCCCGCACGCTCACCAACATCTCCTTCGCCGCCCCCGCCGGAAAACTCATCGCGTTCGTCGGCCCGAGCGGTTCCGGCAAGAGCACGTTGGTCAACCTCCTCGCCCGCTTCTACGACCCCGCCTCCGGCCGGATCACGATCGACGGCCACGACATCCGTGGCGTCACCTCGGCCTCGCTACGCAGCCAGATCGGCATCGTCCTCCAGGAGAACATCCTCTTCTCCGGCACTCTGGAGGATAACCTCAAATACGGCCGGCCCGACGCCACCCGCGAGCAGATCGTCGCCGCCGCCCAGGCCGCCAACGCCCACGAGTTCATCGCCGCCCTGCCCGACGGCTACGCCAGCACCGTCGGCGAGCGCGGCGTGAAGCTCTCCGGCGGCCAGCGCCAGCGCATCGCCATCGCCCGCGCCATCCTGAAGGACCCGCGCATCCTCATCTTCGACGAAGCCACCAGCGCCCTCGACACCGCCTCCGAGCGCCTCATCCAGCAGGCGATGGAGCGGCTCATGCACGGCCGCACCACCTTCGTCATCGCCCACCGCCTTTCCACAATCCAGAAGGCGGACACGATTCTCGTCATGGACCAGGGCCGTCTCGCCGAGTCCGGCACCCACGCCGAGCTCCTCGCCCGCGGTGGCCTCTACGCCCGCCTCCACGCCCTCCAGTTCCAGGAAGTGGAGTGAAGCCCCGGTGGCCACTCACTCCGCCTTCAGCAACACAAGCGGATCGATCTTGGCTGCGCGCCGCGCGGGCCTCAGCCCTCCCAGCAACGCCGCAAACAGTCCCGAAGCCGCAGCACCGCCAAGCGCAAGCCAGCTCGGCCGCAACTCCGCCATGAGCCACGCCCCCATCCAAAGCGGCAGCAGCCACGCGAGCATGACTCCGCCGAGCGCGCCGCACAGCCCAAGCCAAAACGCCTCGCACACCACTCCGCGCCACACCATCCCCGGAGCCGCTCCGACAGCGAGTCGCACCGCGATCGCATGCGATCGGGTGGTGATCAGATAGCCGAGGGCTCCGAAGACACCGATCCCGGCGAGCAGCGTCGCCAACAGGCCAAAGCCGGCCGTCAATCGCACCGTGGCCCGCTCGTTGCGCACGCCGCGCTCGATCCGTTCCTGCACCGTCAGCCAACGAACAAACAGCAACCCCGGTTCCGCCGCCTTCACGCGCGCCTCGAGCGCCGGCCGCAGCGCCGCCGCATCCCCGGCGACGCGGATCGCAAGGAAACCAGCGTCCTGCCGCCACTGCGTCAGCGGCGTGTAGATCAGCGCCGGCGGCTCCTCGCGCACGGAGTTGACCCGGGCGTCGGCAACGACGCCGACAATCTCCCAATCCTCGGCACCCGCCTTCACGCCGAAGCCGAAGCGTCGCCCCACCGGATCGGCGCCACCGAACACCTCGCGAGAAAGCCGCTGGCTGATCAACGCCACGCGCGGGCTGCTAGCGTTATCTGTGATCTCGAATACGCGCCCCTGTAATAACGTCATGCCCAGCGCCGCGAAATACTCCGGATCAATATTCTCGTGCTGGGTGGCGTCGGCCGGCTGCCGTACTCCATCGCCGCGGAAATATAGCCGGCTCGACAAACGGCCGCCGCCGAGCGGCCCGCAGGCGGCGAAGCCGACCGCCTGCACCTGAGGCAGCTCCCGCGCCGCCGTCCGCAACCGCTCCAGCACCGCCGGCTGCCGCACCGCCTCGATCCCCGCACTCGCAAAGTTGAACTGCGCGGTGACGACCGATTCGCGCGCATAGCCGCAGCTCGCCTGCAACGTGCGCCGCAGATCCACCGCGAGCGCGCCGGCCACGGCGATCAACACGACCGACAGCGCGAGCTGGAAAACGATCAGCGCCCGCCCGAACCGCAGCGACCCGCGCGGCCCGCCAAGCTGCCGTTGCAGCACCGCCTGTGGCGCGAGCCGCGCGCCGAACCACGCCGGGACACCACCGAGCACGAGGCCGAGCAGCACCGCCATCGCGGCCAGCAAACCGACAAGCGTCCCGTCGACCCCGACAACGCCACCCACCGCCCCGGGCACAAGCCATTCCGCCAGCAACGGCGTGAGCCCGCCGGCCAGCAGGAGACCAACCACCGCCCCCGCCGCGGAAAGCAGGAGTCCCTCCATCATGAACCCGCGCGCCAAACGCAAGCGCCCGGCGCCGAGCGCAAGTCGCACACCGAGTTCCCGGGTGCGCGAGAGCAGGCGTAGCAACAGGAGCGTCGCCGAATTGGCCGTCGCCACGAGCACCACGGCTCCGACCAGCAACGAAAGCGTCAGCCCGGTGCGCCGGAAACCGTTTCGCAAATTCGAATACCCCTGCGGCGATGGCACGATGCGCGGCGCTCGTTTCGAACACTCGGCCCGGTCCTGCGGATCGTGCATGATCGCCGCAACCCGGTCGCGGTGGGGCTGCCACGCCGCCGCAAAGGCCCCGGCGGCGTCCGCCTGGCAGCCGGCAGGCAGGCGCAGCAGGAGGTTGAGCCAGGCAACGCGGTCGTCGCGCACTCGCTCGGCCAATACGACAGGCCCGTCGCTGATCGTCCTGTGCGACGGCGAGGCGCGCAGCGGCGCATGCAGCCCGAGCGGCAGCCAGAAATCGGCGTCGTCGCCCAGCGAGACGCCGCAGAACCGCTTCGGTGCGACGCCGACAACCGCGACCGGAAGACCGTTGAGCCGAACCGTACGCCCCACCGCCGCCGGATCGCCCCCGAGCCGGCGGCGCCAGAACTCCCATGATACAACCCCAACCGCCGCAGGCTCTCCCAAACGATCGTCTGCCGCAGTGAAGGTTCGCCCGTAGGCGGCCGGAACTCCCAGCGTCCGGAAGAAATCAACTGTCACGAACTGGGCCACGACCGGCTCGACCGGCTGCTCGTCGACGCCCAGCGCTACACGGCAGTTGTCGCTGTAGCCGGCAATTCCGCCACGGAAGGTAACGGCGGAGGCAAGACGCTGGAGCGTGGGTGCGCTGAGCAGCTGCGGTTCGCCATCGCTCGCCACCGCCAAGTGGATCTCCTCCGGATGCGGTACCGGCAGCGGCGCCAGCAGCACCGAACGAACCAGCGAGGTGATCGAGCCGGTGCCCCCTATGCCAAGTGCCAGCACGGCCACGAGACTAAGAGTGAAGAGCGGCCGCCGGTACAGACTGCGCGCGGACTGGCACAGGTCCTGCCAAATCGATTCCAGCACCGGCCAGCCGAGGGCGTCCGTGACCCCTTCGCGAGTTGCGAGCGTGTTGCCGAACGCCAGTTGCGCCCGGCGCCGCGCCTCGGCCGGCGCCAGCCCGGAGCGGATACCCTCGTCGATCGACATCTCGAGATGCGTCCGCATTTCCTCTTCGAGCCGCTGCAATCGACTGCGCCGGCCGAGGAGATGTCCCAGTTTCCGCAGGAATCGCATGGGGATCAGCCGGCGGCGAGCACCGCGTTGACGAGTGCCTCCACCCGCTCCCAGTTCGCCACCTCATCCTTGAGCTGCTTCCGGCCGGCGGCAGTGATCGAGTAGAAGCGGGCGCGGCGGTTGTTCTCGCTCACTCCCCACTCCGAGGCGATCCACCCCTGGTCTTCCAGCCGGACGAGCGCCGGATAGATCGTGCCCTGGTTGAGCAGTACGGTATCGCCGGAGATCTGCTCGATCCGGCGGGCGATGCCGAAGCCGTGGAGCGCCCCCAGCGCAGCGAGGGTCTTGAGCACGAGCAAATCCAGCGTGCCCTGCAGCAGTTCAGTGCGTTGATCCCGACTCATGTTGGCTTTCTACAGGACTACCTGTAGGATGTCAACAGGGACCATGCTCCCGCGCAACCACGCCGAGCTCCTCGCCAGCGGCAGCCTCCACGCCCTCCGGTTCCAGATAGTGGAGTGGTTGCGTGGCGCTGCTTGCGAGAGCAACAATCCCTCGTAGGTCGCTGCTTCAGCACGACCTGCTCGACTCCATGCCCGCACCAGATCAGCGAACACCATCTGCCAGGTCGCCCTGAAGTGACGACCTACGCGTGCCGGCTACGCTCCCTCGCACAGCGGCAGATACCGCTCGCCGAGATACCGCAGCAGATGCCGCGGCGAAATCCCCTCGCCGGTCACGGCGCGCACCAGCGCCTCCGTCTCCAGTCGGCGGCCACGCGAATGGATGGTCGTGCGCAGCCAGCCGAGCAGACGCTCGTACCGCCCCGCGGCGAAATCCTCCTCCAGCCCGGGCAACGCCGCCAGCGCCGCATACCAGAGCTGCGCCGCGATCATGTTGCCGAGGCTGTAGCTCGGGAAATAGCCGAACGCGCCATCGGACCAGTGCACGTCCTGCAAACAGCCCTCGCTGTCGTGCGCGGGCGTGAGGCCGAGCAACTCCTGCGCTAGCGCGTTCCACGCCGCCGGCAGATCCGCCACGGCGAGTTCACCGCGGAACAGCCGTCGCTCGATCTCGAAGCGCAGCACGACGTGCAGGTTGTACGTCACCTCGTCGGCATCGACGCGGATCAGCGTCGGCGCCACCTCGTTGATCGCGCGGTACAGGTCGTCGGAAGTCACGCCGTCGAGCCGCGGAGCGAACTTCGCGCGGAACCGCGGCTCCCAGTGCCGCCAGAACGCCCGGCTGCGCGCGACCTGATTCTCCCACAGTCGGCTCTGGGATTCGTGGATACCCATGCCCACCGCCTCGCCCAGCGGCGTACCGATCCACTCGCGCGGCAGCCCCTGTTCGTAGAGCCCGTGGCCGGTCTCGTGGATCGCGCTGAGCAGCGAATCGAGCGGGTTATCCGCGTCGAACCGCGTCGTCATCCGGCTGTCGAACCCGTCGCCCGAGGAAAACGGATGCAGCGACACGTCGATCCGCCCGCGCGCGTAGTCGAAGCCCAGCGCCGTCGTCACTTCGCGGAGAAACGCGCTCTGCATCTCCACCGGGAAACCGCGCAACGCCTCGCGTTTCACCGGCCGGCGCGCCGCCACAATCCGCCGCGACAGCGGCACGAGATCGCGCTTTAGCTCGTCGAACAGCGCCTCGAACCGCGCCGCCGTCATCCCGGGGTCGTGCTTGTCGAGCGCGTAGTCGTAGGCGTCGGGCGCACCGAGCAGCGCCGCCTCGCGACGCGCGAGATCGAGCTGTTTCTGGAGAAGCGGTGCGAACTTCGCGAAGTCGCGCGACGCCCGCGCCTCGGCCCAGGCGTGGTAGCCTTCGCTGTCGGCCCGCGCCTTCTCGCGCACGAACTCCGTCGGCAGCTTCGTGAGCCGGTCGTAGTCCTTCCGCGCGCAGCGCCGTAGCACGCGTTCGTCCTCCGCCGTCTCGTCGCCGAGCGCTTCGAGCGCCGCCAGCGATTCTCCGATACGTTGGTTCGTCGCCTCCCGGTGGTGCAGCTCGGCCAGCAACGTCTGCTGCTCCGCGCGCCGATCCGCCGAGTCCGGCGGCAGCATCGTCTGTTCGTCCCAGCCCAGCAGGCTCTGCACGGAGGCGAGCACGTTGGCGCGTTTCAGATCGGCGACGAGAGTCTCGGCGGCAGGCGTCATGGCCGTGGAGGTTGCCGAAGGAGGCCGCGTTGCACAAGCGGCCAGCAGTCGCCCCGTGGTGTACGCCGTCGGGCTGCGCGCACACTTCTCGCGGTTCACGCCTGCCAGCCGGAGAATTCTCACGCGGAGACGCGGGATGCGCGGAGGACGGAGGGACCGGCATTTCCGCAGGTTGCCTTTCCTTGCTCCGCGGCCTCCGCGGCTCCGCGTGATACCGGCCCGTATCTCCCCGCCCGATTTCGCAACTATCCCCGAGCGCACACTCAACCTGTCGTACGCCCCGCATTGCCCCTCCGTCGCGCCCCGCCCACGATCGGCCCACTTCCATGCCGGCCCGCCCGCACCCTCTTCTCGGCATTCTCGCGCTCGCCACGCTCCTGCTCGGCGGCTGCGCCACGATTCCGCCGCCGGCATCGGTCCTCAACTACGCCGGCACCTCGACCGCCGTCGCGCCCGCGAACCGCGCCGCTTTCAACGCCCGCGTCTACGACCAGGCCGCCGACTGGATCGCGCACCGCTACTACGATCCGGCTTTCAACGGCGCCGACTGGCCCGCCGCCGTCGCCCGCCACCGCCCGGTCGCTCTCGCCGCCGCATCCGACGCCGAACTCTACACCGCGCTCAACGCCCTCCTGGCCGAGCTCCACGACGAGCATACGCACGCGCTCTCGCCGCTCGAAGTCGAGCAATGGCACCGTCGCCGCAGTTTCCTCCTCGGATTCCGCAGCGACCCCGCGCCCGGCCGCCCGAAGGCGCGCCGTATCCTCGCCGTCTTTCCCGACAGCCCCGCGGCCCGCGCCGGCGTGCAGCCGGGCTGGATTCTCCTCGCCGCCGACGACCGGCCCCCGGCCGAGGTGCTCGGCGTCGGCAAACTCTCCGACGGCCAACTCGTGCGCTGCGACTTCCTCGACGCCCTCGGCCAGCCGCGCCGCCTCGAACTCCGCGCCTGTAAACTCGCATACCCACCGGTTCGCGACAGCCACCGGCTCGACGGCGATGTGCTCCACCTCGTCTTCGACACCTTCGATCTTCCCGCCGCGCGCTGGGTGCGCGCCGAGCTCAAGCGCCACCGTCCCGCCGGCGGCGTCATTCTCGACCTGCGCGGCAACGTCGGCGGCGAAGCGCGCGCTCTCGCCGCCATCGTCGCCGAACTCTTCCCCGGCAAAGTCGACCTCGGTCGCACCCGTGCACGCGGAGCCGCCGATACCGCGCCACGCCGTTCGCCGCTGCATCTCCTCGCCGCCCGCTACGACGGCCCGCTCGTCGTGCTCGTTTCCGACGGCTCCGCCAGCGCCGCCGAGATTTTCGCCGCCATCGTGCAGCACGAACATCGCGGCACCGTCGTCGGCACCGCCACACCCGGCAACGTCCTCGTCTGCGTTCACTGGCCGCTGCCCGGCGGCGGCCGGCTCCAGCTCAGCGTGTACGACTACGTCGGCCCCGACGGCCGGCGCCTCGAAGGCCGCGGCGTCACGCCCGATATCGTCGTCGCCCCCGCACCCGGCGTCGAGCCGGACCCGCAACTCGAAGCCTCCCTGCACGCGCTGCGCAAGACCCCGCCCGTCCGTCCGTAGGGGCGTTGTCTTGCAACGCCCTTCCGCGCTCGCGTCACCGTCATTTCGTCACAACCTGATCAACCATGCCCAACCCCGCCACCGATCTCCCCTTTCTCCGTGAAGCCATCGCGCTGGCGCGAGCCGGAGCAGCGAGCGGAGTCGGCGGACCGTTCGGCGCGGTGATCGTGCACAAGGGCCGTATCGTCGGCCGCGGACAGAACCACGTGACCAGCGCCAACGATCCCACCGCGCACGCCGAGGTCGTCGCCATCCGCGAGGCCTGCGCCGCGCTCGGCCGGTTTCACCTCGCCGGCGCCACGCTCTACACGAGCTGCGAGCCCTGCCCGATGTGTCTCGCCGCCGCCTACTGGGCGCACATCGAGCGCATCGTCCATGCCTGCACCCGCGACGATGCCGCCGCCATCGGTTTCGACGACGCCTTCCTCTACCGCGAACTCGCCGCGCCCGCCGCGGCTCGCCGCATTCCGTCGGTCCCGCTGCTCCGCAACGAAGGCCTCGCCGTCTTCCGCGAGTGGACGGAGAACCCACGCCGGATACAGTACTGAGCCTGAACGATGTGGTTGGACATAGAGGACACAGAGCCGAAGCAGGAGGTCACGAAGAGTTCGGAGAGAATGCAGTGGGCAAAGACTCTCCCTATCGGGCGAATAGGCCGGATCGGGTTACCATTTCACCAAGTTCCGCTCTGTGCTCTCCTTCCGTCTCTCCTCTTCCTCTGTGACCTGTCCGAACTGCTGTTTCTGGGCTAAATAAAAGGCGCCGCTTTCAGCGACGCCTTTCGGTAAACAAACCGGTCAACTGCAACTCACAGATCGATCTGCCCGAGGAGCTTCATGAGCTCCTCCTTCGGCTTCACCGGCGTGGCGCTCACCAGCAACGCCAGCTTCCGCTCGGGATAGCGCACGAGGATGATGCTCGAGTCGCCTTCGCTCGGATCGGCCAGCACGCCGACGACGGCGGGATGCCCGTCGTGCTCGAACTTCGAATCCACCTTCAGGCTCGCGTTTTTCTCCAGCCCGTCGGCGATCGAGATCGGCAGCATCGTCACGCCCAGCACTCCGCCGCGGGTATCGAGGAGGTTGACGGTGTGCCCGCCGCCGTCGCTCTCCGGCGCCATCACGGTGTACCCGGAAACATGGAGCTTGGAGGCGATCGTGCCGAACTCGGCGGAGGTGACTTTCACGGCGTTGGGCTCAACCTTCGCCGCGGGTTTCGCCGCCTTCTTGGCGACCGGCTTCGGGGCCGAACCCTCGGTCGAAGCCGCAGGTTTCGCTTCCGCCACCGCCGGTTTCTGCACGGCAGGCTGGCTGCTCTTGGTCTGGGTTTGCCGGGGCCGGCCGCCGCC
>Ga0209373_10002772_pt1 | contig 16959 bp, 4 predicted proteins | sample Higcelweek5metaG_FD_187173 | JGI IMG/M metagenome (GOLD analysis project Ga0209373, IMG submission 187173) | Freshwater pond sediment microbial communities from the University of Edinburgh, under environmental carbon perturbations - High... | ecosystem: Environmental > Aquatic > Freshwater >... | reverse complement strand
CCGGCCATGAGCAGGCGCCGCGCAAAGACGCTTTCTTCGCAGACGGACAGCACGAGTGTGGGCGGCAGCCGCTTGGCGGCGGCGAGACGTTCGAGCACCACCCAGCCGTTGCCGTCCTTCAGGTGCAGGTCGAGCACGAGCACATCGGGCGGCGCGGCCTGGATCTTGGCGATGGCCTCGGCGCAGGAGGCGGCCTCGCCCGCCACGTGCATGCCCGGCTGGCAGTCGATCGCGTCCTTCAGCGAGGTGCGGATCTCGGCATGGTCATCGACCAGGAAAATGCGGATGGACTCGTTCATTGCGAGGGAAGGGATGCGGCGGTGCTGCCGGGCGATGTTGCGAGCTGGAGGCGTACGCGCGCTCCGCGGCCCTCGGCTCCGGGTTCCAGCGCCAGCTGGGCGCCGAGCAACGCGGCGCGCATTCGCATCTGCCGCATCCCGAGCCCCTCGGTGGGTTCGGCGGGCAGTGGCGCCCCGTCGTTGGAGATCGTGGCCACGGCGGTCGCCGCGTCGGCCGGGCAGGTGAGATCGATCCAGATCCGGTGGGCGCCTCCGTGGCGCACGGCATTGACGACGGCCTCGCGCACGATGCGCAGGAAGGAGCGCGCCGGTTCCGGTTCCATCTGCGGAAAATGGGGGGAGATCGTCAGGTCGCAGACCAGGCCGAATTGCGATTCGAACTGCGCCAACATCGTCTCCAGCGCCTCGTTGAGCGACGTCCAGGCGAGATCCGGCCCTTCCAGCAGGTGGGCCACGCTGCGGGCGTGTTGGCTGGCTCGCTGGAGCCGCGTCGCCAGACCGGCGAACCGCTCGTCCCGCGTCGCTTCGCCACCGCTGGCAAGAATCGCTTCGGATGTCCGTACCAGGCCCACCAAGTCCTGGCACAGGTTGTCGTGCAGCGCCCGGCCGATCCGGCTGCGCTCTTCCTCCGCCGCGGACATGGCCGCCTTTGTCGCGCGTTCCCACTCAGCGGTGCGCGCCGCCAGCGCCGCCGCCAGCTCCAGCTCGTTGCGCTTCCGCTCGGTGACGTCCGAGAGTATGAGCAGGTAGCCGCGCCGGCGGCCGTGGTGTGCCGTCTGCAGCGGGTGCCACGCGGCCTGCCAATACTGAGGTTCCGCGCTCTTGTCGGACCGGTATTCGGCGCTGCCGGCGGTATCGCGCTCGCAGAGTGCGGCCAGCGTCGGCCAGTTTCCCAGCTGCTTGTGGAGCGGCTGTCCCATGGCGGACGAATCCTGCCAGCCCAGGCTCCGGCTGGCCGCCGGGTTGTAGTCGATGATGTTGCGATGGGCATCCGTCGCGACGATCGGCTGGTTCAGGTTCTCGAACAGGAAGGCGCGGGCGACCGGCGCCACCGTGACAAATCCCGAGCACAACACCGTCCAGCCCATCAGGGCCACCGTCAGGCCCAGCACGCCGGGCGTCGGGTCCATGTTGAAGGTCCAGCTCGGGTTGAGGTTGAACAGGACTTCGCTGAGCATCGGCGGTACGCAGGCCAGCGCCATCGGCAGCAGTTGCCGGCGCTGGAGCGGACTCGCCTCCGGCCAGACCCGCACCGTCGCGATCACGCAGAACAGCGCCACCGCCGCGCACATGACGAGGATCGCGGCGTAACCCCAGGCCGGCTGGTAGAGAATCAGGTGGATGCCGAAATCGTGGACTACGCCCTCGGCCGCTTGGTTGGAAACCCAGCCGGTCCACGGATCGAAGACCCGCAGTCCGGCGAGCGATAGGCCGCCCGCCAGCAGTACGTGCCGCACTTTGGGCCGGTTCCACCACGCCCACCCTGTGCGCTCGGCGAACAGAAAGGCGACGCACGGCGCGATCAGTCCGACGCTTGCGAACGAGCCGCAGGTGAGCACGAAACGCAGTGCCGGATCCGTGCATACCATGACGAGCGACTCGGCGACGAGGAACTGCATGGCCCCGCACACGATCCCGCGAAAGGCGCCGAGGCCCGGCGTCCGCCGGCCTTGGCTCTCCCAGAGCAGCCACAGGTAGCCGGCTGCTTCGCCGAGAAACAGCCAGACGATAAGTGGCCAAGTGGTGGGGGATTCCATGTGGGGAATGGAGCGGTAGGTGGCGCGGTCAGTTCTCCCTCCGCGGCGCGGCGACCGCAAGCCCGCGCTCGGTCCCTATTTCGCGCAACCGGGGATACTCGCCCGGCGCCGGGCGCTAGCGGGACGAAACGCCCCGGCATCTCCCGAATCAGAAGAGGACTTTGACCACCTCACCTGCTTCGGGCCGAAGCCTGCTGCGATCGCACGGATCATCACGGGTAGGATTCCGGTCATCCGTGTCCATCCGCGGGATCCGTGGTCCCTTCCGGGGAATCGAGTTCCTTGAGAAGGAACGAAGTACGGGCGAGTCGAGTTACCGGCGATTGAGCGACGGCTTTACCCGACAGGTGAATACAGGCATGGGCACCCGAGCCCGATTTCCCCTCTGTCCGCCACCTTCGTTCCCTTCTGTCGTCTGCATCTATGTCTACAAACGGTGGGGATCGCCTGCGCGGCCGAGCGGCATGCCCGGGTTGTGGCCGCGGTCGCGGGCGAGGAGGAGCAGCTGGGCGGTCGAGCGCACGCCGAGCTTCTTCATGATGCGGGCCTTCACGGTCGAGATGGTCTTCTCGCTGAGCTGGAGATGGGCGGCGATCTCGCAGTTGCGCCGGCCTTCGGCCAGCAGGTCGAATACGCGCAGCTCCTGGTCGCCGAGCGTGCCGCCCGGCGCGGGGGCGGCCTCGGCGAGCGGGGGCGCCCCGATGTTGGCGCGCAGCAGTTGCGCGAGGATCGACGAACTGGCGACGAGTTGGCCGGAGTGGATCGCCCGCAGGGCGGCGGCGATGCGCTCGGTGGGCTCGTTCTTCATGAGGTAGCCGCGGGCGCCGGCGCGCAGCAGGCGCAGGGCGTAGAGCTCCTCGTCGCAGACGGAGAGCACCAAGGTGGGCGGCAGGGTGCCGGCCTCGCGCAGGCGCTCGATCAGCGTCCAGCCGTTGCCGTCGGGGAGGTTGAGGTCGAGCACCAGCAGGTCGGGGCGGAGCGCGGGGATGCGGGCGAGGGCATCGGCGAAGGTGGCCGCCTCGCCGACAACGACGAAATCGGGCTCGCGCTCCAGCGCGGTGCGCAGGCCGAGGCGGACGAAGGGATGGTCGTCGACGAGGAAGAGTTTCAGGGGATCGCTCATGCGGCGGGCAGGGGAGGGAGGACGAGCGGGAGTTGAAGTTCGAGGCAGCCGCCGCCGGCCGGTGACGTGGAAAGTTGGAAACTGCCGCCGAGCAGCGCGGCGCGCATGCGCAACTGGCGCAGGCCCAGCCCCTCGGTCGGGGCGGCGGGCGGGGGCGTGCCGTCGTTGCTGATGGTGAGGATGGCGTGCTCGGCGGTCGTCATCAGGTCGATCCAGGCGCGGCGGGCATGGCCGTGGCGGGCGGCGTTGACGAGGGCTTCGCGTACGATGCGCACGAGGAGCACGCCCTGCTCGGTGTCGGGTTCGGGGAAGGCGGGGTCGATGGCGAGCTCGCATTCGAGACTGAGGGCGGTCTCGAGTTGGCGGAGCACGGCGGCGAGTTTTTCGCCGAAGGGCAGGGCGGCATGGATGGTGCCGGCGAGCAGATGCGAGATCTCGCGGGCGCGCTTCCCGGCTTCGGCGAGCGTGGATTCGAGCGAGGCGAGGCGGGCGGAGTCGGGCGGGGTGCCGCGGGCGATGTCGTCGCGCAGGAGCGAGGTCTGGCGCGTGCAGGCGATGAGGTCCTGGCAGAGGGTGTCGTGAAGGAGGTTGCCGAGGCGGTGCTGCTCCTCCTCGGCGGCGCGCAGGGCGGCGGCGGTGGCGCGCTGCCATTCGTGGGTGCGGGCGTCGAGGGCTGCCTGCAGGGCGCGTTCGGTGCGCTTGCGTTCGGTGATGTCGGCGATGTCGAGGAGGTAGCCGCGCGGGGCGCCGTTGGGGTCGTTGCGCAGCGGATGCCAGGAGGCGAACCAGCAGGTGTCGGCGGATGGCGTGGGGTGGACCTCGGCGATGGCGTAGTCGCGTATGCGGACAAGGGCGGCCAGTGTCGGCCAGCTGTCGAGCGCCTGGCCCACGGGGCGGCGCAGGAGGGCGGACTCGGGCAGGGCGAGGAGGCGGCGGGCGGCGGGGTTGGAGTCGACCACGTTGCCGTTGCGGTCGGCGACGATCATGGCGTGGTCGTGTTGCTCGAGCACGAAGCTGCGGGCGATGGGGACGAGGCGCCAGAGTTGCTCGCGGTTGAGCGCCCAGGCGAAGAGCGCGATGGCGCCGATGCGGGTAAGCGGGGTGAGGTTGGGCCAGTCGGTCGGGTAGATCCCGGCCCGGTACGCGAACACGGTGAGCACGGGCAGGCTGCAACCGGCCAGGAGGAGGCCGAGCTGCTTGCGCAGCAGCGGGCTGGCGCCACGCCAGACATAGAGGGTGGCGCCGAGGCCGAAGAGCAGGGCGGCGGCGTTGGCCCAAGCGAGGAGGAGGAAGACCGGCCCGAGCCGGTAGCGCCCGAAGCTCCAACCGGCGGCGGTGGCGGTGTCGGGCGAGATCCATCCGGTCCACGGGTTGGTGAAGGCCAGCGTGCCGAGGGCGAGCAGGCCCGCAACGAGGAGCCGGCGGCGAAGGGGCGTGGCCCAGCGGTTCAGCCCGGATACATCGGCGAAGAGCAGAAGGAGCCCGGCGCCGAACAGCCCGCTGGCGATGCATTTGCCGCCGAGGGTCCAGTAGAGCGTCTCGGGGGCGCTCGCGGCGAAGAGGGATTCGATGGCTTCGGCGGCGGTGCGTCCGGACATCCCGAGGACCGTGAGATGGAAGGCGCGCACGCCCGGCGCGGTGAACCGGCGGCTCCACCACCAGAAGCCGGCCAGAGCGGCGGCCTGTAGCGCGAGCACGGCGGCGAACCAGCTCCAGTTGTCGGGAAAGGCGGGCATGTGGGAACGGCAGTAGAACGGGGACCGAAGTGCAGGGAAAGTCGCGAGTCTGTGGGAAAATTCCCACAAAGGTGCGGATTTGTAGGGGTATTCCTACATAAGCAACTGATTGAAAGATATTTACAATGGAATCCGCGTTGTGCGACCCTAAGCGTTCGGTGTGCCGAACGCCACCGCTTCCAATCCACTTTTCCCGATGTCACGTCTCTGCCTTTTCCAGTCGCTCCTCGTCGCTACCGTCTTTTCCGGTGTATTCGCCGTGCCCGCGCTGGCGGGTTCGGCCCCGGCGCGGGAGGTGGCGTTTGTCGATGGCGCGGTGGCGGACCACGAGGTGCTGGTCGCCGGCGTGCGGCCCGGCGTGGAGACGGTGCGGCTCGATCCCGCCGGCGACGCGCTCGTGCAGATGGCGACTTGGGCGGAGGCGCACTGGGGCTACGAGGCGATCCATGTGGTGTCGCACGGCGCGCCCGGCGCGCTGCGGCTCGGCGGGGCGTCGCTCGATGGCGCCGCGCTGCGCGACCCTGCGGTGGCGGGGCGGCTGGTCCAGATCGGCCGCGCGCTGAACCGCGGCGGCGATCTGCTGCTCTACGGGTGCGAGGTGGCCAAGGGCGAGGCCGGCGCGCAGTTCGTCGCCGATCTGGCCAAGGTGACCGGCGCGGATGTGGCGGCCTCGGACGACAAGACCGGCGCGGCGGACAAGGGCGGCGACTGGGTGCTGGAGTCTGCCGCGGGGACCTTGGAAGCCTCAGTCGTACTCAATTCGCAGTCCATGTCGGCCTACACCGAGGTGCTCGCCGACGCCACGCTCACCTTTGAGTCTGGAACCGGCAGTTTTTCGGGCGCGGGCACGGAAAGCATGACTTTCGTCGAGAACACCTCGGGCGCCACGTTCACCTTTACGGCCAAACAGAGCGGGGGCTCGGCGGACAACGTAGATCTTGGAGTGAGTTCGAGCGTAGGGTACCCTCTAGGTGGAGGGTCCCAGCACGGTAGCGAAGACGTCTATTTCGGCGTTAATGACCCGGATATATCGGCCACCATGACCATTGAGAGTGGCAAGGTCTTTGACCTGAGTTCGCTCTACCTGAGCAATCAAGGTTCTTCGCCTCAGACGTTTACGATCACCACGAGCAAGGGCGGCTCCTGCACCACGGCGAGTATTCCTAACAACACAAGTTTGACCCAGATCACACTGCCGAATGAGGACACGGGCTTTCAGGGCATCACTTGGTTCACGATCACTCCGACATCGGCTCCCGCATACATGGAGATCGACGATATCGTGCTCACCAACATCGTCGCCCCGCCCGCCTTCTCCGGGCAGTACTTGCATAGCTTCTACGATACGGAGGTCGCGAACAGCTTTTTCAATGTGGCGGGCATGCTGACGGCGACTCCTGTTGGCACAGCCACCATCGCCGCCTACGGCATCTCCGGCACCGGTGTCACCACGGGCGGCAGCACGGGCATTGGCGGCACGATCTACGACGTTTCCAAGGTCGGCTCCTACGGCACCCTGTACCTCGTCAGTACGGGCACGGATAAGGGCAAGTACGTCTACACGCCCAATACCCCGGTGATCGAGACGCTCTCGACCGAGGTAGTCGGCACCTCTGCGAATCGTGTCACGAAAGTCGATTCGTTCGCCGTCACGGCCACGGACAGCGTGGGCGCCACCGCCGAAAACGCAGTGTCGATCGACCTCACCGGCCAGAACGACACGCCGGAGATCACCTCCGGCACCACGGCCACGGTGGCCGAGAACAGGACCGGCATCGTTTACACGGCCACGGCCAGCGACCGCGACAGCGGCCAGACGCTGAGCTACAGCCTCGCCGGTACCGATGCGGGGCTTTTCGCCATCAATTCTACCACTGGAGAAGTCAGCTTCAACTCCGCCCCCAATTTCGAGGCCCCCGCCGACAGCGGCGGCGACAACGTCTATGACATCACCGTCACGGCCACCGACAACGCTGCGATTGTGACGGGCTTCTCCGACAACAACGACTCCGCTCCCAAGGATGTGCAGATCACGGTGACCGACGACACGACGGCGCCGGCGGTGGCGACCATCGCCCGCAAACAGGCCGGCCCGGTGACGATCGCCAACACCCTGGTCTGGCGCGTGACGTTTACCGAAGCGGTGACGGGCGTGGACTTGGCGGACTTTGAACTGACGGGCGACGGCGCGGCGACGGCCACGCTGGGTACGGTCACGGCCGGCGCGACTCCGGCGGAGTACTTGGTGACGGCGACGGGCGTGGCGGGCACCGGCACGCTGCGGCTGGATGTGAAGGCGAGCGCGGGAATCACGGATGTCGAGGGCTACGCCCTCGCCGGCGGGTTTACCCAAGGGCAATCCTATACGCACGTCCTCGGCACGGTACCGGTCGCGTGGGGCTACAACGTCTACGGCCAGCTCGGCCTCGGGGCCAAGGATAGTGCGGCGCATCCGTTGGCGGCGTTTGTGCTCAACACCGGCGCGCTCGCGGGCAAGACCGTGGTGGCGGTGGCGTGGGGGGCCTCGCATACGCTGGCGCTCGACAGCGATGGCAAGGTGTATGCCTGGGGCGACAACTCCAGAGGCAGGCTCGGTATCGGCTCGACCACGGCCAGCCTTGTGCCGGTGGCGGTGAATGTGGACAGCGGCTCGGCTTTGGCCGGCAAGACGGTGGTGGCGATCGCCGCCGGCTCGGGCCATTCGCTGGCGCTGTGCGACGATGGCACCGTGGTGGCCTGGGGGTATAACAGCAATGGGCAGGTGGGCGACGGCTCGAATACCGAGAGGTTGCTACCGGTGGCCGTGGCTGCGGGCAGCGGCTCGGCTTTGGCCGGCAAGACGGTGGTGGCGATCACGGCGGGGGGATCGCACTCGCTGGCGCTGTGCAGCGACGGCACGGTCGTCAGCTGGGGTGGCAACGTGCTCGGCCAGTTGGGCAATGGCACGCTGGTCGCGTCGGCCAAACCGGTGGCCGTCGCCACGGACAGTGAATCCGCGCTGATCGGCAAGACGGCGACGGCGATCGCAGCCGGGCAAAATCACTCGCTGGCGCTGTGCCGCGAGGGCACGGTCGTGGCCTGGGGGGACAACGGTTCCGGCCAACTGGGCAACGGTACGACGGCCAATGCGACCAAGCCCGTGGCGGTCGCCACGGACAGTGATTCCGCACTTTCCGGCAAGACTATCGTGGCGATTGCGGGCGGTGATTTGCATTCGCTCGCGTTGAGCAGCGACGGTCTGGTTTCTGCCTGGGGCCGAAATGGCTCCGGCCGGCTCGGCGATGGCACGACGGACGATCGCTTGAAGCCGGTGCCCGTCGCCACGGACAGTGAGTCCGCGCTTTCCGGCAAGCCCGTGGTCGCGATTGCGGCCGGAGAATCCGACAGCCTGGCGCTGTGCAGCGACGGCACGGTCGTCAGCTGGGGGGCAAATACCTTCGGCCGGCTCGGTGATGGCACGACGGCCGAGGCGGCCAAGCCGGTGGCGGTGAATCGCTCCGCGGCCGACGGCAGTGCACTGGCGGGGCGCGTGGCCTACCTGCTTTCGCTGGGCTCCAGGGCGGCCCATAGCGTCGTCCTCGCCTCGCCGGCTAAGGCCATCGCGGTGGCGACCCCCGCCGCAGGTACCTACAAGGAGGGCGATACGCTCACCTTTGCGTTGATGCCCCCGTTGCCGGTGACAGTCACCGGCACGCCGCGCCTCGTGCTGACAGTTGGCACGGAGACGCGTTACGCGACGTACGCTTCCGGCAGCAGCAGCACCAGCCTGGTCTTCACCTACACGGTGCAGGATGTCGACAACGACACCGACGGCATCGCCGTCGCTAGCGTGATCGATTTGAACGGCGGTACGTTGGTGGAGAGCGTCGGTCTGAATCTGGACCCTGCGCTCCCGGCGTACACGCTGCCGGTGATCAAGGTGGACACGACGGCGCCGGCGGTGCCCGCGATCACGAGCACGGCTCCGGCCGGCATCACGACGAGTGCGGCGTACACCATGACCGGCACGGCCGAGGCGGGCGCGACGGTGAGAATTTACAACGCGGGCACCCTCGTGGACACCATGACTGCCGACGCGGACGGACACTGGAGCTGCGCGCTCACGCTGGACGACGGCGCGACCGCGCTGACCGTCACGGCGACCGATGCGGCGGGCAACGTGAGCACGGCGGCGAGCGATGCCTCGTGGACAATCGACACGAAGGCGCCCGTGGTGGCGACCATTGTACGCGCCCAGTCCGGCCCGGTGACGCTTGAAGACACGCTGGAGTGGCGCGTGACGTTTACCGAACCGGTGACCGGCGTGGACGCGGGCGATTTCGTGGTGACGTCTCTCGCGGGCGGCGCCTCGGGCACGATCTCGAGCGTGACGGGCTCGGATGCGACCTATCTGGTCACGGTGGCGCTCGCCGGCACGGGTCGGGTGCGGCTCGATCTCGTGGCCGCCGGTTCCGGCATCGCCGATGCCGCAGCCATTCCGCTTTCGGCGGACTTCGTGCGCGGGCAGGTCTATGTGGCCTCCTCGTCCGCGATGCTCGTCAGCTGGGGCTACAATGGCTACGGCCAGCTCGGCGATGACACCATGACCGACGCGTCCGCTCCGCTGCCGGTGCTGCACGGGGCCATCCCGACCGACCAGACGGTGGTCTCCGTGGTGTGTGGCGATTCGCACTCCGTGGCGTTGACCGCCGCGGGCCGGGTGTACGCCTGGGGCTCCAACTCCTATGGCCAACTCGGTAACGGCGTGAACACGAGCTCGACGCTCCCCGTGGCGGTGAGCGCTCTCGCCGGCGAGACGGTGGTGGCGGTCGCCGCTGGCGCAAATTTCTCCCTGGCGATCACGGACGAGGGCGAGGTGTACGCTTGGGGCTACAACTTATTTGGCCAACTCGGCAACGGCACGACCACGAACTCGAATGTCCCGGTGGCGGTGAGCGCCTTGGCCGGGAAACGCGTGGTGGCGATCTCCGCTGGCGGTGGATTTGCCCTAGCATTGACGGGCGACGGCGTGGTGTACGCCTGGGGCCAGAATGTCCTTGGCCAACTCGGCAACGGCACGTACGTCGGGACGGTCACCACGCCCGCGCAAGTCACCGGATTCTCCGGTCGCACGGTCGTGGCGATCTCCTGCGGGGCGAGTCACACGCTGGCCCTCACGGCCGACGGGGCGGTGTACGCCTGGGGCTACAACTACGACGGCCAGCTCGGCATCGGCACGACGACGGCTTCGAATCGCCCCGCGGAGGTGACTGCCTTGTCGGGACAGGGCGTGTCGGCGCTCCAGGCTGGCACCTATCACTCCCTGGCCCTGACCGAATCGGGGACGGTGTATGCGTGGGGTCGCAACAACGAAGGGCAGTTGGGCGATGGCTCGCAGACCAACCGGCTGACGCCGGTGGCTGTCGGCGGGCTTTCCGGGCGCAGCGTGATCGAGCTGTCCGCCGGCGAGGTCCACACTCTGGCGCTGCTGGCCGATGGTTCGGCGCTCATCTGTGGCACCAATGAACGCAGTGTGCTTGGCGACTGCGGCGTCGTCTCCCCCGCGCTCACGCCTGTGCCGGTGGCGACCACGAACGCGATGGTCGGCCGCGCCCTCCTCGCCCTGTCCACCGATGTATCCCGGTACTCCGTGCTGGCCCTGGCCGGCCCCATCCATGGCGCGCTGTCGGTGTCGCCTGCCGGTGGAAACATCGGGGCGGGGGCGTCGATCGCCTTCACCGTCACTTTCCCGAGCGCGGTGACCGTCACCGGCACGCCGCGCCTCGTGCTGATCGTCGGCACGGAGACACGCTACGCGACGTACACCTCGGGCTCCGGCACGACGACGCTCACGTTCAGCTACGCCGTAACGTCTGCCGACAACGACTCCGATGGCATCGAAGTGACGGCATTCGACCTCGCGGGCGGAAGCCTGCTCGACGCGGGCGGCTTGGCCGCATCCGTGTCTTTGGGCTCTCTCGACACTAGCGCCCTGCGCGTCGATACCGCGGCGCCCGCGCCGCTCACGGCGCTCGACGCCGTGGCGACCGGCGCCGGGCAGATCGAAATCACCTTCACGGCGCCCGAGGCCTGCACCGTGTATTTCACGGCGCTCGAGGCCAGCCAGACAGCCGGCACCGCCGCGCAGATCGTCGCAGGGCAGGATGCCGCGGCCAATCCCGTGCGGCACGGCTCGCTCGCCCTCGCGGCGGGTGTCCCCGGCTCGTACACCTTGAAGGGGCTCGCCGCCGGCACCGCCTATACGGTGCACGCCACGATGGCCGATGCGGTGGGCAACGTCGCCGCCGCGTCGCCGCTGGTGGCGACGGCCACGACGGCCGCTGTGCCCGCTGTGGCCGACATGGACTGGTCGCCGATGACCCTCGACGCTCCGTGTGGCATGGACCCGCAGCTCGCGTTCGCGCCCGATGGCACGCCGTATGTGGCGTTTCAGTCGACCGTGTCCGCCGGCAAGCTTCTGGTGCAGCGCTATGCGGGCGGGGTTTGGTCCCCAGTTGGTGGCACGTCCGGCCTCTCGACCGGCGCGGCCTATGCGTCGAAGATGGTCTTCGCGCCCGACGGCACGCCGTACGTCGCGTACAGCGATAGCGGGCTGGCCGGCAAGGCCGTGGTGAAGCGCTTCACGGGTGGGGCCTGGCTCGCCGTGGGTGCGGACTCCGGCCTCTCCGCCGGCGCGGCCACGGCGCTCAGCCTGGCCTTCGCGCCCGACGGCACACCGTGGTTGGCTTATACCGACAGCACGCTGTCGAGCAAAGCTCTCGTCTGCCGCTACGTGGCGGGCGCCTGGGCCTATGTGGGCAGCAGCACGGGCGCGACGGCCGCCGGGGCGACGACGCTCGATTTGGCCTTCGGGCCCGACGGCACGGCCCATCTGGCCTTCCGCAACTCGGCCGATAGCGGTCGCCCCGCCGTGTGGTTCTGGTCCGAGGCCGGCGCCGCTTGGTTTGCGGGAGACACCACCGCTTCGTTGCCGGCCATCGATCGGGTGAGCTTGGCTGCGGCGCCGGACGGCACGCTCTACATCGCCTATCGCAACAGCGCCGATTTGACGGTCGGAGTTGCCCGACATCTCGTTGCTACGGCTTGGACCCAGATCGGCGACAGTTTGCCGGCCTCGACCTGGCTGGATCTGGCGGTCGGTGCGGATGGAGTGCCCTTCCTCTGCTATCGGGTTGGAACTTCCGGCTCGGGCTATCGCGCCTATGTGGAGAAGTTCGACGGGGCGGCTTGGGCCCTGCTTCCAACGGGTGCCTCCGTCTCAGCCGGCGAGGTGAGCTATCCGAGCCTCGAGGTCGCGCGCGATGGTGTGCCCTATGTGGTGTGCCGCGACGATACCACCAATAAGGCCGTCGTGGCCAAGCTCGCAGCGGCGGTCACGTCGGTGGCCGTGCCGGCCCCCGCCATCTACGGCGAGGGACAGACGCTCGCGTTTACCGTGAACTACTCCGGCCCGATCTCGGTGACCGGCACCCCGCGCCTGCCGCTGACCATCGGCAGCATGGCCCGGTATGCCGACTACACGGCCACCGGCAGCACGAGCACGGCTCTGCGTTTCCTGTACACGGTGCAGGCGGACGAGCTCGATCTCGACGGCGTGGCGGTGGGCGCTGCCCTCGATCTCAACGGTGGCACGATGGTCGAAGCATCCGGCTGGAACGCGGGCACCACCCTGCTGCATGTCGGCGGTTGCAGTGGCATCCACATCGATGGGGTCGCGCCCGATACGACAATCACCTTGCAGCCGGACAACCCGAGTGCGAGCGCCTCGGCGACGTTTACCTTCGGCAGTTCTGATGGCACCGGCGTGGGCCATTTCGAGGCGAGCCTCGACGATGGGGCCTTTGCGACCGCGACCAGCCCGGCGAGCCTCACCGGCTTGGCGGACGGCTCGCACACCTTCGCCGTCCGCGCGATCGACGCCGCCGGCAACGTGGATCCCTCGCCCGCCGCCTACACCTGGACGGTCGATACCACGGCGCCGGCGGCGCCGGGCATTGGCGCGGTCACGCCCACGACTGTGAGCGGCACTGCCGAGCCGGGTGCCACGGTGGAAGTCTTTGTCAACGGACTCTCCGTGGGCACGACTACCGCCGATGCGGATGGCCACTGGAGCATCGCCGCCTCGCTGGCCGACGGCGCCTACAGCCTCACGGCCCAGGCGACCGATGCCGTGGGCAACACCGGCACGGCGAGCGCGTCCGGCGCTTGGACCGTCGACACGACCGCGCCGACCATTACCTTACCGGGGTTCTCCAACCTCGTGGCTGGGCAGGTGACGCTTTCACTGACCTCGAGCGAGAATGGCACAGGGTATTTCACTATTCTGAGTTCGACCGAAACAGCCGGGACCGCCACGCAGATCAAAGAAGGCAGGGATGCCGCTGGCACAGTGACGAGGTATGGGGCGTTGCCGCTTTCTGCTGCGACCGCAGGTACTTATATCGTAGGCGATCTTGCGGCACTGTCGTCCTATACTGTGGCCTTTGTTGCCGCGGATGATGCGGGCAACCTCTCTGAGGTGATGACCACAACCTTTACTACTGCCGGTATTCGTGACACTGTAGGCATGGATTGGCGGCCTATCGATCGTGTGGGCCACATCGATGGTGTGGCGTATAACCCTTCGCTCGCTTTTGGTCCTGATGGCACGCCCTACTTGGCGTACCGGGATGATGACCTAGGCGGTAAGGCGAGGGTTAGTAGGTACGACAAAGCAATCGCCGGCTGGGTGTCGGTTGGGGCGGAAACGGTGTCGCCGGACGATGCAAATTTCGGTCATCTCGCTGTGGCTCCCGATGGTGCTTTGTATCTTGCTTATCAGGATGCGTCCCATTCGAGCCGTGCGACGGTGATGAAGTACAGTCAGACCAGCGGAACGTGGACTCCTGTGGGCAGTGTCGGGTTTTCTTCCGCTGCGATCTATGACCCGTTTCTGGCGTTTGCGCCCGATGGCACAATGTATATCGCGTACCAAGAGGATTCAGGTAGCGCAGCTGCGACCGTTATGCGGTATAACCGAGGTACGGACTCGTGGGAATCTGTAGGTTCGGTTTCTGGCTCTACTACTTGGGCGCTCACTCATAGTTTGACGTTCCCCAGCATCGCGTTCGCCTCCGATGGATCGCTCTATCTTTCCTATCGCGACAAGGGGATTAGTTCGAATTACTATGCAGTAGTGCTTAAGTATGAAAATGGCGGGTGGGCTACTATAGGCGGAGCATCGATTGGGTACCGAGCCTATAGCATCAGCCCTCTTGCGATCGGCTTGGATGGGGAACTGTACTTGGCTTATGCTGATGGAGCCAGCGGAGGACGGGCCACCGTCCGGCGTTTCAATGGGACAAGCTGGGATTATGTCGGCTCGTCCGGATTCTCGTCCGGGGCGATTAATTACCCTGCATTGACGGTGGCGGCAGATGGTTCGCTCTGGCTTGCCTATTCAGATTCCGGCAACGGCAGCAGAGCGGCCGTGATGCGGTACGAGGATGGTGGAACCGCTGGCTGGCAACTCATGGGCACGTCTGGTTTTTCGGTGGGATCGTGTTCGGATCCGAGCATTGCCTTGGCGCCTGATGGAACGCCGTTCGTCGCATTCCAAGACGCGGGGCTTTCGCTTGCGCTATCTGTGGAGAAGTTGACCCCAGTCGTTATGAAAGTGGAGGGCTCCGCCGATGGTAGCTATCGGGCGGGGACCGCCATTACTGTGGCAGTGGATTATGGCAGCCCCATTCAAGTGACCGGCAGCCCGGTATTACTGTTGACCATAGGCTCCACTTCGCGGCCCGCGCGATACGTCGCCGCCAGGAGCACGAACCGGCGATTGATTTTCTCCTATGAAGTGCAACCGGGCGACTCGGATAATGATGGGATTGGCATCGGCGCAACGATCGAACTCAGTGGAGGTACGATTACTGGCACGGATGACTATCCGGCGTTGATTGCACTGCGCAATGTTCCGGCGCTGACAAATGTTCTTGTAGATACCACAAACCCGAACGCACCGCATGCGCTCGGCTTGGCCGCTGCGAGCGACAGCGGCACTGCTGGCAATGATAACATCACGCGCATCGCTGCACCGGAAATAACGGGTATGGCGGAGGGCGGCACGACAGTCGCACTTTATGATTCCGATGGTGCCACTGTGCTCGGATCCGCGACGGCCGGTGTTACTGGCAATTGGAGTATCACCATTTCTGCGCTGTCGGCGGGCATGCACACGCTATCCGCGACGGCGACCGATGCTGCGGGCAACACATCGGTGGCCTCATCGGCCTTGACGCTGTTCATCGACCTGACTCCGCCGGAGACGACGTTCGTCGGCCTGACCGTCCTCAGCCCGAGTGCGAGCACAACGGCGACATTCCCCTTCAGTGGCTCCGATGACACCGGTAGCGGGGTGGCCGGCTACGAGGCGAGCCTGGATGGTGCGGCCTACGCCGCGGCGACCAGTCCGGTGAACCTCACCGGCCTGTCCGACGGATCTCACACCTTCGCGGTGCGCGCCATCGACGCCGCGGGCAATGTGGACGCCACGCCTGCGAGCTACACTTGGACCGTCGACACCACGGCTCCGTCCACTCCGGCCATCGAGTCCAGCACGTCCACCGGCGTGAGCGGCACGGGCGAGCCGGGCAGCACGGTGTGCATCAGCGAGGGCACGACGCAGCTGGGCTGCGCCACCGTCGGCGCCGACGGCACGTGGACGATCTCTCTCGGGGTGCTCCCCGGCGCCCACACGCTCACGGCCACCGTGACCGACGCGGCCGGCAACACCGGCGCCGGGCAATCGTTCCGCTTCGCCTCGACGCACGCCGGCGACAGCGACGGCGACTGGCGGATCGGCCTGCCCGAGCTGCTGCGGATGGTGGAGCTGTTCAACACCACCGAAGGCTCGATACGCACCGGCGCCTACCACAGCGACAACGCCGCCGCCGACGGCTTCGCCCCCGGCGCCGGCCCGCTCCCGTACTACCACACCGCGGACACCGACCGCGACGGCCGGCTGAGCCTGCCCGAGCTGCTCCGCACGATCGAACTCTACAACGCCATGAGCGGCACGACCCGCACGGGCGCCTACCACATCGACTCCAGCACCGCCGACGGCTTCGCCACCGGCGCCAACTAACTCTTCCGACTCCTTTGCCCATGCAACTGCCGCGTTCCCTCGCCGCCGCCCTGGCGTGCGCCCTAGCCACCGGTCTTTCCGCCGCCACGGCCACGCTCACCTCCGATACGGCCATCGCGCCCTATGCCGGCGGCACGGTCACCTTCACGGCGACCATCGCCGACTACACCTCGGCCTCGGCCCTCGGGTTCGAGGTAACCCTGCCCGCCGGCTGGACCTACGCGACGACCTCCGCCGGCCCCGGCGTCGCGCCCGCCGCCGGCAGCACCGGCACCCTCGGCTGGGCCTACATCGCCATCCCCGCCAGCCCGGCTTCCTTCACCTTCACGGCTACGGCCCCCGCCGGCGCCGCCGACCATGTCATCGCCGCCACCGCGTATCTGCGTTCCGGTGGCGTGCAGACGACCATTCCGGTGGGCTCCGTCGCGCTCGCCGCGGCCACCGCGCCCGCCGTCACCACCGGCAGCGCCACCGCCGGCCGCACGAGCGCCACTGCCGACGGTACGGTCGGCGCCGAGAACGGCGCGGCCGTCACCGCCCGCGGTTTCGTCTACGCAACCACCGCCGCCCCGACTCTCGCCACCGGCACGACCGTCACCTCCGGTTCCGGTACCGGATACTTCAGCAGCACGATCTCCGGGCTCTCCGTCGGCACGACCTACCACGTGCGCGCCTACGCCACCAACGCCCTGGGCACCGGCTACGGTGCCGACATCGCCTTCACCACCTCTTCCGCGCTGCCCGCGCCCACCGTCACCAGCGTGCCCAGCACGGCCGACACCACGCCCACGCTCACCGGCACCGCCGAGGCCGGCGCCACCGTTGCCATCTCGATCGACGGCACGCCCGCCGGCACGACCACGGCCTCCGCCTCCGGCACCTGGAGCCTGACGCTCCCAACCCTCCCGGCCGGCACTCA
>Ga0209373_10002771_pt1 | contig 16961 bp, 9 predicted proteins | sample Higcelweek5metaG_FD_187173 | JGI IMG/M metagenome (GOLD analysis project Ga0209373, IMG submission 187173) | Freshwater pond sediment microbial communities from the University of Edinburgh, under environmental carbon perturbations - High... | ecosystem: Environmental > Aquatic > Freshwater >... | reverse complement strand
CCTCGGCATCATCCTCGGCCGAGATCAGGATCTCCAACTCGCTGGTCAGCGTCCCATCGCGCCGTGAAAATTCGGCCCGGTCCTCATGGAAGGTGACGGTCGAATCCTCCGGCTCGATCCCGGTCGGTTGCCATCCCGCCGACCAGACCGCGCCGCTCTGGACATCGCGCAGGAACAGATAGCTGCCGTAATCGTCGCGGGTCATATCCTCGCGCCAGCGGGTCACCGCCAGATCCCCCCAGCTTGTGTAGCCCGAGCCGGCCGCGGTCAGCATCGTCGTCAGCCGTCCGTTGGAGAGCAGATGCGTGGCGGGAGTCGGTTGATGGGGGTAGGCAAAACGGCAGCCGCCAAACCGGTCGGCGTCGCGCGGCCCCTCTCCGGCCGTCACCTCGGCCGCCCAGGGATGGGCGACCGACACGTCGCGCGGCATCCGTTCCTGCAATAACAGTTCGGTAGCCCGCACGATCGGCTCGCTATGGAACCGCCGTCGCATACTTCCCGCGAACAAAGTGTTCGCCAAAGCGACGATCGTCATTCCCTGGTGGTGAGCCATGAAGGCGCGGACAACCATCACCGTCTCGCCGTCAGGCAGACGGCTCGGGGTGTAATCCAGCGCCTCATAGAACCCGTACCGTCCTCGCCCCCCGGTTGCGACCAGCCGGTCGAGATTCGCCGTCGCCTGATGCGGCGCAACCATGGCCGCCAGCGCAGTGGCGTAAGGAGCGATCACCCGATCGCGCCCCAGGCCACGTTTCAGCCCCAAACCGGGCACCCCGAAATTCGAATATTGATAGGTGAATTCCAGATCGCGGAGGTTATAAGCGGATTCCGAAATCCCCCAGGGCAGGCGTTGCCGGGTGGCGTATTCAATCTGGCAACGCACCACCAGCCGGTTGGTCTCGTCGAGCAGGCTGTCGGCCGGGGCGCGCATCACCAGCGACGGCATCAGATATTCGAACATCGATCCCGACCAGGAGATCAAGGCCGCACCATGCGCGACCGGCGTGGCCGCCCGGCCCAGCCGGAACCAGTGCCGGGCGGGAACGTCGCCCTTGGCGATGGCGATGAAGCTGGCCAGCCGCGCCTCCGAGGCGAGCAGATCGTAGCAATTGGTGTCGAGCCGTCCCTCCGCGACGAGAAAGCCGATCGATAGCAGCTTGCGCTCACGATCGAGCAGAAAACCGAAATCCATTGCCAGCGCCAGAGACCGGGCGGTTTCCGCCACCCGGTCGAGCCGGGCGGCCAGAGCAGGACCGGTGTCCAGGTCACGATGATGGGAGTGGATCGCCTGCTGGCAGGCCTGGACCCAGAACAGCAGGTCGCTGCCGGTTTCGTCATCGCGCTCGATCACCAGAGCCCGGGCGATATCGGCGAGGATCTCGGCCTGTGCTGCCAGCCGGCCGAGGCGAACCGCGCTGACGTCGCCATCCACTCCGGCCCGTTCGACCGCCTGATTGAGCCCGGCCAAGGCGTCGTCAAGTTGCGGCCAGGTTACGGTCTGGGTCCGGCGCCCGTCGCGGAGCTGAACCGCCTCATCGCGGGCGAGAGCGAGGGCATCCGCCACCCCGGCGAGACGGGATCCGGCCGGGCTCGCGTGGTGCCAATCCTGGCAGGCGTTGGCCAGGGCGATCAGATGCCCGGCCAGATTGCCGCTATCGACCGACGAGACATAATGGGGCTCAAGCGGGCGCAGGTCGTTGGTATCATACCAATTGAGGAAATGGCCGCGATGACGGACCAGCGTCCCCATTGTCGCCAGCGTCGCTTCCAGTCGGTCAACGGCTTCAGCGACCCCGATCCAACCGAAATCATGGGCGCTCGCCACCGACAGCAGATACAGGCCGATGTTGGTGGGCGAGGTGCGATGGGCCAGGGTCGGCAGCGGGGTTTCCTGGAAATTGTCGGGCGGCAGCGCATGATCGGCGGGGGTGACGAAGGTTTCGAAGAACCGCCAAGTCCGCCGCGCGGTCAGCCGCAGCATCCGGTGGTCCTCTTCGGAGATCATCCTCCCGCCCGCCAGCGGCGGGGAACGGCTGACCTGATAGGCCACCAACGGCGAGAGCAACCATAGAATGATCACCGGCACCGCCACCGCCAGCGCCTCTCCCCCCATGCCCCACGTCAGACCCAGCGCCGCCAGAGCCACCAGCGGCCCACCGGCCATCCGATGATAGAAGCCAAGCCGGGCCAACCGCCGTCCGTTACCGGCCTGGGCCGCCGGCATCCATTCGAGTAAATGGCGGTGGAACACGAACAGGCGCAGCAGGGTTCGGGTAATCGCATCGACCATCAGGACGGCCTGATAGGCGAGAAAGATGACGTTCAGCCCGGACAGGGTCACCGCCAGCCGCAGATCCGCCGCCAGGGCGCGCAGATGGCTGGCAATCGTGACTCCGGGGCGATGCGGTGTGATGGCCGCCACCACCGGAATCATCGTCGGCACGACAATCGTGGCCAGGATGAAGAGCGTCCAGACCAGGGCGGCCTCAAACGGCAACATCCAGCCAGCGCACAGAGCCAGCACCGCCATTGGCGCCGACAGGGTGCAGCGCAGATTTTCCAGCATCTTCCAGCGTCCCAGAGCGGGAAGAGCACGGCGCAGGGGATCCTGGGCCAGCGGATTGGGGCTGAAGCCAAAGATCCACGGCAGCAACTGCCAGTCGCCTCTCGCCCAGCGATGATGGCGCAGGGCGCTGACGTCATAGCGGGCGGGAAAATCCTCGACCACCTCGACATCGGAGGCAAGACCGGCACGGGCAAAGACGCCTTCGAACAGATCGTGGCTCAGCAGGGTGGCTTCCGGTACCCGTCCGGCCAGTGCCGCCTCGAACAGATCGACGTCATAGATTCCCTTGCCGACATAGGATCCTTCGCCAAACAGATCCTGATAGACGTCCGACACCGCCGAAACGTAAGGATTGATTCCGCTCAGACTGGAAAAGATCCGCTGAAAGGCTGATCCCTCGCTTCCGACCGGGAGGGAGGGAGTCACCCGGGGCTGCAACACTGCATATCCCTCCACCACCCGGCCCAAAGCTGGATCGAAGCGGGGGCGATTGAGCGGGTGAGCCATCTTGCCGACCAGCCGGCGGGCGGTGTCACGCGGCAGCCTGGTATCGGCATCAAGGGTAATGACATAGCGCACCCCGGCCGGGGGATGAGGCGGCTGTCCGGCGATGGCGATGAAGCTGGTGTCAGAGGCCCCACGCAGCAGTTGGTTCAGTTCATGCAGCTTGCCCCGCTTGCGCTCCCAACCGATCCAGCGCCGTTCGCTGTCGCTCCACATCCGGCGACGGTGCAGCAGCAGGAAACGGGGGCCACCCGGGCCAGCCGGATGGCAGCGATTGAGCCGGGCGATTCCCGCTACGGCCAGGGCTAACAGATCCTCATCGCCGGCCCGCTGTTCGCTGGTCGCATCGGTCCAATCCGAGAGCAAAGCGTAATATAATTCGCCGTCGGGACTGGCGAGATGGTGGATCTCCAACTGCTCGATCTGCTCGGTGATCGCGATCGGATCACTCAGCAGGGTCGGCACCGCGATCAGGGTCCGCAGGGTGGACGGCACCCCGTCGCGCAGATCCATTCCGGGCAACAACATCGCGCCAAACCCGAAGGACACCCCCCGATTGATCAGGGCGACCGCGACATCCAACGCTGGAATCAGCCCGAGGATGGCCAGCGCGGCCAGAGTCAGCGTCGCCAGCCTGACCGGAGCGAGACCCGACAATCCGCCGGCCAACAGGAGGAGCGCCAACACACCGACCCCTGCGGCATAAAAGCCGACGCCGAGGAAGCGGTTCAAACGGACCGGCCAACCGCGCCAGGATGGGCGGAATCCGATCGTGGTCTCAAACGCGCTCCGCCCGCCGGCCAGAAGGTAGTAGCCCGGGTCGGAAACGCGAGTCAGGGGGGGGGATTCGGCGGCAAGACCTCCGTTTCCGGCGGCCTGAACGGCGGCGGCCGCCACCTCCAACTCCGGGCGCCGCGCGCCATGTGCCAAGGTTTCGATCGCATTGCGGTACAAATTGCGGGTGGGGAAATCCATGGCGCGGAAGTCGCTGGCGGCCGCGAGGATGTCATCAACCAGACTGATCTGTTCGACGGTTTCGTTCCAATCCACATCGGCAATCAGGCGCAAACTGGTGATGATGTTGCGGACGGTGACGTTCGAGGCACCGAGCCGGCGATGCACATCGCGCACCACCGTGTCCGCATTGGTTCCCCGGGCGGCCAGTTCCTGATCGAGCCACGCCAGGGCCGGAGCAACCCGGGGGGCCTGATCGCGCAGCCGATAGAGGAGTTGCACGGCGAAGGCATCCCCCTCCGCCGCCCGATCATAATCGGCTAGGATGGTCGCGACCGACCCGCTCTCCGTCTCGTCCGTTCCCAGCAACCGATCGGCCAGAGTGTTGGCTTTGGTCTGTTCGGTGCGATCGGTCAGGGTCTGCTGCGCCAATCGCCGCAGGTTTTCGATCAGGACGATTCGCAGGGTGAGTGAAATCGCCCATAATTCGCCGATCGTCAGGGGCTGGATCTCTTGATAGGCCCGAGTGTAGCGCAACAGCTTTTCGCGGTCGAAGCTGCTGTCGGTATGGGCAACGAAGGCCCAGGCCAAGCCGAACACGCGCGGATAGAGGGCAAACGGCCCCCCGGCCAGTTTGGGCAATTTTCGGTAATAGCCTGGGGAAAGACTGGTCTGAATCTCCCGGATCTGTTTTTCCACCACGTGGAAATTATCGATCAGCCACTCGGCAGCCGGGGGAATCGTTTCGCCGGTCTCGACGGCGATGACCATCGCTCGATAGACTCCGAGCAGGGCACGCCGGTTATCGCCCAAGCGATCGACCAGCGGTTCGCCCCGCCCCAGTTTCGGGGTCAGGGTCTGGGCCAAGGCGAGGCTGCGGGCATGGTCTTCGAGTCGCTCGGTACTGAACAATTCCTCGCGGATCGAGGTCAGATCCTCCCAGGGGGAGCGCGGGCGTCCTTTCCTGAACCAGCGACGCAAAAACTCCCCCGATGGAACCAAACGGAAGCCGCGCATCGGGTTCTCCTTTGCTTTTCAAACGTGTCTTTCGGGAAAAGATCTGGGCTCCGCCCCTGGGCCTGCGGCGGGTGAGGTCCGCCGGGGGCGTTTGGCCAACAGCCGTTTTCAGGCCGGGCTCAAGCCATCCCGACAGGAGCAGACGCCAGGGTCTGATCCTGTAGATGAGAGAAAATAAGCAGATGATTGGACGATTTATGGGCCGTTATGAAATCTTATGAAAAAAAAAGATCTCTAGAAACCCACGGAAAATACCCAGCACATTCATTTTTATTAATGAAATGTGGGAGGATTTTTATCATGATTATTGGTGTTGACGGGATTGTTTTTATTCGCTTGCGCGTTGGGCTGCCGCCCAAACCCGCCAGGGACGATGTCCCTGACCCTCTTCTTTTTTGGGACGATGTGTTGGGGGGAGGACACAGGTCTCCCCATAGCGGCAACGACGGGAGGAAGTCCTGCTTTTTGCTGTGCCGTGTGAAACAACCGGCCTAATATCGTTGGGGTAGTGGAAATCCCGCCTAAATGAGGGGCAAGGGTGTATACTTAGACCGGTGGCGTGTGATTGAGGTTTCTCGATCCGGCCAGGATAGACTGGCGACGGGCTATTCCTTCTCCCGCCGCATGCCGGCGCCGAACACCGCTCTTGCGAAAGAGCCGCTCTGAGCGGCAGACCCTGCCTTACGCCCGGGAGGCCTTGGCAGGCGAGGCGAGGTGGAACGCACCGTTCCGGCATGCAGCGGGAGAACCGCCTTTGGCGGTAGACTATTGCTAAAGGACCGGAAGCCTCCCGGCAAGAGGACCGTTATCCGACCTTCAATGAGCCAAAGTGAAGCATGATCAAATCATCAAAAGTCTTTTGACTGATTGGCTTAATCAAGACTCCATCAAAAAGGTGTGGGTTCTTAATATTTGCGAGGCAAAAACCACTAATTGCCGTATGAAGATAAATTGGTATATTTTTAAGTTTTTCATTTTTCCTTAAAAGACTCGCAATTTCATCCCCGTCCATTCCGGGCATTTTCAAATCGACAATCGCGATGTCGGGGGGATTTTCTCCAATTTTATCAACAATTTCCTCCCCTTCTTCCGACAGAATGACATCAAAGCCATAACGCCGAAAAATGATCTCGAAAAGCTTAAGGATGACACGATTATCATCCACGACCAGGGCGCAGGGCATCATGCTGTCCTTTGATTTTTTTAATCAGCTCTTAATTCTACTCCAGATATCGCTCTCCGGAGCAGGGGGATTGATCATGGCAGAAATGGAGACACGCATGGGCTGCATTATGATGAAAAGAAATTTCTAATTTAGACTCAGCCCAAGAGTTTCCACCTGAGATAGAGCAAATCCATCCTCAATTCCGGCCATTGACGCCAAAAACATCGCGGCAGCGGTCATCCCTTCTTTATGAGCAATCTCGGGGGGATGCCCCGTCGCCAAAGCTTCAGAAACGGTCTCATCATAAGCATTCGCAATCATTTGTCGGGTTGTCTTATCCATCTCCCCCCCTCCTCCTCCCCCCCTCTCCCCCGCTTCGGCGCTGAAGCGGGGGAGGTTGAAGGTCACAGGACAGAATCTTTCCACCCTTTTCTGCCCCGCGCAATCGGCCGGACGGAGGTGGTCCTGCCCCGGTGATTTTTAAAAATAAGGGGGGTCTGGGGCTCTGCCCCAGCCGGGTGCGGGCGGGAGCCCGCTTTACCCATCCCGATCCGGCATGCGATAACGCGGCGATGGAACCGATTTTCGATCGCCGGGCGGTTCGGCACCATCGCGACCGCGCTGCCCCCATTGCTGCCCACCATGCCTTCCTGATCGAAGAGGTGGCGGAACGCCTTGCCGAACGCCTGGAGGAATTCGATCGCTCCTTCCCGCTGGCCCTGGACCTTGGCTGCCATGGCGGCGAGATGGGGGTGGCGGGACGCGGACGGGGCGGAATTGAACGCTGGGTCCAAGGCGACCTGTCTCCCGCGATGGCGGCTGAAGCCGCCGGCAATGGCTGCCCGACCCTGGTCTTCGATGAGGAGGCCCTGCCCTTCGCCCCCGCGAGTTTTGATCTGGTGCTGTCCTGCCTGTCGCTGCATTGGGTCAACGACCTGCCAGGAACGCTGGTGCAGATCCGCCGCCTGCTCAAACCCGGCGGCGTATTTCTCGCCACCTTGCCCGGAACCGGAACCCTGACCGAACTGGCCCAGGCCCTCGCCGCAGCCGAAACGAGCCTTGGCCACAGCGGACCATCCCGGATCGGCCCCTTCGCCGATATCAAAAGCCTGGGAGCCCTGCTGCCCCGGGCCGGATTCGTCCAGCCGGTGGCCGATGCGGAATCGATCGTGGTGCGCTACGCCGAAATCACCCGGCTGTTCGCGGATCTGCGCGGGATGGGAGAGGCCAATGCCCGAATCGACCGCCCCCGAGGCATCGCCCCCCGCGCCCTGCTCCGCGAGACCGCACAACAGTACATTACCCAATTCCGGGGCGAAGATGGCCGCCTGCCGGCCACACTCAACCTGATCACCCTAACCGGTTGGGCGCCGCCGCTCTGAGCGCACCGCACGCCCAACCCTCGGGGATGAGAGGGGACGCTGCGGTTGCGATCTGTTATACCCGAAATGACCCTCTTATTTCTGGCCGGCGGCGCTTCGTGCCGGGTCCCGGCACGAAGCAACGGACGTGACGCACCATGGAACGCAAGGATCGGGATGCTTCCCGCATACATGTCTACGGCCCCGATGATTTCGAAGGCATGCGCCGGGCGGGACGGCTCGCGGCAGAGACCCTCGATTTCATTGGCCCAGCGGTCGTCCCCGGCGTAACCACCGAGGAACTTGACCGGCTGTGCGCGCAGTTCATCACCGAACGCGGCGGGGTATGCGCCCCGCTGGGCTATCGCGGCTACCCCAAATCGATCTGCACCTCGATCAACCACGTCGTCTGCCACGGCATCCCCTGCGACAAGCGCCTGGAGGAAGGCGACATCATCAACATTGATGTCACGCCGATTCTGGATGGCTGGCACGGCGATTCCAGCCGGATGTATTACGTCGGCAAGATCGGGGTCAAAGCCCGCAAACTGGTTGAGGTGACTTACGAATCCCTGATGCGGGCCATCGAGATCGTCCGCCCCGGCGTGACCCTGGGCGATATCGGCCATGTCATTCAGAGCTTCGTCGAGAAGCATCGTTTTTCGGTGGTGCGGGATTTCTGCGGCCACGGACTCGGCCGGGTGTTCCACGAGCCGCCCAACATCATGCATTACGGCCACCCCGGCGAAGGGCTGGCCCTGGTCGAGGGGATGATCTTCACCATCGAACCGATGGTCAATGCCGGCAAAGCCGGAACCAAGATCCTGGCCGATGGCTGGACCGCCGTCACCAAAGACCGCTCGCTCTCGGCCCAGTTCGAACATTCCATCGGGATCACCGCCACCGGCTGCGAGATTTTCACCCTTTCCCCCGGGGGCTATCACTACCCGGTTGCCCCCTGAAACCGGTCCATTGTGAGGGACATCACAGACGAAGGTCATGACCAACCGCCACGCTGACAGCGGGAGAAGCGTTGTCGCTTCCACGAGGGGGATCCCCCCCTCCCCCCGCGACAGGGTCAGACATTCCGTCGGCCCGGCATGAGTTTGAGTGATGCCATCGTGTCCGAATCCGCTACAGCGGTGTTCCGCATCAACCTTGCCCTGCGCGGGCCGGTGCTCGACATCCTCGGGCCTTTTATCCCCGAACTGAACGCCCTGCCCCGCAAGACGGCCTATGATCTGGTCATGGACGATCTCGGTCTGTTAGGCCGCTGCTTCGCCATCTTCCGGCAGGAGCGTCCCCGCTTCCGCACCATCCTGGTCGATGAGCGCCACCGTCCGGTCCAGGATGATGTCGCCCCCCTGTCGTGCGGTCGCTCCCTGGCTGAAGTCGTCGCGATGGTGGTCCGAACCGCCGCCAAACGCTATTTCCGCCGGACCCTCTCCCCGACCCCGTCGCGCCCGGTCGAGCCGCCCCGCCCCAATCGTGCCGATGAGCTCTATGAGGCCATCCGGGCCTATCTGCTGCATGAGTGGCAGGTGCCGCTGGTTCCGAACTATGCCGAACTCGACCCCTCGCTGGTGCGCCGCCTCGGCCGCCGCCTGCTTGAGGCCCGCGAGCCCGAGGCCCTGGCCCGGCTGGTCGCCAACCCTGACGCCGCCCAGGCCCCCGCCGCCGCCCCTTTGCCGCCTCCGGTCTCGCTCTCCGGCGCAGCGCCGGCAGCCTCGGCGTCAAGCCGCCTTCATCCCGGCGCGGTGGGCCGGGACGAAATCCTGACGATGGACCACCTGCGTCTTCAGCCCGACGCCTTTGTCACGGTCTGGCTTGATCCCGACGTCCGGGCCACCCTTCCCAATCCGGACAATATCCGCGCCGCCGCCGAGATTTTGCGCGAAGTCGGGGCCGCGCCCGCCCTGGCTCTGGTCGAGGGACTTGGATTGCGCAAGGAGCAACTGGCCGTCATGTTGCTGGTTGCCGAAGATTGCATCGGAACCACCGTCTTTGTCCGCCTGTTCGGCCCGCGCGCCGAACCGGAACTGGTCGCGCGGATTGTCGATCGTGCCCGACTCCACGGCATTGGCCCGGATTCCGGCATGATCGAATGCGCCTTGTTCATGCGGAGTGTCTTCGCCCGTTTTGGTCACCGCTCGCGCCGCTCGGATTAATCGCAGGCGGCCGCAGATTTTTTGTCACGGTTATGGTCGAGCACGCGCCCAAGGCGGATTTCGAGACCATATTTTTCGGCCAGGGCCAGCACCATCTCCGACAAAACCTGGCGATGGTCATCGGTTCGCGCTGACTCATAGACGTTCCGGACCTCAGCATCGGCCCCGTCAATCAGTGGCCGCAGACGCTTCAAGATGTAAGGCGAACTGTTCAGATGCTCGACGAAAAGGGACCGGGTTCCAGCCTCGCGGATTTGCCGGAACAGCGCCTCCAGCTGATCCTGCCGATAGCGATAATGCGGCAAGAGCGGCCCGACGAAGGCATAGGTCGGGATCCCGGCCTTATTCAACGCGGCCAATGTCCGTAACCGATCCGAAGCACCGGGGGCATGAACCTCCAGGAAGCGGCCCATGGCATCGTCGGTCGTGGTGATGGTGATTCCCACTTCTTTCTGGGCCAGAGCGGCTATGACCTCGACGTCACGCAAAACCAGCGGACTCTTGGTCAAGATCGTCACCAAACCAGGATAAGCGTCATCCCGGAGCGTCTCCAGGACCCCACGGGCCAACCTGTATTTCTTTTCGACCCCTTGCCAGGCATCAGTAACGGAACTGAGCAGAAGGGTTGAGGTGCGCTTGTGCTGCGGCAACCGCTGCAAATCGCGGCGAAAAACCTCGACGGCATTAACCTTGACCGACAGATACTGCCCCCACATTTCAACCGGCTCACCGACGAAACGCCCCATAAAAGAGGCATAGCAATAAGCACAGGAAAACGAACATCCGACATAGGGATTCACAACATAATCACTAGCTGGAAGCTTGCTCGCCACCAGCAAAGACCGACATGAAATCTCACGAAGTCGCAAACTCATCACAGACACTCTCTGCCGCACCAGGGAAATATAGCAAAAAAACCTCTCCTGCGCCTGTCAAACCCATCGATTCTGCCCCATCGGGGATCCGGGAGAGCGTCGCCTTCTGATCCAGTTTGTCGATCTTCCCCGGAAAATGATCTTCCTGTAATCTCAATGGCACGCGATAAGAGAGCGCATTGATTGCGGAGGTGTCTTTTTCGTGTCTCATTCCGATTCTGAAATAAACAGTACGACAGCTTCTCCCCCGGACTCGGCTCCGGTCGAGGTGAAACCTGCTTTTCCACAGCCGGCAGCGCGGCCGACTCAGGCCGGGCCACATGGAATCACCTATGATTTCAACCATGGCATCCGGGTCAGCGTCCCCAAGGGAACCGTGCCGTGGCGGATCCGCCTGTCAGATCTGGACACCGGCAATATCCTGTTCGAGACCCCGTTGGACGAAGGCTTCGTCACCAGCAGCAAGCGTTACTTCGTGCGCGGCCGGATTGAAGTCTGGTCCGGTGAAACCTCGGTGTTCACCCATGCGTACGAGTGCCGTGACCGCCGGGTGCTGATCCAGTTTCCAGTCGGCACTCTGGGGGATTCGCTCGGCTGGCTGCCTTATGCCATCCGTTTCGCCGAGCATCATGGCTGCCGCCTGACCTGCACCGTCGCCCCCTGGCTGCTGGACCTGTTCCGGCCCGCCTATCCCGACGTCACCTTCCTGGAACCTGAGGCGGTCAATACTGCCGACTTCTACGCATCCTACACTCTGGGCCTGTTCTTCGACGACAAAGAGTGCGTCTACCAGCCCTGTGACTTCCGTTTGGTCGGGCTGCATCGGACCGCCGGCTACATTCTGGGAATCGACCCAACCGAAGCGCCGCCCCGGATCGCGGTAGACGAGGGCGGACCGCCGATCTCCGAGCCCTACGTCTGCATCGCGGTGCAAAGCTCGACCCAGGCCAAATATTGGAACAATCCTGCCGGCTGGCGTGAGGTGGTGCAGTTCCTGAAGGACAGCGGCTATCGGGTGATCTGCATCGACAAGCAGCCGCTGCATGGCCACGAATTATTGTGGAACCATATTCCGTGGGGCGCCGAGGATCAAACCGGCGACCGGCCGCTAAGCGAACGCGCCCGCTGGTTGAAGCACGCAACCTGCTTCATCGGCCTGTCCAGTGGCCTGTCCTGGCTGGCCTGGGCCACCGGCACCCCGGTGGTGATGATCAGCGGCTTCACCCATCCCACCAACGAGTTCCACACCCCCTACCGGGTGATCAATTATCATGCCTGCAACAGTTGTTGGAACGATCCTGGCCTTCGTTTCGACCACCACGATTTCCAATGGTGCCCCCGGCACAAGGGCACGCCCCGGCACTTCGAATGTAGTCGTCTCATCACAGCGGAGCAGGTCAAAACGGCAATCCAGCGCATCCCAGGCTTTGCGAGCAAGGAGACAAGGTGATGACTGAAGTTGGATCTGGAGTTGTTTCAAGTGGGTTAGTGGTGAGTGGTTTTTACAATCAAATTGCCGTTGAGTCTGGCGGACGTCTCGTTAGCGCCACAGCTATCAATCACGGACATATCACTGTCTATGATGGCGGAACGGCCAGTGGCACTACGGTCAGCAGTGGCGGATACATCACTGTCGATGATGGCGGAACGGCCAGTGGCACTACGGTCAGCAGTGGCGGATACATCACTGTCGATGATGGCGGAACGGCCAGCGGCACTACGGTCAGCAGTGGCGGATACATCACTGTCTATGATGGCGGAACGGCCAGTGGCACTACGGTCAGCAGTGGCGGATACATCACTATCTCTTCTAGCGGAACGGCCAGCGGTACCATGGTCAGCAGTGGCGGATATATCACCGTCTCTTCTGGCGGAACGGCCAGCGGCACCACTGTTTTAAGCGGTGGTTGTGGACAAATTTATTCGCCCATAACGAGCGCTGTTAGTGCAATATCCGCTAATTTTTCGATGCAAGGAATCTCCTTCAAAAGTGGTTCTATTTTCAATATCACCATCGGCGAAGGAGGAAGTTTGACGGGAGCCTCTGTTAGCAGCAGCGGAACAATCTATGTCTCTAGCGGAACGGCCAGCGGAACAACAATCAATAATGGCGGAATGGTTTCTGCTGGTGGATATTATTATTGGGGGGCGTACAACAACAGTTCAGGATGGCTCAGTGCCACCGTCCTGGAAACAACTATCAATAATGGCGGGCTACTATTAAACTCTTTTAATACTACAGCCACCGGAACAACAATAAATAGTGGCGGAAAGTTTTATACCAATGGAACAGCAAGTGGAACTATTGTCAAAAATGGCGGAGAGATTGATCTTTACCGCAGCGGAACAGCCTTCAACACAACGATCAGCAGCGGCGGATATGCCATTCTCTATGGAACGGCCAGCGGCACCACGATCAGCGGCGGCGGATCTGCCCTTATCTACGGCACGACTAGTGGCACCACGGTCAGCAGCGGCGGGAAGATCGATGTCAGCGCAAGATTCAGCACCAGCTCAGGGTGGGTCAACGGCACGGCGATTGGCACCACAGTCAGAAATGGCGGGGTGGTTACAGTCTCCTCGGGCGGAATAGCGAGTAGTACGACGATCAGCAGTGGCGGAACGATCACAGTCTCCTCTGGCGGAATAGCGAGCGGTACGACGATCAGCAGTGGCGCAACCATCACTGCGGCAAGCGGAGGAGCCGTCAATTCCACCACGATTATTGGTCAGGGATTTATCGCAGGAAGTGGCACCTTCACCGATCTCACTTTGTCCGGGGGAAGCCTGACCATCAGTGCCGGCCTGTCGCTGGCGGGAAATCTGACCCTGGCCGGTGGCGGCAACGTCCTGACCATCGGCTCCGGGACGCGCCTGACCCCGATCGTGATTTCTGCTTTCGGCGGGGGCGATACCATCATCCTGTCCGGTCGGACCTTCAATAGCGCGACCCTTGATGGCGATAACATGCTGACCGTCACCAATGGTGGCACTTTGGTCAGTCGGATCCAGCTCGGCATCGATGCGGATCATTATTCCTACCACGTTGCCGGGACGAAGCTCTTGGCCGTCATTGATGACGGGGTCGGAACCGACGAGGATGATTATCTGTCCTATCAGGAGGGGAGGATGATCAATGGCGGGGGCGGAACCGACACCCTGATCATTTCCGGCTCACCCTCCCAGGTGATCAGCGAAGCCTCGGGCCAGACCCTCTCCAATATCGAAATTCTCGATGGCAGCGGGGCCTCTGCCAGCCTGAGACTGACCGGACGCAGGGCTACCGCGACCACGCTGATCGGCGGCACCGGGAATGACACCCTGACCGGCGGCACGAGCGCGGACCTTCTGATCGGCAATGGTGGAAACGACATCCTGACCGGTGGCGGCGGGATTGACACCCTGCTCGGTGGGGCGGGCGATGACACTTATATCGTCGACAATCTCGCCGACGCCCTTTTGGAAACCACCACAATCGACAATGCCATCGACGCCGGAGGAACGGATCTGGTCCGGGCGGGCCTCAGTTGGACATTGGGCAGCTTTATCGAAAACCTGACCCTGACCGGAACGTCGGCCCTCAACGGTTTCGGCAACAGCCTCGCCAACACTCTCATCGGCAACAGTGCCACCAATCTGTTGAGCGGCGATAGCGGCAACGACACCCTGAACGGCGGGATCGGGGCGGATACTCTGCTCGGCGGAGCCGGCAACGATGTTTATCTGGTCGATAATACCGGCGACCGTGTTTTCGAAACCACGGTGGTCGGTGGCACGATCGATGCCGGCGGGACGGACACGATCCTGTCGAGCCTGACCTGGAAATTGGGCAATAATCTTGAAAACCTGACTCTGACCGGTTCGAAGGCGATCAAGGGCACCGGCAACGACCTCGCCAATGTCATCACCGGCAACAAGGCGGCCAATGTGCTCAGAGGGGGCGCCGGAAACGACACCCTCAGTGGCGGCGCCGGGGCCGACACCCTGAACGGCGAGGCTGGAGCCGACACTTTGTTTGGCGGAGCGGGCAACGATACCTATGTCGTTGACACGGTCGCGGATCGTCTCTCCGAAGCCACCACGATCGGCGGCAGCATTGATGCCGGAGGAACGGATACCGTTCAGTCCAGTGTCAAATGGACCCTGGGTGATCATTTTGAGAATCTGACTCTGACCGGTTCGCTTGCCCTCAAGGGCACCGGCAACGCTCTTGCGAACGTCCTCACCGGCAACAGTGCGGCCAATGTTCTGAACGGCGGCGCCGGCGACGACACCCTCAACGGAAAATCTGGAGCCGATACTCTGAATGGCGGAACGGGCGCGGATGTTTTGTTCGGTGGGGCCGGGAAGGACACGTTGACCGGGGGAGACGGTGCCGACGTTTTCCGCTACACGGCGACCAATGAAGGGGGAGATACGCTCCTCAAATTCGTCCAGGGCACGGATAAAGTGCAGTTCGTGAGCCATAATTTCGGCGATCTGACCGCATCTCAGTTGGCTCGGGGGCGTTTTGTTTCGAACACGACCGGCGCGGCGTCTGGCACCGGCGCGCAGTTCATCTTCAATACGCAGAGTCGGGTTTTGAGCTACGATTCGAATGGGGCCATCAGCGGAGGCGTGACCACGATCGCGACTCTGACGGGGACTCGCACTTTGTCGGCCAACGATTTTCTGATTGTTGCCTCTTGATCCAAGGGAGGGGCGTCCCGGCCTGGGGCGCCCCTTTCGGGGCTGCCGCCCCGATCCCCGCTTGGAGGCGGAGCCTCCAAACCTCCTCTTCTTTTCAAGAGGGAGGGGAAGGGTATGGTACGGGGGCATGATCGCTTTGTAGAAACGCATCGAACATGAATAACAGCCAGAGTCCCGCCGACTGGTCGGAACGGCCGGACAGGTGAGCCTTGACCATTTTTCGGATCTCACCCTGGTCAAAAATTCCTGAATCTCCCAAGGTCTGACTTTCGACCATTGCCTGCAAGCGGGTCTGCAAGGGTCCCCGGAACCAGCGGGCCAGGGGCATCGAAAAGCCGCGCTTCGGCCGGGAGAGGAGATCTTCATCGATCAGAGGGGCAAGCGAATGCTTCAGCAGAAGCTTGCCGGTGTTGCCGCATAATTTCAGCTCTGGCGGCAGGGTTGCGGTCCATTCCAGCAGATCGACATCCAGCAAGGGGGCGCGGACTTCAAGTCCGTTGGCCATGCTGGCGCGATCGACCTTGACCAGCACCGAGCCCGGCAGCCAAGTTTTGAGGTCGGCATATTGGAGCTGCGACAGCAGATCATCGGTTTCGGCCCGCTCCATGTGGTGGCGCAGGAGGAATGCGGCGTCATAGCCCTGGAGGTGGCGGCGGAACTGTGGGCTGTAGAGACGGTGGCGCGAATCGTGATCCAACACCGAAACCGCCCGATGATAGGCGTCGCAGGGATCGAGGGCGAGTTCCTGGAAAGTGGTTTTGGCCCGCAGCCAGCGCGGCGCCCAGTCGGCTTTGGGGTAGAGCTGCCCCAACCGTCCGAACAACGGCTGGCGGAGGGCTGCGGGCAGCCGACGCCGCACCCGGTCGGCATGGCTCTGCAAGGCATAACGACGATAGCCGGCGAATTGTTCGTCGCCGCCATCGCCGGACAAGGCCACGGTGACGCTCTGGCGCGCCAGTTGGCACACTCGAAAGGTTGGCATCGCCGAACTATCGCCAAACGGCTCGTCATAGACCGAGGCCAAATGGTCGATCAGGTCAAAATCATCCGGGTTGAGGGTCTGGAGATGGTGATCGACGTGGTAACGCTGGCCGATCCGTCGGGCATCGGCGGATTCATCATAATCAGGATCTTTGAAGCCGATGGTGAAGGCTTTGACTGGTGTGTCCGACAGCCCGGCCATGGTGGCGACCACCGCGCCGGAATCGATGCCGCCCGACAAAAACGCCCCCAGAGGCACGTCCGACACCATCCGGGCCTGGGTCGCGAGATCCAGACGTCTCCTCAGTTCATCGGCCGCATCCTCGAGCGAGATCGCCGTCGGTGCGGTCGGATAGTGCAGATCCCAATAGGAATCGATATGGGGCGCCGCTTCGCCACGTCGCCACAGCAGGCGATGGGCCGGCGGCAGTTTGCGCACCGCCTGGAAGATCGTGCGGGGGTCCGGGACATAGCCGAATGAAAAGAACTCCTCGATGGCGTAAGGGTCGAAGGCGCGCGGCACGTCAGGGCAGGTCATCACCGCTTTGAGTTCGGACGCGAAGATCAGCCGTCCATCTCCGAGCAGCGACCAATGCACCGGCTTCTTGCCGAGATGATCGCGGGCCAGGAACAGCGTTTCGCGGGATTGATCCCAGAGGGCAAAGGCAAACATCCCGCGAA
>Ga0209373_10002767_pt1 | contig 16969 bp, 3 predicted proteins | sample Higcelweek5metaG_FD_187173 | JGI IMG/M metagenome (GOLD analysis project Ga0209373, IMG submission 187173) | Freshwater pond sediment microbial communities from the University of Edinburgh, under environmental carbon perturbations - High... | ecosystem: Environmental > Aquatic > Freshwater >... | reverse complement strand
CAAAAATGAAGTGCGTTCAAAGCCAAATTTTGTATGGAAAGTAATTCTTGTCCTATTAAATGTTCAATGATTATGCCCTGATAAACTGAATGTAAATCTGAAGTGCCTAAAATGTCTCTTTGTATACCAACAATATAGTTAATAAGACCTGTGTCGATTACCTGTAATCGGGGCGCTTTTTTCTTATCGGGCAATAATGGCAACATTGCTGATGTTCCGGGGAATATTAATTGAATCAGAAGCGCTTTCTCAAGTATTCGTAAGGCTTCACCCATGTCGCGCGAACGGTAAGATGAATTTCCAAAACCCTCAAATTTGATTCGCTTTCCTGCTTCTGGAAATGAAAACGAAATAGCATGTCGAATGTGTTGAATTTGCGGATCAGAAAGTGCATACTTTTCAACATCATCGAGATATGAAGCAATCAATGAATCATAAACAGGAGATAGCGCTTTTATATCTTTGTGCTGGCTGTAATTATTTACAACTTCGGGCATACCTCCAATAAGGGCATATTTATGGAATAATTGCAATAGTTTAGTGTGTGCAAAATTAGCGACAGGAACATGCTGAAGTTGTTCCAATGCTGCCATTTCGCCCACGGCTTCCAGGAACTCAGGAAATGATGCTGGACGAACAACTTTATATTCTACACGGCCTACGGGAAAACTAATATTTTTATCGAAAAGGGTTTCCAACATACTACCTGCTGCAATGACAGGAATTTCTGGTTCCGACTCAAAAAAATATCTCAAAATATTTAATGCGGCAGGTACTTCCTGAATCTCATCAATGAATATTAAGGTTTGTTTCTTCTTTTCCAGCGTACAATTCTTTATAAAAAATATAGTTTGTAACAACCTTTCAATGTTTGAAAACTGCTCAAAGGCTTGCCGGTCTTCAGGCAATTCAAGGTTAAGATAAATGTACTGTTCAAACTGAGCAGCAAATTGATTCACCAAAGTTGTTTTGCCAACCTGCCTTGCACCTCTTAACACCAATGGTTTGCGATTGTTATTATGCAACCAGTTTTCAAGTTCCCGTATGATGATTCTTTTAAACATGACACAAAGTTAGGGCAATTTTTACGATATTTTGTAACAAAGTTAGGGCAATTTTCACTGTTTTTTGTAATAAAGTTAGGGCAATTTCAAAAAAAGCCACCCTTGCGTACAAAGGTGGCTTGAATTATAGTGGGTAGAAAACCGATCCGTCCCGATAGCTATCGCGGACAGTACGGCAATCTACGAAAGCAGCACCAACGCAATGTTGGCGCTGTGTATCTTCAGGAAAAAGTCATTAGGAAGATGGAAAGCTTACAGCCACTCTTTTCTAATGGCTATTGACTTTTTTCTACCTAACCTCCGACCCGTTTTTTGTCATCGTTACAGGGCTTACAAATTTCAATGCTCCATCGGCATCTTCTGCCATGAGGATCATCCCCTGTGACATAATTCCTTTCAGTTCCCGCGGTTCGAGATTCACCAAAATACAAACCTGCTGACCAATAATCTCTTCAGGGTTGTAATATTCAGCAATACCCGAAACTACTGTGCGCTGATCAATACCTGTATCGATTTTAAGCTTCAGAAGTTTCTTAGTTTTGGCAACCTTTTCGGCTTCGATGATGGTTCCAACACGGATGTCCATTTTCTGGAAATCGTCGAAGGTGCAGTTTGGTTTTGATTCAGTAGTGGTTGCGGCAGCCATTTCATTAGCCTTCTTTGTTGCCTGCAATTTATTTACCTGTGCTTCAATGACTGAATCTTCAATTTTTTCAAACAACAATTCGGGTTCGCTCAATTGATGTCCGGCGAGCAAAATATCGGTTCGGCCCAGTTCACTCCAATCAAGTTTTTCCATGTTAAGGAAGCCACGCAACTTATCCATCGTAAATGGAAGAAAAGGAGCAAATACAATAGTAAGATTGGCGGCAATCTGCAAACAGGTGTTCATGATGGTTTTGACACGCTCTTCATCGGTTTTAACAACTTTCCACGGCTCCATATCGGCCAGGTATTTGTTGCCCAGACGAGCCATATCCATCGCTATCTTCAGCGCTTCACGGAAGCGGAATGCATCAATGCTCTTTTCAACATCGGCTTTGAGTGAAGTAATTTGAGCTAACGCATCTTTATCCACTTCGAGCAGTTCGCCAGCAGCGGGAACCACACCATTGTAATATTTTTGGCTGAGCACCAGCGCCCGGTTTATAAAGTTTCCGAGGATGGCAACCAGTTCGTTGTTATTTCGTGCCTGAAAATCCTTCCAGGTAAAGTCGTTGTCCTTAGTTTCAGGAGCATTGGCGGTAAGTACATATTTCAATACATCTTCCTTTCCGGGGAAATCTTCAAGATACTCATGCAGCCAAACTGCCCAGTTGCGTGATGTAGAAATTTTATCGCCTTCAAGGTTCAGAAATTCATTAGCTGGAACATTGTCGGGAAGATTGTATGAACCTTCAGCCTTCAGCATGGCCGGGAAAATGATGCAGTGAAACACAATATTATCTTTTCCAATGAAATGCAACATGCGGGTTTCGGGATCTTTCCACCATTTTTGCCAGTCGTCAGTCCACTCTTTGGTGGCTGAAATATAGCCAATGGGCGCATCGAACCACACATAAAGCACTTTCCCTTCGGCGCCTTCAATGGGAACGGGTACGCCCCAGTCGAGATCGCGGGTTACGGCGCGAGCATTTAAGCCACCGTCGATCCAGCTTTTACACTGCCCGTAAACATTGGTTTTCCACTCTTTGTGACCTTCTAAAATCCACTCTTTCAACCAACCTTCATATTGGTCGAGAGGCAAATACCAGTGTTTGGTCTCCTTCATTACTGGCACGTTACCGCTTAAAACCGATTTTGGGTTGATCAGATCTGTCGCGTTCAACGATGAACCACAACTTTCACACTGGTCGCCATAAGCCCGTTCATTTCCACATTTTGGACAAGTCCCGGTAATGTATCGGTCGGCCAGGAACTGTTTCGCTTCAACATCGTAATATTGTTCCGAAGTTTTTTCAATGAATTTTCCATCAACATAAAGCTTTTTGAAAAACTCCGAAGCAGTTTCGTGGTGCACTTTAGCGCTGGTGCGGGAATAGACATCGAACGAAATACCAAAGCGCGAAAATGCATCTTTAATAATTCCGTGGTATTTGTCAACTACATCCTGCGGAGTAACGCCTTCATTTTTAGCTTTCAGGGTAATGGGCACACCATGTTCATCGCTGCCACCAATGAATGCGACCTCTTCGCCCTTCATTCGAAGGTAACGGGCATAAATATCGGCAGGTACATAAACTCCGGCCAGGTGGCCAATGTGTACAGGTCCGTTGGCATACGGTAAAGCGGACGTAATCAGGGTGCGTTTAAAATTACTCATGGTTAAAACAATTGACATTCAGTGCTAAAAAATTGAGCGACAAAGATAAAAAAAGGAAGGCTTAAAAAAGGATGAATAATCAATTTAAAAACCTTCGTCAAAAAAGTCCAATGTGTTTCAATACGTTTAAAACGCATTCGAATTAGGTTGAACTGAATTCCTTCAAGGTCTGAACTCTATCTGATTAAAACGACATTAATTTATTAAACAGAGACTTACATCTGAAATACACTCAAATAAATCAATCAAAGAAGCGAAAGATTTTTAACCTACTCCCTAAAATTGAAATTATATTAACAATTTTATCAACACTTTTTGATTGTTTGTCTCACTAAGAACCCCTTACATCAAAAACAAAATTCTAATTAACATATTATCTGGGCTATTTTGCAATTATGTAATTATTTTGTGCAAGATTTAATTATTGGGTATTAAAAGGCAAAAGGGTTTGAATCAGTTTATAATTATTCTTGAAAACGAAAAAAATCAAAAAGGGTACAGTGAAAAAAGTGAATTATTTTGGGGAATCTAATTTAGCTTGTCTCGTTCGTTTTTTAAAGAAAAAATCTACACTTAACAACCAGTAATTGCTGGCGGTTCACCTTTTATCATCTTTTAAAATTTAACATGCTCTTTGTAAGCAACGGTTTTAGAGTGTGCATTGTTGGAAGAGGAATTTTTACTGGATTTGAAAAAGCAGTCAGTCAAACAATAAACTGACAACCAAAAGAATCTAACAACAATTGACTAAATTTTAGACCTATGCGACACGTTTACAATCTTAGAACAATAGTAATAACACTACTTTTCGTTTTAAATACGTTTGCAATAAACCAATTAAAAGCCGAGGATAACCGTTACAGTGATTCTGTGGCATTAGCAGAACTTTACTTCGCTACTGATGGGCCAAACTGGAAGAATAGCAGTACGAATAATTGGTTAGTCGAAGGAAAAAGTTTGGAAACATGGACTGGAGTGACGCTTACTGATGGTCGGGTTTCCAGTATTAGTTTAGCAAATAATCAACTCAATGGCTCTATTCCATCGGCAATAGGAAACTTAACAAAGTTAACAACCCTCTATTTATACAATAATCTGCTTAGTGGATCAATCCCTTTAGAATTGGGAAATTTACCATTAAGTAAATTGCAAGTTTATTCCAATAAATTTTGCTTTAGTGATTTTGCTTTCATCGCACCTGACAAAACCGGTTTTCTATATTCACCCCAAACCACAATGCCAGCACCTGAAAAAACCGTTGATGGAAATCGAGTAACTCTATCTGTTAGCGATAACCACCCTACGAACCATTATACATGGTATGTTAATGGTGTTCAAATGAATGGACTCGATGCAAGCACATATACTTTCACACCAACGGAAACCACTAAAGTATATGTTAAGATTACAAATACAACCTATACGAAACTAACTTTGCGAACCGCAATAATTAGTGTTGAACCGATCGCAATGCCATCTGTTGTTGTTAACATTAATCAACCACTGCCAGTTTGTGAACCACTAACCGTTAACCTTACCGCGTCAGAAATAACTCTCGGATCAACTGACGGTTTAACTTTTACCTATTTTTCTGATGCCAAACTTGAAAATGAAATAACTTCTCTGGAGGCCTCTGCAATCTCTGTTTCTGGTACTTATTATATTAAAGGAGAGAAAGAGGGCTTGATTGACACCAACTACGTCAACGTTTCAGTTAATCCAAAACCCACATTAACTGGTCAAATAACTCCAGTAACTTGCACTGGTGGCGATGATGGCAGTGTTGATTTGGTAGTAACAAAAGGTACTTCACCATTTTCTTATGAATGGTCAAATGACGCTTTAACCGAAGATATTTACAATCTTATTACAGGTACATACGAAGTGACTGTAACTGATGCAAATAATTGTGAAAATTTTACCAGTTTCTTTGTTGATCAAAACAATTCTGTTGCTCCAATAGCTATTGCTCAGAATATCACTGTTCAATTAGATGCGGATGGAAAAGCATCAATAACTGCTGCTCAAATCGATAACGGATCATCGGTTGGTTGCGGAATTGCGTCAATCTCTGTTTCTCCATCATCTTTTATCTCAGAAAATATTGGTGAAAACACCGTTACATTAACAGTTACCGACAACAGCGGGAAACTCATCTTCGGCTACGCAGTTGTTACTGTGGAAGACGTAACCGCCCCGATTGCTTTAGCTAAGAACATAACCGTTCAGCTTGATGAAAACGGAAACGCTTCAATAATAGCTGATCAAATCAACGACGGTTCTTCCGATAACAGCGACAGCTTCACTTTAGCAATTTCAATGTCTGATTTCAATGCAAGCAATTTGGGTACCAACACCGTTACATTAACGGTTACCGACAACAGCGGAAACTCATCTTCGGCTAACGCAGTTGTTACTGTGGAGGACGTAACCGCCCCGGTTGCTTTAGCTAAGAACATAACCGTTCAGCTCGATGAAAACGGAAACGCTTCAATAACAGCTGATCAAATCAACGACGGTTCTTCCGATAATAGCGGCAGCTTCACTTTAGCAATTTCAACTTCTGATTTTGATGCAAGCAATCTGGGAACCAACACCGTTATATTAACGGTTACCGACAACAGCGGAAACTCATCTTCGGCTAACGCAGTTGTTACTGTGGAAGATGTAACCGCCCCAGTTGTTTTAACGAAGAACATAACCGTTCAGCTTGATGAAAACGGAAACGTTTCAATAATTGCTGATCAAATCAACGACGGTTCTTCTGATAACAGCGGCAGCTTCACTTTAGCAATTTCAATGTCTGATTTCAATGCAAGCAATTTGGGTACCAACACCGTTACATTAACAGTTACCGACAACAGCGGAAACTCATCTTCGGCTACCGCAGTTGTTACTGTGGAAGACGTTACCGCCCCGGTTGTTTTAACGAAGAACATAACCGTTCAGCTCGATGAAAACGGAAACGTTTCAATAACAGCTGATCAAATCAACGACGGTTCTTCCGATAACAGCGACAGCTTCACTTTAGCAATTTCAACTTCTGATTTTGATGCAAGCAATCTGGGAACCAACACCGTCATATTAACGGTTACCGACAACAGCGGAAACTCATCTTCGGCTACCGCAGTTGTTACCGTGGAAGATGTTATCTACCCGGTTGCTTTAGCTAAGAACATAACCGTTCAGCTCGATGAAAACGGAAACGTTTCAATAATTGCTGATCAAATCAACGACGGTTCTTCCGATAACAGCGGCAGCTTCACTTTAGCAATTTCAATGTCTGATTTCAATGCAAGCAATTTGGGTACCAACACCGTTACATTAACAGTTACCGACAATAGCGGAAACTCATCTTCGGCTACCGCAGTTGTTACTGTGGAAGACGTTACCGCCCCGGTTGTTTTAACGAAGAACATAACCGTTCAACTCGATGAAAACGGAAACGTTTCAATAACAGCTGATCAAATCAACGACGGTTCTTCCGATAATAGCGGCAGCTTCACCCTCGCAATTTCAGTGTCTGATTTCAGTTGCAGTAATATTGGTGACAACATTGTTAAATTAACAGTTACCGATAAAAGCGGAAATTCATCAAATGCTATGGTTGCTGTTACAGTTCAGGATAAAGTAGCTCCGGAAGCGATTGCCCAAAATATTACAATCCACCTCAATTCACTTGGTGAAGTGACCATTACAGGTTCTCAAATTAACAATGGATCTTCAGATGCTTGCGGAATTAAATCGCTGGAGGTTTATCCTTCCACATTCGATTACAACGATACCGGAGACAATGACGTTACCTTAACCGTTACCGATTTGAACAACAACGTTTCAACAGCCAATGCGATTGTAACTGTCATTGATCGCATTCCCCCAACAGCTGTTGCTCAGGACATAATTGTTCAACTCGATTCGACCGGTACGGCAACGATTACTGCCGAGGAGATTGATAATGGTTCATCAGACGCAAGCGGAATTGCTTCGGAAGAGGTTTCACCATCTTCGTTCAATTGTAGCAATGTAGGATCAAACTTTGTAATCTTAACAGTAACTGACATGAATGGCAATATTTCAACTGATACTGTCACGATAACAATCCTTGATGAAATTGCCCCGGTAGCAATGGCAAAAAATATCACTGTTCAACTCGATGAAAACGGAACTGCTTCCGTTACAGCCGCTCAAATTAATGACGGATCAATGGATGCTTGCGGAATTGCTTTACTCGAAGTTTCACCATCTGTTTTTGATTGCAGCAAGATTGGAGCCAACACCGTTACATTAACCGTCACCGATGAAAATGGGAATTCTTCAACAGCCAATGCTGTTGTTACCGTCGAAGACAAAATAGCCCCTTCAATTATTGCACCTCCTTCAATTGCAAAAAGTACTGAAGCCAATACTTCTGATTGCGAGAAGAAATCTGGATGTGGGCACATGAATTGGTGGGATTTAATATTCAACTGGTCTTCAATGTTTGGTTGGGGATCGACATCGAATTGTGGTCAAACTTCCGGAGAAGAACAGGCAAACGACAACGGAAGCTCTGCAATTGAACTTGGGGAACCAGTCGTTAGCGATAACTGTTCCGTTTGGAAAGTATTCAATAATGCCCCTTCTGACTTTCAAACCGGAGTAACAGTGGTCACATGGACAGTAACCGATGTGAATGGCAACAGTTCATCAGCAACACAAACTGTAACAATTACCGATAATGGTGAAACAACCAATAAATTGCCAGTAATAAATTCAATCACAAGTAATTCACCTGTTTATGTGATGAATAGTGCAACTGTTACGGCTTCTTTCACCGATGATAACTTAACAATTGCTACCTGGAGTTGGGGAGACGGTTCAGACTCTGCAGGTACAATTTCAGGAAAACAAATAAAGGGATCGCATAAATATAACGAAACAGGGTTATACGATGTCACGCTGACGATTGAAGACAAATACGGAAAAACCGCAACCATGGTATATAGCTATATTGTTGTATTTGATCCTGCGAATGGAGATGTTACCGGCGGAGGTTGGTTCAATTCGGAAAAAGGAGATTACCAGTTAAAATCCGTTGGTTGTAAAGCAAATTTTGGATTTGTTGCACAGTACGACAAACAGATGAATCTTAAAGGAAACCTTACATTCCATCTGAACAACGCTAAATTTTGTCTGAATTCTACAAGACTTGACTGGTTGTTGATTAACGACGATCAAGCAATTATACGAGGAAAAGCATCTGTAAATTGCATCGGAGGCTATGAATTCCAAGTCAACGCAGTTGATGTGGATATTCATTCTGGTTGTCACAAAAACAAGGACATTCTTAGAATTATTGTTTGGGACTATGACGGAGAGGTTATATACGACAATGAGTTTGATAATGGAATATATGATAGGCCAAGTGATGAGATAGGATCGGGATCAATCGTCATTCATAAAGGTAAATCAAACTGCAACAATGGTTACAAGTCACTCGATTTGGCCGAGACGACCGATGAGATAATCAATACCGAAATGTTTGCTAATCTAAAAGTATATCCAAATCCCGCTTCTAAGGAACTTTACATCGAAATTCCTGAAAGGAGTGAACAAGCCGTTCGTTTTGATATTGTTGATGTAACAGGCCGGATAGTTACCCGGGATGTGAATCTTGAGCTTTATGGACAGAATGGTTGGATTGACCTTGAACCTTTCTCGATGAAACCCGGATTTTACATCTTGCAGTTAAAAGAGATTGATGGGACCCAATCGGCCATGTTCCGTTTCATGAAAAAATAATAAAACATTAAGAAATTGAATAATTCTTAAGCAACAAATTCAGCATAAATGGTTTAATGGCGGGGAGTATATTTCTCCCCGTTTGCTTTAAACAACGGATTGCTTTAACATTTGGAAAAGTGTAACTTTAGACCATTAGAAGATGCGTGTGATTGATAATAGTCAAGTATGTTAAAGAGAGAAAAAAAGGCATTTATAAGTCTGAGAAAATTCTTCCCGGAACTCTTTTTTTTGAAGAAAGTCAAGCTTAATTATTTCAAAATATTTTGTACTTTTTTCTCTCTTTCATTCAGTCTTCTAGCCAATGCCCAAATATCAACAGTTACCTTAACACCAAGCTCACTATCACCTTGGACAGTTCCCGCAAATGTTACAAAAATCACCGTTGAAACCTGGGGAGGGGGTGGTGGATCAGGTGGTATTGGATGGAATTCCGCAACTAGTGGAAATGGAGGAAATGGAGGAAATACGACAATATTAGGAATGACTGCTAGAGGAGCAAACGGTTCTCTTGGAACATATCAGGGAGGAGCCACTTCTGGAGCAGCAGGAGGAGTAGCATCCGGCGGAGACATTAATACAAATGGAAGCCAAGGTGGCACATACATAATAACATCTGTTGGAACATCAACTGGTGGTAGTGGTGGAGCTAGTCCTAATGGAGGAGCAACTCGGCCTGGAAATACGGTTACTGGAAATAATAATTATACACCAGGCATCAGCGGTAATCTTCCTGGAGGTGGGGCTGCAGGTGGCGCATATAGCAGAAATCAAATAGACAATATTATTTCAATCGGCGGAGGTGGAGGTGGGGCTTATTCTCTAAAGACTGAAACAGTTTCACCAACTCAAACAATCTCATATACTGTTGGATCGGGTGGAGCTTTGGGTATAGGAGGGAGTGCAGATGGAGGTGCAGGCGCCAATGGTCAAATCCTTATCACCTATTCAACATTTAGTTTAACGGCCACAACTGCAACTTCTCCAATCTGTTCTTCATTAGCAACCAGTGTAACTATAACTTCGAATGCAACAGGGCTTCCCAACGGCAACTATTCAATAACATATACTTTAACTGGCACTAATGCCGGCACTTATACTGCCACCAATGTATTAGTGAGTTCCAACTCCGCAACTTTCAATACCATCGCTTTATCGGGCAGTACAACTATAACCATTACCAATATTGCGAATGCCAGTTATGGCTACAATATCACAGCAAATAATACGGCATCTGTAACTGTTAATACATCTCCATCGGTAAGTATTTCCGGTAGTGATCAAATCTGTGTCAACGGTACCACGCAACTTTCTTCATCAATGGGTGGAAACTGGGTAAGTAATAATACTTCTGTTGCAAGTGTATTAAGCTACAATGGTTTAGTTACAGGCGCTTCTGCAGGCTCTACAACATTCACAATTACAGCATATTCCAATGGATGTACTGCAACTACTTTGCCAGTAACGGTACTTGCTATACCTGCTGCAGTAAGTGTTTCGGGGGGGGGAACTTTTGGCGGAAGTACAACGATAACGGCATCGGGAGGATCAGGTGGCACCATTTATTTTCAAGGTACTACCAGTGGCGGTACTTCTACCGATGATCCATCAAGCAGTAAAGTGGTTACAACTTCAGGTACTTACTATTTCAGGTCCCTTTCAAGTTCTGGTTGCTGGGGACCCCAGGGAAGTGTAACGGTAACCATTCTTCCGTTAGTCAGTTTAAGTATTAACAACGCAAGTATTTCTGAAAACGGTGGAACTTCCACCATTACCGTCACTTTAAGCCAAACCTATTCTGCCATTGTGGGTGTTAATTTGAGCATAACCGGAGGGACAACCGGTGGAGGCGATTATTCTTTAAATCCTTATTATGTTTCCATTCCTGCCGGAAGTTTAACCGGCACTGCCACCTTATCAGCAACAAACGATTCCGAATATGAAACTGATGAAACTGTCACTGTTTCTATTACCGGCACAAATAACGGAATTGAAAATGGAGTGCAGGAGGTGACCATTACAATTGTCGATGATGAACTTCCACCACCTTCTGTTACTCTGAATATTAATAATTTAACGATCCTTGAAAATGGAGGGGTGGCGACCATTACCGTTACGTTGAGCAATACATTCGCTGCCACGGTTGGGGTTAGTCTTGATATTGATGCGGCCAATACAACTGCCGATGGAGGAGATTATTCACTCTCTCCCTATTACGTTTCTATTCCAGCCGGGAATTTAACTGGTACATCAACCATAACAGCAGTTAACGATGCCAATGCTGAATCGGCAGAAACCGTAACCGTCATCATTACCACTGTTAATAATGGAACAGAAAATGGAAATCAATCTGTCACTACAACAATTATTGATGATGACTCACCCGGAATTACAGTTGCACCAACATCCGGTTTAACAACTACTGAAAATGGTGGAACAGTATCTTTCAGTGTCGTTCTCAACACTCAGCCAACCGCAGATGTTACCATTACTCTATCTTCAAGCGACCTGACAGAGGGAACTATTTCAAACAACACACTTACGTTTACCAATTTAAACTGGAACACATCTAAATCAGTCACTGTTACAGGTGTGCCCGATGGAATTATAGATGGTAATGTTTCCTATTCCATCGTTACCAATGCTGCAACCAGTTCAGATGCAAACTATAATGGGATCAACCCTTCGAATGTTTCGGTTACAAATATCGACAATGGGGTTTCTGCATCATTCTCTGCTGTTTTTTCCGGCACATCAACGATATGTAGCGGTTCTTCATCCAATTTAGTTGTCACAATCACAGGAGGGGGAACGAGTCCTTACACTGTTATCTATACCGATGGAACTTCTAACTTTACCGTATATAATTATACCAGTGGCACCAATATTCCAGTTTCACCAACAACAAATACCACATACACTCTTTTTTCTGTGACTGATTTTAACAGTATTGCCAGTTCAAGCAACACGGGTACGGCAGTTGTAACTGCAAATCCAACTCCTTCGGCTCCATCAACAACAGGAGGCCAAATATGCATTGGCTCCACAGCTATACTATCAGCAACCGGGGCATCAGCCGGAGACCGTTATTTGTGGTATGATGCCGCTTCTGGAGGAAATCTTCTAAAAACAAGCATTGACAATACGGATAATACCGATACAACACTGACCCTGGCAGCAACAACATACTATTGGGTCTCGATTTTAAGTGCAGCAGGCTGCGAAAGTTCTCGAACCCAGGTAACCGCTACATTTCCTGCCAGTTCTCCCGATAATCAAAATACTGCGGGAACGAATTCTTGGATTGGTCATGTTTACGACGGATTAAACTTTAATACTTACTATGGATACTACGCGGAAGCTAGTGAAACCTTCGACCAGCAGTTCGGTATTGGGGACAATTGCCTAACAATCAGTTCGAGTTTAGGAGACAGACAAATTTATACCGACATGTTTTCTGTTAGGTTAAGGATGGATTACACCTCGGATAAAGGCTTATATGTTATAAATCTTGGTTCAGATGATGGAAGCCGACTTACAATAGACGGCACACTAGTCTACAACAACTGGGGATATCATGGTTGGACTTCTATTCCAAATGTTCTAATAAGACTAACTAGCAATAGTTCTTTGGTTTATGAATATTTTGAAAACCATGGAGGTAATCGAATCACATTTCAGAGTCTGACTTTGGTACTATCCAATACTCTCTCAGCGAACACATCACAATCTATTTGTTTGGGTAATTCTGGTTCTGCCATTAGTGGGGACGAATATGGAACTCTACCAACGAATATAACTCTTTACGGCACAGGTTATCAGTGGGCATACAGTACGTCATCTTCAGGCCCCTGGAATGATATCGTAGGTGCGACATCCGCAACTTATACCCCTTCAACAACAACAGCACCATTCAATTCTGCCGGAACTTATTATATCATTAGAAAGGCTATTCTTTCAAGTACAAACAATGTATCTCCCAATCCTTATGTTGCAACAAATGAATCGAATGCTGCAACTATTACCGTAAACCCCTTGCCAACCGTTACAATAGGAGATCCATTAACTGCAATCTGTCAGGGAGGAACAACAGCCGCGTTGGGTGGTTCTTATGGCGGTGGGGCTACCGGTGCCGTTTGGTCTGATGGATTGGCCGGAGGTACTTTTGCCAATAACAACGGAACAACACCAGGTACTACAACCTATACCGCTTCATCGACTTATTCAAGCCCGGTAACCCTGACACTTACTTCAAGCGGTGGTTCGTGCGGAACAGCATCAGACAGCAAACAATTAAACGTGAACCCCAACAACCCCGTCAGCGTGACAATTGTTGCTGAAGCAAACCCGGTTTGTGCCGGTACTTTTGTCAACTTTACAGCGACCCCTACCAACGGTGGAATTACACCTGCCTATAAATGGATTAAAAATGGGTTCGATAATAACATTACCTCAAATCCTTATAACTATCAACCGATAAACGGTGATGTTATAACCTGCATTCTGACTTCAAATATTTCATGCCCAACAGATAACCCGGCAACCTCCGATCCTATTACAATGACCGTTAATGCACAACCCTCGAGTCCGGCATTAGATACCAGAACGCCTGACCAACCCAGCGTTTGCGACGGACAGAACGTGGCGGCTACCTTTACCGCCGGCAGTGGCGGAGTAGGATGCTCCGACTCTTATCGCTACAGCACCAACGGCGGGACTGTTTGGAACACTTACACACCGGGAAGCACGATCAGCACTACCGGAATTGCCAGTGTACTGATTCAGGGAAAACGCGACGGGTGTACTTCCGATGCAGGATGTACGGAAACCGTGTTCTCCACACTGGCAAGCTGGACTGTGAACCCTTTACCAACCATCACACTAGACAATACAGGGGCAACAACATGCCAGGAATCTGGCATTCCCGGTTATCTTAACATAAGCTCAACCACCAACAACCCAAACCAATATAGCATTGTCTTTGATCAGGCGGCTATTGATGAAGGTTTTGAAAACGTGACCAATGGTGATCTTTACGTTGATGAAATAGAAATTACCGTTCCACCCAATGCGGCTTTAGGAACCTACTACGGCTCGCTTACCGTTAGTAACAGCTCTACAGGATGTGTCAGCAGCAGCACCCAGATTTCGATAACCGTAATTTCAACGGGTGCAACGGTCAGTAACGTTACCGGCCTATCCGATCCCAGCAGTGGCTTTAGTACTGACGATATTTGCCCCGATTTGAATAACAACGGCTTTACAAATGTTGACTTCCGTATCGACAAGCCGGCATCAACTGACAGCTGGCAATTTGAATATTCTGCTTCAGAAGGAACCCTCATTTCTTTGACTGGGAACAGCGAAACACCCTCTGAACTGAACAGCAGCACGGTTGATGCAAAAGACAACACGCAAGTGTATATGAGGTTTCAGGTTGAAAATGATCCGGGAACAGAAAAAACAGTTACATTGACCATAATCAGCGTTACCGATGACGTTACCGGCTGCCAAAAACTATACCCAAGTAACGACAACAACGCTACGCAAATCATTAAAGAAATGCCCGTAGTGGGGCCGTTCAATTAAACAATAATCTTAAACAGGCAGTAATGTACTTGTAACCAGAATCCTTAATTGAATTTTCTTACTGTTGGATGTTTTTTTTATATTTGTGAAACATTTCAATTGTTGAGAAAAATTCAGGGGTAAATGGGAAATAATTACTTTTCAATTTTTCAATGTTGGAAACAACAGAACAAATACTGTTGCAGGAACTATTTTCACTTTCCACTTTGTTTTTCACTATGCTTTTCTGCAAAAAGAAATACACCACACAACACCTACTTCTTATTTTCTTTTATAATGCTTCTTGCTCTGCTTTTTGAAAGCAATTTTAGTTGGGGGCAAACCTATACTTACACCACTTCGGGAACATTTACTGTACCTGCTGGAATTACCAGTGTAAACGTACAGGCTTGGGGTGCAGGAGGTGCAGGAGGAGGTGCTTATTATTTTATCTGGGGAGGAGAAACTGCCGGAGGGGGTGGTGCTGGTGGCTCCTATACTTCACAGAATGCAACAGGATTAACGGCCGGAAGTGTAATAACCGTGACCGTTGGAACTGGTGGTACTGGAGTAAATTCAGCTGATGGAGGAGCTGGTGGTGCCTCTTCATTTGGAAGCTATGTCACTGCTTTTGGAGGAAATGGTGGTACTGTTTCCGGTACAGGAGCATCCGCAACAATAGGTACAACCTATAATGGCGGTGCCGGATCGAATAAAGATGTTAGTAATAATAGTGGGGCAGGAGGAGGTGGGGCAGGTAGCTCTGGTAGTGGTGGTAACGCCTCTGGCACAACAGGTGGTACTGGTGGGGCAGGTGGTGGTGGAACAGGAGCTAATGGAAGAACAAATAACGGAGACGGAAATAATGCCACTTCACTAAGCGCAGGGGGTGGTGGAGCAAGACAGACCTCTGGTATTGCTTTTTTGACAGGTGGTAATGGTTATCGAGGCCAGGTAATTGTTAATTGGACATGCCCAACATATAGTTTAACTTCAGTTACCGGTTTATCTATTTGTGCCCCGGCAACATCAACGACTATAACCCTGAATGGAAATTCGTCCAACCTCCCGACCGGTACCTACACCGTAACATACAGCCGGAATTCCACAACAGGGCTTACTGCAACCATGACTGTTTCTACCGCTGGAACCGGTTCATTTACCGCTATGGGTTTAAATACAAATGGGACTTATACTATCACTATTACCAATTTATCATCTGGCGGTACTCCAGCCGCAACTTGTAGTAATTCCATTTCAACAAATAACAGTGTTACAGTAATCAGAGCCGCTGCTGCTCCCGCTACACCCGGAGCCATAACAGGCCCTGTTACGGTATGCCCTTCAGTTTCCGGAATCAACTACTCTATTTCTTCAGTTACTAATGCTTCAAATTACAACTGGACTGTACCAACAGGATGGACTATTAACTCCGGGCAAGGAACAATTTCAATATCAGTTACTTCAGGCACATCAGGGCAAAACGGGAATGTTTCGGTAAGAGCAGAAAACGGATGTGGAAATAGTTCTTATAGAGATTTAGCAGTAACCGTTCGCCCTGTCTTTACCGCTGGAACCATCGAATCAACCGGGCAAACGATCTGCTATGCCGGAACACCATCACAAATTGGCAGCGCTACCGATGCCAGCGGCGGCGACAATTTGATCACCTACCAGTGGCGTTCTTCGGCTGATGGTTATACAAACCCAATCGGCGGGGCTGCTTCTTCAACCTACACACCGCCCGCAGGTTTGACCGCAACAACCAGTTACCAACGGTATGCCAACGACGGCACCTGCAACACCTCTCCAACCGTGTCAACCGGAACTTGGACGGTAACCGTTCGCGATAATTTTACTTCAGGCGCAATAGAAACTACCGGGCAAACGATCTGCTATGCCGGAACACCATCACAAATTGGCAGCGCTACCGATGCCAGCGGTGGCGACAATTCGATTTCCTACCAGTGGAGTTCTTCGGCTGATGGTTATACAAACCCAATCGGCGGGGCTGCTTCTTCAACCTACACACCGCCCGCAGGTTTGACCTCAACAACCAGCTACCAACGGTATGCCAACGACGGTACCTGTAACACCTCTCCAACCGTATCGTCAGGAACTTGGACGGTGACGGTTCGCGATAACTTTACTTCAGGGGCAATAGAAACTACCGGGCAAACGATCTGCTATGCCGGAACACCATCACAAATTGGCAGCGCTACCGATGCCAGCG
>Ga0209373_10002765_pt1 | contig 16976 bp, 18 predicted proteins | sample Higcelweek5metaG_FD_187173 | JGI IMG/M metagenome (GOLD analysis project Ga0209373, IMG submission 187173) | Freshwater pond sediment microbial communities from the University of Edinburgh, under environmental carbon perturbations - High... | ecosystem: Environmental > Aquatic > Freshwater >... | reverse complement strand
CGCCCCTATTTCACCTACCATCAGGAAAATCCGGACAAGTCAGCGCATTTTTCCGGTCCCTTTGCCGCCCTGACGGATGGCACACCGATGCTGGTCCTCAGCCTGCGCCTGGAAGACAAAGCGGGAAAATTCACCGGGGTTGCCGTCGCCGGCATCCAGCTTTCTTATTTCACCACGCTATTCGAACGGATCGGTGTGGAACGTGGCGGCTCCCTGACCCTGTTCAACAACCAGGGTACAATCCTGGGACGCCGCCCCTATGATCCGCAATTGGTGGGCCGCGACCTGTCGAATGCCCCCGCGGTGCTGCGGGTGCTGCGGGGTGAAACCGCATTCGAAGAAGTCGCCATGATTGACAATGTGGAACGACTTTACGTCTCGACCCCTATTGCAGGCTATCCGCTATTCATCAATGTCGCCCAGTCGACTGAGACGATTTATCGACACTGGACGACCAAAAGCATCACCATCGGACTGACCACCAGCGCCCTGGTCGGTGGCATTATTCTCCTGATTTGGCAGTTCTACCGTGAGAACTGCCAGCGCGGTGCCATCCAGGACGAGTTGGCGGAAGCAAACCGCCAATTACACGAAACGGCGGAAACGGACGCTCTGACCGGTGTTGCCAACCGCCGCCGCGTAGACCGGATGATGAACGAGCGACAGACCGGCGATATCAGGGAAATGTCGGTGCTGATGCTGGATATCGACCTGTTCAAAAGCTTCAACGATCATTACGGCCATGGTGCCGGTGACACCGCCCTGCGCCATGTCGCCAGCACCATCGCCCATTGTGTGCGGGGCGAAAAGGATATCGTCGCGCGTTACGGCGGGGAGGAATTCATTGTGCTGTTGCCCGGTGCGCCAGGTGGCACAGCGCGGATGGTGGCCGAACGTATCCAGCATGATGTGGCGGCCCTGGCCATTCCGCACGCACAGAGCCCCTTCGGCACCGTCACCATCAGCATCGGCGTGGCCAGCGTGCCCGGAAACCCCGACTGCTCAATCGAGGAGTTGGTGCGTCAGGCCGATCAGGCGCTCTACCGCTCCAAACAATCGGGCCGCAACCAGATCAACGTCGCCATGCTGCGTCGGAAGGCCAATGATTCAGACGGCACCCGCGAGGTGGCGTAGGAACAGGATGCGCGCTTGGGTATAGGCACGCTCATCCAGCATCTCAAACCCTGGCGGGGCGGTCAGCGGGTCACGCTCCCCCACCTCCACACAAACCAGGGCACCCGGCGCAAACCACCCCGCCGCCGACAAGGCAGAGAGCGCTGGCGGGGCCAGATCTTGGGCATAGGGCGGGTCCAGAAAGGCCAGCGTCGCCGCCGCCGGTGCGACAGGTGGCTTGCCCGCATCGCCCAGGATGAAACGGCAGCGCGCCGCCACGCCCAGGCTGTCGGCATTGCGCCGCGCCATCTCCAGCGACGGACGGGCCTTATCCAACATCAAGGCGCTGGTGGCTCCGCGCGACAAAGCCTCCAGCGCCAGGGCACCGGTGCCACAAAAGGCATCCAGCACCACGGCCCCGTCCAACACATCGCCGCCATCAGTCGCCCAATCGCCATGGGCCAGGATATTGAACAGGGACTGCCGGGTCCGGTCGCTGGTCGGGCGTACATCACGCCCCGTCGGTGTCTCCAGCCGCCGGCCACGCAACTCACCGCCGACGATTCGCACCCTTGCCCCCCGCTTCACCGCGCGGCCCCTTGGCGGCACCGGTGGGTTTCGCACTGGCCGGCTTGGGCGCTGACGCCGCCGGCTTGGTGGCCCGGCGCGGGGCCTTGGCCCCATCTGCCGGGATGTCACCCTTGGAAAGCGCACGGTCCATCGCCGTCACCGCCTTGCGGGCGGAATCGCTCAATCCCGCTGCGATGGCGCGGCGTTCGGCAGCATTGGCCGGGCGGGCTTCCGCTGAAGGCTTTGCCGCCGCATTGGGGCCGGGCTTGGGCTTGGGCTTGCCGCCCAGCATCCGTTCCACATTATCCCGCGCCTTGGCAGCCGAGGGGCGACCGGCGGGCCTGGTAGCTGTCGGCTTAGGGGCCCCCTTGGTAGCGGTGGCCGGGGCCTGTTCGGCCATCACCTTGGGCAACCGGTCATAGCGCATGCGCGGGGCCGGGCGGGCCGTCTCACCGGGGGCCGGCGGCGGTTCCACCGCATCGGCGGGGAAGAAATCGGGGATCTGTTCGCGCAGCACGCGACGCGGCACTTCCTCCACCTCGCCGCGATCCAGCTTGCCCAGTTGGAACGGGCCATAGGCAACGCGGATCAGCCGGCTGACCGGCAGGCCCAGATAATCAAACACGCGGCGAACCTCCCGGTTCTTGCCCTCGCGCAGCCCCACGGTCAGCCAGGAATTATAGCCGACAGTGCGGTCGATCACCGTTTCGATCGGACCATAGGCGATGCCTTCCACCACCACGCCTTCCGCCAGCCGGCGCATGGTTTCCGGCGTCGGCGTGCCATGCACACGGATGCGGTAACGCCGCAGCCAGCCGGTGCTGGGCAGTTCCAGGAAGCGGGCCAGCTCCCCATCATTGGTCAACAGCAGCAGCCCTTCGGACGACAGGTCCAGCCGGCCCACCGACACCACGCGCGGCAGGTCGCCCGGCAGATTGTCGAACACGGTGGCGCGGCCCTGTTCATCGCGCGCCGTCGTCACCAGCCCCTCGGGCTTGTGGTAACGCCACAGGCGCGTCGGTTCCGGCGCGGCCACCACCTTGCCATCCACCACGATGCGGTCGCCATCGCGCACCAGAAAGGCGGGGCTGTCCAGCACCCGCCCATTCACGGTCACGCGGCCATCGGCAATCAGCTTTTCAGCATCGCGCCTGGAGCAGACACCGGCGCGGGCAAGACGTTTGGCAACGCGTTCACCCCCCGGCAGGGGGGCGGCATCGGTGGTTTCGGCATCATCGGCGACGTCTTCGACGGCCACCTGATGCAAGGGATCATACGGAATACGGGACATGGTGGCGGACTTTACGCGGGTGCCCGCCACAGGTAAAGCGCCGCCATACCCCACCGACGCCATGGGTGCCTCGCGCTTGACGGGGGGCATTGGCGGGGGCAGCCTTGGGCCCATCATGCCCAAGCCGCCCGCCCCGATATCACCCAACCCCATGGACCTCGCCTTCGCGGAGGCCGCATCCGCCGCCGCGCGCGGGGAAGTGCCGGTGGGGGCGGTGATCCTGGACCCGCGCGACGGTCGCATCCTGGCCCGTGCCAGCAACCGGACGGAGGAACTGGCCGACCCCACCGCCCATGCCGAAATCCTGGCCATCCGGGCGGCGGCGGCCAGCCTGGGCAGCGCCCGCCTGCCGGGCCTGGACCTTTATGTGACGCTGGAACCGTGCGCCATGTGCGCGGCGGCGATCAGTTTCGCCCGCCTGCGCCGGGTCTATTTCGGCGCTTATGATCCCAAGGGCGGGGCCGTGGATCACGGCCCCCGCTTCTTCCAGCAGCCCACCTGTCACCACGCCCCGGAAACCTATGGCGGGTTCCAGGAACGCCGGGCGTCGGAACAGCTTCGTGCCTTCTTCCGCGACAGGCGCTGATCCTCAAACCACCTGATGGGCCTGCAGCTTCTCCATCAGCGGCCCCTGCCATTCGGCGGGCACCGGTTCCACCTTGGTGATCCAGTTATAAATGTCGGGGTCCGGATTCTCCATCAGCGCCTCATAGGCATCCACTTCCGCCTCGCTCATTCCCGCCAGATATTGCCGGGCAAAGCTGCCCATCAGCAGGTCCATTTCCTTGGTGCCGCGATGTTCGCTGCGGAAAATCAGGCGCTTGCGGCGATTATCCAGTTCCATTTCGCTCATCTCTGCCATCATCGGTGTTCCGGTTCCAATCGATGGTAGGATATAGAGCCCCCACGGCTTTCTGTCAGCCACCCCGCTTCGTTTCGCCCCACCGGAGCCTGCCCCTTGCGTCCCGCCATCCTGTTCCCCCTTTTCGCCCCCATCACCAGCCTGCCGGGCCTGGGGCCGCGTCTTGGCAAGCTGGCGGAGCGGCTGGCCGGCCCGCATGTGGTGGATTTGCTGTGGCACAAGCCGGTGGGCATTGTTGACCGCATCGCCGTGCCGTCGATCAGCGAGGCGCCGGAGGGGCGCAATGTGGTGCTGACGGTGCGGGTGGATGGGCATATGCCGCCGCTGGCCCCCAACCGGCCCTATCGCATCCGCTGCATGGACCATACCGGCCTGATGGATCTGGTCTATTTCCACATCAAGGGCGACTGGATGAAGGAGAAGCTGCCTGTCGGCAGCCTGATCACCGTCTCCGGCAAGGCGGAATATTATAATGACCAGCTCCAGATCGCCCACCCGGACCATGCCGCCCCGGTGGAGGATGGCGCCCCCGCCACGTCTGCCGTGGAGCCGACGTATCCCCTGACCGGCGGCCTGAACCCCAAGCCGCTGCGCAACGCCATCCAGGCGGCGCTGTCCCGCGCCCCACAACTGCCGGAATGGCAGGATGCGGCCTGGCTGAAGCGGCGCGACTGGCCGGATTGGTACAGTGCGCTCACCCGCCTGCACAACCCGGTGGATGAGGCGGATATCAACCCGCTCGGCCCCGTGCGCCAGCGTCTGGCCTATGATGAGCTGCTGGCCAACCAGCTGGCGCTGGCCCTGGTGCGCGCCGGGCAGAAGAAGCTGGCGGGCCGCGTGGTGGAAGGTGATGGTCGCCTGCGCGCCCAGATCACAGCCGCCCTGCCCTATCACCTGACCCACGCCCAGGCCCGCTCCCTGGATGAGATTTACGCCGACATGGCCCAGCCCTCGCGCATGTTGCGGCTGTTGCAGGGCGATGTCGGCAGCGGCAAGACCGTGGTGGCGCTGATGGCTTTGTTGAACGCGGTGGAAACCGGGGCGCAGGGGGCGCTGATGGCCCCCACCGAAATCCTGGCCCGCCAGCACGCCGAAACCCTGGCCCCCCTCTGCGCGGGGGCCGGCGTTCGGCTGGCCGTGCTGACCGGGCGTGACAAGGGCAAGGCGCGGGCCGCCTTGCTGGAAAAGCTAGCGGCGGGGGAGATCGACATTCTGATCGGCACCCATGCCCTGTTTCAAGACGAGGTGGCCTTTGCCGATCTGGCGCTGGCGGTGATCGACGAACAGCACAAGTTCGGCGTTCACCAGCGCCTGCAACTGGCGGCCAAGGGGCGCGGGGTGGATACGCTGGTGATGACGGCCACGCCGATCCCCCGCACCCTGACCCTGACCGCCTATGGCGATATGGATGTCTCCCGCCTGGATGAAAAGCCGCCGGGCCGCCAGCCGGTGAAAACCGTGGTGATGCATTCGGATCGGCTGGAAGAGGTGGTATCCGGCCTGCCCCGCGCCATCGGGTCCGGCCAGCGTATCTATTGGGTGTGCCCGCTGGTGGATGAAAGCGAACAGGTCGATCTGGCCGCCGCCACCCACCGCCACGCCGCCTTGCTGGAACGGTTCGGCGACCGGGTGGGCCTGATCCATGGCAAGATGAAGGGGCCGGAAAAGGATGCCGTGATGGCCGCCTTTGCCGAGGGGCGCCTGGATATTCTGGTGGCCACCACGGTGATTGAGGTTGGCGTGAATGTGCCGGAAGCCACCATCATGATCATCGAACATGCCGAACGCTTCGGCCTGGCCCAGTTGCACCAGTTGCGCGGCCGGGTGGGCCGCGGCGCCGGTGCCTCCACCTGCCTGCTGCTCTATTACCAGCCGCTGGGCGAGGTGGCCCGCCAGCGCCTGCAGGTGATGAAGGAGACGGAAGACGGCTTCCTGATCGCCGAAAAAGACCTTGAACTGCGCGGTGCCGGCGAAATGCTGGGCACCAAGCAATCCGGCATCCCGGAATTCCGGCTGGCTGATGTGGCCGTGCATGGGGAATTGTTGGCCGTCGCGCGCGATGACGCCAAGCTGATCATCGAGCGCGACCCGGAACTGGCGTCCGAACGCGGGGTGGCGTTACGGACGCTGCTTTATCTGTTTGAGCGGGATGCGGCGGTGAGGTATCTTAGGTCTGGGTAGAATGGAGATTATAATATTATGCATTATATTGATCGCGTCCAGGTAGATGGGTTTTGGGGAGAGTGGGATATAGATGTAAATCTTCATAATGATGTTAATTTTTTTATCGGCGAGAACGGTACAGGAAAAACAAACTTTATAAATATGGTTGCGGCTTCCCTTAGTGCAGATTTCTCCATGCTAGACCGGCTTCATTTTTCGAAAATTGTTCTTTTCCTAAAAAAAAGAGGATCAAAATCTTCTCCAAAAATAATTGTAACAAAAAAGGAGAAAGCATTAACTCCCTATAATTCTGTCAATTTTCAAATACAGTTAGCTGAAAACTCACCTGTCGTTGATTTTAATTTAACTGACATGATTGACGATGATCGTTTTTCAAGGCAATATCCACCTGATTTATACCGCAGAAATTTGAGAAGACATCAATATCTTGTAAATGAGAAAGTTTATGAGCTCATCAAGATGACTTGGCTAACAATTCATCGGGCATCATCTACGCGAACTCCAGATGAAAGGTCTTTTGAGAGTAGTGTTGATAAAAAAATCAGCGAGATTTCAGAGAAGCTCGTTAGGTACTTTAGTTCACTCGAAAAGACTTCCAATGAAGAAATGACAAAATTCCAAGAAACTATATTCCTATCCCTCTTAGTAGAACCCAGTGAAACTGCCATTAAAAAATCAGTCAAAAATATTGACCTAGATGCAGAGAAGCGCACACTTACCGACATATTCAGAAAATTTCATATTCCTGAAAATCAATTCACTGCAAAGATCAATAACCATTTCGATGGACTTAAGTCAGCACAGGCTCAGAACGAAGCAATTCTGGGACTGCGCGATCTTATTTCTATGACAAATCGGTGGAGAATCCAGTCTGTGTTAACAGATTGGAAAAAATCAACTGAAAAGCAAAAGGAAATATTCTCATCAAGAGATAGTTTTCTTAGGGTGATTAATGGTATGCTTCTTGGAAAGGAGATTAGAATAAATGAGAAGAATGAGATTTATGCCCGACCTTCGTCACAAAAACAAAAAAGGTCTCTTACACCAGACGAGCTATCCTCTGGCGAAAAGCAGCTACTAATTCTTTTATCAGAGGCACTTCTCCAACAGTCAAACCCGTGGGTTTATATCACAGATGAACCAGAACTCTCTCTTCATGTTCGATGGCAATCAGAGATAATGGGAAATATCTTACTGCTAAACCCAAATTGCCAAATTATCTGTGCAACTCACTCGCCTGATGTGGTTGGGAAATTTGGAAACAGAATATTCAATATGGGCGATATATTAACCCCTCGATAACTCAGGGAATGAACCATGTTTACCAGAACAGTCAATGGTTTAATTAATTTTAATAAATTCCTGAATGTTGATTTTGTCATTTTTGTTGAAGGCGGAGACACCACATATAATATTGATGATGCATTAAATGGAAAATACAATGAAGAATCCATAGATATAAAATTTTGGGAAGAAATATTCTCAATATTTTCTCCAACAGCAAAAATAGAATTCCGTGCGCTTGGCAGCTGTTACGCTGTAAGATCTTTAGCAAAGCTGATGAAGAACCAGGAAGATTGTAGAATAATTTGCGCAACTGATAGAGATTACTCTACTTATTTCTGGGATGGCTATGACGTTGATGGCTGCCTAATCACCTGGGGATACAGTTGGGAGAACGACGTTTGCTCGTCAGATAAAATATGGGGTATGTTGAAGTATTTTTCAAACAAACAGAAAACAAAAGTAAGCGCGAATGAAGATGCATTATACATTATAGATAAACAATGCAGGTCACTAAGAAAAATAATGATTATGGACTATATTTTATTGGGATTAGGAGATCATTTAATACAAAGAAACAAGACAAGAAAATATATTAAAGGTCAAGGATTGGAAATTTACTGCGATTCCCAATCCGCACTTCAAGATTACAAGAGAATAAAAAATAGAAAAAAATTTTCATTGGCAAACTCAAAATCATTCCAGATAAAAGCCTTAAATGAAAAGAAAGATATTTGCGGTCACTTTCTAATGGATTTATATTTTTTTGTATTTTTCAATTTAATGAAAAGAAGTACCGCTATACCCACTGTCAGAAAGGATCACTTTGTCTTTGAAGCGATAAAAAATTTCTTTGATCACCTAAAAGGCGACAAAACGCTTGATATATACAATCATTACAAGATTCAATTCGAAAAACATAAAGTATTGGAGAAATGGGTTGCATCAGCAAAATAAAAATAGGGTTCAATTAGTTACTCTCTCCCCTCACCAACCGTACCCCCTCCCCCTTATCGCCAGCCGCCGGAATGAATTCGATCCCGGCGGCTTCCAGGGTGCGCCAGAGTTTCAGGTAAACATCCACGCGCACGGCCACGCCTCGTTCAAGGCGTTGAACGGTGTTCCCTGACACGACGGCCCGATCCGCCAATTCCTGCTGTGTCCAGCCCAGGAGAGAGCGTGCGGCCCTTATCTGACGCGGTGATATTCCAGCCATGCTGACAGCCCACCCTGTCCGGTGGGCGCCGTCCATTTCGGGGTTTGTTAAATCCGTTACTGGTGTAAAATACACCAGTAACGGCAGTTATATGATCATTCAGTGGGATAAGGCAGCAGCCCCATGAACGAATCAAGCGTCTCCCCAGCAGCGCATTTCCAGCGGGCGTGCCTGGGGAATCCGGATTTGGGGCAGCTACAGCTTACGCCGGCCCGCGATATGGTCGCCCGCTGGCACCGGCTGGCGCAGCGGCTGGGCGGGCTGCCCGGCTGGGAAAGCCTGATGGCTGAACTCTGGACCGCCGGTCACCTGCCCCATCTTTTCCGGCTGGCCCTGGCCCCGGCGCAGTTCCGGATGCTCTGCCCCCTGGCGGCGCATTTTCTGAAAATGCCCTGGCTGACGGACAGTCTGGGCGGGCCTTTTCCCCTGTCCGGCGGCACGCCGGCACGCGACTGGCTGCTATCTATCACCGCCGCCCCCTGGTCCGCCACGGCCCAGGCCAGCCGGATCGGGGATATTGAACTGGTCTGCCTGCCGCTTCGGGGCGAAGAACTCGCTGGCGGGGTGTTCCGGGTTGTCAAGCCCCCCAAGGAGATGGAACTATCTGATCGGGGAGAGGCCACGATAACCGGAATAGTGACGCAGCCATGACCGACGCCAACACCGACCCTTTGGGGGAGAGCTTTGAGTCTTTTCTGGACAGCGAAGGCATCAAGGAAGCGGTCTATGCTGCCGCTATCAAGCGGCTTATCGCCTTTCCGTCAGGCACCACCCTCACCCACCAACAGGAAATAACGCTCCCCGTCGCCTCGTCTTCATGATATCAAATGGGTGAGAATTCCCAAACCAGAACCAGTCCCTACGCAACACTTCCTGTTAAACTGTTGCGTAGTGTTGCGCAGGCGGTGGTGCCGCGCCGGATGCTACGCCCTGACGATGGGCTGGTTTTTCCTGCCCCTTGCCCCCATTTGTTGAAGATGGGACAATCCGACAGGTTGGGTTTACAATAGCGGGGCGACGATGACGCAAGGTGGACTGGTTCTGGAGATCAAACTGGACGCACAGGCCAAATCTGCCCCGCCCAGCCGTTCCCGCGTCGCTGCCTTCCTTGAAGGTTTCGCTCGCGCCTTTGACCCCGCCCCTGTTGAGCCAGCCAATCACTTCATCCGTGATGATGCCGCCGCAATGCGGCGCGACGTGCAGGCAATGGTGGCGGGCTTTGCCAATTACAGCAAACAGCGCGTTGCGGGTTGAGTCCTCGGTCAATGGGTTCGACAGACGCTGAAAAGCCGGACGGTCAACCGATCCAGGTAACCATACCGCCTGAAATGGTGGAGGAGGTAAGGCGCGCTGGGGGCGACCCAAGCGATCCGCGTCAATGGTTGCTGGCGATCCAGAATAATTTGACCTTCCATAACGCCACTTTGCTTCCGGCAGAATTACTGCACGATCTGGCCCGGCTGGATGAAGGGGCACGCGCGCGTCTGATCGACTCCTATCAGGCGCAACAGGCGCACCGCCATGCGCTGGAAAGCCAGGAAGCCGCCGCCAATATCCGCATCCGGGAACGGGCTCAACGCTACGCTCTGGTGATCGGCGTTTTGGGGCTGGTGCTGGCCGCCACTCTGGTGCTGCTGAAAGAAAATGCCACGGCTGGCACCGTGGCGGGATTGATCGCGCTTGTTGCCATCGGCGGGCCGGTCACGGCCAATATCCTGGCCCGCCGTATCGGCAAAGATGGGGCAACCGGCCCCAATACTTAAAATTTCTCGTCGCGTGAAACGGCCCCGGCATCCACGCCGGGGCCGCGTTCACCTCAGCCTTTCACCGGGGTGGCGTAAAGCTGCTGATCGGGCTTCACGCCGGCGGGCTGGCCCACCACCACGGTGGTCAGCTTGGCCGGGTCCAGCAGACGGGCGGCGACCCGCTTCACGTCGGCCAGCGTCACCGCATTGATCAAGTCATTGCGCTTGTTCAGGTAATCAATACCCAAGCCATCCTGCTGCACCGACAGCAACAGGCCGGCAATGGCCCCGTTATTGGTGAATTGCAGCGGGAAGCTGCCGGTCAGATAAGTCTTGGCGTCGTTCAGTTCGGCCTCGGTAATGCCGTTCTTGCCCACCTCGCCCCAAATCTGCTTGATCAGGTCGATGGCCTGGCCCGCCTTCTCATTCATGGTGGAGCCGCTGACGCTGATCAGCGCTGCATGGTCATAGGGGGCCAGGCCGGAGCCCACGCCATAGGTCAGGCCGCGCTTTTCCCGCACCTCGTCCATCAGGCGGGAGGAAAAGCCGCCGCCGCCCAGCGCATAGTTCAGCACCGTAGCCGCGTACCAGTCCGGGTCGTTGCGGCGCAGACCTTCCTGGGCCATCACCATAATGGTCTGGGGAATCGGGCGCGGCACGGCGATGGTGCGGCCGCCATTGGCCGGGCTGATATCGGCCACCGCGGCGCGTTCGCCCTTGGCCGGCAGACTGCCGAAAATCTGGTCCAGCACCGGGGCCAGTTCGGCGGCGCTGATATCGCCGGAAACCGCCACCTTCAGCCCGTCGCGCACCAGCCGGGTGCGGGTGAAGGCCAGCAGATCGTCACGGGTGATCGCCGGCAGCGTGTCCAGCGTACCGCGCTGGGGCCGGCCATAGGGATGGTTGGGGAACAGGCTCTCCGACAGGGCCAGCTGCGCCCAATAGCTGGGGTCAGCCTGTGACCGGCGCAGGCCGGCAATCATCTGGCCGCGGATACGCTCCACCGCCTCGCTATCGAAACGCGGCTTGGTCAATGCCAGCCGCAGCAGATCAAAGGCCGTCTCCTTCGTCTCCCGCAGGGTGGTGAGGGAGCCTTCAAACCCATCCCGCCCGGCGCTGAAGCCCAGGGAGATGGAATTATCCTCCAGCTTGCCCTGGAAGGCCTGGGAATCCAGATCGCCGGCCCCTTCATCCAGGGTGCTGGCGGTCAGCATGGCCAGCCCCAGCTTGTTGGCCGGGTCCAGTTCCGTGCCGCCCTCGAAAGAAAACTGGATGGCGATGATCGGGTTCTTGGTGTCGCGTACCAGCCAGGCTTCCACACCCGACGGGCTGACCACCCGTTCGATATCGATGGCAGCAGCCGGCAGCGCCAAGCCGACAAACAGGGCGCAGGCACCGGCCAGCGCCAGCGCTGTGCGACGGAACAGCATGGTGATCCTCATGGCGTGACCTCCCGACCCAGCATGTCGCCGATCAGGCTGTCCGGGCTGTACCCGGTGCTCATAGTGGGTTTGCCCAGCGCCGGGGCCGCCCCGCCGGGCATGGGGGGTGCATTGGGGTCGGGCAGCAGGATGCCGGTGACATGGTTATCCTGCGCCAGCACGGCGCGGGCCGCCGCATTCACCTGCTCCACCGTCACCGCAGCGATACGGTCGGGCCAGGCCTCCACATCCGCCACCGTCTGGCCGGTGGTCATGGCCTGGCCAAAGGCATAGGCGGGGCCCTGCAGGCTGTCACGGGCGAAGATGGCATCACGCTTCAGGCGGGTCTTGGCATTCTCCACCTCCGCCGCCGTCACGCCATCCTTCAGCAGCTTGGCAACCTCAGCCTCCAGCGCCTGTTCCACCACCTCCACCTTGCCGCCGGCAACCGGCGATGCGGAAAGGCCCATGGTGCCCAGGTTCAGCGCCGTCGGCTCGTACCACATGGAGGCACTGGTGGCGACGCGCTGGTCCACCACCAGCGACTTGTACAGCCGGCTGGTGGCCCCGCCGCTCATGATGGTTTCCAGCACCTGCAGGGCATAGGCGTACTGCTTGCCCCCCTCACTATAGCTGGGAGCCTTCCACAGCCGCATCCAGCTGGGCTGGCGCACCTGGGCGTCGGTCAGGCTGATGCGGCGTGCCCCTTCCGTCGGCGGCTCCGTCACCCGCACGCGCGGCGGGATGTCCTTCACCGGCTTCAGCTTGCCATAGGTCTTTTCGGCCAGCGGCTTCAACTGCGCGGCGGTGATATCGCCGGCCACCACCAGGATGGCATTGTTGGGCGCATAATGGATCTTGTAGAAATCCAGCGCATCCTGGGTGGTCAACCCCTGGATCTCATGCATCCAGCCGATGATCGGCGTGCCATAGGGGTGATGCACGAACAGCAGCGGTGCCAGCTGTTCATACAGCCGGGCCGACGGGTTGTTATCCGTCCGCTGGCGCCGTTCCTCTTTGATCACATCTCGTTCCGGCAGGGTGATGGCGTCGGTCAGTTTCAGGCCGGTCATGCGATCGGCCTCCATCGACATCACCAGTTCCAGCCGGTCGCGCGCGATATTCTCGAAATAGGCTGTGTAATCGGTGGAGGTGAAGGCATTGTCGCGCCCGCCATTGCGGGCCACCGTGCGGGAGAATTCGCCCGGTTTCAGCTTGGACGTGCCCTTGAACATCAGATGTTCAAGATAATGGGCAATGCCGGATTTGCCGGCATGTTCATCGGCGGAACCAACCTTGTACCACACCATATGGCTGACCACAGGGGCGCGCGGGTTGTTGATGACAACCACCTGCATCCCATTGGACAGGGTAAAGGTTTCCGGGTCGAAGACGCGGGCCATGGCGGGGGCAGCGATACCGGCGGACAGCAGGCAGAGCGCTGCACCGGTGGCCAGCGCCCGCAAGCGCCGCCCGGCCCCGCGCCGGGCCGGGGTGACGGGATGGGTTCTCACTCTACTGCAACCTCCCAGCAACGGGCATGACCGGGAAGGATGGCCCGGTCATGAATGGCCGCAGTGTGCCGCCGGGGAAGCGACGCGCCAAGCAATTCCCGCCTTTACGCGCATTAAATCCCTTTCATGCACAGCAAAAAGCCGCCGGGGGTGCCGGCGGCTTTCAAGAATGGCCTGGCGCCAGGGATTACGGCGCCGTGCTTTCCTTGCGGGTGATCGTCGGCGCCTGACCGGGCTGCACGATCTCCGGGTTGGGGGCGTCGTCCTTCCAGAACAGCAGCCGGTCCACTAGGCTCTTGTCCGCAACCACGACGCCCGGATTCTCCCGGTCGACAATCGTACGGATGTCGGGATTGGCCTGATCGGCGCCAGCCAAGCCCAGCAGAGCACCTTCACCAGCGCTCTGCGACGGGTTCTTGCGCGGATCGACCAGCGCGCCGGAACCGGCGCTGCTGGCACCGAACATCGAGGACTGGGCGCGGGTATCGCGATCCAGTTCCTGCGGGCGCGGGCTGCCCGGCTGCGGCGGACGCAGGCTGAAATCGGGCGGCACCTCCAGCGGGGCCCGCGACACCACCTGGAACTCATCCGGCGCCCCGCGGTTGCTGAGGAAGCCGCAACCAGAGAGCGACCCTGCAACGGCGATCAGTGCCAGGGCCGGGACGGCGTTACGCATCTGCTTGTACACACCCATGGTCCGATCCGTACCTTTTTCAAAGCGCAAGAAACGTAGATTAACGCTGCGGCTGCGGCGACAACAGACCATCCAGCAGCAACAGCCCCACGCCGACAACGATGCAGGCATCCGCAACATTGAATGCGGGCCAGTGCCAGCCCGCGACGTGAAAGTCAAGAAAATCGGCAACTGCACCGAAGCGCAGCCGGTCGATCACATTACCGAGCGCACCGCCCACCACCATGCCAATCGACAGGGCGGCCAAACGGGTGGCCCCACGCCAGACCCAGGCAACCAGTAAAGCGCTGATCAACAGGGACACGGCAACCAGCACATAGGGTATCAAATCCGCCCCGCTGGCAAACAGGCCAAAACTGACGCCGAAATTCCATACCATGACAAGGTTGAAGAAGGAGGTCAGTTCGATGAATGGCGAATTGACGGCACAAGCCGGCCCTGTTTGCCCCGACAGGCAAGGCAGCAGGCTGGACAGCACCCATTGCTTGGACAATTGGTCCAATATGAAGGCGACCAAGGCCACCAGCCCAATCCCCCGCATCGTCCGCGCCCGTGGCAGAACCGTCGCCGCCCGATCACCCGCCATCAACCAACTCCCAACCGGCCCGCATGACCGGCCTTCTATGCCCTAAACACGGCGGAAAGGCGGCAACCTGCCGCGCGATCCGACGAAATTCCGCCGGATGGTAGCAGCGGGGGCCGTGGCGTCAACATTTCTGCGGCCCGACGCGCCTGCCAGGATGCGCCTGCCAGGATGCGCCTGCCAGGATGCGCCTGTATGTGCGGAACGCAGGAAACATATGCGGATGATAATGATTTTCATATCAGGTCCACTTCCCGCATAAAGATGCAAATAATTATCAATACTAGTTGGGGTGAAAAGGATGTTCGAACAAGCCGACTTGCGTAATCTGCGTGGTGCAGCCCTGCTTTCGCTGTTGCTTTGCAGTGTCAGCGCCCCTGCCCTGGCGGCAGATGCAACGAAAGACACCGAAGTGGCAGAGCGCGAGCAGATCGTGGTGGTGGGTGAACGGGCCAAGCGCGCCAGCAGCGGCACCAAAACCGACACACCGCTGCTGGCCACGCCGCAATCCATTTCCGTGATCACGGCTGAACAGATGATGGCGCGAGGTGCCCTGACCTTGCAGGATGCATTGCTTTACAGCGCCGGGGTGCGATCCGATGCCTATGGGCTCGACAGCCGCGTTGACAGCTATCTGGTACGCGGCACGTCCCCCCAGCAATATCTGGATGGCATGCGCAGCGCTTACAGCAGCTACAACAGCGCCCGCGCCGACACCTACTTGCTGGACCGGGTGGAAGTGGTGAAGGGCCCGGCCTCGGTGCTGTATGGCCAGGGCAGCGTGGCAGGGGTGGTCAACCTCACGTCAAAACGCCCCCTGTTTACTGCCAGCAACGAGGTGCTGCTGAGCTATGGCAGCCACGACCGTAAACAGGTCCAGGCCGATCTGACCGGCCCGCTGAACGATGAAGGCACCCTGGCCTTCCGCCTGACCGGCCTGTTCCGCGATGCCGACACGCAGGTGGATTATGTGGATGATGATCGCTGGTTCATTGCCCCGCAACTGACCTGGCGGCCCAGCACCGATACCGAAGCGACCATCCAACTGTACCATCAGCGCGATGACAGCGGACTGACCACCCAATTTTTCCCCTGGGCAGGCACGCTTTACGACAATGTGAATGGCAAGATCGACACCAGCACCTTCATCGGGGAGCCGGAGTTCGACCAGTACAAGACGGAACAGACCAATGTTTCCGCCTTTCTGTCGCACCGTTTCACCGACTGGCTGCAGGCCAGGCAGAACTTCCGCGCCTCCTGGAGCGAAGTGACCTATCAGACCATCTATTCCAATTCCTTCAGCAACCCGCTGAACCCATTCCTCAGCGCCGGCCAAACCGGCTATACCGGGCCACAGCGCAATGTCGGGCGCTACCTTTCGGGCTCTTATCCTGACGTGCGGGTCTACTCATCCGATACGCAGTTGCTGGGCAATATCAATACCGGCCCCCTGTCCCACACGCTGCTGGCCGGCATGGATTGGCAGGATTATCGTCAGGAACTGGAACAGATCACCAGCCGTCTCACCACAGCCATCGACCTGTATGATCCCGTCTATACAACCGGATTCACCATTCCGGCACGTACCGCAGGCAATACAACGGAACAAAAACAGTTAGGCTTCTATCTGCAAGACCAGATCAAGCTGGGCGGCTGGAACCTGCTGCTCGGCCTGCGGCACGATACCGCGCGCTCCGCCACCATCACGCCAGCCAGCGTAAAGACGAAAAAGGAGGATGATGCCACCTCCTACCGTGCCGGACTGCTGTATGAATTCGCGGGCGGCATCGCGCCCTATGTCAGCTATGCGGAGAGCTTCCTGCCCGTCACCGGCACCAATCTGGCCGGCGAAGCGTTCGATCCGCAGATCGGCAAACAATGGGAAGCCGGTATCAAGTGGCAGCCGAATGCCGATATCCTGCTGACCAGTTCCGTCTTCGACCTGCGCGACACCAACCGTGTCACCACCAGCCCCACCAATCCGCTGGACCGGGTGCAGACGGGCGAGGTGAAGGCGCAAGGGTTCGAGTTCGAAGCACAAGCAACGCTGGCGGAACTGTACAGCCTGACCGCCAGCTATAGCTATACTGATGCCAAAACCTCCAAAAGCAATGTGGCGACAGAAATCGGCAAGCCTGCCGCCTCCACCCCCCGCCATATGGCTGCTGCGTTCCTGACGCGCAGCTTCCCGCTGGAAAACGGGGCGGAGTTCAAGCTGGGCGGTGGCGTGCGCTATGTCGGCACCCAGACTGACCGGAACAGCGCCCGGACCATCATCATCAACACGCCAGCCAATACGCTGGCTGATCTGACGCTGTCCTATCACTATCAGGCGTGGCGCCTGTCGCTGAACGTCAATAACCTGACGGATGAGAAATATATTTCAACCTGTCTGGCACGCGGCGATTGTTTCCTGGGCTCCCGCCGCACCATCGTCGGTACGGTCGGTTACCGGTTCTGAGGACGGGACGGAACGGGCGGACGGGGCCCCCTCCGCCC
>Ga0209373_10002764_pt1 | contig 16978 bp, 16 predicted proteins | sample Higcelweek5metaG_FD_187173 | JGI IMG/M metagenome (GOLD analysis project Ga0209373, IMG submission 187173) | Freshwater pond sediment microbial communities from the University of Edinburgh, under environmental carbon perturbations - High... | ecosystem: Environmental > Aquatic > Freshwater >... | reverse complement strand
AAGCAAGATGACTCAACAAAAAAAGGCGACCTTTCCAATGGATGAAGCAGCCTTCTCCCAGGTCAGCAGCCTGGGTATTTACCGAGTCACCCTGGCTTATCATCGCCGGGCCACACCGTTGGTGTGGATGTGGGTGCGCAGCAGCCGTGGGCACAAGCAGCAGTGGCCGACAATTGGCTTTGTTGGTGTATATTCATCGGCTGCTGCCAGCCGATGCCAGCGTATTGGTCCTGGGAGACTCGGAATTTGGCGCAGTGGATGTGCTCAGATAACTGGATCAATGGGGTTGGAAGTATGTTTTGTGTCAGAAAGGCAGTCATTTGGTCCGTGAGAACGAGCAATCGCCCTGGATTCCGTTGAAAAATGTAGTGAAGAAAGCTGGTCAAAGCTGCTGGTTAGGCCAACAACAATTGACCCAATTGCACGCTTACGCTGCGAATGTCTTGGCTCAGTGGAAAGTGGGCGAACCTGAACCTTGGTTGTTGACCACCAACCTGTCCACGCTGCGCGAGAGCTTGAAAGCGTATGAGCGTCGTATGTGGATTGAAGAAATGTTTGGTGACCTCAAAGACAATGTCTTCGACCTGGAAAGCACTCACTTGCGATCGGTATTCAAGCTACACCAGTTGACTTTTGTCGTTGTCTTGTTCTTCTTCGAATTGGTCGCCTCTGGTTCAAAAACCATCAAAAACGGCTTGCGCAAGCTGGTCGACCGCTCGGACCGTCGCGATTTGGCAATTTTCCGCATCGGTTTGTTTATGCGTAAAAGACATTTGGCAAACTCTAAAACCTTTGGGCTTGATTTTTGTCTGCTTGTATGACAAACTGTCAGGTAGTTAGATTTACAGCGGACCTGGCCCACCTGCTGGCTTTTCCTCTTGGTTGGATCTCGGCGGACTTGGACGCAAGCATGGGTCATCAACCCAACATGAGTGATAAAGGTTGGTTCTATCTGAGTCATCAATAGGAGAGCCGCATGGGGATTACGCAAAGTTTTCGTGAACGCTGGATGGTCCGTCTGATCGCCCTGCTCACTGGCAGCATGGGCATCGTCAACCTGATTTCAGCATCTCAGCCTGCGGTAGCAGAACGGTTTGCCATGCTGGAAAGGATTTCTCCGCTAGAAGTAACGCGCGGGAGCCATTTCACCGCCGCGATGGCAGGGTTTGCCCTGATCGTTCTTTCTTTCAACCTGTGGCGGCGCAAGCAAATTGCCTGGAGGATGACTGTCCTCACCTTGATAGTTTCCATCGTTGCGCATCTGCTCAAAGGATTGGATTACGAGGAGGCCAGCCTGTCGCTGGGTTTACTGGCCTTATTGACCCTGTTTCGATACAGTTTCCACGCCAAATCCGATCGGCCCTCCGTGCGACAAGGTCTGTTCAGTCTGGCACTTTCGTTAGGGTTCACCCTGGTCTATGGGACCGTCGGGTTCTATCTGCTAGACCGGCATTTCAATGTCCAATTTAGTTTGTGGGGGGCCGTCAAACAGACCGCCGTGATGTTCACCTCCTTCTACAACCCGGGTTTGCCGCTTACCGGGTTTGGTCGCTATTTTGCCGGTTCAATCTATGTCATTGGGCTGGTAACGCTCAGTTTCTCCCTGTGGATGCTGATCCGTCCGGTTCTGGTGCGTCAACCCGCGACGACTGAAGAGCGGGCGCGCGCGGAAGTCATTGTCCAGCAACATGGCCGTTCGGCCTTGGCCCGCGCGACCTTATTCGATGACAAATCCTATTACTTTGGGCCCGGAGAAACGGTCATCGCGTATGCGGTTGGCGGAAGGGGAGTGATTGCACTGGGTGACCCGATTGGCCCATCTGATCAAATTCCAGCAGCCCTTGTTGCATTTCAAGATTTTTGTGCGCAGAACGATTGGTCTCCAGCTTTCGTTTCCACGCTGCCGGATAATCTGGATGCATATCAAGCAGCCGGATTTGACATCCTTTGTATTGGGTATGAGGCAATCGTTATACTGGAAAAGTTCACCCTGGAAGGAAGCGCAAATAAAGGCGTTCGGAATACAGTCAGTCGAATGGACCGAGCCGGTTTCAGGGCAGAGGTTTACTCACCTCCCCTGGACAACAAATTGATGATTTCATTGCACGAAATCAGTGACGCCTGGCTGACTTTGCACAAAGGTGGGGAGATGCGCTTTTCCGATGGTTGGTTTAAGGACAGCTATATCCGCAGCGGCCCGGTGTTGGTCATCCATGCTCCGGATGGCAGCCCAACTGCGTTTGCCAACCTGGTCCCCGAATATCAAAAGAATGAACTCACCATTGATCTGATGCGTCACTATCCGAAAGTAGAGAATGGGACAATGGAATTCCTCTTCGCGCGGATGCTTCAATGGGCCAAGGAAAAAGGCTATGAAACGTTTAGTTTAGGGTTAAGCGCCATTGTTGGGGTGGGAGAAAAACCGGAAGACCCGCGGGTTGAACAGGCATTGCATACAATCTCGGAATACGTTTCTCGCTTTTATAATTTCAAGGGGTTGCACAATTTCAAGGACAAATTCCACCCTCGCTGGGAACCTCGCTATCTGGCCTATCGCGGTCCAACCAGTTTACCCCTGGTGTTGAATTCCCTTATGCGAGTCCATTCAGGGAATGATTTCCTGTGGAAGTTTCTAAAAAAGTAAATTGATTGAAGTTCGCCGGAATTTGACCAATACCCACTTGAATCCATGCCAATAATGTGGGTTTATCTAAAAACGAAGTCCCTTCGCAGACAATAAAGACAAAAAATCATCGGTCGTCATTCTTAAAACCAGCAAGTTATAGGGGATTGCCTTTCCTCTCTTTCTCTCAGCCTTAAAAAAGTTATGGAGAAATATATGTCTGTTTCTGATCCCATTCATCCAAAACAGGCCGTTTAAACTGCATCTCCACTTCTCGGCTTGAGCAGCCAGGAAGCCGCCAGATCCTGGGCACCGTGGAAGATGAGTTTACGCCGGATGAAGAGTCGCTGGCCGGGCACCGCAAGGAAGTGTTCCGGCGAGCTTGAGGAAAATCTCTCTATCACAATTATCAACCAACCTGTTCTATTGACAGTACAATTAAGATGACTCCATGTATAGCGAGTTTGATCTGTCTGAAGATCACCAGGTAACGAATTATGCAGTATCTTGCGAAGCTTGAGAAGAAAAAATGGCTGTATGTAGTGTTTTTCGATATCGCGCTGATTATGGCGATTGGTACCTTAGATTATTTGACCGGGTATGAGTTTGCCTTTTCGATATTTTACGTGCTCCCAATTGCCATAGCTACCTGGGTATTGGGCAAGAGGTACGGGATTGCTTTCTCGGTGGCCAGCGCTTTGGTTTGGCTGTGGGCTGACGTGGCCGGTGGTAATGTTTATTCGCATCCTACTATCCCCATCTGGAATACTATTATCCGGCTGTCTTTTTTCGTTGTCATCGCTAGCCTCTTGGTGTCTCTGAAAAGCTCTTTGGAGAACGAGAAAAAAATGGCCCGAATAGATTTTCTGACTGGAGCGGCAAATTCACGCTTCTTTTACGATCTCTTGGAGAGGGAAGTCCTCCGTTTACAAAGATACGGGCACCCTTTTACCCTGGTTTATATGGACATCGACAATTTCAAGATGGTGAATGATCAGTTTGGTCACCAGGCGGGAGACCAATTGCTGCGAGAGGTGGTAAATTACACTCGCGAGAATTTGCGCAAGATTGATATGACGGCGCGGCTTGGCGGCGATGAGTTTGCCATTTTGCTTCCCGAGACCGACTCAGAGGCCGCACAGGTGGTGTTGGCAAAACTTCGGGACCGGCTTCTGGAACATGTGGAGAGAAACTCCTGGCCGGTTACATTTAGTATTGGAGCATTGACCTGCCGTGCAGCCCCACCTGGGGTCGATGAGTTGATAAAAATGGCCGATGACCTCATGTATTCAGTGAAGCAGAACGGTAAGAATGGAATCCAGCACTTTACCTATGATGGGCTTTAGCCCGTGAAAGCCACGCCATTTCAATGGCTGTGGATGAATCGCCGAATAGCTTCAGCTATCTCTTGTCTTTTGTAACACTTATTGCATCTATTTGTGAAAAATACTATAATGTAATAAGTGTTACAAAAAGCATATGGAATATAAATGGCTCTTGTTTTGCCCGCAGTTGCCCGCTATCCCTTCCAGCCCGCGAGTGATGGTCTGGCGGCGTATGCGCTCCGCAGGTTCTGTGGGGCTGAATAACGGCTTGTGGATCCTTCCCTACAACGATGGGGCCGAGAAATTCGTGCAGGAGATGAAAGCTTATGTCGAAAGCCAGGGAGGAAGCAGCAAGATCTTCCTTGCCAATGCTATCGATGATGTCAACGAAGCAGACATCCTTGAGCGCTTCCGCCAGGATCGCGCCGAGGAATATGCTGAGCTCCAAGAGCAGTGCCTTGACTTCTTGGCAGAAATTGACAAAGAGATCAAACGCCAGAATTTCAGCTTTGCCGAATACGAGGAAAACGAGCAGGATTTGGATAAACTCATAACCTGGTTCGAGAAAGTTAAGCAGCGTGACTTCATCGGCGGCGCACAAGCCCAAGAAGCCGCTGTTTGGCTGGAGAAGTGCCAGAAGGCGCTGAACGCATTTGCCACAGAAGTCTTCAATCATGAAAAATCAGATGACAAAACAGAAAGTTAGCTTGACGGAAACCATGAGCGATTCCAGAAAACGGATGTCCATCAAGGACCTGCCGCGCAACGTTTGGGCGGTTGGACTGACCAGCTTCTTTATGGATATATCCAGTGAGATGGTGATCAACATCCTGCCCCTGTTCCTCGCCAACGTCCTGGGTGTGCAAACCAGTATCATCGGTTTGATTGAGGGTCTGGCCGAGGCGACCGCCAGTATCTTGAAGCTATTTTCCGGCTGGCTTTCAGATAAAATAGGCGGACGCAAATGGCTGGCTGTGCTTGGGTATGGTCTTTCGGCAATAACGAAACCTTTCTTCTATATCGCCGGCAGCTGGGAATTGATCGCTGGCGTGCGCTGGGCAGACCGGGTAGGCAAGGGTATCCGGACTGCCCCACGCGACGCCCTGGTGGCCGATTCAGTCACGAAAGAAGTGCGCGGACTGGCGTTTGGCTTTCACCGGGCAATGGATACCGCCGGCGCCATGCTCGGCATTATCGTCGCTGCGTTCGTCGTATGGTTGGCCCAGAAGAACACACTGGATCTGTCCAAGCCCACCTTCCGAACTATAGTGTTGATCAGCCTGCTTCCGGCCTTCCTGGCTGTCATCTCTCTGGCATTCGGGGCAAAAGATGTGCCGGTCAAAGACCAGCGCGCCGCTCCCAAGTTTTCCTTGCGCGGCATGGGGAAACCGTTTATTGCCTTCCTGGTGATCGTCGGCATCTTCACCCTGGGCAACTCGTCGGACGCTTTCTTGGTGCTGCGCGCTCAGAACCTGGGGGTGACCGTTACCGGTATCCTCGTCATGCTGGCAATGTTCAACCTGATTTATGCGTTGATCTCAACCCCGGCTGGCTCGCTCTCTGACCGCATTGGCCGACGACGGTTGATCATCGGCGGCTGGTTGGTGTATGCAGCAATTTACCTGGGGTTTGCATTTGCACAAGCAGCCTGGCAGGTTTGGGCGCTGTACGTGGCGTATGGGTTGTATTACGGCCTGGCCTACGGCACCGCCAACGCGCTGGTCGCCGATCTGGTGCCAGAGCATTTGCGTGGGACAGCCTACGGAACCTACAACGCAATCATCGGCGTTTTGGCCTTTCCGGCTTCATTCATCGCCGGGCTGCTCTGGCAAGGAGCTGGCTCCTGGGCAGGGTTTGGTCCCTCAGCGCCCTTTTTGTTTGGCGGAACGCTGGCATTGATTTCCGCGTTATTGATGGCTTTCTGGTTGCCTCGGGTTCAGAAAGCAGTTCAACCGTCGTAGTGGTAGGGCTTTGAAATTAGCCGGGCTGTTCAAGACTGATCGGATGGTCCAATATGCACAAACACATTCTGATTGTCGATGACGATGACCTGATGCGCCGCAGCCTGGCTTTCAACTTGGAACAGGCCGGCTTTCGCGCCAGTTCTGCCGGCAGCGCGGAGGCCGCCTTATCATCGGCACGGCAGAATCCTCCCGACCTGGTGTTGTTGGATATTGGACTGCCAGGCATGGATGGACTGGATGCCATCAAACACTTCAAAGCGCAGTTTCATGTCCCAGTCATTTTTGTCACCGCTCGCCGTCGAAATTTAGACGAAGTTCTGGGACTGGAGTTGGGCGCAGATGATTACATCACCAAGCCTTTTGATGTTGATGTCCTGCTCGCCCACATAAAAGCGGTTCTGCGTCGAAATGAAGTGGTTTCGCCGAGCCTTTCCACCCTGATTGTCGGTGACTTGAGCATTGATCCCGCCGCCCACACTGTCAAACTAGCCGGGAAACCCGTTGACCTCTCGCCCAAAGAGTTTAGCCTGTTGTACAGTCTGGCTGTGGATCCTGGGCACGTCCGTTCGGTGGATGAATTGCTAGACACTGTCTGGGGCGCTGAATACGAGGGACAGCCACAGGTCGTATATGTCCATATCCGCTGGTTGCGCGAAAAACTGGAGGACGATCCGATCCACCCCAAGCTAATCCTTACAGTGCGCGGAGTTGGCTATAAGCTTGTTGGAGGGGATTAATGTTTCGTGGTCTTCGCCAAAGGCTCATCTGGAGTCAAGTGCTCCCGCTCATCCTGGTCTTGCCCATGATGGGTATCCTACTGGTCTACTCCTTGGAAGCCCAGGTGCTCATCCCCCACCTTGCTCGCACCTTGCAAGGCGATTCGCGGCTGCTGGCTGAAATCAGCAGTGCTGAATTTGAATTGTGGGGTGACCCAATCCTGTTTGAGAACCTGATTTCACGGGTCCAGATGGGAGAAGACATTCGAGTGATGTTCCTGGATAATCAAGGCGCCTTGCTGTATTCCAATGATCCAGAAGACACTCCCCTCAAAGGAACTGTGTTGGACTTACCGGGCCTGCCGAATGCGCTTTCAGGTCAAGAAATAGCGCTCACGAATTATTCCATTTTGAATGTGAACAATGTTTACGTGGACGTGTACGAGCCGGTATTGGACACCAATCTGCGGGTAGTTGGAATTGTCCGGCTGTCCTACCAGATCGGCTCAATTTATGATATCTTCCGCCAGTTGCGCTGGCAAATCCTGCTCGCCCTTGGAATAGGGCTGGCGCTCAGCTTGATCATTGGCACCTGGTTAGCCGTCAGTATCAGCCGGCCTGTGAAAGAGGTCACTGATGCCATTTATGGGCTGGCAACCGGGCTGCGCAATGATCCCATTCAGGAGAAAGGTCCCGAAGAACTGCGCTCTCAAGTTCGGGCGGTAAACTTTCTCGTGCAGCAATTGCACAGCCTGGAAACATCCCGCCGCCATCTCTTGGCAAATATTGTCCATGAATTGGGTCGTCCTCTGGGCGCGTTGAGATCAGCCATCCATGCGCTTGGACAGGGAGCCAACGAAGACCCCGAACTTATGAAAGACCTGACCAAAGGGATGGATCGAGAGACCCTCCAATTGCAATATCTACTAGATGAGCTGGCCGACCTGTACGACAAATCTCTGGGTGGGTTAGAACTTAATCGGGAAATTGTCGATACTTCGGAATGGCTGCGAAGCACATTGGTTTCATGGAAGGCCGTCGCCAACGACAAAAAAATCGAGTGGCAGGAACAGATTCCATCCAAGCTGCCTTCGATCTGTATCGACCCGATCCGAATGACTCAGGTGGTCGGAAATCTGCTCAGTAATGCAATCAAGTACACGCCGTCCAACGGCACTATAACCATTGCATCGGGGACAGAATTAGAAATTTTCTGGCTCTCGGTAACAGACACCGGCCCTGGCGTCCAACCTGAGGAAAAAGAAAAAATTTTCCAGCCTTTCTACCGGGGCGATACGGGAAGGCGGATAAAGCAGGGGATGGGCCTGGGGTTGACCATTGCCCATGAACTGGTCATGGCGCATGGTGGTGAAATAAGCCTTCAAAGCGAACCCGGCCAAGGCAGCACCTTTACTGTATCCCTCCCCTTAAAGTTGTCTTAAGCTTGCCATAAGCCCAGCATAAAGACGCGCTTGCACTTTCGGCGTATGCTTTGGAATGAAAGCACAAAACGGAGGTGCATGATGAACGCAAAACTATCAAAATTTATTCTCACTGTGGCTCTCGTCAGTACGTTGCTGACAGCTTGTGCTGCGAGCGCAAATATGGGCTTCACTCAAGCGAGCAATCCAGCCTTAGCCGTATCGCAATCGCAGCCGAAGGCAACCCCACCGGTTGTCACAGGCGGCACGGGTTCATTAACCGACTACGAAAGCTCCCTGGAAGCCATCTACCAACAGGTTAGCCCTTCCGTCGTCAGCATCCGTGTCGTTCAAAAACAGGATGCATCCGTCCAGGGATCTGGGTTTGAGTTTGCCTTCCCCAATATCCCTGGTCTGCCCGATTTCTTTGGTTCGCCCAACCAGGACCAGTCTCAGCCAAACCAACCCCAATATAGCCAGGCCCTGGGTTCAGGTTTCATTTGGGACAAAGAAGGCTATATCGTCACGAATAACCATGTGGTGAACGGCGCGGACAAAATTGAGGTGATGTTTTCCGACGGTACAATTTTGCCTGCCAAGTTGGTTGGCGCCGACCCTGACAGTGATCTGGCCGTAGTTAAGGTAGACAATGCGAAGGTTGAACTCACTCCTATTGCAGTCAACAGCACCGATAACGTTAAGGTCGGTCAAATAGCCGTAGCCATCGGAAACCCCTATGGCCTGGAAAACTCCATGACCGTGGGCATTGTCAGTGCGCTCGGCCGCACATTGCCTGCCGGTGAAGGAAACAGTAATGGCACCACCTATTCCATCCCCGACATCATTCAGACCGACGCGCCGCTCAATCCTGGTAACTCCGGCGGCCCGCTGGTAGACGCTATGGGCGCGTTGATCGGTGTAAACACGGCAATCGAATCTGCTTCGGGGACCAATTCTGGCATCGGCTTTGCCATCCCCTCTACCATTGTTGGGCAGGTAGTGCCGGAGTTGATCGCGAACGGAAAATATGAGCATACATACCTGGGAATCAGTGGGATGAGCCTGACTCCAGATGTTGCCACAGCAATGAGCCTGCAAGACAATCAGCGGGGTGTGTTGGTGGAAGAAGTCACTCCCAAAAGCCCGGCGGATGAAGCAGGGCTACATGGCAGCAGCAAGTCCACCACGATTGATGGGCAGGAGTTGATGATCGGCGGAGATGTCATCACCGCAATAGATGGTTCTTTTGTTAAGACTATCGAAGATGTCATTGCCTACCTCGCTGATCACACCCATGTAGGCCAGAAAGTGAACTTGACCATCTTGCGGGACGGGAAAGAACAAACGGTCGAAGTAACGCTGGAGGCTCGTCCTTCAAGCGAGGAAACCGCTCAAACGGAGCAAACTCCGACGACCAAAGGCGCCTGGTTAGGCATTTCAGGACAGCCCGTTACTACTGAAATTGCCAAAGAAATGGGCCTCCCCGACAGCCAAACCGGTGTGTTGGTAGAACAGGTTCAGGCTGGAAGTCCTGCAGATGAAGCCGGGCTGCAAGGGAGTTACAAGCCGGTCATTCTGAATGGCCAACGAGTGCTGATCGGCGGAGATATTATCACTGCGATCAACCATCAACCCATTACGATCTTTGATGAAGTGAAGGACATTATCCAATCCAGCAACCCAGGCGAGCAAGTGACTCTGGACCTTATACGGAGTGGCAAGGAAATGACCTTGACCGTAACCCTGGCCGAAAAACCTTAACAATCCTCCTCCTCCAAGGGATGCCCCAGACGAAAGCCTGGGGCATCTTAATATCAGGGAGATGATCGTCTTTCGAAACAACCCGCTGAGTCCTTCAACTATTTTGACGCGCTACGAGAATATCAAGCAGCGAATGCACTAAGGTTTTTGCCTCTGCGACGGACATTGTGGATGAACTCAAACCTGGAGACTTATCAATAACCGTCATAAAAGCACGACTGATAGAAATACAACCCCGCTTCCGCTTTGTACTGCCCGGTGTACTACTTCTCCGTAGGCGTCGTTACGCTGGTGGACCAACGCGTCTCTCCCCAGGCAGAATAGCGTAACTCCGAGATCAGCCCATCCTGCCGGATCGTCCTCACCGTTCCACCCAGGTGATCGGTCAGCAGGGTGAAAAGCTCATAGGTGGCGCTGTCGCCCTGCACGCACATGGCAATGGTCGCGCTGCCCACCGAGTAATACGTCCGCCAGGTGATCCAGCTCTGCCCGGTCTGTGAAGGATGGGTGTGGTAATACGTGTTGCCGAAGTTCCCCGCCGTCATCCCCAATCCAGCCGAGCCGTTGCCAAACACCACCGGGAAATACACCTTGTTCACATAGTGATCATATGAGCTCACGATCTCCGGAACTTCTACCGGCTCCGTGGTCTGCGGCGCCAATTCGGCTAATTCTGCTTCGAAGTAGCCTCCGATGTAGACGGTCCGCGCGCCATCCACCACCGACAACACCCGTTTTCCATCGCCATCATGTTAGTTCGTTAAAGAGCTGTTGTGAGGGGCGATGCGGTAAACTCCTTCCCTTACCTCACCACTAATTCTATTCCCTCTCGCCGTCATCGGCCTGGATGGCATCATCGTCGAAGTCGAGGTCGACACCAGCCCCGGCCTCCCAGACGCCGCGCAGGAATCCCGCCGGCGCGTCCAGTATGGTTTCAATATGCGCAAATGGCACCAGCTCATAGAATAGACAATATCCGCAAATGGCAAAAGTCTGTGCAATTATTGGGTGATTCCCTACAAACTGACCCGTGTGGTTTGTAATCCCAATGAATTGCTTATCGTCCGGGTTTGGACACCCGCTGAGGTAGCGTGACGGTGGGGTCGGCACCATCAGCCGCGCTCAGGGTGTCGCTGACCTTCCCGGCTATCTTCCAGCGGTGGCGGCTCAGAATCCATGCCCGTGTGATTATTAACCACAACGAGTTATTGATTGTGGAAGTTTGGTCGCCGGCGGAGGTTGCCTGACGGTGGGGTCAGTCCATCGCCGGCCCACCGCGGTGCCCTCTTCCTGGATGAACTCCCCGAGCTTGGCTCGCGCGTGCTGGAGGTGCTGCGCCAGCCGGTGGAGGACAGGTTGAGCTCCATCAGCCGCACCCAGGGCTCGGTGACCTTGCCGGCCAATTTTCAACTGGTGGCGGCTCAGAATCCATGCCCGTGCGGATTTTTTGGAAGTCCAACGAAACCCTGTACCTGTTCCTCTTCGATGGTGACCAAATATCAGAAGCGCATCTCCGGCCCCCTCCTCGACCGCATCGATATCCACATCCAGGTTCCAGCGGTCGATTATGAAAAGCTTACCGATCGACGCATGGGCGAGCCGTCCAAGAACGTGCGTGAGCGCGTCGAAGCCGCCCGCGACCGCCAGCGCGCCCGCTTCGCAAAATTGGAAGGGATTTCATCCAACGCAGACATGCGCCCCGCCGAAGTCCGCAAATTCTGCGAGCTGGACTCCGCCTGCTCCAGCCTGATGAAAACCGCCATGAACCAGTTACAGCTTTCCGCCCGGGCCTATCACCGCGTGCTCGAGTTGGCTCGCACCATCGCGGATTTAGCGGGGAGCGAGAGGATTGTGGCCAGTCACCTAGCAGAGGCGCTGCAGTACCGGCCACGCATGCAAGAATAGCTGACAACGGATTTCTAACACGGATTATACGGATTTGGACGGTCGCGATGATGGCTGGGAAAGTGGTATCTACGCAGTTTGATGCGATCACGTATAAGATCACCGGGTGTGCAATGGCAGTACACCGGGAATTGGGGCCGGGGCTGCGGGAGAAGCTATCAAAGAGCACTGGCGAGTAAATTGACCGATGCCGGTTTGGCATTTGAGCAGCAGAAGCTCTTTGAAGTGTATGAAGGCGCGGATAAAGCACGCCTGGTGGGTTATTACATCCCCGATTTTGTCGTTGAAGGGACGGTTATTGTTGAAATCAAGGCGCTCCGGGTATTAGACAACAGCCACCTGGCGCAAATTATCGGCTACCTGGCCGTATCAGCCTGTCCCATCGGACTTTTGATCAATTTCGGTGAACGCAGCCTGGTTCACCGCCGCGTATTTCCACCCCAGAAAGTGACAGATGACCTCATCAACCGCCAGTGGCTCTTTGTTCCAGACTGGTTGAAAGAGGATAAAGCCCACGGATAAACGATTATCCAAATCCGTGTAATCCGTGATAGAAATCCGTTGTCAGCGTGGCTCCTCCATGAAGCGGCGAAGCCGAATTTCTGTTCTTGTTCTCGAGAAAATTATTAAGGCATTAGCGAAACGCCAAAAACGCTCTCATTAACTAACCCTCGCAACCAATCGTTTTGCACTCGTAATTCGCCCCCGCTTCGTTAAAACATTTTTGTTGGTTTGTCTAACAGGTTTTTTCGTTACGTAATAAAATAGTTAAATGACAAAGGATCCGTATCTGACCCGCGGAACTATAGCGCTGCTCGCATCGAGCGTCTTCCAGCACGCATACGGACAGGATTTTGTCAATTGGGCTGTAAATGCTTTAATTGATGGTTTTGATTGCCCGAGCCTGGAGATATTAGCGAGCCTGGATATTTATGCCATTAAAAACCAGGTTGACCCGCTTGAGGTAAAAAAATACTTTATGAAGGTCGTGGAGGAATTAGCATTGCCTCTCCCCGAGCAATGGCTGAATCCGCCCGAACCCTTTGATGAATCATTGTTGCGCTCTTATTTCAACATACTTGTTGAGCAAATCCGAGAAGGGACAATCGATCCGGTCATTGGGATTAACCGCATTCATGAAGATATTCTTGATTCACTAAACCATCCAGCAGATTTGATGCCCTGGTGTTATTTATGGGAGGGAAATACGCCAGAATGTTTCCCCGGAGATTACTCGGAAGAATCGTATCCTAAGGAAATTATAAAACTAGCAAAATGCTGGCCAATAGATGCTGACGAGAAGTAAAACAACTTGCTGTTAACTACTTCTTGCAGCTGCAGATCATCACTGCATTGATATAGACGTTGTAACATTGTTCGTATTAATTATTGATCAACTAAAGCGAACGCAGTCTTTCCTACCACCCTATTTCCCCATCGATACCATTAAGAACACCAAGCCGACTTCCAGTGTTATTTGCTCCTGACTGGCCAAGGCCTGTGAAGAGCGATAATCCGCTCACAATTACCCGTTAAGAGCGAACTACTTCTAAAAAGCTGCAAATCAGATAGACGTATAATTGTAACAATAGGCATCCATGAACAAGGAGAAAAATGGGTGTAATTAGCCACACGATTTGGGATACATATAACAGAGTCGATGGTTATCCCTGTGAAGAAACTACTTATTATGTTTATTGCGATAAGTGTGGTTCATTCAAAATACAACACTACACAAAGATAACCCAGTGGTTATTGCTGATTTTGTTGATAACTACTGTTGCGGTATGTTGGAATTACTTATTTGTTAATAAACAACATGGAATTAAATTATTTGTTTGCTGGGCGAGTTATATCTTCTTCACAGCCGGAATCTTTGGATTGCTTTCGCGATATATTCCTCATAAGTGCATGAAATGTGGAAACACGAACATTACGGATCAAAATGTAAAAAACTATTCAGAAGATGATTTGAACAACTCCATTGATGTACCTGTGTTAAAGCTCCACAAACACGAAAACAATCAAGTGGAAAATAGTTTCAGAAAAGACACGAAGGATTTTCTTCTTTTTATTCCTGTCCTAATTATTATCCTAATATTCCCTATTTTTATGCCATTTATATTCCTCTTTGAATCCTTGAAAGAGTTTCTGCATGCAAAGAAGAAAAAGAATTAACTTATACTATTGAGGTCCCATCGTAGACAATGAAATCAATCCGGTTCCCAGTGAGATTACTGTAAAAAACCACAGGTTGTGTTTGCCCCTGCCCGTGTGAGTTTTAATCACAACGAATTGCTCATTGTGAGAGTGTGGTCGCCAGCAGAGGTGGAGCGAGGGTGTTCCTGCTAATCAAGTCAATAGAGAAGCTCCTCGTTTGCTATACACAGCACCTTAGACCAATTAAAGAGACAGCCCTCAGATGGCTAGCAAATGGTTGAGCTACCGTTTCCTTTTCGCATATTTTAAAACCGAATAAAGAAGAATCAAACCTATTCCACCGATTAGAAGAAAGGTTCTGTTCCTATTCTGCGTTGATATGTCTACCTGAGTGCTCGGAGCCTGTGGAGTAGCTATCGGGGTGGCCGTTGAGGAAAGAGATAGCTCAGGTGTTGAGGAGGGCGTCATTTTTGATGGCAATTGACTGGGCGTTGGAGAAGGGGGTAAAGCGGGCTTCACTACAAATCGATATATGTATAGCTTTCCCTGACGATCAGATCCAAGGGCCCAGGCATCATTCTCGCTAATGGTCTTAACAAAAAATAATGTCAAGTCCTTCTCGATTGGGTATGGAGACCATTCTTTGCCATTCCATTGCACGATCACTCCATTCCCGTAATCTGGAAAAGGCCCCCCTACCGCCCAACCAAAATCTGCATTCGCCATCGAAACAGACTGGATGGCAGATCCCGCTTCCCCCTTGAATTGCTCTTTCCAGTTGACACCATCCCAATGATAAATGACGCCGTTGGAATTTATCCCGCTAACACCAAATAACCAGATGTTGTTTGTGTCGAGTGCAATAAGATCGTTGATGACTAAATCGAAACTACGTCTGTTTTCATCAAAAACTTCATCCCAACTGTCTCCGTTCCAGTGATAAAGGTGGTTTGATTCGGCGGCCAGCCAGCCATCCTCTTCGGAGAACATATGGATACCTGCTATCGGAAAATCCTGCATAGGTACACCAGGTGGAATGACCGATTGCCAATGATCACCATTCAATTGAAAGAAGAATCGATGACAAAGGTAGTTATCGCCTACCCCTCCGCAAAGACCTCCGACTGCCCATCCTTGATCTGGCGACAAAAAGAATATATCGTTAAAATAAACCTCTGGACCTTTTGTCCACTTAAGTTGAGGAAAATCAGGCGCTATTTCTTCCGTCCAGTTTGAAACTTTCCAATGTATGAATTTTAACGGGAGCATTGAGGGGTTATCGGAATACCCTATGCCCCAGGCTTCTTCCGGGCCAAGGATATTTAGTTGAAGAAGCTGGGGATATCTGCAAGCATAAAGCGTCTGGCGTTCTAAATAGTAAAGCGTAGACCCACTACCATAAAACCATCCTTCTTTCGGGATAACAGATTTGCAGTCTGGGATAGTTTCATGGCCAGACTCGTTCTGCAAAACCCATTCTCCCCCAAAGTCTTTCTGCTCAGGCACAAGGCTGATCGTATCCTTAACGTCTCGCCTGGCTTGCCAATCGAACAACATCAAGTGCCCTAACATGATCGGGAGGATTAAGCCAAGGCACATTCCGGCAAGGGTGCGTCCATTCAAAGTGCTTTTCATAAACATATATGCTGCTCCCGCCTTTGTCACTGGGACTTCATGTCAATTGATTGGCTGACCAGAATAATCCAATAGCTTGCTATCTGGAGAACAAAAACCATGCGGAGGTATTGGATTGGGTAATCCGCCAGGACCTGAAATAAGAACAGGTAAACCTCCCCCGCTAGAGCAATAAGCGCCTGACTTATACATATCCCAAATTTGATTGATTGGCCCCATTGAGCCTGTATTCTCTACATAACCACCAATAGCGGCTTTTAGTAACGTGTCGGACCCTAATAGGGAGCGGTCACTTCCAAAATTTAAGTATTTATTATGAATGTATCTATAAAATAACCTTCCAAACATTGCAATATTTAAGTTCGGCTCAATATAACTAGCCGACACAGATGGCTGCCATAATTCGGTAGAGAATAGACCCCACGTCATATCGCTCCAAATGTTGAAATTGTCCAAGTCTTTAGGATCGCTTGTACAAGTCAAACATATTCCTCCTAATGCATAGAGTTCCCACCGTGAGAAAGGAAAAACGCCTCTTAACGGGCTTCCTGATCTTTGATCGTACGCAATCGTTCCCACTCCTGTTTCCCTCATTGCAATTGCTTTCAATAAATTAGGATCTAACGCCAATCCGTAATCTTTGCCTTCAAGATTTGATCTATAGGACCAATAACTAGACCAGCCTGAAATTAGACGGTCATACTTATTGTAATCAGCCTTCTTACCGGAATATCCATCTAGTGCTGTGGCCATAAGAGTAAGGTAAAACTTACCATTACATCGGATCACGTGTTTACCGGGGTTATTGTAATCGTTGACATCGCCACCGTCCCCAAAGTTTTCCTGTATAAGCCACAACATTCTCTTAGAAATGGAGTGATTTCTACCTCTTTTATAAGCAACTGCAAAATCCAGATCCTCCAACAAGTATCCTCGACTTAGATAGTCCGAAATGTGGCTCATTACATAGTCCTGATAAACTTGCCACGGCATCTTCCCTGTAGGATCCGTATACCTCACCGGATTCGCGTACCCATAGAGCCACGCATTGTACGACATGGGCGTGTTATAATCCCCTTGCCAGGTATCCCTGGTTTGGAACCGGCCAGTAACGGGGGAATAATACCGGGAGCGCAAATAGATTAACTTAATGTAACTGTCAGTCTGCTCGCCCGTATAACCGTACCTGCTCTCGGCTGTCCCCTGGCTGCTCAACTCTTCGCCAAACGGCTGGTAGCTTTGGCTCGATACCACACTGCCGCTCGCGTCCGTCATCTGCCGAACACTGCCAAGAGCATCGGTCAGGAAATACTCAGCCGTCGTGGCCGTGTGCTGCGCAATCCGCCCGCCTCCGTACTGGTAGGTGTGCGTTCCATACCCCTGCGGGGCACTTTCCTGCAACACCTGCGTCAGGCCACTGTTCAGGTCGAGCACGAAGTTCGTCGTGATTCCGTTCACCGTTTGCGAC
>Ga0209373_10002763_pt1 | contig 16984 bp, 10 predicted proteins | sample Higcelweek5metaG_FD_187173 | JGI IMG/M metagenome (GOLD analysis project Ga0209373, IMG submission 187173) | Freshwater pond sediment microbial communities from the University of Edinburgh, under environmental carbon perturbations - High... | ecosystem: Environmental > Aquatic > Freshwater >... | reverse complement strand
GTATCGCGGCGGGCATCGCCTCCTTGTGGGGACCGGCGCATGGCGGCGCCAACGAGGCGGTGCTGGCCATGCTGAAGCAGATTGGCAGCAAGGAGCGGATTCCGGAATTCCTCAAGCGGGCCAAGGACAAGAACGACAGTTTCCGCCTGATGGGCTTTGGCCACCGCGTTTACAAGAATTACGATCCCCGGGCCAAGATCATGCAGCGGACCTGCCACGAAGTTCTCGATGAACTCGGGATCAAGGACGAGCCGTTGCTGGAACTGGCGATGGAATTGGAACGGATCGCTCTGTCGGACGAATATTTCGTCGAGCGCAAGCTGTTCCCGAATGTCGATTTCTACTCGGGTATCATCTTCCAGGCGATGGGACTTCCGACCCAGATGTTCACCAGCCTGTTTGCGCTGGCTCGGACGGTGGGCTGGATTGCCCAGTGGAACGAGATGCTGACCGATTCAGAACAGAAGATTGGCCGGCCGCGTCAGCTTTACGTCGGGGCGCCGCCGCGTCACTATGTCCCGCTGCATCAGCGTGGCTAGAGCGGGTCGTCAGCAAACCTTTTCCCGCCGGCGCCCCTCGCGGGCGCCGTTTCGGCGGATTCCGCCACCTGCCAATGACAATGTTCCCCCCGGCGCCCGGCGGCGTCGGGTGGTGACGGTGGTTGCGGTTTCGCTGCTGGTCACGGCGGTGGCTCTGGTCGGCCTGATCTGACCGATCAGGGGTTGAAAGCTTTTGCCACATCCCGTATGAGGGGGATGGAACAGGTGGGGCCTGTAGCTCAATGGTTAGAGCCGGCCGCTCATAACGGTCTGGTTGCAGGTTCGAGTCCTGCCGGGCCCACCAAATCACGACCAGCCCGGCCATCGCACAATGGCCGGGCTTGTTGTTTCCAAACGGTGAGAGAATCGGGCGGGCCAGGAGAACAAGCCCGGCATGGCGAGAGGCTCATTCTGACCTCACAGAATGACCGGTGATGTCGTCAGCGAACTTACGCATGAGCCGCACCAGATCTGCGACATCCTGAGCATCCCATGTGGCAAAAATAGCCTGCCCAATCCGCTCCCTGGCCTGATCGACGCGATCCGTCATCGCCTTCCCGCTCTCCGTAATCACAGCCAGACGAACCCGGCGGTCGCTCGGTCCGTCCTGGCGCGTGACCAAACCGAGGCTTTCCAGCTTGGCAACCTGCCGGCTCACGGTGGTGTGGTCACGCCCGACGCGGTCCGCCAGCTCGACGACACCGATGGGGCCTAACCGCTCCACCAAAACCAGCAAAGGGAACAGCGCGCGGTCAAGGGAGATGCCAGCCTCGCGAACCATGGCCTCATCGCGCTGAGGACGGTTCATGACGCTAACGATCTCCAGCAACGCCCCATGAAGCTGGCGAAGCTGAAGGTTTATATGTGTATTTTGCACATTTTTCGTTGACATCGCCCCCTCCCCTCTTAATATGTGCATATTACACATATCGAGGTCAGGATGCAGGAGAAACTTGCGGATGTGCCGCGTGGGAGCGGTCCATCTGAGGGGTGAAATAATACCGAATTGATGTCACATCAATTCTTTCAGGAAGGCTCTCAAGATGGAAATAACCGAGGACTTACGGCCTTGGGCCAGTTTTCAAGCCGCGAATCACTTTCGCCGCGCGATTCGCAAATTTGCTGAAACCCAGATCCCTGAGGAGGATTTGCAAGAATTACTGACTGAAGCCGCCCTAGCCCCTTCAAGCGGAAATTTGCAGCCCTATGAGTTGCACTGGATTCGCGACCCTTCTTTGAAGGCAAAGGTGGCGTTGGCCTGCAATGGACAGAAAGCGGCGGCATCGGCGACAGACCTTATTGTCGTTGCCGCAAGTCCCGCGCTAGGGAAGCGAACCGCCAAGGCGCAACTTGCACATATTGAAACTGAGTCATCACTCGATAAAAACTCAATAATTTACCATCGTAAAAAAAACAAAAAATTCGAAAAGATTCTTGGATTCGGTTCCTCTTTTTTATGGTCTCCCCTTTTTTTTCTTGCGGCCCTGCTTCGTCCCAGCCTGTCTCTGCTCCCGATCGGTCCTGTTGGTAGTCGTCATTGGGCGGCGCGCAATGCGATCTTCGCCGCTCAAACCTTGATGCTGGGAGCGGCGGCGAAAGGGATTGATTCATGTCCAATGGAAGGCTTTTCCGCGCCGAAAGTGGCCAAAATTCTGGGATTGTCACGAGGAACGGTGATCCCTCTCGTGATCGCCCTCGGATATCGCGCCAAAGACGCCAGAATCGAAGAACGCTGGCGCCTTCCAATAACAGATGTCGTTATTTCACACTAATCCCTCCCCTCTTTCAATACGTCCCCTTGAGGTGGGTATTTTCCGACCCTGTGTCTTGGCGGGAGACTCCGCCCATCCTCTGAGGAGAAAAGCGTTCCCGTCTCAGATGGGCAGGGAACGCCTGAGGCTCGGAAGACAGGACGTCCGGTTCCTGGGGACGAGACGCTGCCACCCCCCGTTTTTCAAAAAAAAGGGGGGTCCGGGGCCTCGCCCCGGGCGGGTTTGGGCGGCAGCCCATCTCAGAGGCCAGACAGACGATCCCCTGCCCTCCGGTTTGAAAGAGGATGATTAAGATGGGTGATCTTCATCATGACTTCTGGCCAACCGTGAAGGAATGGCTTGTCCCTCCCCTCCTGGTTCCCTTGTTCCTAGCGATAGGATTGGCGCTTTGGATAACGGTGCGCCCCCCTCTGGACACGCCGGAACCCGACAATTTGTTGGCCCAGCCCCAGACGAACGAACGATAACCCCTCCCAGCTAAAACCGGCGCGATTCGTCGGGCGGATCTGTTCGCACGGAGGGGGAACATGCGTCTTCTCCTGATCAATCCACGACTTCCAGAAAGCTTCTGGAGTTTCAAATGGGCGGTGAACAGCATCCTGCCCGGAAAAAGAGCGGTCAATCCGCCGCTGGGACTGGCAACGATCGCCGCCCTGACTCCCGAGACGTGGGAGGTGGTGATCGTTGACGAAAATATTGAAACGGTGCCGCTCGCCCCGAACACCGATATCGTCGGAATCGGCGGGATGGGAGTCCAGCTTTCCCGCCAACGCGAATTGCTGGCCTATTATCGCGCCCGGGGCCATCACGTTGTCGTCGGGGGAGCCGCCGCCTCGCTCGAACCGGAACGCTACCTGGGACTGGCCGACACCGTCGTCGCCGGCGAAGCGGAATATACCTGGCCCCGTTTCTGCCGCGACATCGAAGCCGGCCACCCCCAAGCGCTGTATCAAGAAACCGGCACGGTGGATCTAGCCACTTCGCCGGTTCCTCGCTTCGACCTGCTGGATCTGAGCAAATATTCCAGCGCAACACTTCAGTATTCCAGAGGCTGCCCGTTTACCTGTGAATTCTGCGATATTATCGTGATGTTCGGACGCAAACCCCGGACCAAGACGTCGGATCAGATCAGACGGGAACTCGACAGCCTGCGCCAGCTCGGAGCCCGTAGCGTCTTTTTCGTCGATGACAACATGATCGGGCACAAACGGCGCGCCAAGGCACTGTTGCAGTTTCTGGCCCACTATCAGCAGAATCATCGCTCGCCTTTCTCTTTTGGCACCGAGGTCTCGCTCGATCTGGCCCAGGACGATGAATTGCTCGCTCTGTTTCGCGCTGCCCACTTCGGTTGGGTGTTCGTCGGCATCGAATCCTCGGACCCCAACAGTCTGAAAGAGACCGGGAAGACGCAAAACCTGCGAGAGGATCCGCTGGTGGCGGTGCGGCGAATTTATAGCCATGGCATTGACGTTCTCGCCGGCTTCATCGTCGGCTTCGACAATGACAGCCCGGCAACATTCGAACAGCAACGCCATTTCATCACCGAGGCCGGGATCCAATCCGCAATGGTCGGCTTGTTGGCGGCCCTGCCCCGAACCGCGCTTCACGCCCGCATGGCGCGGGAAGGGCGGCTGCGGGTGAGCGAGGACGGATTCGACAACACCAGTCTGCGCAGCAATATTGTTCATCCCTCAATCGACGACGAGCAAATGGTCACGCTCTACCGCACGCTCTACCGTCGCCTGCTGAGCGACCAGGGCATCAGCCAACGTATCCGCAACAAAAGCCGTTATCTGACCGATCCGGTCTATGGGGGAGGCTACCACCTCGGCGAGGGGATCGGAATTCTTGGCCGCCTGCTGCTCCGGGGGATCCTTCCCGGCGGGCTCTCGCGGATCCATCACTTTCTGCGCTCACTCTTTCCCTTCCGCCCGGCGGTCTTTCCCCTGGTGATCTCGGACTGGATCGTTGGACTGTCGATGCGGGCCTTTGCCCGTGACCATTTATGGTATCCCGCCGAGGACACCCCGGATGAAAACGGGATTCTCGATCAGGTTCAAGCCGCGATCGGCAACCACCTGCGTCGGGACGAGATGTGGGTCAGCCAAACCACAAGCTTCGCCGCCCCCGAACTGACCATCACGCTCGGCGCGGGCCTGAGCCGCTGGTTCTTCCCGAAAGCCGCCCGCCCGCTGTGCCGCCTGCTCGACCGATCGCGCGCCCGCCTGACCTTGAAAGCGCGGGAAATGCCGGAGGGCTATCTGCCGCAATTCGAGCGGCTTTTGTCCCGTCTGGCCGGGCATGGCGACCGTGTTTTCGTTGAACTGGGCGGGGCGTTGCGGGGGCGCATGACGATTGATCTGTCGCGATTCAACGTGGTGCTGGCCCCTGTCCCAGGGGAAGCGGGGCAATAGCGGGGGGGCAAACCCCCGCATCAAGGACGGTCCTAAACAGATCAAGCAGAGTCTTGGAACCGGTCTTGTGCATGATCGTCGCCCGGTGATTCTCGACCGTGCGCTGGCTGATGGTGAGGAGATAGGCGACGACCTTGTTCGAGTGCCCCGCCAGCAGCAGGTCGAGAATCTGATGCTCACGCGGCGTCAGACCGGCAATCCGCCGGATCGCTTCGCAACGGCGGACGCAATCCGGGTCGGCTTTTTCTTGGGGAGACAGGGCGTGGGCGACCAGGACCAGCAACTCCGAAGAATCGGCCGGCTTGGCAATGAAATCCGCAGCGCCGGCTTTCATCGCCGCCACCGCCATCGTGACATCGCCGTGACCGGTCATCACGATCGTTTTGAGAGGCCAGCCTCCGGACTGAAGACGCCGCAACAACGCGATCCCCCCCATGCCGGGCATGACAGCATCAACGATTAGGCACCCGTGGCGGGTCGGGGAAACGGACGCCAGAAAAGTCTCGGCATCGGCATAATCTTCGACAGACCATCCGTGTTCGGAAAATAAACCGCCCATCGCAGCGCGCAGCGCGATATCGTCGTCGACGACGAAGACCGTCGGCCTCTGGGACTCCGTCTCCAGCGCGGGCCGGTGATGTTCGGGCGGCGGAAGAACCGGAATCGCCGACAGAAACGTCTCAGCCGTTACCGGTTTGATCAGCCGGAGGCACCCCCCATGCTCGGCAATGGCCTTCGCTGTGCCGGACGAGACGTCACCACTGAGAACAATGGCCGGGACCGGCCGCGAGAGGGCTTCGCGCACGGCGTCGACCATCTCCAGCCCGGTCATATCATGCGGCAGGGTGTAATCTGTGACGAGAAGATCCGGCGGGACGGCTGCGGCACGGACGCGGGCCAGTGCGGTTTTCCCGTCCGGCGCGCAGATCACCACCGCCCCCCCGGCGATGAGCAGCCGTTCTAGAAGAGTCGCAATCGCGGGGTTGTCCTCGACCAGCAGAACCGTCCGATGGCGTAGGCTGGCCTGCTGCCGTTCGACGGGCACAACTGCGTTCTCCTCCGGGATGGCACCAAGCTCAGCCAGAGGCACCTCAATCGAAAAGACCGTCCCTTGTCCCACCTTGGACCGTACCCGGAGGGGATGGTTCAGCAAATCCGCCTGACGACGGACGATCGCCAGTCCCAGGCCGAGGCCACGGCTTCGTTCACGACCGGGGTTGTCGAGCTGGTGGAACTCTTCGAAAATCGCCTCAAGCTGGTCTTCGGGAATGCCGATTCCCGTATCCCAGACCTCGATCTGGAGCGTGCTCCCCCTGTGACGGACGCCGAGTAAAACCTTGCCATGACGGGTATATTTGAGGGCATTGGAAAGGATATTACGCAAAATTTGAGTCAATAAACCTTCGTCGGTCTGGATGAAGTGACGGCATGGCACCTGATGGATCTGGAGGCCCTTGGCTTCGGCGTGATAGCTGAATTCCCGTTCAAGCTGAGCGAAGAGCGGATGAAGACTGAAGGCCCGCAGTTTCGGCTGGACAAACCCGGATTCGATTTCGTTGATGTCGAGCAGAATGTCGAGCATTCCGGTCATCGCTTCCTGCGCCCGCTCCAGGCCGGCAATCAATCCCTGTGTTCTGGGGTCGACAGTCTGCCGCGCCAGAATCCCACTCATCAGATACATGGTTTGCAACGGCTGGCGCAGATCATGACTAACGGCGCCCAAGAAACGGGTTTTCGCCGCACTGGCCCGTTCTGCGGCGACGGTGGCATGCCGAAGGGCTTCCTGGGTGCGTTGGAGTTCACTGATATCGATCAGCGCCACCAAGCTACCGCTGCCTTGTGGATCCGGCAGCCCTTCAAGGATCACCACTTTCCCGGGGCTGCCGTCGCTCGCCCGCAGGCTGACCTTCAGACCGGAAATGGTCTCGCCGGCGAGAATTTTGTCGAGGACTCGAACAATCTCCGGCCGGGACTGATCGGTGACGATCGCCTCAAGCCGGACCGGTCGGGCCGGCAAGGCGGTCATCTCCAGCAGCTTGAGTCCGGCCCGGTTGATCTGGAGAATCGCCCCATCGCGTCCCAGGGTGACATAGGCGACCGGAGCATGTTCATACAGCCGAAGAGACAGCGCGAGGGCGTTTTCGGCTTGCAGATGAGCGTCTCGTAACGCCTCGTTCTGGATCTCCAGTTCGATTTGATGGATACGGAGTTCCTGAAGCAAACGCCGCGAATCGGCCTCCTCGCCCCCCGGTTCGGGAGCAGGATCATCGGCGAGCCTCCGCGCGACGGCGTGACGCAAAGTCTTGGTCTGCCGGTCGGATTCGCCAGACATTTTAAAGACCCCCCTTGATGATCAAGGCGGCGGAGATCGCAGGCGCCGCAGTTCCTCTTCCAGAATCTTGATTCCCGTGATGTCAATAAAAGTGATGACAACACCGTCAATCACATTGTCCTGGGTGCGATAGGGCATGATCCGCACCTTGACCCAGCGGGTATCATGCGTTGCCACCTGCTTTTCGATGAACATGAGGGAGCGCAGCACCTCCGCCGCATCGGCCTGAAGTTCGGGGTAGATCAGATCGGTGACGATATCTGACAGCAGCCGACCGACATCGCTGGGGATCAGCTTGAACAATTGAGTCGCATGTGGGGTAAACCGGCGGACCTGCATCGCCTCGTCAAGAAAAATAGTGGCCAGTTCCGTACTGTTGAGCAGGTTTCGCATATCATTGTTGACCCACATCAAATCGTCGATTTTGGCCTGAAGCTCGGCGTTGACGCTGTGCAATTCCTCGTTCATCGACTGCATCTCTTCCTTTGAGGTGGTCAATTCCTCATTGGCAGATTGCAGCTCCTCGTTCGTCGCCTGTTGTTCCTCATTGGCGGATTTCAATTCCTCCAGCGAAGTCTGCATTTCGCTCTGGATCCGTTCCAGTTCCTGTCGGGTCAGGAACAGTTCTTCCGCCATGGCGCTCTGGCTTAAGGCCTCGGTTTTCCGGCGGGGGCGTCTGGGCAGCGCGGGGGGCAGCTCGACATCGGAAAAGATGATCAGGGCAAGGTCGGGTCCCGAGGGACAACGCTCGATTCCCTGGACCACGACATTGACCAGCGGGGGGGCGCCGGCGTCTGTAATCCGGATTCCGGGCAGATGAATCGGTTCAGTCTGGCGAAGCGCCCGCTTGATCAGCGTGGTCAGAGGATAGCGCAGGCCGTCGCGCGCCATCGCATGGATGTTGAGGTTGGCCTTGCCGGCCGCTGGCTCCAGGTATTTGCCGGTGCGGCCGTGGATATAGAGGATATCGCCATCGGCATTGACCAACACCGCCGCCGGGCAGAATCGCTCCAGCAGGGTGCGCTCGACCAGGGTTTGAAGACTCTCGCTGGGACGGTCGCCGGGGGGGGGATCAGCCTGACCCGACGGGACGGAAAAGACCCGGATCGGGAACCCCATTTCGGTCCGCAGGACCGGATGGTCAATCCGACGATACAGGCGGGCCTTCTGATCGACCGACACGAAGAGCCGGCCAAAGCCGCCGACTGTTTCCGCGCTTCCCAGCAGCAGCAGACCATCGGGATTGAGAGAGAAATGGAACAGCGGCAGCAGGGTTTTCTGTAATTCCGGGCCAAAATAGATCAAAAGATTACGGCAACTTAGAATATCCATCCGGGTAAAGGGCGGATCGGAAATGATGTTCTGTTGGGCAAACGTCACCATTTCCCGGATGTCTTTGGCAATACGATAGCCCCGTTCCTCGGGAACGAAGAAGCGATTGAGGCGTTCGGGCGAGACATCGGCGACGATATTGTCAGGAAACAGCCCCTGCCGGGCGCGGATGATCGCATCGGCGTCCAGATCGGTGGCGTAGATATGCAGGGAAAACCGCCCGCTCGGAGTCAGTTGGTCCAGCACCTCGCGAAAGAGGATCGCCAGAGAATAGGCCTCTTCGCCGGTCGAACAGGCCGGCACCCAAGCCCGCAGCATCTTACCGGCAGGGTAAGCAGCCAGCAGTCTCGGAAAGGCTTCGGTCTTCAACGCTTCCCAGACTTGGGAATCCCGGAAGAAATTGGTCACGCCAATCAGCAGCTCTTTTACAAGAAAATCAATTTCTTGCGGGTTGTCGCGCAGAAATTGGGTATAAGCGGTGAGCGAATCGAGTTGATGCAGGAGAACGCGCCGTTCGATCCGGCGGTACAAGGTCGGGGTTTTGTAGAGAGAAAAATCGTTACGGGTCCGATCCCGCAACAGATTCAAAATTTGCTCCAGGTCTCCGCCGGCTTCACCTCCCACAGGAGGGGCGGGAAGAGCAAGCAGGGAAGAGCGGGCCAGATAGGCCAGAATCCGGGCCGGCAGTTCCGCCGGAGGGGCGATGATATCGGCCATCCCCACCGCAATCGCGCTTTCAGGCATGCTGTCAAAGGCGGCGGTGGCGGGGTCCTGCGCCAGAGTCAGGCCGCCCTTTTCCTTGATCGCCCGCAATCCGGCGGTTCCGTCCGATCCCATGCCGGATAGAACCACCCCGATCGCCTGGTCTTCGCATTCCAGGGCCAGGGACCGGAAGAAGGTGTCGATCGGAAGGCGAGGCGAGAGAGGCTGCGCCGGGGTGTGTAGCAGCAAGGCTCCGCCTCGGATCGTCATATCCCGGTTCGGGGGGATGACATGGACGACCCCCGGACGAACCACCATCAGATGAGTCGCTTCACACACCTCCATTGAGGTGATCCGCTGGAGAAGGGTGACGATGGCGCTGGCCTGGGCCGGGTCGAGGTGTTGAACCACCACCACCGCGAGGCCCTCTTTCGGGGTCAGATTCGCGAGAAACTGTTCAATGGGCTCCAGACCACCCGCTGAAGCTCCAAGGGCGACAATAGGAAAACTTGGCTTGGAGCCAGATCGACCGCGATCTGGCTCCGTTGAATGGGGCAGCATTGTTGACGCCATTATTTCTTTTACATAAACCTATAATACAACACAAGACGGATAATTTCAAATTTTAAGAGATGAAATCAGTCTTTCGGACGCAGAGGGGCCTTCCTGTAGCAAAGAGATCTGTCGAGATCTCCGCTCGATGCTTCCTTCTCACCACCAACCGCTCGATCGCCGGGTAGGTCGGCGTTCCTAAGCCCTCGCCCCGAATTTTGAAAGTGGGAGGACAGAGCCGGCGGAAAGAGGGGAGAGGGTTCGACCTCTCCCCCAATTCTTTTATGGTGCGACCATGAGGAAATCATTGGCCGACAAAGCCCGGGTGTTGGTCAAAGTGGCGATCGTGGTCGCCCCTCCGCCGGCCGTGCCGTTCGAATCGTAAGTCAGAACCCGATTCTGGGTATTGAAGATGAACTGGGCGCCGGTGCCAGAGGCGGCGCCCGTGGCATTGGCGGCGAAACCGCTCCCCTGCGTCACCTGGGCCAATGTGAGATTGCCGAAGTTACGGCTGACGAACTGAAGCTTATCGGTCCCGGATAGAAAATCGGTGATCTTGTCCCCGCCCTCGCCCAGGGTGGTGTAACAGAAGATATCGGCCCCCGCTCCCCCGACCAACGTGTCGCCCCCAGCCCCTCCGGTCAGGATATTGATCGCGCTGTTACCGGTGAGGACGTTGCCCAGGGCGTTGCCGGTTCCATTGATCGCTGCCGAGCCCGTCAGGGTCAGGTTTTCAAAGTAGCTGCCCAGCGTCCAGGTCACGCTGGACCGGATTGTGTCGGTGCCTCCCGCGTCGGCGGTGCCTCCGGCGGCGGGGATGATGGTTTCCGTGACCCAATCGGCAGTGGTGTCGACGAGGTAGGTATCGTTTCCAGAACCGCCCAGCAGAGTGTCGGCTGCGCCCCTCCCATCCAGGACGTCATTGCCGCTATTGCCGCTCAAGAAATCTCCGGCCGTTCCCCCGATCAGGGTATCGTTGCCGGAACCGCCGACCAGAGTGGTAACGGAGGTGCTGCCTCCCGTCAGAACAAGGGTTCCGGAAGCCCTGCTGCCATCAAGACTTTCGATATTGCGGAAACGCTGGCCTGGGGCCTCGCTGATCGTCAGAGACGATGCACCAGAGATCAGCAGCGTGTCGAATCCATCTCCCCCATCGATTGAGCCGGAGGAATTATAGGAGAGAAGGTCATTGTAGCTCGTGCCGACACCATTGGTAATAATCGCATAGAGATTGGTGTTCTCACCGTCCGTCTTGATGGCGAATTGCCGTCCGGTGGCGTCAGACGCCATATTAAAGAATGCTTGGACTTGGCCCCCACGGGTGATCAGCAGTCGATTCGATCCGTCAAGCATGGCAGCATCGGCCGCAAGGCCGGACAGGGTGATCACATCGCCCCCATCAAACGAAGACAGGACCAGTCCCGAAGTGACCGTCCCCGAATCCAGACACAGGCTGTTCCCGACTCCGGAGAGGACAAGCGTTCCGCGAATTTGGCCACCTCTTTCCAGGGTCAGAAGGCCCTGATTGAAGAGAACGGTGCCACGGACCATCCCCCCCGAATCGATCGAAAGCCTCCCGCCCCCTCTGATCGTCGTGGCACTGGCAACCCCGCCACCATCCACCTCAAGTTGCCCGCCGCGATTGACGGTGATCCCCCCGGCAACCCCTCCAGACTCCACGTAAAGCCGGCCGCTGCTGTTAACCGTGGTGCCATTGGCCGCGCCGCCACTATAGACCGACAGCACCCCTCCGCTCCCGAGGGTGGTATTGCGGACGATGCCGCCATTGGTAACATCAAGGTCGCCGCCATTGACGAAGGTGGCATTGGCGATGCCGCCGGAAGAGACCCCTTGCCATCCGCCATCGCCAATATTGGTGGCGCTGACCGCCGCCCCCGAATAAAGATACACCCGCCCACCACTGGTAATGGTTGTCGAGCTTGCCGAAGCTCCGGCATCAAGGGACAGGCCACCGCCATCCCCGACACTCGTGGCACGCGCCACCCCACCGGACGAAACGGCCAGCCATCCGCCATCACTGACCGCAGTGGCACTGGCCACGCCGCCAGAGCAGATCAGCATCTCCCCGCCATTGACCAGGACCGTGCTCCGCGCCACACCTCCGGAGGAGACGAGGATGTGGCCACCGCTGTCGATTCTGGCGACTTTGGCCATCCCCCCAGCCGAAACGGAGATCTCGCCCTCACTGTCGGCGGTGGTGGCGCTCGCGATCCCGCCGGAAGTAAGAGATAATTGTCCTCCGTTGGTGATCGCGACCCGGCGGGCGATCCCCCCGGAAGAAACGGTCAGGTCGAAAATGGCGCCACTCTGCAGGGTGATTCCATTAATAAGAACGCTGTCGGAGGTCTGGGTAACGGCGCTGGTCAAAACCAGACCATCAAGGGTACCGCCGCTGCTGACGGTTGTTCCGCTGGCCGTGCCACCGGAAATCAACGCGATCGTGCCGCCGTTGTTAATGGTTGTGTCGCGGGCCATGCCACTGGAATAAACCAACAGTTCGCCGCCACTATTGACGGTGGCACCGCTGGCGATGCCATTAAAGACCGACATGCCGCCATCACTGCTAACGGTCGCACCGATGGCAATACCGCCATCATCAACCACCATCTTCCCGTCGCTGCCGATTTCGGTGCCACTGGCAATGCTCTCACTCCCAACTAGGCCGCCGTAACCAATCCACATCACGCCATCACTGCAAATCCTGGTCCCACTCGCCAGACCACCGGCGGAAACAAAGAGCTTTCCACCCGTCAATGCTGTATCGCTGATCGCCCCACCGGAAAGGACATAGGCTTGCCCGCCGCTGCTGATCGCGGTGCCGGTGGCTGTGGCGCCGTCCAAGATGACGACAGACCCGCCACTGCTGACCGTGATAGTGCTGGCCATCCCGCCCGAGGAAATTTGGACTCGGCCACCGAGGGTTGTGCCGGTAAAAATGCCCCCCATGCCGATGGCAATGTCGAAAGAAGCGCCGCTTCGAAAAGAAACGCCCTGCGCTGAGAAACCTGCGGACGTTATCGTGAGCGCGCCGGTCAACGGCGAAGACAGGGATCCTGATCCCCCACTGCTGACCGTGACGCCGCTGGCCGTCCCGCCGGATCCGACCCAGAGGGTTCCGCCACTACTGACCGTAGCGCCGCCGACTGCCCCGCCCGAGAGGATGCTAATGGTCCCGCCATTGGTGACGCTGATCGTGCTGGCCGTACCGCCGGACTCAACCGTGACGGTTCCAGTGCTGCCGATCCAACTGTCGCGGATTACGCCACCGAAAGAGACATGGACTTTTCCGTTGTGGGCGATCATGGCACTGACGAGCAGACCGCCTGATAACACGTAGGTCTCATTCCAGTAGTTCACTTGCAGACCACTGGAAACCTGGCCAGAGCTAACATAGACCGTCATCGTGTTTTCTCCCCGCTCGCGCCACCCGTTATGCGTCGGATCACCGTTTTGACCTGCTTCGTTTCATCAGAGTGCCAACTTTGGCACCACCATGGCGGATAGTGTCAAGTAAGGATAAAACTTTTGAAATCCATTGCCCGCGCCCACGTGGGACGATGCCGTGCCCCCATCTTGCTCAAGGGCGGGGCTGCCGCCCCGGTCCCCGCCTGGAAGCTGGCGCCTCCAGACCTCCGCTTTTTAGGAGGAAGTCTCATCCGAAGGATAAGATCCGATGTCTGATCTGAAGAATCCGCTGTCTGCTCGTCTCTTGGCTGTGAGTGCCTTATTGCTTCCGCCCTTGTTTTGGGCAGGCAATTTCATCGTCGGGCGCGCGGTGCGGGCTGATATCGATCCGATGATGCTTTCATTCGGGCGTTGGGTGATTGCGTTGCTGTGTCTGCTGCCGTTCGCGCTCGGGCCGATGCGGCGGGACTGGCCGCGTTACTGGGAGCTGCGCTGGCGGGTTCTCGGGGTGGCGACGGTCGGAGTCGCGGCCTTCAACTCTCTGGTTTACCTCGGCCTTCGCACCACCTCGGCAATCAATGGGCTGATTCTTAATTCATTGATTCCGTTGTTTATTGTTCTCTTAGGGGCCTGTTTTTATCGTCAGAAACTGCGTCTAGGGCAACAGATTGGGCTGGTTCTGTCTTTTGCCGGTGTGTTGATTCTGGTGTTACGCGGGCAAGGGAGCGAATGGCAGGCTCTGACAATCGTTCCTGGCGATACGATCGTTTTGGCCGCGATGGTGTGTTGGGCACTCTATACGCTGTGGTTGCGCCAATTCCCCGCCGATCTCAATCGGGTCGGTTTGATGGGGGTGCAGATCATCATCGCTTTGATCGAGTTACTGCCGTTGCTGCTGATCGAACAGAGCGATGGGGGAACGACGCTCTGGAACCGGGCCAGTCTGTTCGCTCTGCTCTATGTCGGGTTATTTCCTTCGGTTCTGGCCTATTTGCTCTACACCCACGCCGTTCACCGTTTCGGGCCGGCGCTGGCGGGGCTGACCATTCATCTGATGCCCGTTTATGGGGTAATTCTATCGTTCCTGCTGCTCGGAGAGCAGATTGAGCTTTATCAGGCGGTCGGAATCGTCGCCATCGTCGCCGGGCTATTGTGCTCGAATTTTGGCGGATGGCGGCGAATCGGTCCGACCGGGCGGTAGGAGGATCAGCGCGGCGCCGGGTAATAGACCACCGGTGGCGGGGCGTAATAGGTCGGAGGGGGCGGAGCGTAATAAACCGGCGGCGGCGGCGGCGGATAGACCACGGTCGGCGCCGGGGTTACCACCACCGGCTGCTGCTGCGGCACCTGATTGCCTCTGGCGCTCATGCATTGCAGATAGGCGTTGTCATATTGTCGTTGCAGGCCGCCCTGGCTCTGATGGGAGGTTCCGGCCCCGACAGCGGTCCCGGCCACGACACCGCCGGCGGCACCAATAGCCGCGCCGCTTCCGCCACCGACCGCCGCCCCCAGCCCCGCGCCGAGGGCCCCACCAATCAGGGCACCCCCGATGGCCCGCTCATTGGCGGATTCAGCCTGACCACTGACCTGCTCGCTGGCGTAATGCTTGCAAAGGGCCTGATCTTGCTGGAAATGCTCGAACGGTTTGTTGGCACCCGGCATCACCAGCACATGGGGGCCACTCGGGGTGGCCGCGCAGCCGGACAGGACCAACAGGGCACCGAGGGCAACAGGAAAGCTGCGCACCATTTCGTATCCTCATCTGGCGGAAGCGGATCAAAGCCGCCTCCAGAACGTTAGTATCGCGCCAATTCGTGGCGGGATGATGTCGTTTTGTCAGCGGATCAGCGTCGGGGGTGGGAGAGATCCTCGCCAATGGCTGCCAGAAACCCGAAAAGCGAGTACAGATAGCGTTGGCTCATCCGGCCGGGTTCGAGGCCGAGTCGCCACAGCCATTCGAGATTGAGGCGCTGTACCAGTCGGGGCGGGCGCGGGGTCAAGCCGAGCGCAATCTTGATCGCCTGACCGATACACAAGGCCCAGCAGGGGGGAAGCAGGGAGCGAGCCTCGGCAACGAAGCGTTCACTGCGCGGGGCGCCGACTCCCATCAAGAGCAGGGTGGTTTCATGCGCCCGGATCGTTTCGGCCAACGCTTGGCAGGTCGCCGCGTCCTGTTCGAAGCCGAAAGGGGGAATGGCGGTGGCAATCCGGTCGCTCAGACCGTGGCGCACGGCCCAATTTTCCAGGGCCGTGACGGTTTCGGGACGATCGACCACGCAGAACAGGCGAGTGTGTCGCAGGCGATCGGGGGAGGCGAACAGAGCCGCGACGACATCGCAGCCGGTCACCCGTCCGGGAACCTGACAGCCGCGCAGACGGGCGTAATAATAGACCGGAAACCCATCGCAGAGGATGATTTCGGCCTGATCGCAAGCGGCGCGCAGGGCCGGATCCTGGCGCAACAGGGCAATATGTTGGATGTTGGGGGTGACGATCAGACCAGGACCGGCCGTCTCGGCCCGGGGAGTCGCGAGCAGATAATCCACCACTTCGGTCGCGGTCAGCGGGCTGATCGTCAGGCCGAAAATGCGCGAAGACGGGGAAAGGGAGCGGGTCACGCGACTCTCCTTTGATCGTCAGGGGTCCGTAGCAGCATGGCGGCACATTTCGGTTAAAGGCACGCAGACACCCGGAGAGCCGTGCGGGCCGCAAAGACTGTCCGGGCGGAGGGTCGAAATACTGAGCCGGCCATACGTCCGACCTGAGCTGTCGATGAGAATCGGGGGCTCGGCGGCGTAAGGGTCACAGGCCGAATAGCGGCCCTTCGGACTGCGATATTGAGCAAAATGACTATGCGCCGCATAGGCATTGTCCCAACCATAGGGACCGTATGGATTTAGGACTGCGGCCACTTCGTTCCGGTCGCAACTGAGGCAACCGAGGTAGTCGCGGGAGAGTGGTCCGGCATAGATCTGAATCCGGGCCATCGGCATCTGCCCCAACATTTCCTCCGCCGCGAGCGAGGAGGAGATCAGGGAAGCTAACAAGAGCAGGGCACACAGACGAGTGGTCATCGCCCGCTCATCTGGCGCAGCAAGCTCAAACCGCGTCGGGCCAGGGCTGAATAGATCTCAACCGTTCGCAACAAAGGATTGGTTTCGCGCTGGTAGGGCTGGAGCTGGATCGGAAAATAGGGGTGAAGCTTTTCCACCACCCGCTGCGGCGGCAAATAGGTATTACTCTGCACCACGGCAAACAGACCCTTGCCGTCCGGGCCGAAATGCTGGGCCGCCTGCCATTGTTCCAGGTTGCGGCCGCCTTTGCCGGCATACCAGACGCTGTCATCGACATGGAGGCCGCGACAGCCGGGGGGCGGGGCGACGTGATAGTGGTCGATCAACCCCTCCCGCTCGGCATTGAGCCAATAGAGGGTGTATTCGGTCCAGTTGATCATGTAGTTGGACAGCAAGACCCGGATCCAGTCGCGTTGGTACAGCTCCTCCAGCCGGTGGTGGAGCCGACTGACCAGGGTGCGGGACAGAATGGCCGGGGTCCACCAGATCCCCGTCCGGTCGAGATGAGGATCCTGGCGTAGTAATCCCGCCGAGGGCCGCCACAGATGCGCCTCGCGCTGGCGGGGCTGGGTATAAGTCAGAGCCCGACCATCGAGAATCAGATCATCGATCGTGAAGGGCTGGACCGCGAAGACATCGGGATCGAACACCATGAAGAATTCGGTCTCGATCAGCGCCGGAGCATAGAGCTTGATAATCTGCTGGCGGTGCCACGGTCGGATTTGGTGCGGCTGGGAAAATTCGGCAAAGGCCCCCATATGGGCGGATTCATCGACCAGATCGATCGGGAAATCGCTCCAGGCTTTGACATATTCGCGCGCCAGAGCCAGTTCATTGCTCG
>Ga0209373_10002762_pt1 | contig 16987 bp, 19 predicted proteins | sample Higcelweek5metaG_FD_187173 | JGI IMG/M metagenome (GOLD analysis project Ga0209373, IMG submission 187173) | Freshwater pond sediment microbial communities from the University of Edinburgh, under environmental carbon perturbations - High... | ecosystem: Environmental > Aquatic > Freshwater >... | reverse complement strand
GCGTGGTTCTGATCCCTTGTCTTTTCCCCTTGCTTCAAGGAGACTGTCATGAAAGCTCTTTTCATCGCCCAGGCCCACGCCGGACGCTGGGCCAACCAGATTCTCTTTGCGGAGTTATCCAAGCTTTCGCCCGCGCAGTGGACGGCGGAAAGCGCCGTGAATTTCGGCAGCGTCCAGGGCATCGCCAACCATCTGCTCCTGGCGGACAGGCTTTGGCTCCAGCGCTTCACCGGAGAAGGCGAGCCCCTCAAAACCGCCGACGCCGTGCCGTACCCCAGCCTGGCGGCGCTCCAGACGGAGCGCGAAAGCGAGGACGAGCGCGTCGTCGCCTTTGCCGAAGCCCTGGACCCGGCGCGTTTTGGCACCATTTTGCGCTACACCACCACGGAAGGGACGGCGCGGGCCCTGCCTTTCGGTCTGTGCGTGGCGCATTTCTTCAACCACCAGACGCACCACCGGGGCCAGTTGCACGCGCTGCTCGGCGCGCATGGCCTCAAATGCCCGGACATCGATCTCCTCTATTATGCGCCCGCGGCAAAGCTGTTTGCGCCGGATGTGAATTAGGCGCGCAGCCGGTCTGTGACATGGTTGGTCTGTGACATGGCTGGCCTAAGGCGCAGCTGGCCCTGCGCGCGTCCACCCGCAGTGACACGCGCTCGCTACGCGCAGGGCATGGACGCGGCGCGCCGGGAAGTGTATGCACTTCTGGCCGGGCGGCCTGAAATTCCGCAACAATGTCCCGGCCAGACCGCTTGTAAGGAAGGTAGCCCGTGAGCCTCGAAATCCTCGACCAGTTCCACGACCCCGCCCTGTGCAGAAGCGTGCTGGACCGTCTCTGCACAACCCTGAACGGGAAGCCCCTGCGCTTCATGGAAGTGTGCGGCACGCACACCGTGGCCATTTTCCGCAGCGGCCTGCGCTCTATTCTGCCCAAGGAGATCGTGCACCTTTCCGGCCCCGGCTGCCCGGTGTGCGTCACCCACGAGGCCGAGATCAACGCCTTCCTCGATTTGGCCGAAAAGCCCGGGGTCATCATCGCCACTTTCGGCGACCTCATGCGCGTGCCCGGCAGCCGTGGCCGCACCTTGAAGGCCGCCCAGGCCGACGGCGCGCGGGTGGCCGTGGTCTATTCCCCGCCCGACGCCATCAAGCTCGCGGCGGAGAACCCGGACGCCAAGGTGGTGTTTCTGGGTGTCGGCTTTGAGACCACCGCGCCCGGCGTGGCCGCCAGCCTCAAAATGGCCAGGGCCCAGGGCGTGGGCAACTACCGCGTGCTCTCCTTCCACAAGCTTGTGCCCCCCGCGCTCACGGCCCTCTTGTCTGATGCCGATCCGGCCCCTGGCCAGGGCATCGACGCCTTCATCATGCCCGGCCACGTGTCGGCCATCATCGGCATAGAGCCCTACCGCGTGGTGGCCGAGCGCTACGGCAAGGCCGCCGCCGTGGCCGGTTTCGAGCCCTTGGACATTTTGCAGGCCCTGCTCTTTTTGGCCGAGTGCCAGCGCGACGGCGTGGCCAAGGTGGCCAACCTGTACCGCCGCGTGGTGCGCGACGAAGGCAACGCCAAGGCGCGCGCCGTGATGGACGAGGTGTTCACCACGGTGGACGCCCTGTGGCGCGGCATCGGGCTCATCCCCGGCTCCGGCCTGGAGATTGCGCCGGAGTACGCCGCCTTTGACGCCAAGCGCGACTTCGCCATTGAGATCAAGGACTGCCCGCCGTTGCCGGGCTGCAAATGCGGCGAGGTGCTCAAAGGCCGTCTCGCCCCGAATCTCTGCCCGCTGTTCGGCAAGGCCTGCACCCCTGCCAAGCCCGTGGGCCCGTGCATGGTCTCCACAGAGGGATCGTGCGCGGCCTACTACAAATACCAGGTGGATTAAGCTGATGAGCGACAAGGTTCTTCTCGATTACGGCTCTGGCGGCAAGGCTTCCCAACGGCTCATCGGCGAGCTGTTTCTCAAGCATTTCGACAACCCCGAGCTTCGGCGCATGAACGACGGCGCGGTGCTTTCCGTCTCCGGCAAGATCGCCGTGAGCACCGACACCTTCACCGTGGACCCCATCTTTTTCCCCGGCGGCGACATAGGCCGCCTGGCCGTGCACGGCACGGTGAACGACGTGGCCATGATGGGTGCGGTGCCCCGGTACCTCACCTGCGGGTTCCTCATCGAGGAGGGCCTGGAGATGGACGTGCTGACGCGCATCGTGGCTTCCCTCGGCGCGGCCGCCAGCGAGGCCGGGGTCTGGGTCGTGACGGGCGACACCAAGGTTGTGCCCAAGGGTGCGGCCGACAAGATCTTCATCAACACCACGGGCATCGGCGACATCATCGTGGACCCGGCCCCGGCTGGCGACCGCGCCAAGGCTGGCGACGCCATCCTCATCAGCGGCACCCTGGGCGACCACGGCCTGGCCATCTTGTCCACGCGCCAGGGCCTAGCCTTTGAAACGCCCGTGCTTTCCGACTGCGCCAGCCTGAACCACGCCATCGAGGCGCTCCTGCGGGGCCTGCCAGACGTGCACGTGCTGCGCGACCCCACCCGCGGCGGCTTGGCCACCACCCTGAATGAAATCGCCCTGGCCTCGAACGTCACCTGCGAGATTGTGGAGGACCTGATCCCCGTGCGGCCGGAAGTGCGCGGCGGCTGCTCGCTTCTGGGGCTCGATCCGCTGTATCTGGCCAACGAGGGCAAATTCATTTGCATTGTGCCCGAGGCCCAGGCCGAGGCCGCGCTTGCCATCATGCACGCGGACCCGCTGTGCGCCGGAGCCACGCGCATCGGCTCGGTCGTCGCCACGGAAAAACCCGGCCAGCCCGGCCGCGTTGTGCTCAAAACCGGCCTGGGCGGCAAGCGCCTGCTCGGCATGCTCGAAGGCGAGCAGTTGCCGCGCATCTGCTAGAGGCCCTGGCTATCCGGGCAGGCCTTCGGGACAGGTCCTGACGGTTGGCGCGCCCGGCCTGAGCTAAGCGATTTTGATTGGGCGGTTCTGATTGGGCAATTCTGATTGGGCGGTTCTGATTGAATGATCCGGGCAGGCGATTAGGGCGAGCGATTGGAACGAGCGGCCCGGACAAGCGATTTGGCTTGAACGGTTCACGCCGGACGGTTTGAACGAGATGATTCGGGCCGGGCGATTTGGAATACCGCGAGGCGGACATGGGCTTTAGCGCGAAGTATGTGCATACCAATCTTGTGGCCAAGGACTGGCGCGCCCTGGCGGCGTTCTATCAACGGCTGTTCGGCTGTGTGCCCGTTCCGCCGGAGCGCGATTACTCCGGCGCCCACCTGGACGCGGGCACCGGGCTTTCCGGCGCGCGCCTGACCGGCATGCATCTGCGTCTGCCGGGCTTTGGCGAAGACGGCCCGACCCTGGAGATCTTCAATTATGCGGACCTGGCGGAGCGCCCGGCCACTGCTGTGAACCGGCCCGGCTACGGGCACCTCGCCTTTGCCGTGGATGACGTCGCCGTTGCGCGGGCGGATGTGCTGGCCGCGGGCGGGGCCGCCGTGGGCGAGGTGGTGACCCTGACCACCGCGACAGGCGGGCGCGTCACTTGGTGCTATGTCACGGATCCCGAGGGCAACGTGCTCGAACTGCAAGCCTGGTCCTAACCGTGCGCGCTTAGCCGTGCCGCATCGCAGGAGGCCTCATGGACACCTGCATCTTTAGAAGCGACTCGCCCTTTGTGGTCGCGCTGCAAGCATCGGCCGAGGTGGCCAGCTCCGGGGGCGCGGAGCAGACCGACCGCGCCGCCGCGCTTATGGCCGATGCGGAACAGCTTTCGCAGCTGTGCACGGCCTGCTTTTGGGCCAGCCTGGAGGTGGAGGAGGGCCGCGAAGTGCGCGGCACCGTCACCATCTGCTCGCCCGATTCCGTGCCGCTGGCCCGGGCCTTCATCCACCCTGTTCCCGTCAGCGTGCGCGATCTGGTGGCGCTTCTGACCGCCTCGCCCCGCAGCCCGCTGGCGGTGCACGGCGGGCCGGAGGGCCTGCACATCTGGGGCATGCTCGACGCCGAGCCGGAGGATCTGCTGCGCCTGCGCATCGCGGGCAACGGCATTCTGCTTGCCTCCCGCGCGCGCCGGGTGCTGGCGCTCTTGAACCAGGGCGTCATGTCCATCCCCGTTGCCGCGGATGAGCTCTCCCTGTCGCAGCTGGTGGGGCGCACCCTGGGGAAGGAGCGCTTTTTGGAGGAGCACGGCAACGCGCCCGCCCAGTTCATCCGCGTGGTCACCACCATGATACGCCACGGCCACGGCGGAACGCTGGTGCTCGTTCCGCCGGAGGACCAGTCCTGGCGGGCGGGCGTCAGCTTCCGTTTCTGTTTCGACGATGAAAGCGGCCGGCTGCTGCAGCACAGCGTGCGCGACTTCGAGTCCGGCATGGACGAGGCCCTGCGCGGGTATGACGACTTGGTGGAGGGGCGCGCCAGCTGCGCCTCGCTCACGACGCTGCGCGAGCAGTACGACGCGGTGAACTATCTGCGGACGCTGAGCGAGTCCTTGTTCCGCCGCGTGGGCGATCTGGGGCTCATCGACGGCGCGGTCATCATGGACATGGATTTGATGCTGCACGGGTTCGGGGCCAAGCTGCTCTTCGGGCCGGAGGAGTTCACCGTAACGACCTTGAACGCCGTGACCGGGCGCGTGCGCGAGCATGTGCTGCTGGCGGAGCTTGGGGGCATGCGGCACCAGTCGGCGGCGCGCTTTGTTCAGGGCAACCCCGAAACCGATGCGTTCGTGGTCTCGCAGGACGGGCGGCTGTCCATGATGTCCTGGTCCGAACGCACGCAGACCGTGGCCGTGGTGCAGAATCTGGAGCATTTTATTTGGGAGTACAGGACGTTTTAGCGATGGATATTGACAAGTGTAACCAATATGGTTACAAAACATGATCAAGAGCTTCGCCCACAAAGGACTGGAAGATTATTTCTATGAGGGGAGCACCCGGGGCATCCAGTCCAGGCACGCGGACCGGCTAGCCCGCATCCTTGACCGGCTGGATGCGGCGGAGGCTGTGTCGGACATGGACTATCCCGGCTCGGCGCTGCACCCGCTCAAGGGCGATTTGAAGGGGTTCTGGTCCGTCAAGGTATCCGGCAACTGGCGGATCATCTTCCGGTTCGAGAACGGCGACGCCTACATAGTGGATTACCTGGACTATCATTGAAGGAGCAGGCCATGCGCACCCGTACTCGCAAGCCCACGCATCCGGGCGCGGTTGTCCGGCTGGACTACATCGAACCGCTCAAGCTGAGCATCACGGCCCTGGCCGATCGCCTGGGCGTGTCGCGCAAGCATTTGTCCTCCATTGTGAACGAGCGCGCCGGGCTGACGCCGGACATGGCGCTTCGGCTTTCCCGCGCCTTTGGCACCACGCCTGGGCTGTGGCTGAACATGCAGCAGGCGCTGGATTTGTGGGAGGCGCAGCACGCTTCCGGCGGCTGGGAGAAGGTGGAGGCGCTGCCGGAACTTGGTAAGCTTGGTTGATTCTCACCCCACCGCCACGCATCCTTTGCCCGCCTGATACCCCAGGCTTGCAAGCCACTGCATGATCTCCGCCCGCGCCCCGCGTGAACCGACGTTGACGAGGATGAACGGCGACGCTGCGGATGAGTAGGCGGGCGACCCGGCGGACGAATTGGCTGGCGCTGCGGAGTGATAGGGCGGCACGGCCTCGCGGCCCAGCACTGGCGCGCCGTGCACCGTCTGGCCGATCTTCTTCGGATCGATGTCGACGTAGGCCGCAACATTGAGGCCCAGCGCCGCAAGCGGGGTCAAATGCTGGCGGCTCACCCGCCCGGCCCCCCACACCCACACGTCCGGATGGCGCGGATTGTTCGCCGCGAGCCAGTCCCACAAATACCCGGCCTTGGTCCGCGCAAAAGCGGCCGGGCTGTAGGCGGCGTCCGTGCGCGAGAGCCGCGTGGGCGGGTCGTTCCAAACAAGCACCTCTTGCGGCACCTTGGCCATGCGCGCGCCCAGGCCCAGCCAGCGCAACCACATCTCGTAGTCTTCAGGGAAAGGAGCCGCCCCGGTCGCGCCGCCGGTGTTGGGCCGGGCCCCGCCAAAGCGCTCAAAGGCTTTGCGCCGGAACATGACGGACGGATTGGCGAGCGGCGCTTCCACGAAGCGGTTTACGGCGATGTCTTCCGGCATGACCAGGGTGTTGATCCAATCCACATAGTGCGCATAGCCCGCGCAGAGGTTCCTGTCGCCGCCGAAGCGCACCAGGCCGGACACGAGGTCCAGGCCGGGCTCGGCGTCGAGCAGCGCCGCTTGCAGGGCCAGGCGCTCGGGCAGGGCTATGTCGTCGGCGTCCATGCGGGCGATGTAAGGAGCGCGGGCTGCGGCCACGGCGGCGTTTCCGGCCAGGGCCACGCCCTGGTGCGGCAGGCGGATGGCCCGCAGCCGGGCGTCGCGCGCGGCAAAGGCGCAGAGCACGTTCCAGGTGGTGTCGTCGCTGCCGTCATCCACGGCGATGATTTCGATGTCGGCGAGGGTTTGCGCCAGCAGGCTTTCCAGCGCCGCGGGCAGCGTTGCGCCCGCATTGTGGCAGGGCAGGGCGACGCTGACTTTTGGCGCGGCGGGCATGAGCTACTGCCTGTCGGGATCGGCGGCGCGGCGCTCGGCAACGGCGATGGCCAGCCGGCACACGCCGCACAGGCCGGTGCTGGTGGGCGAGCCGCACTTTTCGCACGGGGCCAGGGGCGCGCCGGTCTCCTGCTCAACATGGGCGAAGGCCGGGCGGCCGCGCTTCAAAAAGCCGTCGTAAAAGGCGATTTTTGAGCCGGGGCTCTGGTGCTCCAAGTCGGCCCACAGGCGCTTGTGCCCGGTGAAGCTGGCCCCGCCGCTGTACGGGCAGGGCGCGGTGTGGATCTCGATGCCGTTCAGGAAGGCGTAGCAGCCGGTCTCGAATTCCGAGAGGCGATACAGCGGCTTGATCTTGCGCGCAAAGCCGCTCTCGGCGTTGAGGCAGGGGCCCTGGTCGGAAAGGTAGCCCGCGTCCCAGCGCAGGGTGTTAGCGAAGAGCCGCGCCACCTCGTCGTCCAGATTATGGCCGGTGGCCAGCACCTGGAAGCCGTCCTCCAGGGCCACGCGGTTGAACCAGTGGCGCTTGATCTTGCCGCAGGCCGAGCACACCGGGCGGTTGATGTAGCGCTTGATGTCCGGGATGGGCAGGCCCTCCTTCTCCAGCTCCACCACGCGCAGATTGAGGCCGTGCAGCTCGCAGAAGCCCTCCACCTTGGTCCTGGCGGCGCCGGAAGATTTGGGGATACCCAAGTCCACATGCAGGCCGGTGACGTCGTAGCCCAGGCGGGAGAGCTCAAGCATGAGGCTCAGCGAATCCTTGCCGCCTGAGAGGGCCACGAGGACGCGCTCGCCGGGGTTGATGAGCCCGTGGCGGCGGATGGCCTTTTCCACCTGGCCGGTGAAATAGGTGGAGAAGCAGTCGCGGCAGAAGGCGGTGTTGTGGCTCGGCAGGGCGACTTCGGCCGTGGCCTTGCATTTGCGGCATTTCATGTCTGGTACCTATCCCGTGCTCATGACCTTGCGGACGCGGATCTCATCGCCGTCGTTCAGGCGGCTGTCCGGCGTCAGCAGTTCGCCGCCCCGGATGATGAGGGCGTCGTTGACGCGCAGTCCCAGGCGCTTTTGCAGCATGAGCACGGTGTTGTGGCGCTCAAAGGTCAGGGTCTGGTTGTCCGGCTCCACAAAAACGGTGATCATGGGGCGGTCTCCTTGAATCGTTGGTGGGCAAGAGGTGCCTTTCCTCGGGCCGCGTTGTCAAGAACCGAGGCGTCGTGAACTGTGCCAGGCCATCACAATTGTGTTGACCGGGGAGAAAATGGGGATATACAGTCCAATGTAGGAAGAGCCCTTCCCCCCAGAGGAGCAACCGTATGGACAGGCCGAAGATTCTTGTTGTGGATGACGAAAAGCACATCCGCATGCTGTACCAGGAAGAACTGGAGGAGGCGGGCTATGCCGTGGCCACCTCGGACGGGGACGAGCCGATTCTCGAATTGCTCGACCGCGAGAAGCCGCAGGTGATCATTCTGGACATCCGCCTTGGGCCGGACCGCTCCGGCCTTGATCTGCTCCAGCTCATCCGCGGCCGCGACACGCAGGTGCCGGTGATTCTCTCCACCGCGTACGACAGCTTTCAGCACGACCTCAAGAGCATCGCGGCGGACTACTACGTGGTCAAGTCCGTGGATCTGGGCGAGTTGAAGAATAAGGTGCGGCTGGCCCTGGCGCGCAAGGCCTAGCAGGCCGCGCGGCCGCTAGCGGTTCTTCTCGCGTATCTCATAGCCGAAGTGGCGGTCCTGCAGCCAGCGAACGCCCAAAAGATCGCGCACGCCCGCCACGGCGCGCTCCCAATTTCCATATTTGCTCTCGCCCATGTGCCGCTCGCGGTGGTTCACGGGCATTTCGGCCACGGTCGCGCCCTCAAGCTTCATGAGGGTGGGCAGGTAGCGGTGCATGCCCTTGAAGCGCGGAATCCGGACCAGCATGTCGCGGCGCATCACCTTGAGGGAGCAGCCCGTGTCGCGCACGGATTCGCGCGTGATGCGGTTGCGGATGGCGTTGGCGATTTTTGAGGCATAGCGCTTGCTCAGCGTATCCTGGCGTTTTTTGCGCCAGCCGATGGCCATGCCGTAGCCCTGGTCGAAAAGCGCCAGCATGGCGGGGATGTCGGCGGGGTCGTTCTGCAGATCCGCATCCATGGTCACCACGATGGGGTGGGCGGCCAGGTCGAACCCGGCGCAGAAGGCCGCGGACTGGCCGCGGTTGCGCGTGAAGGCGAGGTAGCGCACTTCCGGGTTGGTCTCGGCCAAGCTTTTGAGCACGGCAAGGCTCTTGTCGGTGCTGCCGTCATCGACAAAAAGCACCTCCCACACGCGGGAGAGCGGGCGCATGGCGCTGGCTATCTCGTCGAAGAGCCGGGGCAGGTTTTCTTCTTCGTTGTACACGGGGATGACGATGGAGACGCTCTGGATGTTTGGCATGGCCGGGTATAGAAAATTTCCAGCCCGGTGTAAATAAGCGTTGACAGGGTGAGGGGTGGGGACTACATACCCTTTCTCGGCGCGACAACGACAGCGTCGAAGTGTCGCGGGGTGGAGCAGTACGGTAGCTCGTCGGGCTCATAACCCGAAGGTCGTAGGTTCAAATCCTGCCCCCGCTACCAAAAAAGAAGCAAGGGCTTGCAGCAGAAATGCCGCAAGCCCTTTTTCTGTTTGCTACCCTATTGCTACCCAGCAACTAAAATAAGCCTTCGTGGGGGATGGTAGAGTAAACCGGCGCGCAATTTGGCACTGGTTGGCGCGTCGGTTTACTCCTGCGGCGCAGACGCGGCCTGGGCGAGCCTGGACCTTGTGCGCAAAAGCGGCGTGGCTTTTGAGCTGCGCACCACCCGGCTCTGCTGGCCGAGGCCGAGCTGCTGGCCCTGGCCGGGGAACTCTCAGGGCTCGCTGGCGCGGCTTGAATCCGCAAGTAAGCCTTCGCCTGAGGCTACTCGCCCAGCACGTAGGCGAAGATGAGCGGCGCCACGATGGACGCGTCGGAGTTGATCATGAACCGTGGCGTGTCGGCGTCGAGCTTGCCCCAGGTGATTTTCTCGTTGGGCACCGCGCCGGAGTATGAGCCGTAGCTTGTGGTGCTGTCGCCTATCTGGGCGAAGTAGGCCCAAAAGGGCGTGTCCTCGCGCTCCATGTCCTGGATGAGCATGGGCACCACGCAGATGGGGAAGTCGCCCGCGATGCCGCCGCCGATCTGGAAAAAGCCCACCGGAATCTTGTGCGCGGCCTTCTGCATGTACCAGCGCGCCAGGTGCTCCATCTGTTCCGTGCCGCGGCGGATGGCTCCGTGGTGCGGCAGCTTGCCGTGCATCACCTCGGACACGAAGATGTTGCCCAGCGTGCAGTCCTCCCAGCCGGGGGTATAGATGGGCAGGCCCTTCTCCTTTGCCGCCAGCACCCAGGAGTGTTCGCGCGGGATGTGGAACAGCTCCGAGACGCCGGGCTGGTCCAGCAGGGCGTAGATGAACTCCCAGGGAAACCTGGGCTGGCCGCTCTCCGCCGCGCTGAGCCACAGGGCGCTCATGCGCGCCTGCACCTGCCGGAACACGCCTTCAGGGATGCAGGTGTCGGTGACGCGGTTCAGGCCCTCGTCGTAAAGCGCCTTCTCATCGGCCGGGGAAAGGTCGCGGTAGTCCGGCACCATGCGGTATTCGTCGTGGTTGAAGAGGTTGAACAGATCCTCCTCCAGGTTGGCCGCCGTGCAGCAAATGGCCGCCACTTTGTCCTGGCGGATCATCCTGGCCAGGGAGACGCCGATCTCGGCGGTGCTCATGGCCCCGCCCATGGTCAGAAACATGGCCCCGCCGCCATCCAGCAGCGCGCGCCAGGCCTTGGCCGCGTCGAGGGTCTCGCGGGCGTTGAAGTGCCGGTAGTTCAATTCCATGAAGTCGGAAACGCAGCCCATCTGATTCTCCTGCTCTGGTTAAAAGCTCACGCGCCAGTTGGCGTAGGCGTTGAGGCCGGGCTCGCGGTATTCTATGCCGCGTGAGGTGGCCATATAGTTTGAATATGAGGTGTTGGTGAGGTTGTTCACGCCTAAGGTGAACTCATGCTTGTATTCGCCTGCCTGGAGGTTGTAGCCCGTGCGCGTATTCAGCACGATCCACGAGTCGCTGCGCGTGCCTGTGGGCGTCACGTTGTTCTGTTCCGCAGCAGCTTGGCTTTCCACCGCCCACCACCAGGGGCCGATGGTCTGCTTGACGCCGACCAGGCCGGAAAGCGGCGCTATGAACGGCAACCAGGTGCCGTGGGTCTCGTCGCGTCCCTGGGTGTAGGCGGCGTTGGCGTAGGCCATCCAGCCCTTGGCGAAGTCCCACTCCACGGACTGCTCCGCGCCGTAAATCTCCGCTGTGCCGATGTTGGTCATGGTGTACAGGGTGCTGCTGGTCTGCTGGCTGGTGATGTAGTTGTGCAGAAAGTTCGCATAGATCGAACTCGTGAGGCGCAGTGATTCGCCCGTGCGCTTGAGCGAGAGTTCAAAGAAGCGCGATTCCTCGGGCCTCAAATCCGGATTGCCCTGTTCGATGATGCTGCTGGTGAGATTGATGCGCTTGTAGAGCTCAAGGATGTTCGGAGTGCGGTAGCTGGCTGCGGCGAGAACGCTTGCCGACCAGGGATCGCTGAAGTCCCAGGTGAGGCCCGCGTGGCCTCCCCAGTTGTTGTCGTTCTTTTCGCCGCCGTCCTTGGACACAGGCGTGCCGCCGGCATTGGTGATGTGCACGGCGTCGGCGCGCCCGCCCAGGTTCAACGTCCACGCCGGGGCCAGCTTCCAGTCGTCCTCGGCAAAGGCCCCCGCCACGCGTTGGGTTGAATCGGGCACGGGCATGCTGTGGATGTGAACGCCGTTTGTGCGCATGGCCTCCGCGCGTGAGCGCATGTCCCAGTTGGAGGCCTCGGCTCCGGCCACGACGGTATGCGGCCCCAGGTCGAGCACGTTCTTCCACTTGGCCGCCACTGTCTCATGGGTGCCGGAGGGCTGCTGCCAGGCCACTGCGCCTGAGGTGTACTTGTCAATCCGGGGATAGCGAGTGATATACTGCCACGACACGTCGAGGGAGGATTCCGTCAGCACGGAGTTCTTGGGCGTGTAGCTTTGCACCAGTTGGACAAAGCGGCGGTTGTTCTCGCGCAGGGTCAGTTCGGCGTTGCCGGGCAGGCCGCCGGAATTGCCGCCGGGAATGCCTATCTGGCTGCCGTCCATGTGTTGGTACTGAAGCTGGGTCGAGTGCTCGTCCGTCCACTTGTAGGCGGCAGCGGCCTTGCCCTGCCAGTCCTCGAACTGGGTATTGCCCACCTTGTCACTGCGGCCGTCATAATAGCTCGCGCCCTCGCGCCAGCCGCCGGAGCCCATGAGCCAGAAGCGCTCGTCGGACACGGCCAGGTTGCCATAAAGGTCGGGACCACGCGGATTGCTGGAGTAGGTGGTGTCCATCTCGCCGTGCAGCTCCTGCTTTGGTGTGAACCTGCCCTTCTTGGTGATGATATTGACCACGCCGCCGGTGGAACCGGAGCCGTAGAGCGCGCTTATGGGGCCTTTCAGCACCTCGATGCGCTCAATGTCGTTCTGGTTCACCACCCCGAGACGGCCGTTGATGTCCGTGGTCATGTTCATGCGCACGCCATCCACCAGCACCACCACGGAGTCGCGGCCCAGGCCGCGGATGTTCACGTCGCCGCTCCAGGGCGAGTCGCCGCTTTTGCTGACGCCGGGAATGCGCGCGAGCGCCTCTGAAATGGACGTCGGCCCGGTTTCGCGGATGTCCTCGGCCGTGACCACGCCGACCCCGCCGGGCGTTTTGGAGACCGGGGCGGGAATGCCCCGGGCGGTCACAAGCACCTCGTCCAGACTGGAGACCTTGTCCGCATCTGCGGCCAAAGCCGTGCCGGAGAGCAGGGCCACGAAAAGCGCGCTTCTGGCGCAATGTGAAAGCAAGGAGAGCGGCGGGGGGACGTGTCGCATGGAAGGCCTCCTAAAGAACCAGAGATTTGACGCGCACGCTTTTGAGCATGCCGAGTTGCCCGGCCAGCGCGCCTATTTCATCCGTTGTGGCGTTGACCACCAGGGTGAGCAGACCGGTGCCCACGGTGCATTGCGGCAAGTTCATGCGCGCCACCACCAGATCGGGGAATGCCGCAAGAACGGTTTCGATGCTCCCCAGGGCCTCGCGGGCATCGCCAAAGGCCACGCCCACCACGCCAATGCGGGGTTGTGTTGGATTCACTCAAGGCTCCTTATCTTTTGTGCTACGAATTTAAAATTGGTAACACTGTGTGAGGCAGTGCGCAATAATTTTTTCCTGGAAAATCTGGAACGAAATACTGATAAAACGAGTTATGCTGAAATAATTGAGTTACTGATTAATTTCTAGATTTAACATTGCATAATAATACAAATCGTGACACGCTGCGATTACTAAAATACTTTTAACCTGGGGACGCCATGACGCATCAACTTCGCCCTCTGCTCCTTGCCGCCTGTCTCGCCGTCACGCCCGTCGCCGCATTTCCGCGCAACGCCGCCGCCGCCGAGCCCGCGCCCGTGCTGCTGCACAATGGCGAGCGTTTTCTGCGTATGGGCAACCTGGGCTTCGCCAAGGCCAACTACGACAAGCTCCTCGCCCACTACGAAGGCACCCCTGAAGCGGCCGAGGCCCACAGCGACCTTGGGGTCATTGCCGCTCGCCAAGGCGACGACGACGTGGCCATCGCCGAGTATGAAAAGGCACTCGCCATCGACGGCTATCCCCTGGCGCACTTCAACTTGGGGCAGGCGCTTTTGCGCAGGCTGGACAAGGGCGGCGATCCGAATCAGCACGACCCGGCTCAGCGTGATCCGGCGCTGCGCGACAGGGCGCTGCAGCATTTTCTGGCCTTCGAGGCCTATCTGGAAAGCAACAAGCCGCGCCCGCCCATCCTCACCTATTCCATGCAGGAGGTTCGGGTGGAGCTGGACGATGCGCTGAAGCGCTTGCGGTAGTCATTTTGGGAGCAACCCTCGGCTTCGGACTGGTCCTGTCCTCAGGTTGCGGCAAACGAAAGCCCCTTGAGGGGGTCAGAGGGGGCCTAGGCCTTCAGCTTGATGCCCTTGGCCTTCAAGGCCTTCACGCCCGCGCTGCGGTCAATGTAGTGCGTGTGCAGCAGTTCGTGAGCCTTGTGGCCAGTGGGGCCGTCGTGCAGGAATCCATCCTTGGCGTAGAGCTTCTGCACCATGGGGTTTTCCTGCGACTTGCGGTACTTGTACAGCTTGGGGTTGGCGTCGGCGGCGTACACGCCGGTCTGGCGCTTGGTCACCAGGTCAAGCTCGGCGGCCTGTGCCTCGGTGACAAGGGACGGCGCGGCAACGGCAACAGTGGCCACGGCCGCGGCGGTGCCGGCCAATTTCAGAAACTGCCTGCGGGTGCAATCCAGATTCTCACTCATTTGCTTCTCCTCCTTCATGGCTGCGGCTAGGCCTGGGCCTTCATGGCCAGGCGCTTGTTGATCTCGGCAAAGACCTTGCGGCAGCCGGAATCGGCCACGCGCACGCCGGGGTTCAGAATCTGCCCGCCGCCGTTCACGCAGCCGCCGGGGCAGGTCATTATCTCGATGAAGTGGTGCTTGCTCTTGCCCGCCTTCACTTCCTCGCAAAGCTGCTTGGCGTTATCCAGGCCGCTGGCTATGGCCACGTTGACCTTGCCGAACTTGGGCACGTCCACGCTTGCGGTCTTGATGCCCTCGTGCGCGCGCACGCCCTTCAGGTCCACGTCCTTCAGCTTCTCGCCGGAGAGAACTTCATAAGCAAGGCGCAGGGCCGCTTCCATGACGCCGCCACTGGTGCCGAAGATGGTCGCGGCGCCGGTGGCCTCGCCCAAAATGGGGTCGGCGGCTTCGTCCTTCAGGCTTTTGAAGTCGATGCCAGCCTTCTTGATCATGTAGGCGAGCTCACGGGTTGTGATGGTCACGTCGGTGTCGCGGTAGCCGCTGGCCGCCAGTTCCGGGCGCAGGCCTTCGAACTTCTTGGCGATGCATGGCATGATGGACACGGTGAACATCTTGGACGGGTCGGTCTTGGTTTGCTTGGCGCCATAGGTTTTGGCCAGCGCTCCCAGCATGCCGATGGGCGACTTGGCGCTGGACAGGTTGGGGATGAGCTCTGGATAGAAGGCCTCCACAAACTTGACCCAGCCTGGGCAACAGGACGTGAACTGCGGCAGCGGAGCGCTGTGGCTGGGCTTCTTTACGCGGTTCAAGAGCTCGGTGCCTTCTTCCATGATGGTCACGTCGGCGGTGAACTCGTTGTCCCAGATGAGCTTGAAGCCGAGTTTGCGCAGGGCCGCGTGCATCTTGCCGCCCACGTGGGTGCCTGCGGGCAGGCCGAAGGCCTCGCCCAAGGCATAACGCACGGCCGGGGCAGGCATGGACACGCAGACCGTGTTCGGGTCCTTCAGTGCCTCAAACACCGCGTCCACGTAGGAGATTTCCTCGTAGATGGCGCCGTAGGGGCAGTTGACCAGGCACTGGCCGCAGTTCACGCAGGCGGCCGGATCCAGCACCTTGCGCTTCTCGTCCTTGCCCTGAGGCTGGATAGCCCCGGTTTTGCAGACATCATCACAGGTGCCACAGGCCTGGCACTTGTCCGCGTCAACCTGAACGAACGAGAATTTGCTCGGGTCCACGTCTCGTGGGGAACTCCCCTTCATCATCACCTTTTCCATCTCACGCATTGCACACCTCCAGATTTGATGGACAAACCACGCCTCCGCCCAACTGCGTCCAAACGCAGAAGTGCTACCAAAATTTAATTAATGACACTAAGCAGTGATAGACGTAAAAATAGTATTACGTCAAGTGGGGTTGGTCCAACCACGCGGTGTTTTGGCAAAGGCGGTGCTGACGGGAATTTGAAGAGCGGTGGGGTGCGCGCCGCCGTAAGGGGGGCAGGGTGGGAAAAGGTTTGCGCATGTTGCGCCGCAGGGGGGATGCCCGCAGACCATGTTTTCACAGGCGGACGAGGAGGGCTCTTTGTGCAAGTCGCCCAGCCTGTGAGTTGGTTAAGCGAAGGGCGCTTCCGGTAAGGAGAACGCCCTCCGCGTGATGCTTTTGACTACCAGGACAGCGTCTTTGTGTTGTCCTTGAACAGGGCGGGCCCGGTGATGTCCGGGCTGGTGAGCTTGGCCCCGGTGATGAAGTCCGCCTCGGCCACGCCGAACTTCTTGCTGCACATGGGGCAGACCAGCACTGTGCCGCCCTTGGCGGCGATGCCAGAGAGCATCTTCTGTTGTTCTGCGAACTGCGTGGCGTTCTTCTTGCTCGCCACCAGCACGGCCTTGTCGTTCAGGTAGACCGTCAGGGGGTGGCCCCGCTCCATTTGCCCCTGGCCGAAGCTGATGGCCATGAGCGCCCGGTGCGAATCGTCGCTGGTCAGGTTGATGAACAGGGGGTCGTCGCTGCCGGCCAGCGCCGGGGCGGCGCAGAGCAACAGGGCGAGAAGGACGAAAAGCAGGTTGATTTTGCGCATGGTAACCTCCGAGTCATGGTTTGTCAGGATCTACGTATTTTCTCGGGAAGGTGCAAGCGAGTTGCGGGCGCTGCCTCGCTTGGGCGAAAAGGCAGCGCAGACAACGAACAGCGCGCTGGAGACGAGCACGATGGACGCCCCGGCGGGCAGATCGAGTTCGTAGGAGAGCAGCAGCCCGGCCTCGCACGAGGCCACACCGAAGAGCGCGGCCAGGACGAACATGCGCCGCAGGCTGTATGTGAGTTGGTAGGCCGCCGCCGCCGGGTTGATGATCAGGCTGTACACGAGCAGGCCGCCCACGCTGGGCAGGCAGGCCGTCACCGTGACCCCGGTGAAGCAGAGAATGGCGTAGAAGATAGCTGTGGCCGGCAGGCCTGCCGCTGCGGCGATGTCCCGATGGCAGGCCACGGCCTGGATCTCCTTGAAGAAGAGGCCGAGCGCGGCCAGGGCGGCCAGGGTCACGCCGCCGAGCAGCCATACATCACGGGCAGAGACAGTAAGAATGTTGCCCCAGAACAGGCCAAGGGCCTCTGCCTTGGACCCCGGCAGCAGGCCCATGCACAGGACGGCCGCCCCGAGCATGGTGGAGAACACGATGCCCACTGCCGTGTCGGGCGAGAAGTCGCCGCGGTCGGCCATTGGGCCAATGATGGCCGCGGAACCCAGGCTGAAGGCCAGGCTGCCGAGCATGGGGTCCAAACCAAACACCATGGCCAGGAGGCCCCCGGCAAAGGCCGCGTGCGCAAGGCACACGCCGATGAAGGTGAGGCGCATGAGCACGGCGAACACCCCGGCCAGCGAACAGCACACTCCGGCGAAGGCCCCGGCGAGCAGCGCGTGGCGCATGAAGGCGTGGTCGAGCAGGCTGGTCAATTCCATGGCCACGCTCTCAAAACAGAACCA
>Ga0209373_10002761_pt1 | contig 17000 bp, 13 predicted proteins | sample Higcelweek5metaG_FD_187173 | JGI IMG/M metagenome (GOLD analysis project Ga0209373, IMG submission 187173) | Freshwater pond sediment microbial communities from the University of Edinburgh, under environmental carbon perturbations - High... | ecosystem: Environmental > Aquatic > Freshwater >... | reverse complement strand
AGAATTTAAGGTTTCGATTAAGATTTATTCGTCTAACAAAAGTAAAACTTTCTTATCAGTTATCAATCCCATCTTTGAAAGTGTTATCAACTACCTTGTAAACGGCGTCTGTTGAATAAGAATTGAGTTTATCCAGAATTTAGAAGTAAGAAGACCGAAGACTGAAGACCGAAAAACGAACGGAGAAAATAAGCACTGAGGGTGGAGATTATTGGCACTGATAAAAGAGAAGATGAGACATTAGTCATTCACCATCATCAACATTCAACATCTAGTATCCAGCATCGAATATCTAGCAGCTACTTGCTTTTTATTCCGGTAATTTTTTTGATCTCATTCAACTTGTTCAGTGCCTCTATGGGGGTCAAATTGTTGATATCTAAATTTATGATCTCATCCCTGATCTGTTTCAACACCGGGTCGTCGAGTTGGAAAAAACTGAGCTGAATGCCTTCCCGTTCGGTTCCAATCGAGTCGAGTGGTTTTGAAAGCGAATCTTTCCGATGGGTATCCTCCAGTTGAGAAAGTATTTCTTCCGATCGTTTTACCAAACTCTTGGGCATACCGGCCATTCGTGCCACGTGTATACCAAAACTGTGATTGCTTCCGCCCCTTACCAGTTTACGTAGAAAAATGACTTTGTTGTCAATTTCTTTTACAGTAACGTTATAGTTTTTGATACGGGTAAAAGCGTGTTCCATCTCGTTCAACTCGTGGTAATGGGTGGCAAAGAGTGTTTTGGCCCTGAACTTTGGATGTTCGTGAATGTATTCAGCTATCGACCAGGCAATGGAGATGCCATCGTACGTGCTGGTGCCGCGCCCCAGTTCATCGAGCAGGATGAGACTGCGGTCGGAGAGGTTATTTAAAATACTGGCCGCTTCGTTCATCTCTACCATAAAGGTCGATTCGCCCAGCGAAATATTATCGGATGCTCCCACACGGGTGAAAATCTTATCTATATAACCAATTTCAGCAGCCTTAACCGGTACAAAACATCCGATCTGTGCCATCAACACAATTAGAGCAGTTTGCCTTAATAGCGCCGATTTCCCCGACATGTTGGGACCGGTAATGATGATAATCTGTTGTTCATCGCGGTCGAGGAACACATTGTTCGAGATATAACTTTCCCCTATCGGCAGTTGTTGTTCAATAACAGGGTGCCGGCCTTCCGTAATTTTGATTTGATTTCCTTCATTCACTTCAGGTCGAACATATTCGTTCGAAGCGGAGACCGTCGCAAACGACAACAGGCAATCAATCTGTGAAACGATTGTGGCATTAAGCTGAATGGATTGAATGTATTCGGTTAAGGCCATAACAAGCTCATCGTAAAGCCGTTGTTCAATGGTCAAAATCTTTTCTTCAGCGCCTAATATTTTTTCTTCGTAACCTTTCAGCTCTTCGGTAATATAACGCTCGGCGCCAACCAGTGTTTGTTTTCTGATCCATTCGGGCGGGACTTTATCTTTATGGGTGTTCCGTACCTCGATGTAGTACCCGAAAACATTGTTGAAACTGATCTTCAGTGAAGTAATTCCGGTTCTTGCTATTTCGCGTTCCTGCATCTTCAACAGGTAATTTTTTCCGCTCGCTTTTATTTCCCTCAATTCATCCAGCTCGGAGCTAATTCCAGCAGCTATGGTGTTTCCCCTGATGATTTGTGTTGGAGGGTCGGGGTACATTTCCCTTTCAATGCGGTCGGCAATGTTTTTGCAAGGATTGAGCTGCTCGGCGAGGCTGATCAGACTTTGATTTTCAGATTGGGTGCACAATTGCATGATAGGATCAATGGCATTCAGTGCAATTTTAAGTTGAACCACTTCGCGAGGGTTAATTCGTTGAACGGCTACTTTGGAGATAATCCGCTCCAAATCGCCAATAACCCTGATTTGCTCCTCTACTTTTTCTTTTAACTCGGGCAGCGAGATAAAACAATCAACCATGTCGAGACGACTGTTGATGGCATTTACATTTTTAAGAGGAAAGGTGATCCAACGTTTCAACAGGCGGGCGCCCATAGGTGTCAATGTTTTATCGAGAACGTTGAGCAACGTTTTACCGCCTTCGTTAAGTGGATTTATCAGTTCAAGATTACGAATGGTAAACCGGTCGAGCCAGACAAACCGCTCTTCTTCAATGCGGGCCAGGTTCGAAATGTGTTTGATGTGGTGGTGCTGGGTAATATCGAGATAATGCAAAATAGCGCCAGCGGCCATAATGCCATATTCCATGCGTTGAACGCCAAACCCTTTGAGCGATTTAACCTCGAAATGGCGGTACAACCTGTCGGTTGCCGCATCATTGGTATAAACCCAGTCATCGAGGGTGAACGTGTAAAATTTATGCCCGAAATGAGAGGTAAACTCTTCGTTTTTGCCTCGTTGGTACAACACTTCCTTGGGTTGAAAAGAGTTCAGCAATTTGTCGACATACTCAAAAGTGCCTTCACCAGTAAGGAATTCACCCGTTGAAATATCGAGGAAAGCAACCCCGGCCATTTTCTTATCGAAGTGTACCGATGCAAGGAAATTATTTTCGCGGTGGTTCAGTATGTTGTCGTTGATCGAGACTCCGGGTGTAACCATCTCGATGATTCCCCGTTTTACAATTTTCTTGGTAAGCTTCGGGTCTTCGAGCTGTTCGCATATAGCTACCCGCTGACCAGCTCTTACCAGTTTGGGCAGATAAGTATCGATGGCATGATAAGGAAACCCGGCAAGCTCTACAAAACTAGCTGAACCATTGGCACGGCGTGTAAGCGTTATGCCCAGAATTTCGGCAGTTTTGATGGCATCTTCACCAAAAGTTTCGTAAAAATCGCCCACCCTGAAAAGGAGCACGGCATCGGGGTGTTTCTCCTTGATGGCGTAATACTGCTTCATCAGCGGTGTTTCAACGTACTTATTTACCTGGGTCATCTGTTTCAATTTCAATCTGAACAAAGATAAATTTTTAAACAGGGCTTTTAAAACAGAGTTCGTTCTGATTTTGGGATTTTATCAACAAATTTCTGATTTCAACAATTGGATAACCAATGATTTTTTTTTGAGAACTTTTTTACTTTAAAATATTTATGTAATTTTGGAATTCAATTCCATATATGCATAAAATGATACATAGAACGATTGAGAATGAAATTTTGAAAGCTCGTGAAAATATGCCGGTGATTTGTGTTACTGGTCCGAGGCAATCGGGTAAAACAACCCTCGTAAGACACCTTTTCCCCGACTACCAATATTATAACCTTGAGTTTCCCGAACACCGACAGTTTGCAACAAGCGATCCGAAAGGATTTTTATCGGCAATTGATCGTGGAATTATTATTGACGAAGTTCAGCGTGTGCCCGATATTCTTTCATCTATTCAATATTTTTCAGATGAAAAGAGACTTCCGGGTAAAATCATCATAACCGGATCGCAAAATATTTTGCTGATGCAATCGGTAAGCCAAACGTTGGCGGGCAGGGTCGCTCTTTTTACACTTCTTCCATTTTCAATTTTTGAGTTGGCAGGAACGCAATTTGAAGAATCAAATTTTGAAGAATATCTGGTTAAAAGCCTCTATCCTCGTATTTATGATTACAATTTGAACTCGGATAACTGGCTACAGGATTATATCAGTACTTATATCGATCGGGATGTCAGGCAGATTACTGCTGTGAAAGATTTGTCGCTGTTTAGTAATTTTATAAAACTTTGTGCAGGTCATACCGGGCAAATTGTCAACTATTCTACCTTTTCCAATAATCTGGGAGTTGATGTAAAAACCATAAGGTCTTGGTTGTCAATTCTTGAAACAAGTTATATTGTTTTTATACAACAACCATATTTCCTGAATATTAACAAAAGGCTTATTAAATCACCGCGTTTATTTTTTTATGATACAGGGTTGGCATGTCATCTGTTGGGCATTCATAGTCCCATCGATTATCAATCGCATTATTTAAAAGGAGGCTTGTTTGAATCGTTTATCATTTCTGAGATTAATAAATACCTTTTTAATCATAAAATAGATGGGAGAAATTATTTCTTTCGCGATTCAAACGGCAATGAAATAGATGTTATACTGGAATTTGAAGGTCGAACAAAAGCGATTGAAATTAAATCGGGAAGAACGATCACATCCGATTTTTTTAAGGGTTTTGATTCATGGGGAAAGGTTATCAATGGAATGAAATGTGAGAATTACCTTTTGTATGGAGGCGATGAGATACAGCAACGGTCAACGGTCAAGGTATTCGGTTGGCGATATTTACTGCAACTTCTTAATTCATAAATTTAGCGGGTCAATATCTTGTTCTTTTTCAACAAAAAAGGCACCCGGATATACCAGATGCCTTTTTAAGAACACAATCAATTCTTACCTTTTTACAAGTTTCGTTATTTCTTTGCGATCATTCCCAACAGTAGATTGGATCATATAGATGCCAGGTTTCCAGTCTGATGTGTTGATCGTTTTTATGCTGTTTGCTGAGGTCTTAAATATCTGTTGACCCGCAAAATTGTAAACAGAAATTAGCGCCTCTTCGTTTTCGGAAAGAGAAACGGTTATTAAATTATTAAACGGGTTTGGTCCCACTTTTAAATTTGAAATATTAACATTATTCACAGCAACTTCCCCGCTTGCATTTGAATAGTGATAAGTGGCCTCGCGGTATTGTTTAAGCGCTTCGGTATCATAATCAAATTGGTACCATTTTACATTCGATAAAGCGCCGAATGAAAAGATGAATTCACTCTGGGTATCGTTAAAATCGTTATGTTCCAGCCACGAATCGGGCAAAATAACGTCTTCAACGTTTATTGAGTTATCGTAGGTAAATTCAAACTTATACGATTGTGAAATTTCCCCGTTCATATCCACATCTTCCCAAACAAGTTCCTGGGTAAGCTGGCCATTTGTATAACTGTACTCATGTTTTTCTGAGATTGCCAACTGAAAAGTAAGCCAGTTTAACGTGTAATATTCATCTGAAGTCAACACGTTGTTTGAATTGTAGATTGATTTTGTCTTCGACCATTCCATCCAAGTTTCCGATTCGGAATCATACATCGAATCAACGCTTAAAACTTCGTTGCCATTGTTGTCGTAAGTCATTTCAGACTTCATGAAATCGACCATAAGCCCCGATTCGGTATCAAAAGCTTTGGTCAGTATTTGTTTTATGGTTCCATTGGCATTGTATGAATACTCCATAATCATCGACTTAATGACCTCGCCTGTAGTTTCACTTTTCGCATAAAAAGTACCTTTGAAGAGTTGGTTATCTTTCATTTCAATTTCTGATTTCGATTCCAGATTCCATGTTTGGGCGGTTTCGTCCCAACTATATTCTTCTGTTTTGAATCCATCAGTCTGATAACTGGTAACTGTTTTACTGTACTTGATTAGTTTTTCGTAATCAAAACTATATGCGTAGTTGATGTGAAGTGTTTCGCGGTTTTGCGAATCATATTCATAATCATCTTTTTCAGTATTGGTGAGTTCCCCATTCATCCGGGTATTGAAAATTAGGAGAGTTTTGTTGCCATGGCTATCGTAACTTATGGTGTTGTGTTCTGAAAGAACGATTTCACTGGTAATTTCATCAGGTTTGTAGTTTTTGTAACTGACGGTTAGCCCCTGTTCGTTGTAGGTAAACTCTTTACTTCCACCGTCGGCCAGTGTAATTTTTTCTAGTTTTTTCGATTTTGCTTCAACGCTTTTCAACGTTGGCTTTAAGGCAGTTTTTTGATTCACCATTTCTAAATGAGAAATGTTCTGCTTCTGGATTTTTACTTTCGATTCTGTTACTTCCTTCGAAAAAGGATTAGCTATACCTGTTGAGGTGATTAAAAAGATAAAACATGTGAGAATGTAAATTTTCTTCATGGTGTAAAATTTAAAAAATTTGAAATTCAATAATCTTTTTATGAATAACTTTCCGGCTTGGAAATAGTTCTCAATGCAAACATAAATTTTTTGAAACATCGTTTTCGGCAATACTTGAATTTGTAAAGTGCTAATTTGAATTTGCAGAGAATTACCTGATAATTGTATTGAAGCTATTTTTGTTGAAAGGCAGATTGTTTAACAATAGACTAATTTATTGTTTGTCATGATAGTGAAATCGCAAAAAATTGTTGTTATTACCGGTGCAGGCAGAGGAATTGGGCGAAGCATCGCTCTTGAATTTTCTAACAGAGTGGCGATTGTGGTTGTTGCCGAGATAAATGAAACGAACGGGTTGAGTGTTTGTTCAGAGATTGAAGCGCTGATGAAAACAGTTGAGAAGGAATTTGGATGTATTGATGTGCTGATCAACAATGCCGGACTCTCGGAATTTTCTGATCCTCTGGTAATCGACGAACTAAATTGGGACCGTATATTGGACACAAACCTAAAAGGCTTGTTTTTTGCTTCACGCGAGGCTGTAAAGCTGATGATGAAGAATGGCGGAGGTTCCATTGTGAATATTGCGTCTACCCGCGCGCTTATGTCGGAACCGAACAGCGAAGCTTATGCCGCTTCAAAAGGAGGTATTTTGGCGTTGACCCATGCAATGGCTGCCTCTTTTTCACAATACAACGTAACTGTGAATGCTATTCTGCCAGGTTGGATCGAAACAGGCGACTATTCTGTTCTTAGATAAATAGATCATTCTCAACATTTTTCGAATCGGGTAGGGAAACCTGAAGATATTGCACGAGCCTGTATTTTTCTCTCATCGCCCGAAAACAGTTTCATTACCGGCTCCCAATTGATAATCGATGGAGGTATGACCCGAAAGATGATTTATGAGGAATAAAGAAAGTCAGAAGATGGAAAACCGAAAACAAAAATGAGATGTTTTTTCAACCAGTAAATTTTAAAATGGGATAATGAATAATAAATCAATTAATTGAGTGATAGAATTACTCAGGCACTTTTATAATGATGAATCAATTCTTCAGAATAAGTTGCTTATTGATTTAATGAATGTGGAAAAGACATTCGATCGAAACCATTCTTTCCCGTAAAAATAGTATAAAAGCAATAATGCAGCAGTGAAAGCCAATACGGCACCAATTTTGGGACCAACTAACTTCTTCCCGGCTTTAACAAATTTTTCACCTGCCTTGGTCGACCACTTATCAATGTGAGTGAAAAGCGGGTAATAAATCAGGATGATAACGGCCATTCCAATCCATGTGAAGATGTAAGGAGGAAATTTTACCTTGTAACTCATCATGTATTTATCAATCCAAATTGTAATTAGGTTAGCCAGGAGAATTCCCAGTATCAAAACCATGAATTTAAAGACACCCTTCATGCCTGAACGTTTAAATAGTGAGCATTAAAACAAGTTTTTTAAAGTCGATTGTGGCTTTGTATCTGACTAAAAAATCGCTGCCAATCAGTCCGGTAATTTTTTCATTCGTAAACTGGTGATAGAGAATGTTGAGTTGAGAAAGATCGATTAAGGCAACATTTACATCGAACAGTGAATCATCGCCAAATTTTATTTCATGAATGAGCCCCGATTTTGTTTCAATACGTGAATCTCCAATTCCCATCGATTCTATTTCGGTCAAGGGGGTTTCAACCCCTGAATAATAGTCTGTTTGGTTAATGTCCAGCACCGTTTTCGATGCGCCGGTATCGATTACCCACATCTGTGGCTTGTTGTCTGAGAACCTGATTTCAACCAGGATGTGGTAATTTTCATTCTCCAGTTCCACCAGTTTGAGTGGTATCTCAATCTTTTTACTTCGTTTCATAACCTGACGAAGATATAAAAAGGAGTTGTCATTTTCCGTTAAAGTTCATCCAAAAAGATCATTTGAAATACACTGAGGCTGTTTTAAACAACTGATTTATTGAGTTCGTCAAAAAGATAGAAATGAAAGCTTTGTTTTCTTCTTTCATTCCAAATGATTCATTAACTTGGTGTTGATAAATTCTATTCTGATGCTAAAGCAATTATTCCTCGACTTCAGCTCTCTGATTTACCCCAACTTATGTATTGGTTGCGGGAGTGGGCTGGTTACTGGTGAGAACTATATCTGTTACAACTGTTTGGTGAGTATGCCCCGTACCTATTTTCATTTGATTTCAGGGAATCCGTTGGAGCAAATCTTTTGGGGCAGGGTTCAGGTCGAAAAGGCAACTTCGTGGTTCTTTTTTCAAAAGGGGAGCAATTATCAGCATCTGCTTCATCATCTGAAATATAAAGGATTGAGGGGGATTGGTGTTGAGCTTGGGCGTAATTTTGGATCAGAATTAGTAGTTACCAACTATTTTAGTGATGCTGATATGATCGTTCCTGTTCCTTTGCATCCAAAGAAAGAAAAACAACGGGGATACAATCAAAGTTTGGCAATTGCTGAAGGGCTTTCACAACAATTGAAAATTCCGGTTGAACCCGATATTCTTTTCAGGCGCTTTTACTCTGAAACACAAACCCGCAAAGGCCGTTTCGAACGTTGGGAAAACGTTAGTGAACTTTTCGATTTGAATTATGCAGGTTACTTTTCCGGTAAACATGTCCTTCTGGTCGACGATGTGGTTACTACTGGCTCTACGCTTGATGCTTGCGCCCAGAAAATCCTCAGTTGCCAAGGGGCAAAGGTTAGTATAGCAACGTTGGGATTTGCTTCGATGTGAGTAAAAAAATGGGAACCTTTTGAGTTCCCATCGATATAGAGTAGTGAAAATAAAATCAGATAATCAGCATGGCATCGCCATAGGTTCCAAATCGGTATTTTTCTTTAATCGCTTGTTTATAGGCTTCCATCAGAAAATCATAGCCAGCAAAGGCGGCAACCATCATCAACAGTGTTGACAGCGGCAGGTGGAAATTTGAAACCATCCGGTTGGCAACACTAAATTCGTACGGTGGAAAGATAAATTTATTGGTCCAACCTTCATACGGTTTCAGTAAGCCATTGGTCGATACAGAACTTTCGAGGGTTCTCATTACCGTGGTGCCAACAGCACAAATGTTACTCCTTTTTTCTTTCGCGTTTCTAACAACATCGCAGGCACTTTCCGGAATCCATATTTGTTCCGAATCCATTTTGTGTTTGGTAAGATCTTCCACATCGACACTTCTGAAATTTCCAAGTCCCACGTGGAGAGTAATGTATGTAAAATCGACGCCAATAATCTCAAGCCGTTTCATCAATTCCCTGCTGAAATGTAGTCCGGCAGTAGGAGCGGCAACAGCGCCTTCATTTTTCGCAAAAATGGTTTGATAGCGTTCCTTATCTTCAGGTTCAACGCTACGTTTGATGAATTTTGGAAGAGGAGTTTCACCCAAACCGAAAAGAGTTGCTTTGAAATCTTCGTAAGGGCCATCGAACAAAAACCGAAGGGTACGTCCTCTCGAAGTGGTATTGTCGATTACTTCAGCTACCAGCAGATCATCGTCTCCAAAGTAGAGTTTATTTCCGATCCTGATCTTCCTTGCGGGATCGACCAGTACATCCCAAAGGCGTTGTTCACGGTTTAATTCTCGCAGAAGGAATACTTCAATTTCGGCGCCGGTTTTTTCCTTGTTCCCAAACAAACGGGCAGGAAAAACTTTGGTATCGTTGAAAATCATCACGTCACCATCTTCGAAATAATCGATGATGTCTTTGAAGACCCGGTGTTCAATTTTATGAGTTTCCCTGTTCAATACCATCAGACGGCTCTCGTCACGGTGGTAAGACGGGTGCATCGCAATTAACTCTTCGGGTAGTTTGAATTTGAACTTAGATAATTTCATATCTTTTTTCCGTTAATTTTTAGACCTAACTTCGCCATTTACGGCAAAATAGTCAATTGGTTACATTTATACCAAATTTTTCTCAAAATTTTCGATTGACCATGCATTTTCTACTTGATTTGATCCAACTCTCGTACGTCTCAAACCAGTTAAATAGGCTCCACAGCCAAGATTTTCACCTAAATCGCGCGCTAACGAGCGTATGTATGTCCCTTTCCCGCAAGTTACTTTGAGAATTAATTGGGGCATATCAAATTTTAAGATCTCTATTTCTTTTATACTAATTTTCCGGGCATCTAATTCAAGTTCTTTTCCTCCCCTTGCAAAATCAAATGCGCGTTTGCCATTCACTTTTATGGCCGAAAATATGGGTGGAATCTGATCAACCTCCCCAATAAACTGTTTTAGATTTTGCTCTATTAAATCGAGGGTGACATGTTGGGTTTGAAAAGTTTTATCCTCTTCTGTTTCAAGATCAAAAGAAGGGGTTGTTGCTCCCAGTTTCAGGGTCGCTACATATTCTTTTTCTTCCAACTGCAGGGTTTCTATTGTTTTAGTCGCTTTTCCGGTACATAGAATAACCAACCCGGTTGCCTTTGGATCGAGTGTTCCGGTGTGGCCAACCTTTAATTTTTTCGTATTCAGCTTTCTACAAAGCATAAAACGTACTTTGTTTACAACATCGAAAGAAGTCCAGTTGAGTGGTTTATCAAAACACAGGATAGCGCCTGATTGAAAATCGATGTCGCTTAACGGTTGAATCATTGAAAACGTGCAAGTTACTTTAACGGCTTTTTAAAAACAGCCCGCAAAGATAGCAAATAGCCCAATAACAGCGCAATAAATGGCAAAATATATTACTAGCACTGAATCAGTCCAAGGATAAACGCCTCGATAACCGACATGAAAATCTATTCAGAAGATTTTGGTTTTTTCATGATGGCATAAATCTCGAAGAGAAGCCCCGCCAATACAACAATCGGAGCAAGCGTGATTCTCCGGAAGCTGAAAATAGCAGGATTGAACACTTTAGGGTCTTCGCTACCACCACCGACCATTAATAAAAACCCAAGGATGATAATCCCGAATCCGATGATCATCAATTTGTAATTTTCTTTGCCCAAAGCGAATGTTTCTTTGGATGTATTTTCACCTTTTAATTTCGACATGATAAATTGTTTTGAAAATAGTGCCGTAAAATTAATGAATTAATTAAGTTACCCGCAATCTAGTTGTTTAAAATCGTTAAATGCCTAATTAACATCTGGATTTGTTCGATTTTTCAATAAAATAATTCATCGTATTTCAATTTCAGAAATTTATTGACCGCAAAGGTGGTCGATAACCACGAAATCGTAACGCCAACAACAAGAACAACCGAAAATACAAGGATGATCAAATCGTTCAGGTTATAATTGATGATCTCTCTGAATTGATTGTAATAGGAAAAGATCAGAATTATTAGAATACCATTGGCCAAAATTGCACCGATCAAGCCATAGATAATTGAACTGGAAACAAAGGGCTTTCGTATAAAGTGGCGTGTAGCGCCAACCAATTGCATGGTGTTAATGATAAACCTTTTTGAATAAATAGATAGCCGTATGGTATTGTTTATAAGAGCTATGAATATAAAAAGCATGACCAGTACCAATCCTGAAATGATCAACCCTATTTTTCTCGAATTTTCGTTGATAAGGTTGACAAGGTTTCGTTGGTAATATACCTCTTCAACCAGGGGGAATTCAAGGAATTTTTTTTCGAGCAAAGCCAAGCTGTCGTTTTGAGTATATCCGGCATAAAGTTTTACGTCGATAGTGGCATTGAGTGGATTATATCCCAGAAATGAAAAAAAATCTTCCCCCAGTTCTTCCTTCAGGTTTTTTTCAGCCATTTCAGAATCGACATAGGTTGCTGATTTAACTTCGGGCTGCGAGGTCAGTAATTTTTGAAGTTGCAATAGGTCGACTTCTCTTACATCTTCGTTGAGTACCAACGTTAACCCGATATTTTCGCGAATATAATCGTTAAGGTAACGGGCATTAAAAACCATCATGGTTAGAAGACCTGTCAGGAACAGTACCAGTGTAATGCTTAATGTCGAAACAAAATAGGCATTCAACAGCCGGCCTTTCAATGGTTTTGGCTTTCTAGGCATTGGTCGAAGCTTTAGAACGTTTCTTGTATTCGAAAAAGAGTGCTCCGGCAATGGCTAAGAAAAGAAGGATCGAAGAGACAAATGATACTTTATTGCCAATTTCATACGATTTGGGTTTAAATTCGAAAACAATTTCATGGTTACCCGAAGGAATGACCAAAGAACGTAATATGTAATTTGCCCTGATAATTGAGGCTTCAGTTCCATCAATCTTTGCAACCCATCCCTTTGGATAATAAACTTCAGAAAAAACAGCCAATTGTGTTGTTGAACTTTTCGACTGATAAACCAACTTGTTGGGAGCATAAGATTTAAGTGAAATTGTTGCTTGCTGATCGGCTGCGATATTTTTACCCGACAGGTTTTTTTCAAACTGACGATCAATAACCGCTGTTGTTTCAATTCTGACATCTTTTACTGCCTTAATTTCTTCGTTGGCATTTGCAACCATTTTGTAATTTTCAACAAACCATGCATTGCCCATTGATTGTTTATTAAGGATTGGGGCTGCTCCAGGATTATAAATAATGTATTTTGTATTCAACATGTTGAGCGTGTTTAGGTCTGCAAAATTGATAGCTTCAAGTTCAGCAAGAGTCTTAACATTTCTCAGTCGTGCCCCAATTTCCTGCATTTCAGGCGAAATGTGGTTTTCGATCATTTCCTGGTACCGTTTCATTTTAGCGCCATGGTAACCACCAATCGATTTGTGAAAGTAGGACGTTGATGCGTCGGAAAATGGGTTTACACTCATATTGAGTACTCTGTAGTCCGGATTTTTGTCCTGAAGAATAAATTCATCGGCTTTAGATGCTGTGTAAGGTATTTCAGCTTTTCTTTTCGTAACGAAATCATCATTGTTTAAATATTTTTTGTCAACAGGCCAAAGATCAGCGATGATGAGGATCACCCAAAGAATAAGCGCGTACTGAGCTTTCAATTTTTTGGTCCAGAAAGCCCAGAGACCAGCAGCTGCAAGGGCAACGAAGATAAAACTTCTAAATGCATCCATCCGGAGAACCGATTTTCGGTCAGACATTAAAGCGTCAATAAATTGTTGAGGCCATCCTGATTGCAAGAGCTGGGCATCAGAACTTCCCCTGAAATCTCCGGCTAATCCAGGAATGATGGCAAAGAGCAGTGCAAATCCGCCAGTTATTGCAAAAGAATATTTGAGTGAGTTAATAAATCTTTTAGAATCGATGTTCCGAAGATAAACTTCTTTAACGGTCAACAAACCCATTATTGCCATTGCAAACTGCTGTATGACAATAATATTCTTAACATCTCTGAATTTGCTATAGCCAGGGAAGTAGTCGATCATCAGGTTGGCAAGGAATGGAATATTTTTGCCGAGCGATAATAGAAATGAGACAATAACAACCGAAACGAGCCACCATTTTTCCTTTCCTTTTACGACGAAAAGTCCCAACACAAAGAGAAAACAAAGAACGGCACCATAGTAAAACGTACCTCCGGCAATAGGCTGGCTTCCCCAATAGAGTGGTGAATGTTGAACAAAATCTCTGGCTTTTTCTTTGCCCTGATTCTGTTCAATTAATTTAAACAGTTCAGAGTTTTCTCCCAATGGTTCGCTCATACCTCCGCCTTTAAATCGTGGAATAAAAGCGGTCATAGCTTCACCAACGTCATAGCTGTAATCTAAAATATAATCACGGTCGAGCCCGGCGGTTTGGTTATTGCCGGCAGCTACTAAATCAGATTTACCACGGGTGGAGTATTTTGAGTATTCATAGGTTGTTAGGAGTGGTCCGAAGTTGATTCCCACGGCAATGATAGCAGCAACTGCGAGCAAGCCGGTAGCTTTGAAAAAATCGGAGAATATTTTTTCTTTGTAAGCATAAATGAAATAAGTTATGCCCATAATCAGAACCATGATCCCGGCATAATAGGTCATTTGCGGGTGGTTGGCAGTCAGCATTAGCGATAATCCCATTGCAGTGATAACGCTTCCTAAAACAAGTTTTTTATTGTATGTTAAATAAACACCGGCGATTAAAAGGGAAATATAGGAAAGGGTTTGAACCTTTGTGATATGGCCTGCATCTATTAAAACAAATACAAATGAAGTAAAACCATAAGCCAAAGCCCCGGCAAAGCTGATCCACGGATTGGCTCCCAAAACCAGACCCATTAAAAAGAAAAGGCAGAAATTTATAATGATTAAATTTGCAGGTCTTGGTATTTTAGAAAAGAAAGCATGAACTGGTTTCAAAACATTCCCTTTAAAGCCGGCAATGATTAAATAGGAGGGCATGCCGCTAAAAAGCGAGTTTGTCCATAAAGCTTCTTCCCCAGTATTTGCCCTGAAATCTTTAATTTCTTTGGCAGATCCATTATATGCATTAAGATCATTTGCCTCAAGAACTTTCCCGTTTAAAAGAGAAGGAAAATATGAAAATGAAATGATGATCAAAAGAAGAATGATAATTAAAATCGATGTTGTTTGTTTTGAAGGGTTTATTTTAATTTTATTCATGATCCAATAATTTTAGTGACCTGACGACAAATGTATATATTGACTCATTAATTTCCCAATCAGCATGAAAAATATCGGAATAATTTTCAACTTTGAGTATTCAAAACGTTAAGCGTATCAGGTTTTATGCTTTAGCATTCATGATTATTCCTACTTTTGAGACGAGGATGTTTGAAAAATTGCAACAGAACCAATAACCCGACGTACGTTGGGCCTTCGAGTTCAATATGGGTCAATAGATGTTAAGAATTGCCTTCTGAGATCCTGAAATATAAAGTAACTTAAAAGTTTAAAACAGATAAAATTTTATTTAAACAAGCATGGGAGTAATAATTCGACAAAGCATTAAAGGAACAATTGTAAATTACATTGGGGTGGGCATAGGATTTATTACTACGTTCATTGTCCTTACCCGATTTTTGACTACAGAAGAAGTTGGATTGACACGCGTTTTGATTGATGCTTCTGTTTTGCTTGCCGGTCTGGCGCAATTGGGTACAAATGCATCAGTCATCCGCTTTTATCCATATTTTAAAGATGAGAGTAAAAAAGATCATGGTTTTTTCTTTTGGACTTTAGTTGTACCATTTATTGGCTTTATGATTTATGGCGTAATTTTTATTATTTTAAATGTGCCAATAAGTAATGTATTTGCTGAAAAATCTCCTCTGTTTGTTGACTATTATTATTATGTTCTTCCATTAGCGTTTTTTATACTTTATTCCTCAGTTTTTGAAACAAATTCGGTTGTTTTATTGCGTATTGTAGTACCACGGTTTATTCAGGAAGTTGGTTTACGCTTAATGACGCTGGTGGCTTATTTATTGTATGCTTTCCATTTCCTTAGTATTGATGGTTTTGTAATTTCTTTTTGTTCAGTTTATGGAATAGCCACATTGTTTATGATATCATATTTATTCTCCCTTAAGAAGGTATCATTAAAGCCAGAACTTAAGTATATTACAAAATCGTTGAGGAAAGACTATATTTTCTATACACTTTTTTTAATTACGTCTGCTCTTGGAACTGCTCTCATGCCAAGTATCAACACTTTTTTTATCAGCGCCAAAATGGGACTTGCATTTACAGGTGTTTTTGCCATTGCAAGTTATATTGCGGCAGTAATTTCAATTCCGTACCGTTCATTAAATGCTATAACACAACCTCACATTTCACAATCTGTGAAAAACGGAGATCTTGCAGAAGTAAATAGATTATCGAAAAATATATCGTTACATCAATTGTTGATTGGATCATTTATCTTTTTTTTAATATGGATCAATATCGATTTAATTTTTCAAGTACTTCCCAATGGAGGACAATATGTTACTGGTAAAACAGTCGTCTTTATTTTGGGCTTTTCCGGACTATTATATTCAACAGTTAATGTTGGGAATTCCGTTCTTGGGTACTCACCTTATTATTACTATTCTTTGATATTAACTTTCCTGATTACCGCATTAGCCATTTTTCTTAATAACGTTCTCATCCCAATATGGGGAATAAATGGAGCAGCAATGGCTTCATTTATTGCCCAGATAATAAACTTTTCACTTTTATTGAGTCTGAATTGGTGGAAAATGAAGACTTCTCCTTTTTCATTAAAACAGCTTAAGATTGTTGTAATTATTTGTCTTTTGTTTTTAGTAAATTGGTTTTGGAACATTGTGATAACTCCAATAGTGAGCATGCTCCCTGTTACAGAATTATACATTAGTATTATAGATTCAATTTTACGTTCAACAATTCTTACTGTTGCAGGATTATTATCTGTTTATTATTGGAAAGTATCAGGTGAGGTAAATGGTTTGATAAAGAAATATAGTCAGATATTAGGTAATAAAGCCAAACTCTGACATTTATTACCCCTGTTCAAATTCTTATAAGAATAAAAAAAAGCTGGATGATCTACAGTTTTGATTTCATTCTATTTTTAAAGATGGGTTTTTAATAATAAGTCGCCCCGTATAATCTATCCTAATCAAGAAATTTGTAATTGAGTTTTTCTTAAAATATTCATCAACAGCAGTTCTGCAACCGGACCAATGGCCATAATCGTCAATAATAAGCACGCCATTGATGGTGAGCTTTGGGTAGAGATAAATAAGTTCATGCTTTGTTGACTCATACCAATCGGTATCTAATCTGAGCAAGGCAATATCTTCAATTAATAAATTGTTTGAAATTGTATCTTCGACTTTTCCTTTAATATAAATAATATTTTCAGGAATGTACTTGGTTAGGCTTAAGTTCTGTTTTACATCTTCCAAAGAAGCGAAACACCAAACGGATTCTTCTTTATTCGACATGCTATTTTTCATAAGGTCTATAGCACCATTGCCCCTATAATCAATATCATTAATTGTTGGGTCTGGCATACCTTCATATGTGTCAAATAAATATATTTTTCTATCTTTAATTCCGTTATCGTATAAAATGGATGCAATTAACATTGAACTTCCACCTCGCCATACTCCACATTCAACAAAATCACCTTTTATGTTATTTGCAAGAATGTAATTAACGGCACAATATAAAGAATACATTCTTTCGACACTAGTCATTGTATATGGTTTGCAGAAATTGTATATTCTCCAGAAATTGT
>Ga0209373_10002760_pt1 | contig 17008 bp, 24 predicted proteins | sample Higcelweek5metaG_FD_187173 | JGI IMG/M metagenome (GOLD analysis project Ga0209373, IMG submission 187173) | Freshwater pond sediment microbial communities from the University of Edinburgh, under environmental carbon perturbations - High... | ecosystem: Environmental > Aquatic > Freshwater >... | reverse complement strand
TCTACGAGTCCATGTCCTTCGCCGCCACCGAGGCCGACCGCTGGGCCTTCACCCTCTCCGCCTACAACGGCGGGCCGGGCTGGATCCCCCGCGACCGCGCAGCGGCAAAAGCCCAGGGCCTGGACGCCGTCCGCTGGTGGGGCAACGTGGAACGCGCCAATGGCGGACGCGCCCCGCAATTCGTCCGCGAGAACCACGAGTACCCATATATGGTCATCGTCGTGCACCAGCCGCGCTACCGCAGCTGGGGCCCCGGCGTAAGCATGGAGGGCGCGCAATGACCGGCCTTGATCTGCTTTCCGGCTCCGATCGCAAGGCCATCGTTGTGCTGGCCGTCGTGGTGGCCCTGCTGCTTACGGGCATCGGCTGCTACCTCTGGGGCAACCGCGTTGGCTCCGCCGCCGCCACGGCCACGGGCAAGGCCGAGCTGAACGAGCTCAAGGCCGCGCATGCCACCGCCGTGTCCGATTCCCTGGCCAAGGCCCTCAAGCGCTCGGAAGAGCTGGTGGCCCAGGGCAACAAAATTTCCGCCGATCTCATCGCCACCCGTGCGGAGCTGTCCGCAACGCGCGACAACATCACCAGGAGTATCCCCGATGCGGTGCGTGACGTGCCTACTGATTGCGTTATTGGCCCTCGCCTTGTGGTCCTGTTCAACCGTGCCTTTGGCCTCCACTCCCCTTGTGCAGCCGAGGCAGACGGTACCGGCGGAGCTGGAAACCAAACCGACGTCCCCGGATCCGCTCCAGGCGGGGTATGCAAGGACGCATCCATAGAGGACCTGGCCTATTGGCTGCGCGACGTTGGCCGCGCCTACGGCGATCATGCCGCACGCGCGGACAAGGCTGTGCAGCTCTTGGAGGCGTGGAGCAAATGAGCGGCCTGCTCGAGCTGAAGCTCGATTATAACGAGGGCAAGATCCGCGCCGAGCTATCCTCCCTGGACAGCATCCCCGGTGCGCAGCGCAAGGCCCTTGCCCGCGCCATCAATAAGGCGCTCAACGGCACCCGCACAGATATCGTGGCGGATCTGCGCTCCCGCACGGTGCTCAGAGCCGGAACCATCCGCAAGGGCATCACGGTGGCCGCGTGCCGTTGGCAATCCGCCAGCCGACTCTCCGGCGCGGTTAAGGTCGACACCAAGCGCCTGCCACTGACCGAGTACAAGGTGAGCCCGCTGCGCATCACCGCGCAAAAGGGACGTCTGCCGAGCAAGTACAAGGCCGTGAGCTACCGCCTGGGGCGGGGCGGCAAGTCTTTTGGCAACGCGCCGCAGGTCGAAACAAGATCGAAATTGTTTGTCGCAATGGTCCGTGGGCGTCTTGGCGTATTTGCGCGCCCGGGGGCCGAACGCGGCAAGCTCATCCAAGAAACCGGCCCCAGCCTCCAGGCTTTCTACGGCAACTCCGTCCGCCAAGACGCCATCATGGCCAGCGCGGATCTCCGCTTCCGCAAAGAGCTGGCGCACCAGATCAATCACCTCGCCGGAGGTGGCCGATGATCGACCTCATGTCCGTTATGGCCGCCGACCTCGCCACCCTGTTCGACCTGGGCGGCCTCACCGTGCCGGTGGAGTACCGCCCCGCAGCGGGCGATTCCATCATGCTCAAGGGCATCTTCGACGAGGCATGGTGCGAGGTGGATCCCAAGAGCCGCGCGCCCATCTCCAGCACCGGCCCGGTCGTGCACCTCCAGGCCGGGAGCATCCCGGCGGAGCCGGACGAAGCCGACCGCATGGTCATCCTTGGCCGCACGTTCCGCGTGCTCGAGCCCAAGCCGAACGGCCAGGGCGTCACCCTGTACACCCTGCACGAGGTGCGCTCATGAGCGCCAAGCACCCGCGCCAGCTCATCCGCGAAGCCGTTGTGGCCATTCTGAAGGGCCACACCGACGCGGGCGACCGCGTGTTCAAGTCCCGCGTGCGGCCGCTCACCTCGCGGCTGCTCCCGGCCATCGGCGTGTACACCACGGAGCAAACCTCAGACACCGAGGAAACCAGCCCGCGCAAATACTCCCACACCGTGAAGGTGCATGTGCAGGGCATTTTTGAGGTGGACGAGAACCTCGACGACGCCATGGACGCCTTGTCCCTGCAGGTGGAGCAGCTCCTCCAGGCCAACCCCACCTGGGGCGGCACGGCGGACGACTCCGCCCTGGTCAAAACCAGCATGTACTTCGTCAACGATGGCCGCACGGACTCCGGCTGCCTGGAGCTGGAGTTCGAGGCCGACTTTGAGACCAAGCCCGGCCTGGTCAGCGAGTCCAGCCTCAACGACTTCGCCGTCGCTGGCGTCACGTACATCCCCCCCACGGAAGAGGATCCCGGCTTCACCGACGAGATACAGCTCCCCGTCCAGCCTAACTAACGAGCAGCCCACTTACACTTACGACCCGGAGGAACCCATGCCCGCGACCATTATCACCATCCAGCCCGCCCTGGGCGCAGACGGCCAGCCCCTCGTGGTGCGCGACCCCGTCACCATGATCCCCCTCAAGGCCGAGGGCGAACCCAAGGAGCGTAATTCGCACTGGATCCGCCGCATCAAAGCGGGCGACGTGCTGATCGTCCCCGCCGCCAAAACCGCTGCCAAGACCGCTGCCAGCGCGGCGAAGGAGTAGCCCATGTCCATCCCCTTCAACGATATTCCCACCACCATCCGGGTGCCCTACGTCTCCGTGGAGTTCGATTCCTCGAACGCCGCCAGCAACGGGCTTATGCCGTACAAGGTGCTTGTGGCCGGGCAGATGCTTGCGGGCATCGCCAACCCGCTTGTGCCGGTGCGCATCACCAGCGCCGCCCAGGCCGCAACGCTCTTCGGCGCGGGGTCCTCGCTTGCGCAGCAGTGCGCCGCGTTCCTCAAGGTCAACACCACCACCGAAATGTGGGCCATCGCCGTTGTGGACGATCCCACTGGCGTTGCCGCCACGGGCACGGTCACTGTTTCCGGCGCGGCAACGGAGAGCGGCACCCTCTACTTGTACGTCGGCGGCCGCAAAATCAAGGTCGGCGTCACCAGCGGCATGCAGGCCGCCGCCGTGGCCACCGCCATCGTGGCCGCCATCGGCGCGGCCACGGATTGCCCCTGCACGGCTACGGCCAATGCTGGCGTGGTCACCCTTACCGCCCTCCACAAGGGCGAGGCCGGCAACTGCATCGATCTGCGGCTCAACTACTATAAGGAGTCCACGCCCGCTGGGCTTTCGGTGGTCTTTGCCGCCATGCACGGCGGCACCGGCAACCCGGAGGTGGCCGAACTCATCGCCGCCCTGGGCGACATTCAGTACCACGTCATTTGCTGGCCCTGGACCGACGCCTCGAGCCTCGTGGAGATCAAGGCGCTGCTGACCGAGCGCTGGGGCCCCCTCAAGCAGATTGAGGGCGTGGCCATCGCCGCCGCCACTGGCACCCACGGCGCGCTGGGCACCCTGGGTGATAGCCAGAACAGCAAACACCTGGTCATCATGCACGCCCACGGCGTGCCGAGCCCCACCTGGGAAGTCTCCGCCGCTGTTGCGGCCGCCGCAGCCTTCTATGGCAACATCGACCCTGCCCGGCCATTCCAGACCCTGCCGCTTCCCGGCATCCTGGCGCCTGCCGAGGCTGACCGCTTCACTTTCTCCGAAAACAACCTGCTGCTGTTCGACGGCATTTCCACCTTCTATGTGGACGCCGACGGCATCGTGCGGGTGCAGCGTCTCATCACCACCTACAAGACCAGCCCCAACGGCGCGGACGATGTGGCCTATCTCGACCTCAACACCCCGCTGACCTTGGGCTACCTGCGTTACAGCTTCCGCAACCGCATTATGACCAAGTACCCGCGCCACAAGCTGGCCGACGACGGCGCCAACTACGGCCCCGAGCAAAAGATCATCACCCCCAAGGTGGGCAAGGCCGAGGCCGTCGCCTGGGCGCGGGAAATGGAGGCGATGGGGCTCATGGAGAACGTGGACGTGTTCGCGGCCAACGTCATCTGCGAGCGCAACACCACCGACCGTAACCGCTTGGATTGGTACCTGCCGCCCGACCTGGTCAATCAGTTCGTGGTCGGCGCGGTGCAGATGGGTTTCATCCTCTAGGCGCAAAAGGAGACACATATGTCGAGCAACCGCAGGGGCGGCACCATCTTCTTTAAGGTGGACGGCACCCAATACGAGGCCAAGGGCGAGTTTTCGTACAACATCGGCGCGGGGAAGCGCACCGCCATTGTGGGCGCGTCCTCTGTCCACGGCTACTCGGAGGAAATGCAAACGCCTTTCATCGAAGGCGCCATCACGGACAGCAAGGACGTGGTCCTCAAAACCTTGATCAACCTCGACGACGTCACCGTGACGCTGGAGCTGGCCAACAGCAAGACCATCGTCCTGCGCAACGGCTGGTACGCGAATGAGGGCACGGTAAAGACCAAGGAAGGCGAGATCCCGGTCCGTTTTGAAGGCAAGAGCTGCGAGGAGGCTTAGATGGAACTGCCCCACACTCTCAAGTTGAATGATCCTGTGACTCAGGGCTCGGAGACCATTTCCGAGCTGGTGTTTTCGCGCCCGGCAATAGCCAAGGACTTGCGCGGCATCCGCCTGTCCGAGTTGGACAAGGGTGACAACATCATCCTGCTCACCGCTCGCTTGACCGCCCAGCCGCCCTCGGTGGTGGAGAAGCTTTCCCTGGCCGATCTGACCGAGTGCGGTGAGGTGGTCTCCGGTTTTTTGTTGGCTGGCCCGAGGACTGGGAGCGGGCCTGCGGAATAATCGCAGCCGAACTGCACTTCTGCGAAGCAGAGATCATGGGCATGGATAGCGAGACCATCTACTGGTGGCACGAACGCATAGCCGAACTGAACGAGGAGCGCGGATAGCATGAGTAAGCGAGGCATTGAGTTCGCTATCTCTGTCTTCGACAGGTACTCGGCACCACTCGAGAACTTCAACGCCAAAATGGCGCAGTCCACTGCTGGGCTGCGCCGTCTTGGCGCAAGCCTGTCTGGCGTCGGTCGTTCTTCGGGACTGGCCGGTGTGGGCAAGTCGTTTGGCGAAGTGTCCGACAAAGGCATGGCCCTTGGTTCCAAGATGGCTCTTCTCGGCGGCGGCATCGGTTTCGGATTCAAGAAAGGATTCCTCGACGTCGCCAGCCAGTTTGAGGATTTCGAGATCATCCTGACAAACTTGAACCGTGGCGATGCGGGCAAAAGCAAGAAAGAGATGGGCTGGATATCCGACTTCGCCGCCAAGACTCCTTACGAGCTGGCCGAGGTGACGGACTCGTTCGTCAAGCTTCGCAGCTACGGCCTGGAGCCCATGAACGGACTACTGACAACCCTGGGCGACACGTCAAAAAGCATGGGCAAGCCGCTCGCTGCTGCCGTGGAGGCCATGGCCGACGCGGTGACCGGCGAAAACGAGCGCCTTAAGGAGTTCGGAGTCACAGCCAATAAGGTCGGGCAGAAAATCATTTACAACTACACGGACTCGGCAGGGAAGCAGGCCAAGATGATGGTCAAAGCGGGTGACCGTGCCGCCATCCAAGCCACCCTGATGAAGATATGGGGAGAGAAGTTTGCCGGCGGCATGGAGGCTGGCAGCAAGGGCTGGAAAGGCATGATGTCCAACCTCTCGGACACATGGTCCCGTTTCGCCATGAAGGTCATGTCGGGCAGCGCTTTCGATTGGATGAAGGGCAAGCTCCAGGGCTTCTTGAGTATGGTTGAAAAGATGGACAAGGACGGCAGCCTTGATGCCTTGGCCAAGCAGTGGGGGCAGAACATCACCACCGGGCTCAAGAACGCCTGGGAGGCAGGCAAAGGCGTCGCCAGCGCGCTTGCCGCCATTGGCGCGGCGCTCTCCGTCGCCGCCACCGCCGTCGGCGGGTGGGACAACCTGGCCAGAATCGCCGTGGGATTCATGGCCTCGAGCTTCATCCTGTCCGTGGTGCAGTTGACGGGCGCGATAGCAACCCTTGGAGTGGCCATGACCGCGACGCCGCTGGGCATGTTTGCGGCTGCGATTGGCCTTATCACCTTGAATTTCGTAAGCGCGTCCGATGTCATCACCGGGCTCTGCCAGACCGTCAGCCTTCTTACGGTCGCGTGGGGCGTGATGTCGGCTGTGTTCTACGCTTCGCCAATTGGTCTTCTTGTCGCGGGTCTCGGGTTGGTCGTTTTCGCGATTCAAAAGGCATACGAACACTGGAACCAATTGATGGACGCCTTCAAGGGCGTGGTCCCCGACTGGGTACTCCGACTTCTGGGTGTGAGCACGGGGAGCGCATCCGGCCGCGAAGGCGCAACCCCTGGTGGCATGAAGGACTTCGGCAAGGCTTACACCAGCTTCGGCGGCGCATCCCCGGGCGACACTCCGCGAGGAATCACCTCCGGGGATGTCGTCCCTTACCAGCGCCCTTCTCTTGGGGCGGCGCAGCTCTCGCGGAGAATCCAAGAAAACCGCTTCACTAGTTTGGAGCGCAACGAGAGCAAGGTCAGCGTCGATTTCACCAATATCCCGCGCGGGGCAGCGGTGACCCAGAGCGGCGCTCCCGTTGACATGGACTTGCGCTGGGACATGGGCCTTGCCATGCCCGACGCTCGATAGGGAGCGCGGCATGGCACCCTTCGGCATAGACATCCCCAGCGTCGGCGACCTCAAGTCGCGCGCCGTCTCCGGCCTCACCGCCGCGCAAACTGACGCCCAAACCGACGCGGCCAAGACAAGCGCCGCCCTGGCCTCCGGCTGGCGCAGCAAGCTCAAGTCGCCCAGTTTCCGGGGCGTGCCCTTCTGCGTTGATTCGGACGACGAGGAGGGCGGCCGCCGCACCGCGACCCACGAGTTTGTGGCACGCGACGAGCCCTTCACCGAGGACCTGGGCAAAAAGGCCGGGATTTACACGGTGGAGCTATGTGCTGGGCAAAGACTACATGGCCGCCCGCGACGCGCTCATAAAAGCCTGCAACGCCGAAGGGCCCGGCGCGCTCATCGTGCCTTGGATGCCGGAGCGCAAGGTTTGCTGCACGGGCATGCGCAAGCGCGAAAGCGCCAAGGAAGGCGGCATAGCCCGCTTCAGCCTCACCTTTGCGGAGGCCGGCCAGAGCAGCTCACCCACGGGCGCGGCCCTGCCCGGCGTGCTGGGCGGCACCAAGGCGGACGATGCGCTCAAGGCCGCTGGCAAGGTGCTGGACTCCAAGGTGGTCATAGCCGGTGTGCCCGTGGCTGTGCAGGAGAGCACCCTCGCCACGATCAAGGGCCTGGGAGAAACAATTTCCGGCGCGGCGGACGTGGCCCGGCTTGGCGCGGATCTGCCCTCGGCGCTCAAGACCCTAGAGAACATTTCCGCCTCCGACCTGACGGGGCTGTTGCCGTCCGAGCTGACCGGCCCGTTCTTTGCGCTCTCTTCCGCGTACAGCGCACTTACCTCCGCCTATTCGTCCAGCTCTTCGTCCTCCACCTCCACCGCCGCCTCCACCGCCTTGGCGGCCCGCGCCACGGCCTTGCTGGAAATCGCGGCGGCCGCGCCCGTTGTCACCACGCCCAGCGGCGCGGGCACGGTGCGCACCCAGGTTGCGGAGAACCAGGCCGCCATTTCAGAGTACCAGCGTTCCGCCGCCGTGGCCGAGGCCGCCCGCAGCGCCATCCTGGTTTCGCCCGCCTCCAAGCAGGAGGCCGCCGCGCTGCGCACCCAGGTTGTGGAGGCCATAGATACCGTGCTGGACGCGAACACCGACGCGGATGTCTCCGCCGCCTTCACCACGCTGCGCACCACCACCGTGCGCGCCCTGGCCGAAAGCTCCGGCAAGGCCCCGGAGGTTACCACGGTGACCACCACGGCGGTTTTGCCCGCCCTCCTGCTTGGCCAGCGCCTTGTGGTAGCCCCCGGCTACGGCACGGACGCCACTGAGGCAGAAACGCAGATCCTTGCGCGCAATCGCGTGCGCCACCCGGGCTTTGTCCCCCCCGGCGACCTGGAGGTGCTCCGTGCCCTCTGAAATCGTCTCGCTGGAGATTGGCGGCATTGCCTGGAAGGGCTGGACCGAGGTTTCGATAACCCGCGCCGTGGACGCGGTGAGCGGCGCGTTTGAGCTGTCCCTCACCGACCGTTGGAGCCATGACCAGGTGACCTTGCCCATTATGGCCAGCCAGCCCGTCAGCATCAAGACCCGCGCCAGCGCCGCAGGCTCGGCGGAAAGCCAGCTCATCCGCGGCTACATCGACACCGTGGCCCCCAAGGTCGGCACCACCAGCCACATGATCTCCATCTCCGGACGCGATGCCAGCGAGGATCTGGTGGACTGCGCCGCCGTGCACAAGCCCGGCCACTGGAAGGGTCTTACCTGCTCGCGCCTGGCGGAAATACTTGCTGCGCCTTTTGGCGTTTCCGTGCGTTGCACGGCGGCCCAGGGCGCGGCCATCCCCGTGCACAAGATAGAGCCCGGCGAAACGGCCTGGGAATGCCTGGAGCGCGCCCTGCGCCAGCGCGAGCTGATTGCGTTCCCCGATGCCAAGGGCGGCATCCTCATTGCGCAAATCGGCACGGGCCGGGCCACCACGGCCCTTGTGCAAGGCCAGAATGTAAAAGACATCAGCGCCAAGTACGACGCCAAGGGCCGCTTCTCGGAGTACCGCGTGCTGGCGCAGAACAAGGGCAGCGACAGCGCCTCCGGCGACAAGGTGGCGGCCGTGGTGGGCATTGCCCACGACAACACCGTGGGGCGCTACCGCCCGCATGTCATCACGGGCGAATCCCCCAAGGACGCGGCCACGTCCCATCGCCGGGCCGCCTGGGAAGCCAGCGTGCGCGCCGGGCGCTCGTTTTCTGTGGATGTCATCGTGCAGGGCTGGAGGCAGGGCGATGGCTCCTTGTGGCCGCTCAACGCCATGTGCCGGGCCACCCTCCCCTACCTGCGCCTGGATCAGGATCTCATGATCGGCAAGGTGGTGCACAAACTGGGCAACGAGGGCACCACCACAACGCTCACCCTCAAGTCCCCCCTGGCCTATGCCCAGGAATTTGAAAAGAAAATCAAGAAAGAGAAGTCCGGCGACGGCGGCGATGCCCTCAAGGGCGCGCTGGAATTGTCCAAGGCCGAGCAGGCCAAGATCCTGGCGGGGGGCAAATGAGCGATCCCATGAAGTCCATGCTGCGCAAGATCCACGGCATGGCCGCGCGTTGCGTGCTGCGCCTGGTCAACGATGGCCTCAAGATGCAAGCCGTCCAGGTCGGCGTGCTGGCCGATGAAACCATCGACGACGTGGAGCGCGTGCAGAATTACGGCCTTACCTCCGTGCCCTTGCCCGGTGCCGAGGGCATCTGCCTGTTCCTGGGGGCCGACCGCGCCCACGGCGTCGTCATCGCCATGGACGACCGCCGCTACCGCCTCAAGGGCCTCAAGGGCGGCGAGGTGGCGCTCTACACCGACGAGGGCGACAGCGTCGTCCTCAAGCGCGGCCGCATCATGGAGGCCACCACCGAGACCTTCAACCTCAAGGCCGGAACCGCCGTCAACATCGAGACTCCAGTGTACAACGTCGCCGCCACAACGGGCGTCAACTTCAAGACTCCCGCCTTTGGCCTCACAGATATGAGCGGCGGCGCGGCCACTGCCACCATGACCGGCAGCCTGCACACCACTGGCCTCATCACCACCGATGCGGACGTGGTAGCCGGAACGGTGAGCCAGCGCGGGCATGAGCACCCGGAGAACGACAACGGCGGCCCAACCGGCCCGCCAATCGGAGGCTAGACCGTGCCCTACGACATCCTTCTGGCCTTCGGCTCCCTGGGCTGCGACCTGCAGCTGGCGCAGAGCGATCTCATGACCGACGACAGCCTGCTTACCGCCGTCGTCATCTCGCTTTTTAGCGACCGGCTGGCGGAGCCCGGCGACGAACTCCCGGCGGGCGGAAACGACCGCAAGGGCTGGTGGGCCGACGCCACCCTGCCCGGCGGCACGGACAAGATCGGCTCGCGCCTGTGGCTCTTAAAACGCGAGAAGCAGCTGCCCAGCGTGCTGGCCCGCATCAAAGAATACGCCGAGGAGGCCCTTGCCTGGCTGGTGACGGACGGCCACGTGCTTGCGGTCAGCGTTGCGGCCACGGCCCCGGTGCGCGGTCAATGGGTGCTCACCGTGCTTTTGACCCGGCGCAACGGCGATACCTCCTGGAAGCTCGCCTACAACACCGCCACCGAAACCTACAGCCTCGCGGAGTAGCAATGAGCATTACACGCCCAACCTTGCCGGAGCTTATCGCCCGCGTGGAGACGGACCTCTCCGGGCGGCTGCTGGACGGCGAAACGCCCTTGAGCCGTTCCGTGGTCAGCGTGCTGGCCCGCGTGGAGGGCGGGCTCACCGACGGGATGTACGGCTACCTGGCGTGGCTGCAAGACCAGCCCTTTGTCGATAAGGCCGAGGCCGAATACCTGGAACGGCATTCCCGCATTTGGGGCGTGCTCCGCAAGGCCGCCGTCAAGGCGGCGGGATCCGTGAGCCTTCCCGGCACGGACGGAGCTATACTGCCCGCGGGCACGGAGCTGCAGCGCGTGGACGGCGCGCTCTACACCACGGACGCCGAGGCCACGGTGGCCGCCGGGGTGGCCATTGTTGCCGTTACCGCCGCCGAGACCGGAACGGCGGGCAATACCCCTGCAGGGGTCACCCTCTCTCTCACCTCGCCGGTCACCGCCATGGAGTCCACGGCCACCATCGGCGCGGCCGGGCTCGCGGGCGGCCTGGATGAGGAGACCGATACCGCCCTGCGCGCCCGGGTCCTTACCCGCATCCAAAAGTCTCCGCAGGGCGGCTGCTTGTCCGACTACCGTGTATGGGCGCTCGAGGTGCCCGGCGTCACCCGGGCTTGGACGTATTCCTCGCACATGGGCGTCGGCACTGTGGGCGTGGCCATCGTGGCCGATGATGCGGCGGCAGGGCCCATCCCCACGGCAGAGCTTGTGGCCAGCGCCCAGGCGCACATAGACGGCAAGCGCCCGGCAACGGCAGAGGTCTTTGTTTTCGCCCCCGCGGCCATGGTGGTCAACGTCACCCTTTCCGTAGCGCCGGATACGGCCGCCGTGCGCAAAGCGGTCAAGGCGGAGCTGGGCGACCTCTTCGCCCGCGAGTCCGTTCCGGGCGGCACCATCCTCCTCTCGCACATGCGGGAGGCCGTCTCCGTGGCCACGGGCGAAACCGACAACGCCATAACCATCCCCGCCGCCGATGTGGTGGCCAGCGGCACGGCCTTCCCCGTTTTGGGCGCCGTCGCCTTCGCATAGGGGGCACCGCATGCAGCCATACAGCGCAGAGGCCTACGCCAGCCAGCTTACGGCGCTTTTGCCCCCGGGAGCGGCCTGGACGTGCGAGGCGGACAGCGTTCTTGCGGCGCTGCTCTTGGCCATGGCCCAGGAGCCCGCCCGCGTGGACAGCGCCGCGCATGAACTGCTGGCCGAGCTGGATCCGTTCCAGACTTTCCAGCTGCTCACCCGCTGGGAGAGCGAGTGCGGCCTGCCGGATACGTGCTCCCAGCTTGGCGAAACCGTTTCCCAGCGGCGGGAGGCAGTGGTGGCCAAGCTGGCCTCCCTGGGCGGGCAGACGCCGGAGTATTTTGCGGACCTGGCCACAATCCTGACCGGGCAGATCTGCACCATCAAAGAGTACCGACCCTTCCGCGCCGGGCGCTCCCACGCGGGCGATCCGCTCTCCAATGGCGATTGGGTTTTCACCTTCGCCGTGGTGGTGCCCGCAACCCCTGTGCACACGTTCCGCGCCGGGCAGTCCGGAGCGGGCGAGCCTCTGCGCAAATGGGGAAACGAGCGGCTGGAATGCACCATCAAGCGCCTGGCTCCGGCCCACACCATCGTTAAATTTTACTACGGCACTTAAGGAGGCCCCATGCACAGAATAGATTCCAACGGCTCAACGGCAGACCACCTGTTTACGGACGGTGATCCGTCCAACGACATCATGCCGACCGAGGTTTCCGACGATTGGCTCAACGACGTGCAGGAGAACCTCTGCAAGGTCATAGAGACGGCGGGAATCGGTCTGGTGAAGGGCGACCACACCCAACTGTTGCACGCCATCGCGGAGCTTATTCTGGCCAGCTCCGTGTCCGTCTCTCCCGCCAGCGAGACCGTGGCGGGGATTCTCAAACTGGCCACGCAGGCACAGGTTGATGCGGGTGCCGACGACACCGCCGCCGTCACCTCGAAAAAGCTCGCCGTGCGGCTCGCGGCATTGGTCACTGCACTCCCCGCGCCTGCCGTTGTCACCGGAGCGTCGCGCAATCTGGTCATCTCGTCGACCGGGACCAGCGCCGCCGTCTCGCTTACGGCCGATGAGTTGGTGCTCAAGGATGCCAGCGGCAAATCCATACTGTTGAGCAACGTGGCCCTCTCCGCAGACCTGATTGCGGCCAACATCGACACCGGAGCGGCCGTCAAGGCCTCCACCTGGTACGCTGCGTGGGTATTCGCCAAGGCGGACGGCGCTTCCCTTTTGCGTTTCAGCGAGTCTACAGCGGCCCCAACCCTGCCCGCTGGTTACACGTTAAAAGCCCGCGTTACACGGATACCGACCGACGCGACAGCGAACAAATATCCTATCGGATTCATAAAATATGGACGCCGGTTCCAGTACAGGGTCGCATCCGGCTCGAACCTCACCGCGCTCCCACATGTCAGCTCTGGGGTTCAGGGCAGCTTGACCACGCCAACATTAGTTCCGACGTCTCTTGCCGCCTATCTGCCAGATACGGCGGCAAAAGTGATCCTTTCGGCAAGTACATCCGCAAGCAGTGGCGGCACATGGGCCATTGCTCCGAACAACAGCTACGGAGCGCCAAACTCCACGACAAACAAACCGCCCGCTGTGGTCACAGTAGGCAGCGGGGCTCAAATCACTTACGCCGCGACAACGCAAGTCGAAATGCTTCTAGAGACCCCACAGACAATCTATGTCGCTTCTGACTCGGCGAGCAACCAGTTGGCGATCTTCGGATGGGAGGAGGTAGAGTAATGGGATATGCGGTTAGATCTGACGGGCCTTACGGCTGGCGTAGCGTTGAAGGCCCTGCGGACTGTTTAGCTCATGAAGTTTACAGCGGGACGCAACCCGAGCCTTACACGGAGACGGACGCGGGAAAGGCGGCCATCCGCAAGGCAGAGATCGGCGTGGCCTTGACCGCCCTGGACGCCGCTAGCGCCCGGCCGCTTCGGGCCATCCTGACCGCTCAAGCCGCAGGCGGCACGGCGGACGCCGCCGACCTGGCCAAGCTGGCGGACCTGGAGGCCCAGGCCGTGGCCCTGCGCGCCGAGCTGGCGGCGTTGGAGGCGTAGCCCATGGCAGACTCCATAGACGACGCTCAGGATGCCGCGGAGTGCTACCGCCTCGCGTGCATCGCCCAGGCGCAACAGGAGCAAGACAAGGGCTCGCAGCTCATCATTGGCGGCGTGATCTGCTGCGAGGATTGCGAGCGCCCCATCCCCCTGGCCAGGCTGGCCAAGGTGCCAAAGGCGACCCGGTGCACGGCGTGCCAGGAGGAGGCGGACAGAGCGTAAGCGCCTCGCTTCCTGCTGGCACACAAAGGGAGGCAAAGCCGCTCAAACGCTTTGAGTATGCGCTTTGCCTCCCGGCGTGTGCCTCTATCGCCAAGTGTTAGGGCTCAAGCTTCTCCGGCTTGGAGGGGAGGCTCCAGGCGCCGAGCTCGTGGGACCCCATGCACTCATCAAGCCGGTCAACCTGGTCGAGCAGGATTTGCTCCACGCCAATGTCAAAATCATTCTGGTCGTTTCGGCCGCGCATGCCGATGCTCTCTGCGAGGAATTGCAAGACATTCCTGGTATTCATGATTTTGAGATAGATCTCGTAGCGTGATTCCGCGCTGCCTTCCTGGTCTGAAACGATCGTCGGCTCCTTCGTCATGGCCTACCCCCTTGTTTGGTAGGTTACGAGTGAGCCCTGGGGGGTAACCAGAACCACCAGGGCTGGATGTATCGCCCTGTTCACAGCGAACAAAGCTTCTTCCAGCCTGCAATATTTTACTTAACTAAACTAGATAGGTAATGCCTGCGAAGCAGGCCATTCTCGTTTTGAGTAAGGGGGGAGGAGCGGCGGCGAAGTGCGCAGGTTTCCATACAGAGCCGTGCGCCGGCTACAGATGGGGTTTCAACGGATCACAGGGGGACGGATCGGTGGAGGCCGCGCACGTTGTCGAAGGCCAGAGCAGATAGAATGCCTGCTGAGACAGGCTCCAGCGGGTGCCTAACCTAAATCTAAAACTATGGTTACGCGCTTACGTCTTGAGCTCATGTGCTGCTTTTTTTCAGCGCTTGTGCCAGCGGGATGTCAGCCGGGGCAAGTTGGAAAAATTCAATCTCATCCACTGAAACCCACTGTATTTTGTCGTGGCTATCAAGGATAATTTCACCGTCCAAGTGGGTCGAAAAATACGCCATCAGGTGTATTCTCTTAGCGCCGTAGTCGTACACACTCTCAGCCACAAACGCTCCAGTTCGAGTGCGGATAGAAAACTCTTCTGCAAGCTCGCGAACCAGGGCCTGTTCTGGAGTTTCGCCAGTCTCGACTTTGCCACCTGGAAACTCCCAGAAGCCTTCCAAATGCGAACCTGGTTTGCGCCGAGCAAGAAGAATTTTACCTTCTTTTTGAATAATGCCCGCTACAACATCAATCAGTTGCATCACAGCTCCCATCAAGTGCCATTAGCGAAAGATGTTGGTCCTGTGATAAAGGAGGTATTCGGCTTGCTCCTCGCTAAAGGAACCGACATCACCTGCGAACGAAGGATCCACCCCAAGCCGTATCCACTGATCTCGAGAGATGCGGGATGAAAACAACACGGCCCCGTCTTCTGTGAATGAGAGAAACCCTTGGTCGAAAAGATGGTCAAAAGTGGGAGTCAAAAGGAGTCCATTGTATCCATCCAGACGCTCATGGTTATTCTCGCAAGACCGCCATGGTTTGATATGACTTGCACGCAAGAGTCTGCGGTCGGAGACACCTGTGAGCCGACAGCCTTCCTCGATGGATTCTAAATTGTGGCGAAAGCGGCCTTGTCCCCTTCTGGCGCTGATAAGTGCTTGCTTTTCTGTTGAGTCAATCGTGGTGTTATTGCTAATCGACTGCTCCACTTTGTCTTCAAGCTCGAGAATGAGGCCATCATCCAGATTTTGCTCGGCGGCTCTGCGCAGGGCATTGGTCCCAAAGTGCTTCATTTCTCGAAGCAAAACCCTGGCCATGGCTTCTGGAACAGCCGCCAGATAAACACCTTGCAGCCCATCTCCGTTCGCCTGCAAAGGGGAGTACTTTACAGGGAGATGTGGTCGCAGTTCAGCAATTATATCTTTGGGCCGGAAGGGGTCAGGGACTGGGGTCCAATCGACCTTAACCATCCAGCCTTCATGGCTCCAGTTCTCTCCAGCTGTTCCAAAAGCCTCGGGTTTAGGGTCTGAAGTTGCCGGGTGGGTAACAATCCCAAGATACTGAATTTTGGTATCATAAAAGGAAAAAACTATGTCTCCAACCTGGACTTCGCGCATGTTCTCATAGAACTGGTTGAAAGCACCTCTTTTGTTTCGCTTGGGAGACCACAGATACCCACCGGAGATTTCATGCTCTGCAGTCTGGTTTTGATTCACCCACCAAAAGGCCATGAAACCTCCTGATAAAATACGAGTTACAGCCTAACACGCCCCAAGGCGGCAGAAAACAAAATGCAACCCCGCGGACGCCCCGGACTGTCTCCGGCCCGGGGCGTTTCTCACTGCTCTTACTCGTCCAAGTTCGCCGTCAGGAACATGCCCTTCTCCAGCGACTGGAAAAAGGCCTGATACGGCAGCGGATCCTCTATGGCCTGAATGCCCAGCTGGGCATTGGCGCGCACGCGCATCTGCTTCTGGCCTTTGGGCTGCACCATAACCGTCATGCGCAGGCCGCCGTTGCCGCCCAGCTTGGTGGCCGTCACGGTGCCCAGGTTGGCGTCTGCCTTATCGATGACAAAGCTCAAGTCCTGCAGGGTGGCAATAACCGTGCGCAGGGTGGTCATCTTGTCCGATGTATCAAACACACGGCTTTGCATGGTGCGCAGCTTCACCTGAGACTCGGTGCTGGTGGCCAGCGCCTGCTTGTTCGGGTCCGCACAGCCGGAGACCGCAACAACGACAAGGCAAAAAGGCAGAATGGCGCGAAGGAGAGTTTTCATATGTCGTTAGCCTCCAAGAAGACGGATTTCGAGAGCTTCTCGTAGAATTCTTTGTAAAGCTCCGGGGTTTCAAGGGCCTCCATGCGGGAAACAAAGCCCTGCGTGTTCATGACAACACGCTGGAAGGTTACCCGCACGCGCGTGGCGCCATAGTCCTGGTTCTTCATCCGCATGGTCAGGTCACCGTTTAGTTCCCTGGCAAACTGTTCCGTCAAAGCCTTCTCGGCCTGGGTCAACTCCGCCTGCGGCAACACGCTGCGCAGCTCATCATCCAGGCTTAATTGCAGTTTTGCGGAAATCCGCGCACACGCGGCATCGATCATTTTCGGGGTCAGCTTTTGCGCTGGGGCCGCGCCGGCTGCTTTGTCCTTAGGCCGCGCCATTGGCGCAGTGACAAGAGAGACACGGATTGTTTGCTGCTTGTCCACAGGCATGGAGCCGCCGCCCAGCGCAGCCACAAAGATCGCCATGGTCACCTGCCCGGCGTCGGTGGCATCGCGGGTTTTGGATCCCACGATGATGCCAAGATCAGGGGTTGATTCGTCGATCTGAAAGCCCAGGTCCTGCAGCACAGAGGCCGAGGCCGTGAGCATCATTTTTTCGTCATTGGTATCATACCGCTTGGTCTGCAGCTGGCGGTTTCTCATGCTCTGGGGCGAGAGCGTGAGCATGTCTTTGGAAATCTGCGCATGGTTGGCGCAGCCCCCGGCAACAGCCACCAGCAGAAGCAAAGCCAAAACACGAAGGTGTGGCACTAATCTCATGCCGCCGCCTAGAAGCTGGACTGACGGTAGGCGAAGTCACGCACTTTGCCC
>Ga0209373_10002759_pt1 | contig 17019 bp, 12 predicted proteins | sample Higcelweek5metaG_FD_187173 | JGI IMG/M metagenome (GOLD analysis project Ga0209373, IMG submission 187173) | Freshwater pond sediment microbial communities from the University of Edinburgh, under environmental carbon perturbations - High... | ecosystem: Environmental > Aquatic > Freshwater >... | reverse complement strand
GCGGCAGATGTTCGGTTCCAAAACCGAGCATTATGTCCCAACGGATGACACGCCCACTCTTTTTCCGGAAGAAAACCTTCCAGAACCAGTAAAAGAAAACCAAAGCATCACCGTTGCCGAACACGACCGGCAAACGCGGCAGCCCAACGCTCTCGCTGAAATTCCCGAGGATCTGCCGCGAGAAGAACGTGTAATCGACGTTCCGGAAGATCAGCGTCAAGGTATGATTCTGATCGGGTATGCGGAAAGCGAACGGATTGCTTATCGAACGGGTTTGTATGTGATCCATTTCAAACGGGCAAAATATGCGGATACAGGAGACGCATTACGTGGAGTTGTCACTGCGCCGGCTCCGGGAGACGTATTCGATTCCGCCAGCGGACGCAGCCGCTACGATGTTTCCTTCATCGCCAAAGTGACGGCGGATAAGGTCGAAAATGCGATTCCATTGGAACGTCAGGCTCGGATGTTCGGCAACGAGGGGTTGCCGGTGGCGCCTTCGACTCTGGAAGATCTTTACAAACGGACAGCCGATGCTTTGCTTCCTCTTTATAACAGGATGGTCGAGCTGATTATGAAATGCGAGATTCTTCATGTGGATGAAACCTTTATCAAATTGATGATCAAAGGCGCCGGGAAATGTAAAAATGCCTACCTGTGGTGCCGGTTGACTGGCATCGGACCGCCGATGATTGCATTCCACTTTTCGCCATCGCGGTCTCAGGATGTGGCGGAAGGTTTGCTCGGAGATTATTCCGGAACAATTCTGCGAGACTCCTACATTGGTTATGACAAGCTTGATTGCGAGGTCGCTTGTTGTTGGGCACATGTTCGGCGCTATCTCCTGGAGGCCTTCAACAACGGATATTTGAAGGTCGAACCGCTGCTGAAAATCGTGCGTGTGCTTTATAGAATTGAGCACGATGCAAAAGAACGCGCCGAAAAGAAAGGAACCGAAACAGCACTTTTTCAGGAACGGAAAAATGCCCGTCGGGTCTCGAAGAAACTGGTAGATGATTTTTTTGAACAAGCCAAGATTCTCAAAGATTCTGAACGACCCACTTCGCCGGTTGCAAAAGCGGTTTCCTATGCTTTGAATATCGAAAACGAACTCAAAAAGTTCTTGGAAGATTCCCGTCTCAACCTCGATAATAATCCTGCCGGGCGACTTAACCGCGGGGTCTCGATCATCAGGAAAAACTGTCTTTTTGCCGGAAGCGAAACTGGCGGACAGCGTCTGGCAATCCTCTACTCTTTCGCAGCCACCTGCAAAGCAAACAACATTTGTTTCCGCAAATGGCTGGATGATGTCCTGCCTCGTCTTTCCTCTACTCCCGCAAGTCAGATTGATTCTCTATTGCCACCATATTGGAAACCGACCTCCGTATAAAGTTTTTCAAAAATCAGGATTGACATCCTCCTTTATGGGCTTGGCCATGTATCTCAGTGGGCGCATACTTATCAACCGGGATCCGGCCCTCCGAAAAACATACGGTGAATTTTCTACTCGGCGTAGAAAATTGGAAACCTATGGAAAAAAGGACGAAAACTGAAGTATTCCTTATAATGCCATAAGCCGGACGTATTGTGTCTCTAACAAGAGGAATCCGAAAATTCCAGATATTCATTCCTTTTTCTCACTGTCTGTTATCTTTGCGTATATAGGAATTTTTGAGAAGCGTCCGAAGCGTCCGTGTCGAACGGACATAGACCGAGTTACCACAAATGCCTGCACAAAAAGGAAAGACTGCAGACCCTATTTAGTCCAACCGGGATTATTGCTTCCTATATTTTTTTCGCTTCCGACATGTCCTCCGTAATACAGGATATTTGCAGACTTAAAATGTCGGTATGATATTTGTGACCGGAAGTCTTTATTCACATAACTTCCATCTGTAATAAACGCATCTATCAGTACAAATATATTTCCTGAAATAGCAGAATCTCTTTTTCCCGGGCAATAAGCAGCAGTTACACCGAAGGCTCCGGCACAATGCCCGTAATCTATTAACCACCCACCATTCTTTGCATGGGGATTTTGAGCAGGGCAACAAACAATCATCGCGTTTCCTTGTCCTAGTGGTAGACCGAATTTTAAATAATCACGTAATTTTTCACCTATGAAAAATTGCATCCTGCCGTCACGATCGGGAAGAAAACCATTATTGTCATCGATATATTGCCTGGTGGCAATGCCTATCTGCCTTAAATTACTGAGACAGTTAATTTGTTTACCTTTATCCCGCACCTGTTTCAAGACAGGCAGAAGCAGTGACGCCAAAATAATGATGATTGCGATAACGATAAGCAATTCCATTAGTGAAAACATCCTCTGCCTCACTTTGTTTACAACATTGCGGAATTCTAAATACATTTTTTATTCCTCCGATGGTTTATTTTGACTTGACGTGCCTGAAAACCTTCAATTCCACCAAATGCGCCGAGCTGTTAGCCGAATTATATGTAAAAGTCACTCGCAGGAACCGCGTATTTACCGGATCGAATTCATAAACAGTCCCCTTTTCTGTTTCCGGTTTGATTTTCTTTCGTGCATCAACCGTTGTCTTCCATTTTTTTCCATCGTCGGAGGTTTCGATAAAATATTGGTAATATCTGTTGTCATCCCAATATGGAAAAATATGAATTTTATTGATCCTTACCGGCTCACCCAAATCAATTTGAAGTGTGCAGGGATACGGCCCCAAGCCCAGGTAATTATTTTTATTTATATTACCGTCCACCGCATACTCCGGCAAATCTCCATTCTGCACATCACCGCTGATGATGCTTACCGGCGCATCAATAGAAAGATTCTCTTCTGTGCCATGACAGAAAGTCAATGCAAAAAAAACAACCATGAAGGAACATGAAACAGTTATATGATTTTTCATATTCAATATTCCTGTCTTATTTGCAGTTTTTCATAGTTATTTTTATAATCTTTATGTCCCCCGGCGGAATTTCAATATCGATGGAAGCATCACCCGCCGTCTTATTGCAGGGGATTTCCCGTTCCTCTCTTAACTCCATCACTTTTCCCGGAGTCTTGTTAAACCGTATTTTCACACAGGCAGTTTCCCTGGGATTCAAGATAGCCTCTTCCGCGGCGACTTTTTTATACACGCCCTTGTTATTAATAAGATAAAGCAGCCAGCCGTCATCAACTTTGTTCAGTCCGTACTCAATATCTCCATCCACCTGTATGGGCAGAATCTCCTTTATCATGTGCTTGACAAGGAATTCTGCAAAGAGTGATTTCTTCTCGCCGTATGTTGCACCTTTTTCCACCAGCCAGTGTGGGGTTGTCAGGATAACAGTGCCTTTTCCGTATTTGTTGAGGGCCATGATTACCCGGTTATTTTCATCTACGAGAATAGGGTTTGCAGTAGTCAATTTTACTGCTTCACATTCATAAACAGGGTGTTTGGAATTGCCTTCGCCGGCCAGGGAAAATGATTCTCCATCAAGGAGAGATTTGAGCCTGTTCCCGCATGTGAATATCTCCCCGGAAAACGATGCGCCTAGAAAATCTGCGGGAAACTTTTTATCTGCCTGTTTCACGTTCATTACAAGAGTTCCACCCGTTTTCACATAAGCGGTCAATTTTTCCGCTGCCGTTGTATCTATCTTTACATCGCCCAGAAGAATGGCTGCCTTGTAGTCAGCAAGCGGAAGGTTCCCGCTCGGCGGATTCGCAATCAGCACATCGTATAGGTCGCCATAGGGACTGTTGAACAGACATGAATCATTATCCTTCCTGTCAGGAAACCAAGGAAACAGCGTATACATGAACGTGGTTATCATATGGTCACACGGTCCCATTGGCAGACAATAGAATATCACATTTTGCCTTGCACCGCTTATGCCGTTGGGACTCCATCCATGGTGATAGTCAAGGAGAAGGGCGACGGGCGCATAACTCACGCCTCTGTCCGGGTAGCGTTTTGTGAACGCATACCATTCTTTGAGGGTTTCTCCATGCGCCGAAAGTTTCCACAGGCTGTCGTAGTCATCGGCGACAGACGGCTGAAAAAATGCATGGGGAAAGTCTTCATGTGTCAAGAAACTTGCTCCATTGAGAAAAGCCAGATAATAATCTCTTTTTGCCAATGAAACGGATATGCCGCCGAACGGAGATGAACTGCGAGGAGCCGGTGTAGGCGGACTGATGCTGCAGGGATGTGATTCGGGAGGATTCTGGATATATCCCCAGTAATAAGCCATATACCAGCCCCAAGGCTTGTTGTATTGTCTCGCTGCCCCGCGGACAAAGGCGATTTGACACTGATGAGAACCGGCCCCGGTTGTTTCTATGCCGCCGGTATTATTGCCCCACTCCAATGCATAATGATCCCATCGGTAAAAGCAATTCAGTTCTATGATATCATCAAAGTTTAGGCTTTTTCTTTTCTGGAAATAGTCTCTCATTGCAGCAAGGGCTTCTTCCCTGTTCGAAGGCTTGGGAATGATTGCACTCATCTCATGGGCTTTACGGAATCCTCCGCCGGCCCCCGTCCAATTACTGCATATATTGAAGTCATTATCCCATTCGCCAGGCATAAAACCAAGGAAAGAATTTCTGTATTTCTCTTTCCACGTCACATACTTGTCTTTCTTTATTTTAAAATCAAGATTCTGCAGATTGACCCGGTGAAGCTTCTTGTCATAGGAATTCGGCATAATCAAAAAGGGAGTTTTTTCAAAGTCTGCATAGGCCGCTTTCCGTTTCTGCATTTTCTCTACAGGATCAATGGATATGATTATGTCTCTGCGAGAATCATTGACAACCATTCGGACAGCTTTTGCCGTAAGGACAGGAAAAACAAGGTCATTTTTATCCATAAGATTGTTTTCAAGTTTTGTTCCGGGTATTTCACGCCACTCCCCGTTATCGTCAGTTTTATATTCCAGACGAAAATCGCCGGGAATGTAATCAAATCCTTCGCCGTTCCAGTATCCGTGATACAATACGACTCTGTTGATTTTCCGGGGCTCCCTGAAAGTAAGGGCGAACCAGCCTTTCTGGAATGTATCGCCTTTCTTTATCGGTTTAGAATATGAAATATTCCATTTCGATGTATCGCCGCTGGTTATTCTTTCAGAAAAATAAATCGTGGCAGAATCAGCATTTGCGCTGACCTCTGCTTCGGATGCGATATTCCCCGACTTGCCGGGGCCGTACACCTCCATTTGCCGTAGTGCCAGTCTGGAAAATACGGGATTTTTTTCGACAGTAGGCGTATGAACCATTAAACCCGCTTCCTTAAACATCGGTTCATCCTTCACTGATGAGCCTATATATTGCTTCCGATGGAAGGGAAGATCCAGGAGAAGCCAGAAATCTTTATTCATTATCTGCGGTGTCATACGATTTATACCGTCTTCTTTTGCGCCAAGCAATTTCTTATTGTACACCGTTTGGGTCGTTTCCATTGTTGCCCCAATCATGCACAATGAAAATAACGGACATATCAGGAATAAAATTATCTTTGATGACAGCATTGAAATATCCTTTTTATTTATATTCTATTTTATAAATTCTGTTTTTATGCAATAAAACATCCTGCCCGCTTTTTCTTGAAATCAAGTCAGTAATTACAGCGTTTCCAGCCTGCCTGAATGTGATATTTTTATATGTAAAAAGAATTTCAACGTTATTGTCATTATTTCTCCAGAGAACGCCTTGCTTTCGGGGAAGCAGGGTTCTATGCATCATAAATTTTACAGCCTCATTAAAGGCACTGTTCCATCGGCTTATTGTTTCCTTTTTATTTTCAGGTATATGCCTTGCCGCAATGGTAAGGGGGGCTTTGTTCGCCAAAAAACGGAAGTAGGAATTGTCTTCCAGCACTGCCGGAATATTTTTATAGTAAGTGAAAATACTGGTTTCGACTGCGGCCTCTTCCTGCCCTTTGAACAACATGGCCTCTCCGCTGCCTCTCGCACCAAATGGAGCGAAATCTTCATTAATGATCTTAAACCCTATTTCCTGGAGCCGTCTTACCGCCGCTATGCCTTCCGCCGCATTTGAAACACCTTGTTTTTTTGAAAAATCGAGTGTGTGAAATGAAAAACCGTATGAATCCAACCAGAGTCCATCGAAGCCGCAGTCATCTTTCAGGTTTTTCAGATTTTCAATAAAATACTTCTGCACCTCAAGTCTTGGCGATATTGCGGTAAGATGAAAATATACATAAGTGTAGGCCGAGCCATCATGCTTTCTTATAATCCATTCAGGGTGTTCCGTCAGATGGCGGGAGTGATTCGCAAGATGGAATCCCGGATACCATAAAAAAACTTCTATTCCTTTTTTATGCGCCTTGTCACAGAAATCACGCAAGGCTTTTCTGCCTCCATATTCATCCGCTATTTCAAAATCAATTATACCGCACCTGGAATCATAGATGAGATCAGGCTGGGTCTTGACGAACATGCCCCGGCTGCGATAACTCACCCAGGGGCTTCCGACAAGCACTCGCTTAAAATTCATTTCCTTGCACAAGGCAATGGTTTCTGCCGCAAAATCATTGAATTTTCCTTGTATTTTCCTATCGTTCTCGGGATTGCAGCCGGGCGTTCCTCCATCGATCGGGATATTCGCCATGGGAATGACTTCTTCATTTTTCACTCCGCTTTCAGCCCTGAACCTTGCGCTCTCGGAGAGAAATATTTCACACCATAAATCTTGCTCCCGGATCGGATCGTTTTTACCCTGATTAAAAAGAAAGCTCAATTCCGCGGTTTTCCATTTACAGCAGCTTTCCATGGTATATTTGTATTTCAGCAGCGGGCCTTTTCCATCGTATTCTCCCGTTGATGAAAACAACTGTGTCAGTGAATTTATCCGCGTCAGAAAGGTACCCCTTTCAAAAGTCAGAAAGTCAAAAGGAGAACGCTGGCATTGCCATATTCCCGGTCTTAATTTCCATCCGTCTGTCATCGAAGAACATTTTTCAGGGGTGTACAAATCCTGGATATACGCTTTCTTGAATACATCGTTTAACGGTAGTCCAATTTCAATTTCCATGGCGAAAGGAATTTCGGTCAAAGCTTCAAATTCAATTCCAATCCCGCTGAAAGTCCATTCCCCTATTGTGTATTCATTTTTCCTGCACTTCATTTTCACTTCAAAAAGATGCTTCTTTTCATTATCGAGCCGGATATCACCGATAAATGAAATAGATTTTTTACCCTCTGAAACTCTCTTCCATCTGATCTCCCGCCATGGCTCGGAAATGCTGCCCCATCCCCATCCGTTCAAATATCTGTAACGGAACGCCAAGGTTTCCCTGATTACAGAAACGTCCGTCAGGGTTACCTCTCTGAACAGTATATTGTGACTTTCAGTCCAATATTTTATGAAATCAGTATTCGTGAAATTGAATGTTTGGATTTTAGTTCTCATGATACCTTCGTTATTTGAAAATTTTTGTTCTTTGGGAGAATTATGCTTTTTCAAGCTCGACTTGTTAAACCTTAAATCCGTATTTCCTGATAACCGGAAGTCTTTGAATCCTGAAAAATCAGCAGAAAATTTCGTCTTTTATTTTTCTGAAAGTCGCCAAATATCATTGTTTTTTCAGTAATTCCATTGCCATCAATAATTCCCCTTGGGTCTTTTCTCTTGGTTTGCCGCCTGCCTGGAGATTGTCTGTGGTGAAAGTAACGCCTCCGTCTCTGCTGGAAGAACTCCTGCCGGGTCTAGCCAAGTTATCTATTGCCATATAAATGATACCGTAATGCCTGTCAGCCTGCCCCGCCTTCAAAGTTGTCCATGTGAACTTGACCGTATTTTCCCCTGCTTTTATAAGGGATGTATCAAGTTCCAGCGAATGCCATCCTTTTGATGCCAGCTCTTTCGCCGGCTTATCTACGGCAAGTTTATCATTGACTAAGATTGAAATATTGCCGAGTTTATCGCCCGAGTGTTTTCCTGTTTCAGGGTCATAAGGATCGAATCCCATTTTATAGTGGAGCTTGAATCCTTTTATATCAGAAACATCAACCTGGAATTTTTTACATACCACATCTTGAGGCGACCGACTCCATCCCCAGTGAGATTCCTCCAGGGCGCTTCCATCTTTCCGATCGCCCTGAACCACAAACCACACATCCCCTTTTTCTGCAACACGATCCGCTTGAATTGTCATTGAATAAAACATAAGGACCGTAATACAGAAGATACTTGAATTTGCAAATAAAACTTTTCTCATAGACGTTTTCTCCTTTTTGTTTATATCCGTTTAACTGAACAAAAACTTTCTCTTTCGAGGATGAATGGTTCCAGTACACAGTCTTCAATTTTATTCTCTTTTCCTATCATTAAAAGGAGCAGTTCAGCGGCTTTCGAGCCTTGTTCATACTGCTGTTGAGCGACTGTTGTGATAGTCGGATTTACCATTGTACAGATCGGCATATTGTCTATACCCAGAATTGAAAGGTCTTGCGGAATTTTTATTCCTTGTTTCTGAGCTTCGTAAATCATGCCTGCAACAAGAACATCACTATAAACAAAAGCTGCGGTTATTCTCAATTTTTTCTTTTTTATCAGCCTTATGACTTCCCTGCCGTCGTCGAAGGATGAGTATCCGTTCACCAGCATGTTATCATTGAATACAATTCCTTTTTCAGCAAGTTTTTTTCTGAACGCAGCCACACACATGGGTCTTTTGCCATCGACTATTAGAATATCCCGGTGTCCGGCATTGGAAATATATTCGGCTGCAAGGTCACCTATTTTTTCTTCGTCACTATATACGCTTGCAATTCCTTCTATGTCAGATTTCTGGCATAAGGACACCATGGCGGTCTTATTCTTCATAAAGCCTCTCTGTACTGCGTAATCCAGCCCGATTCCGGAAAAAGATATCAGTCCGTCTATTTTTCTTCTCTTCAGTTGTTCAATACGCGCAGCACAGTCTTCCGCGCTTTTGTATGAGCAAAGTATCATGTTGTAGTTGTTTTTATGAAATACATCCTCAATCCCCTGAAGGATTTCAGGGATAAAACTTGACGTTATGTTGCCGAGTATAACTCCGGCAAGATATGTTTTACCTTCGCGAAGACCTTTGGCCATTATACTTGGGGTATAATTAAGTTCTTTGGCGATACTCAGGATTTTCTGGCGTGTCGCTTCGCTTGCTTTAATTGCGCCGCTCTTGTTGTTCAATACATAGGAAACGGTGCTTATCCCAACATCTGCTCTTTTTGCTATTTCTTTAATTGTAATGCCCATAAAAATCCTTGGTGAAAGGTTATTGGAGAATCGTTTCGCTTAATATTATAATGAGAAAAAAAGATTTGTCAATAGGGCGGACGGATTTTTTTCGGATTTTTTTTATTCCTTATGTATGGCGGTGCGTCCGCCAAAAGGGGAAATATACAACAAGAAAAGGTTTTCGCATGATACCGGGAAACGGTTTTCGCAAATACGCATTACCGCGAATTACTGCGTCAAACCTGAAATTCCGTGAGGCATCGGGACGGCATCAATGACGCGACATGCTGCAACATCGACGGAAAAGCGGCGGAAAAGGTGAAAAACCTCACAACTGCGAACGGAAAATCTCACTTCATCGTTTTCATGCCGGATCGGCGGCGGTGACGGCCTTGCCACCCCCCTAGCGTCAGCGCAGACGGCATGATGTCCGTCAAACCTGTAAGGGCAAGCGTATGAGATACTTTTTGAAAATACCGCAAAGTGCCCGCTTTTCTGTATTGAATCATTTTACGTCAATGCGGGTTATTCAAAATTGAGCGCAACCGCAGTCCTTACCGCTTTCTCAACGGATGGGTTTCATGCTGGATCGATAGTTGTTGGGTGCATTCCCTGTTATCTCTTTAAATCGACGTGAAAAGTGATACGGGTCAGTATATCCCAGCGAACTGGCTATATTCGTTATGCTTCTCTGGGTATTGACGAGGAGGGATGAAGCCCTGTTCATTTTGAGTGTATCAATATACTCCTTTGGAGTCAGCCCGGTCTTTTCAAAGAAGAGCCTCCTCAGATGGGTCGTACTTATTCCGCACATTTCGGCAAGTTCGGAAATGGTCCACCATTTTTCTGGATATTCATTGATACTGTTTATCATTTTTTCAAAAAACGGGTGTTCCGCATGCTTTGCCGAACGCCACGCAAGATAAATCTCCATTAGAAGCGATTCGAGTTTTACGGCAGCGGCAAGTTTTGAATCGATCGCAGGATCGGCAAAATACTCCGCAAATGGCATGAGACGTCTGATCGATCCGAACTCGAAGACACCATCCTGTATGACAGAAGCATTTTTCATCATATCGACGACGGGACCACGAAATTGGAGTGCGTCTTCGACATAGGTTGAACCTTTTACTCCGCCATAACGGTTAATGGTGCCGGGCGTTATAACTATGCAATCGCCCGGTTTCACATCGAATTCCTTTCCGCAGCCAAGCTTGAGATGCCCGTGTCCATAAAGAAGGTGTGAAATAGAGTAGTGTTCAAAATAACGTTCCGGACAATTGGCATAGAGATTTATGGCCTCCCTGAATGGTTGTTGTGCAATATATACCTGGTCTATCCACAGGCCAAGAGCTTTCAGCCGTGACGGTATTTCGCGCTTGGCCGATTTATGAACCCTGATTTTTCCGTCATCATTCATGTTCGATTTATCCATTCTAAAATTTTATTTATGGTGTAAAATAATACAAAACAAGGGAAAAACAAGTTTTATAAAATGTTTTTTTTGAATATGGAGCTTTAAGAATGTCTGAAAAATTAAGAACGGCGCTTATTGGTTTCGGCGGGATGGGACACTTTCACGCAACACAGTATGCAAATCAAAAATATTGCGAACTTGTTGCTATTTGCGATATTGACAAAAGATGCTTTTCGATTCTTGAGGAGGAGATTAATCTCGGCAGAAGCGGAATCGCCGATTTGTCGAAAGTCGCCCAATACAACTCCTTCGATGAAATGGTGAAAACCGAGAGGTTTGATATGCTTGACATATGTCTTCCCGGATATCTTCATGCGGAGTATGCTGTCAAAGCGCTCAGGCTTGGCTATCACGTTCTTACCGAAAAACCCATGGCAAGGACGGTCGCTCTTGCCGACAAAATGATAGCAACCGTGTATGAAAGCGAAAAATATCTTATGACTGCACAATGTGTGAGATTTACTCCGGCATTCAGAAAACTTGCTGAAATCTGCCGTTCAAATAAATACGGAAAATTGCTGAAAATTGACTTTAAACGTCTTTCCGGACCGACACGCCCGGATAAAAAGTGGTATCGCGATTCCCGGCTTTCCGGCGGGGCGCTGCTGGACCTTCATCTGCATGATGTAGATTTCATCAACAGCCTTTTTGGAGTGCCGAACGCGGTCTCGTGTTTCGGAATAACACGTGTTTCCGGCGGTATTGACGATATGACTAGCGTCTATTTTTACGACGGAGGGCCTGTCGTTATAGCCTCAAGTTCATGGTGCCGCGGGAAATGGGATTTTGGTGTAGGAGCCGTCTTTGAAAACGGCACAGTGGAGGTGCTTGACATGTTTACATACCGTGTAACACTCCCGGACGCCAAGCCAGAAGAATTTTCTCTCGAGAAAAGCGAACCCATTTTCAATGAGATAGAGTATTTCTCAAAATGCGTAACGCATGCTCTTCCGCTTGACGAGTGTCCTCCGGAATCAACACGCGACTCCTTAATGATAACCCTTGCCGAGGAACGTTCGGCGAAGCGGAATGGAGCGAAAATCATTGTAAACAAAGGAAAGCGGACATGAAAATTGGCATAATGGCTGAGCGATCTCGCCTTGGGCTTCTTGATGCGATTCGATTTGCTTCCCAATGCGGGGCAGAAGGCGTTCAGATAAACGCTTCCCACAAAGACGGATTCAATTTTGTAAATATCACGGATGAGGAGATAAGTTCCCTCAAACGCTGCTGCAAAGAGAACCGCCTTGTTATCACCGCCGTCTGCGGTGATATATCCCAGAAATCCTTTCAGGTGCCCTCCGAAGCAGATATGAGAATCAAAACTTGTTGCCGAATCATTGATGGCATGAAGAAACTCGGAGCCAATATCCTGACAACCCATATTGGCTGTATTCCGGAAAGCATTCAGGATCCGGTCTATCCCGTAATGGTGAAAAATGTTCGTTCCGTTGCCGAATATGCGGCAAAACAGGGTTGTGTTCTGGCTGTAGAGACAGGACCGGAATTTGCTGATGTCCTTTTGAATTTCATAGAAACGGTCGATTCTGAAGGACTGAAAGTCAATCTTGATCCGGCAAATCTGCGTGGAATCATCTGCGAAGATCCTGTTTATGCGGTAAAAACTCTGGCATCTTACATAGTTCACACACATGCAAAAGACGCGGTAAATCTCCATTCCGGGAGCGCCGCGAAATTTTATGGACTTCGCAATCTTGACGGCACGAATCGTGAAATTTCCGCAAGAGCCGCCGGATTTCAGGAAGTGCCGCTCGGAGAGGGAATGGTCGACTGGGATGCTTATATTGGCGCGCTCCGCGAAATTTCCTATGACGGCTTTCTTACGATTGAACGTGAGTGCGGGGAAAATCCAGGTCATGACATTGGACTTGCCGTCGTTTTTTTGAAAAACAAGCTTGCATGAGATGTTTCTATGTATTATATATCTTAAAAGTGAAAGGATTTTGGGGAAGCGGCAAGGTTTGAAAAACCGTGATGTATTGAAGGTTGGGGCTCTTATGCACTTTTCCGCTTGAAATATCATAAGACTGCATCTCGTTTGAGTGTAATTTCAAGTTTATTTATGATTTTTCATTACGGAAAGCGTATTACTGAATTCATTGAACTTTAAAATAAGGAGTCTAAAGTGAAGAATATTTTGTCAATCCTGTTTTTTGCGTTCGTTTTCGTGTTCGCCGCGAATGGTGCTGTTCTTGTGAAAGACGGAAAGGCCGCCGCCTGCATCGTAGTGAAGGCGAATGCTCCCGTCTATGAGAAATTTGCCGCCCAGGAACTGCAGAATTACATCCGGAAAATAACAGGGGTTGAACTGGAAATATCCACGGCTCCTGTAAAAGGCCTTCTCCCGGTGCGGATCGGCCTTGAATCAGCATTCGGAGAACTTCCCGGTCCATTGAAGCAGGAAGTCGGAAAAATCGATGGAGCGGGATTTGTCATCGGGTCTTCCACAAGTTCGCTCGACATGGTTTCCAAGACCTCCCATGGCGTTCTGAACGGGGTGTATTACCTCATCCGGAAATATGGAGGAGTCCGTTTCTTTCATCCGGAAACGCCGGAGTATATTCCGCAAAGCGACGGGTTCCTGGTGCCGGACGGCATAATCCTCAAGAATCCGGCTTTTCAGAATCCGGATATTCCGGCAAATGGAGTTTGGACTCCGCCTTACCGAATGCGGGCGATCCTCCGCGAGGGACTTGATTTCACCGGAAAACCGTCTTTTCTGCTCCGGGAAAACAAGCGCTTTTCCGAGCAATGCAGCGCAGCGGAAGAACTGGGCCTTTATGACGAAACCAACATCGGCGGGCACATGATGACGGATCTGCTGGTTGGTTTCAATCCTCCCGGCGGGCTTGTGAAGGCAACGGAAGTCTTATTCCGGGAGCACCCCGAATATTTCGGGCTTGTCCATGGAAAAAGAGTGCTTTCCGGGAACGATCTCCGCGGAAAGGAGACCGTTTCGCAGCCTTGCACCAGCAATCCGGAAGTTCTGAAGCGAATGGCGGAGAACCTGAAGAAATGGATTGCTCCATACAAAAATCGGAAACTGGTGATCTTTTTCTACAATGACGATCACGAGCAGTGGTGCGAATGTCCCGCCTGTACAGCGCTGGATGATCCATCGGCCGGAATCGAGGGGAAAAGGAGTGACCGTTGGTGGGCTTTCATCAACTATATGTCTCGCGCACTTCTTACGGATGAGCATCCGAACCTTTACATGCGCATCGGGATCTACCAGAACTACCGGGACGTCCCGAAAAAGACCCGGATCGTTCCGCATGAAAGACTTTTCGTGAATCTTTGTCCGCACGGACGGTGCTATCTCCATTCGCTGGATGACGCCCAATGCAAATACAACCCGAAGTATCTTGCCATCTGCGAATCTTTCTGGAAACTCGGAATCAGGAGCGATATTTACGAATATCTTGAGGTACTTCCCGGCGCCTCGGCATATCTCCCGATCGAACGTGCCTATTTCAAGGACATGAAAAAGTATTATGCAAACGGCGTTACGGGAATGAAATTCTATGTCATCGCCGGTCCGCATCCCTATGGAAAAAGCGACTATTATGAAACCTTTTATGCTAAAAACCACTGGGAAAGTCTGTGGCGCGCCGCCTATATGCTCGGGTATTTCAACTGGGATCCGGATTGCGACTACGAATCTGTCTGGGAGGATGTGAATTCCAAGTACTACGGGAAAGCCTGGAAATCCATGCGCGAGTATCTTCTCACCCTCGAAAAAGCAATGTCCGACGCCAACGTGCATGCCAGCTACGGGGGAAGCCCCTCGACCATTTTCGGGAAAGCCTATGATCTTCCCGGCGTTGCCGCAAAAGCAAAGTCGCTTCTTGAAAAAGCGCTTGCGGAAGCTGAAACCGATCCGGTTGTTCTCAAGAGAGTGGCGAAAGACGCGGAACTTTTCCGTATGAATTTTGCGGAAAGCTCCTTCTCAAATTTCGGAGACTCTTCTTCCGCCGTACGCGTGGAAAAAAACTCGGGGAAAATCACGATCGACGGAAAACTGGACGAACCCGACTGGATCAAGGCGCGCGGAATCGATGATTTCTATACGAACCGGCAGGAAATCACTGTGGGACAGTTCAAGTCGGAAAAAGCTGTCCCTCCAACGGTTCTCAAGGCGGTCTATGACCGGGACAGCCTTTACCTCGGTGTCCAATGTTTCAAGGCGAACGGGCGCACGGCCGATGCCGGAAAGGATTTCAAAGGGTTTCCGTGGCAAAGCAGTCATCTGGAATTTTTCATCATGACTCCCACGCTCGCCCAAACCGGAAAGTATTACCATATCGGGTTCACACGGGATGGACGGATTTACAATGCACTGACCAGCGACATGACCACATGCGATTCTTCGGACAGACTCGATTTCGAGTATAAGATCACGGATGCAGCCGACTCCTGGACGGCTGAAATCCGGATCGATGTCCGGAAACTCGGTTCCATTCAGGACGGCGCGCTCTGGAAGTTCAATGCGGCCCGCACCGCCGTCGGGCCGGACGGGAAGAATGTGAACGCCTCCTTTGCCGGACGCGGCGGAAACTTTCACACACTTAGTCACTTCAAACTTTTCAGCTTCGGTTCGGACGGCCCGCTTCTTCTGAACGGCTCTTTTGAAACGCTCACGGACAAGCTTGTGACAAAAGAAAGCGGAAAAGACTGGACATTCCGCTCAAAAGAGATTCCGGCGGACTGGATATTCCATTCCAATGCCTCCAGCGCGGAAGTCAGGACGGATTCCCCCGCGGAAGGGAAACTCTATCTCCGGATCGGCGAAGAAAACAAAAAACAAGGATATCCGATTCTGTATCAGACCCTTCGCAACACCGACCCGTCGATCCATGATTTCCTTTTGAAAATGAAGATCCGCGGAAAAGGAATTGTCGAACCGTATATCTACGTCATGCGGCAGGGGAAATGCGAATTCGGAAAAAAAGCGTTCCGCGCCGTTCCGGACAGATGGACGGAGGTTTCGTATCCGATTCGCGCGGACGTTCCCGGAGTGAAAAAGTTTTTCATCCTGATCCATACCGGATATGTCGACCTGGACGATATATCGCTGGAACCCGTGAAAAATCCATGAAAACAGAAAAAAGACAAGGAGGTCCGGAAATGAATCGAAAGGACAGATTCACCATCATAGAATTGCTCGTGGTTGCGGCCATCATCGCGATTCTGGCCGCCATGCTGCTCCCGGCTTTGGGACGCGCCCGGGAGATGGGGCGGCGGGCCAGCTGTTCGAACAATCTGAAACAGCTGGGACTCGCCACGGCAATGTATCTGAACGACAACAGGGACACTTATATGTACGGGGCATCCGGCAAGAATTACAAAAATTATAACTGGGTCCAGCTTTTCCGTTTTCAGAAATATATCATGGCGAAGACCCTGAACGACCCCTCCTTCAATCCCACCGACACGACAAAACCGCAGCCGATGGAACCGATCAATGCGAATTACGAAGGGCTGGCTTACCCTGCCTACGGCTACAACTACATGAATATCGGGTCCAGTTATCAGTGGTTCAGCGGCAGTTCATGGGGGGATTCCGCACGCCTTCCGGGAATCAAATATCCCTCACGTGTTTATCTGTTCCTTGACTGCAAAAACAACGGAGACGAGCCTTCCTACGGCAATTATTCCGCAATGAGTGGACCGAGTGCCAAGACGACTGACGCTCTCCGGCATTCCGGAACAGTCATCATCTGCTTCGGTGACGGCCGAGTTGGCAGCTTGAAAGTTCGCGACAAGTATTCTCCGAACAGTGTTGGTGGAATTGATTATTGTCAATATCAGTCCAATCTTACAATCTGCTGGACAGGCGGCCGGTTTGGAAATGAAATACGCTAATAACTTATCTACTGATAGTCTTATTTTCAAATTCAAGTTGTATATTATTTATCGTCATGCGGCAACCAAGGAGAAGCCGCATGACGACGAAGACGTTGACCACAAGGCAAATTCCCGATGAATTCTGGAACAAAGTGAAACCGCTTATTCCAAGTTCATTGAGGACGACTGGTCGGGAATACAGAAGAAAACCGGGCAGAGGATCATTGGTTAAAGGCAAGCTTCTTTATGAAGCTGTGGAAAACAAGACTCTCGGAATATGATGAACTGGAAGTAATCGCCTGGGAATGGCAGGCAGCAGACGGAACGGTGCAGAAAGCGTCCATGTCGCAAGAAACACTAGTGTCCTGTCAACGCGTATTTTGTAACAAAGATCAAGAAATATCTGGATAAAGCCTTTTGAGCTTGATCCTGGCATCTTCTGCGGAAAATTGCCAAT
>Ga0209373_10002757_pt1 | contig 17028 bp, 8 predicted proteins | sample Higcelweek5metaG_FD_187173 | JGI IMG/M metagenome (GOLD analysis project Ga0209373, IMG submission 187173) | Freshwater pond sediment microbial communities from the University of Edinburgh, under environmental carbon perturbations - High... | ecosystem: Environmental > Aquatic > Freshwater >... | reverse complement strand
ATCCGTACTCGTGAACAGTCTCAAGGGCGTCTCCAGCCGCCTCATGCGCCAGAGACATCCCGCCTTGGTCCGGCGCTATTGGAAAGGCGTCTTGTGGTCGCCCAGCTATTTTGCCGCATCCTGTGGTGGAGCCCCGCCCGGCACCATCAAGCAATACATCGAACAGCAGCAGACACCAGATTAAAACCGCCCTATCTCCGGCCTGAACGCCGGAGCTTGCGGGCGGGCACAAAAGGTCTGGTCATACGCGAACGGACCGGGGATGCCGTCGCCATTGAGGTCATCTGCGATCGCGCGCGGGCTTTTGCCGGCAGCAAACTCACGGAAAATCTACCGCACGATAACGGCTTCTGCCTTTTAATCAGTCCACCGCGTGAGCGGCCGATCGCACGAGCTTCAGGCCCCTCTTTTGCCCGCCGCATGCTGGTGTGCCCGGACAAGGGTCGAATCGATCTCATACACCATCTTTGGACCAGTGTGAGACGCGGACAAACACACTGTTCCAATTACCAAAAAAGGAGGGGAGATCACGCTAAGGTAATCCTGTTCGGGCCAGCCACAGCACGGCCTCCACGAACAGGCACTTGTCCTTCCCGTTCCCTCCCGGATCTCCACCTTAGCCCGGCAAAGGCGGTGCCATCCGATCCAAGCCCGGCGCCGGACTCGACGGGCGGAAGGAAACAGCCTATTAATAATAATTATTATTATCTTTTCGCCGTGCAACCTTGCTCCCCGCGCGGCAGTGCGAGGCTCGCCATGACGTTCCTGCCGCCCGGTCCAATTCGCTCCGAGATCGCCGCCTCGGCCCTGATCCGGGATGTCTCCGTGCTGCGGCTCGACCCGGCCTCGGCATGCCACATGGTCACCCGTTCGCCCCAGGACGGGATCGAACTGCTGATCTGGCGGGGCCAGTTCAGCCGTCCGGTCGAGATGACGATCCGCGACGACAGCGAACGGATCCACTTCACCTGCACCTTGCAGGGCAGTTCACGGCTATGGTTTGAATCCGGGGCCGGCGGCCTTGAGCACGTGCTTGACGCCGGCACCGCCTGCATCGGGTTCAATCCCGGTTGCCGGGGCCATTTCGGCCAGCATGGCTCCTTCGAAAGCGTAACGGTGATGGTGCGCCCCGACTTGTTCGCCGGCTGGGGCGACAGCGTTGATTCCACGCTGAACCAAGCGATTCGGTCCGGCCACTGCTTCGCCCGCTGCCAGCCCGCAGCCGAACTGACAGCCACGGCGGCGGCGCTCTGCCACGCCTTGACCGGCGAGCCGGGTCGGCACTCGCCGTTGTGGCTGTTGGGGCAGGGCCTCGCCATGGTCGGACTGGTGCTGGAAGCCCATGGCGCCGGCCCCCACCCCATCGCCCCGCTTCCGGCGGCGGAACGGCGCAAGTTGCGGCGGGCCCACGAGCGGCTGCTCGCCGACCTCAGCCAGCCGCCGACGATTGCCGAGTTGGCCCGCGAGGTCAACCTCAGCGTCCTGAAGCTGAAACGCGGCTTCCGCCTGCTGTTCGACGACAGCGTCTACGGCCTGTTCCAGCGCGAACGGATGCAGGAAGCCCACCGCCGCCTGCGCGCGGGGGAATTTTCGGTGACCGAGGTGGCCTCCGAACTTGGCTACACCAACGCCAGCCATTTCGCCGCTGCCTTCCGCAAGCAGTTCGGCGTCCCCCCTTCCGCCCTAAAGCGGGCGCCGTGACGAGGGCCACGTCCACCGCCCACCCTTTATTGCCGAAATGATCCGCATTTTGAACCGATCCGGGCCAAAATCGAGCCGATCCGGGTAGCGCCGCGACGGACCCATCCCCGATCATCGCGCCACAGGCTTTCAACGCGCTGGATGGACCCGATGGCCGAACCCCGATCAAAACGCCCTCGCAAGGTAGTCCCGCTCGCCCTCGCTGGCGGCGTGGCCATATTGGCTTGCGCCGGGGTTTTCTACCACCAGAGCTACGGACGCTACTTCCAATCGACCAACAACGCCTACGTCCAGGCGGATTCCGTCGTGGTTTCGTCGAAGGTGGCCGGCCTCGTCGAGGCGGTTTTCGTCTCCGCCAACCAGGAGGTCGCGGCGGGAGACCCGCTGGTGCGGATCGATTCGCGCGACTACCGCGCCGAGATGGCCCAAGCCGAGGCGCAGATCGGCGTCGCCCACGCCCTGGCCGCAAGCACCCGGGCCCAGATCCGCGAACAGCAGGCGGGGATCGAGCAGGCGCGGGCCCAGCGCGACGTCGCCGAGGAAAACACCCGTTTCGCCGAAGCCGAAGCGGCACGCTACGAACCGCTGGCCGCCTCCGGGGCGGAAACACGGCAGAGTCTGGCCCGGCTGCGCACCGAGGCCCGCCAGGCCCGCGCCCAGCTCGCGGCGCGGCGGGCCACCCTGGCCAGCGCCGAACGGCGGGTGGCCGCGCTGGAAGCAGGGGTGGAACAGGCTATGGCCCAGGCCCGGGCCGCAGAGGCGCAGTTGCAGGCGGCCCGAGTCAATGTCGAGGCCAGCCTGATCACCGCCAGCACCGACGGCCGGATCGGCAACCTGACCGTCCGTGTCGGCCAGTATGCCCAACCCGGCCAGCGGATGATGAGCGTGGTTCCGGTCGGGCGGCTATATGTCGAAGCCAATTTCAAGGAAACCCAGGTTGGCGTGATGCGGATCGGCCAGCCGGCCCACCTGGAGGTCGACGCCCTGCCCGGGATCGCCTTCACGGGGCGGGTGGCCAGCTTTGCCCCCGGCACCGGAGCACAGTTTTCCTTGCTGCCGCCGCAGAACGCCACCGGCAACTTCACCAAGATCGTCCAGCGCGTCCCAGTGCGGATCTCGATCGACGCCAGCCCGGCACTGCTGGCGCTGCTGGTGCCCGGCCTATCAGTCGAAGCCGAGGTCGACACCCGCTCGGCCCGGGACGAGTTGACCCGGCTGGCCCCGGCCGACGGCGCGCGATGACCCCCTCCACGCCACGGCCGGAGCGGGAACGAGCCGAACCCGGCGCTTGGCTGGCGGTGGTCGCCGGCACGCTGGGCGCCTTCATGGCCACCCTCGACATCTCGATCGTCAACGCCGCGCTGCCGACGATCCAGGGCGAGATCGGCGCCAGCGCCACCGAGGGCACCTGGATCACCACCTCCTACTTGGTGGCCGAGATCGTCATCATTCCGCTCAGCGCGTGGCTGGTACGCCTGTTGGGGCTGCGCAGTTTCCTGCTGCTGATGGCCGGGCTGTTCACCGCCTTCTCGATCCTGTGCGGCTTGTCCACCTCGCTGACCATGATGATCGTCGGACGCAGCGGCCAGGGTCTGAGCGGCGGGGCGATGATTCCCACCGCAATGACCATCATCGCCACCCGGCTGCCGCCGCGCCAGCAGATGATGGGCAATGCCCTGTTCGGCATGACCGCGATCCTGGGGCCGGTGCTCGGCCCCCTGGTCGGTGGCGCGCTCACCGATACGGTCAGTTGGCGCGCTGCCTTCTTCATCAATCTGCCGATCGGGATCGCCCTGGCCGCCCTGCTTTTGACCGGACTGCGGCACGAACGCTCCAATCTCGGACTGATCCGCGAAGCCGACTGGCTGGGAATTGGCGGCATGACTCTCGGCCTCAGTTGCCTCACCGTGGTGTTGGAGGAGGGGCAGCGCGAACAATGGTTCGAATCCACCCTGATCCTTCGCCTCTCCCTCGCCGCCGGACTGGGCTTCGCGCTGCTGCTGGCCGGCCAGATGATCGCTCGGCGGCCGGTAATCCGGCTGCGTCTGCTGCTGGACCCTCAATTCGGTAGCGTGGTGATAATGGGCATCCTGCTGGGCATGGTGCTGTACGGCACATCCTACCTGATCCCCCAGTTTCTCGCCGCCATCGCCGACTACAACGCGTCACAGGCGGGCCGGATCGTGCTGCTGGGCGGCGTCCCCTCGCTGATCCTGATGCCACTGACGCCGCTGCTGATGCGCGGCCTCGACATCCGGATCGCCGTCGCCCTCGGCCTGCTGACGATGGCGGTCAGTTGCTGGCTGGAAACCGGGTTGACGGCGGACTCGGTCGGCGGAGACTTCGTGCTGTCGCAATTGCTGCGCGGCGTGGGGCAGGTGCTGGGGATCCTGTTCCTCAATCAGGCGGCGATGACGTCGGTTCCCCCCGACCAGGCCGGAGACGCAGCCGGGCTGTTCAATGCCGCCCGGAACATGGGGGGATCGATCGCCCTGGCCGGCATCGCCACCCTCCACGATCAACGCCTCTGGCTGCACAGCCGGCGGATCGAAGAGACGCTGTCGGCCAATGCCGTCTCGACCCACGACGATCTTGCCCTGCTGGGACAGGGCGATTCCGCCGCCGGACTGGCGTCCCTGGCCGGGATCATCCAACGACAGGCCCTGGTGATGACCTTCAACGATCTGTTCTGGCTTCTCGGCACCGGCGTTGCCGTCGTGACCGTGCTGGTGGTGTTCCTGCGCCCCCTGCGCTCCGGCGCCGAAGCGGCGGTGCGCTGAAATGCGGAAAGCGCCCGCCCTCCTCCTTGCCGCACTGTGCCTGCCCGGCTGCATGATGCTGGGGCCGGACTATGCCGGACCGCCCGAAACGGTTCCCCCGATCGCCACCTTCGTCCGCGCCGGAACGGCGGACGTTGCCGCGCCAACGCTGGCGTCCTGGTGGGAAGGATTGGGCGACCCGGTGCTCGACCGTCTGGTGGCGCGGGCACTGGCCGGCAACGCCGACATCGCAGCAACGCGGGCACGGATCCGGGCGGCGCAGGCGGTGCTGGCAGCACGGCGGGCCGACCTGTTCCCCCGTGCCGGGGCTCAGGGACTCTACCTGCATGGGCATCTGTCCGACGTCGATTTCGGCGCGATCCGCGACGGCGCCGGCGGGTCGGAGGATTTTGATTATTACAGTCTCGGCTTCAACGCCAGTTGGGAAGTCGACCTGTTCGGCCGGCAGCGCCGTGGCACCGAAGCCGCGCTGGCCCGCGCCGAGGCGGCCCAGGCCAGCCTGGCCGACGCCCGGCTCGGCCTGTCAGCCGACCTGGTGCGGACCTACGCCGACTTGCGCGACCGGCAACGGCGTCTGGTTCTGGCGCGCGAGGCCGAGGCGCTCCGCCAGCAAGCGTTGGATCTGGTGCGGCAACGCCACGGCCAGGGCACCGCCACTGAACTCGACATCGAACATCAGCGGATGCGGATCGAGGAGCCACGGACCCGCATCGCCCGGCTCGAAGCGGAAACGGCAGCGCTGCTTGACGCGCTGGCGGTGCTGAGCGGCGCCGTTCCCGGCACCCTCGACGCCGAACTGGCCCCGCCCCTGCCGCCGCCTCTGCCGCCGGCAGTGGTGACGGTGGACGACCCGGCGGCGTTGCTGCGGCGGCGTCCCGATATCCGCGCCGCCGAACGGACGCTTGCGGCCGATACCGCCGCGATCGGCATCGCCGCCGCCGAGCCTTTCCCCAAGGTCACCCTATTTGGCACCTTGGGGGTCGGCGGCACCGACCTATCCAGCTTGAGCCGACTGGATGACCTTTCCCTGTTCGTCCTGCCCCGCATCGAATGGACCTTCCTCGATTTTGGCCGCGCCGAGGCCAAGCTGGCCCAGGCCGAAGCTCGGCGCGACGAGGCCGAAGCCCGTTATCGCGGCGTCGTACTGGCCGCGTTGCGCGACGCGGAAGACGCCCTGGCCCGTTTCCACGCCAGCCGAACCCGGATCGCCGGCTGCGCCCGCACCCTGGCGGCGGCCGAACGCAGTGCCGTCCTGCTGCGTCAACGCGAACGGGGCGGAACCGCGTCGTTTCTCCAGGTCCTCGACGCCGAGGACCAGCGCGTCTCCGCCGCCGAGGCCCTGTCCGGAGCCGAATCCGACCTGACCCGCGACTATGCCGCCCTGCAAAAGGCTCTCGGCCTGGGCTGGGAGGAACAGCAAAAAAGACCCTAAGCCCCTGCCCTGCCCTGCCCTGCCAGAAAATCCCGATCCGGGCAAAGAACGGTACCGTTTCGGCGAGAGATGCCCTCCCCCACGCCGTATTCTCGCCCCGAGTTGATAATAACAATCGTTTGCATTACGACGCGGGAGCATCGCCACAATGGATGTCGCCAAACTGGTCACGGACCTGGAAACGCTGGGGGTCGACCTGTGGGCCGAGGCCGGAAAGCTTCAGTTCCGCGCGCCGAAAGGGCTGCTGACCGCAGAGCGGATGGACTTGCTGCGCGCTCACAAAGGGCAGATCCTCGCCCTGCTGTCGGCCGACCGCGACGTCGTCGTCGCCCCCGATCCGGCGGCACGGCACCAGCCTTTCCCGCTGACCGACGTGCAGGCCGCTTACCTGCTGGGCCGACAGGATTCGTTCGGCTATGGAGGGGTCGCCTGCCACGGCTACCTTGAGGCGACGTTTCCCGAGGCCGATCCCGAGCGGCTGGAAGCGGCCTGGAACCTGCTGATCGCCCGCCACGACATGCTGCGCGCAGTGATCGCGGCCGACGGGCACCAGCGCGTCCTCGACACAGTGCCGCACTATCGACTCGCCGTCACCGACGGCCGTGGCGCCCCGTCCGCCACCGTCGCCGCGACACTGACGGCGATCCGGGCCGAGATGGACCACCGTCTTTACCCCACCGACATCTGGCCGCTGTTCGAATTGCGGCTGACCCGCACCGATGGGGGGGATATCCTCCACGTCTCACTCGACGCCCTGATCGCCGACTGGGCCAGCGCCGGTATCCTGTTCGCCGAACTCGATCAGATTCTTGCCGGCCGGGGCGACGCCCTGCCGCCGCTTGAAATCGGCTTCCGCGACTATTTGCTCGCCGAACGACGGCTGCGCGACACCGCACGGTATCGCCGCGACCGTCGCTACTGGCTGGACCGCCTCGACCAATTGCCCGCCGCGCCCGATCTGCCGCGCCCGCCCGCCACCGTCGTCACCTCCCCCCGCTTTGTCCGCCATCACGGCCGCCTGAGCATGGCGGCGTGGGATTCCCTGCGCCGCCACGCCGCCGCGCGCGGGCTGACCGGATCAACCCCGGTACTGGCCTCCTACGCCGCCGTACTGCAACGCTGGAGCCGACGGCAGCGGTTCAGTCTCAACCTGACCCTGCTCAACCGTTTCCCACTCCACCCCCAGGTCAGGGATTTGGTCGGCGACTTCACCTCGGTCAGCCTGCTGGAAGTCGAGGCGCCCGAGGGGCGCAGTTTCGCCGAACAGGCGGCCCGTCTGGCCACGCGGATGCTCGACGACCTCGACCACCGCCTGTTTTCCGGGGTCGAGGTTCTGCGCGAACTGGCGCGCCGGCGTGGCCGCGAAGCGGCGCTGATGCCGGTGGTGTTCACGAGCGCGATCGGCCTGGGCGCCCGCCCCGAGGGTGGCCCTCGGTTCGGCCACGGCCTGACCCAGACCCCCCAGGTGATTCTTGATTGCCAGGTCCGCGACGATGCCGACGGGCTGGAGATCAACTGGGACGTCCGCCAGGGCGTGTTCCCCGACGGCCTAGTCGAGGACATGTTCGCCGCCCTGCTGGCCCTTCTCGCCGCCCTGGCCGAGGACGCCACCGCCTGGGACACGACCGAGCCGGTACCGCTGCCGGACTGGCAGGAGGCCGAGCGCGCCCGCGCCAATGCCACCGCAGCCCCGTTACCGGACGGAATGTTGCATCAGGCCCTGCTGCGCCATGCCGCCCAAACCCCCGGGGCAACGGCGGTGATCGCGCCGGGGGGAACCCTGAGCTATGGCGAACTGGCGCGGCGGGCTGCCGGGGTGGCAGCGGCGCTGCGTGACCGGGGCTGCGCCCCGGGCGAACTGGTGGCGATCGTGATGGCCAAGGGGCCCGAGCAGGTGGTGGCCGCTGTCGGGGTGCTGCTGGCCGGCGCCGCCTACCTGCCGTTCGAAGCAGGTCAACCCCGCCAGCGGCGCGACCGGGTGCTGGCCAACGCCGGCCCGCGCCTACTGCTGACCCAATCCTGGCTGCCGGTCGCCGAAGAGGCCCCGGCCGGGGTGGAGGCCCTGGCGGTGGATAGGATCGCCCCGGCGGAAACGCTGCCCGAGGCGGATGACGGCGACCCCGACCGCCTTGCCTACGTGATCTACACCTCGGGCTCCACCGGCGAGCCGAAAGGGGTGAGGATCCCCCACCGCGCCGCCCTCAACACCGTCGCCGACGTCAACCGTCGTTTCGGCGTCAGCGGGGCCGACCGCATGCTCGGCCTAGCCCAACTCGGCTTCGACCTGTCGGTCTACGATGTGTTCGGCGTGCTTGGAGCGGGCGGCACCCTGGTTCTGCCCGATCCCGAACGGGGGGCCGACCCGTCGCACTGGGCCGAGATGGCCGCCTGCCACGGGGTGACATTGTGGAACTCGGTGCCGGCGCAGATGCAGATGCTGGCCAATTACCTCGAAAGCGAGCCCCACCCTCTGCCCGCCCTGCGGCTGGCCTTGCTGTCGGGCGACTGGATTCCCGTCACCTTGCCCGACCAGATCCGCCGTCTCGTCCCAGGGCTGACCCTGATCGGGCTGGGCGGCGCCACTGAAGCGTCGATCTGGTCGAACCACCACCGCATCGATACCGTCGATCCGGACTGGACCAGCATCCCCTATGGCCTACCGTTGGCCAACCAGGGGTTCCGGGTGCTCGACGAGGCGCTCCGCGACGCTCCGACATGGGTGACCGGCGACCTGTACATCACCGGTCATGGTCTTGCCGACGGTTATTGGAACGACCCGACGCTGACCGCCGAACGCTTCTTCCCCCATCCGGTCGACGGCCAGCGGATGTACCGCACCGGCGACCTTGGCCGCTACCGGCCCGGCGGCCTGCTTGAGTTCCTTGGCCGCGAGGACGGCCAGATCAAGATCCGTGGCCATCGCGTCGAACTGGGGGAGATCGAGGCGGCCCTGTTGGCCCATCCCGCCGTCGCGGCGGCGGCGGTGGTGGCGGCCGGGGGTGCCCGCGCCGACCGGGCCTTGCTTGGCTTCGTCGAGCCGGCGCGGCGGCGGCCCGGCGTGGCCGAGGAGGAGCGGCAGGCGTGGCTGCGGCTCGATCCGGTGGTGCGCCGGTTCGCCGAAGACCGGGTCCGCGACCTGGACGCCTCAAGGGTGGCGGATTCGGTCGCGGCCCTGCGCGACGCCGCGCTGGCGACCATGTTCGACGCCTTCGCCACGCGGGGGCTGTTCGCCGACCGGATGACGGCCCACGATGCCGACGAGATTCTCGACCGAACCGGCGTCGACCGCCGTCATCATTGGCTGGTCCGGCGCTGGCTCGACCTGCTGGTCGAGGCGGGATGGCTGGCGGCCGACCCGGAAACCGGCCGCTACCTCCGTCACCGCGACGGCACCGATGTCACGGCGGCATGGGACCGGGTCGCCCGTCTGGGGGCGGGCGGCATGTTCCCCCCCGACTTCGTCGACTACCACCGCGCCCACGCCGGGCGGATCCACGCCCTGCTGGCCGGCGAGGAGACTCCATTCGCGCTGTTGTTCCCCGAGGGCCGGCAGGAGGTCGCCCACGCGCTGTACCGCGACGACGCCATCTCGCGCTACAACAATCAGGCGGTAGCGGCTCTGGTCAACCGCATCGCCGCGCAACATCCGCGCGGCACGGCGCTGCGCCTGCTCGAACTTGGCGCCGGCACCGGCGCCACCAGCGCGGCGGTAATCCCGGTGCTGGAAGGCTATGACGCCGACTACCTGTTCACCGACGTCACCCCGTTCTTCCTGCCCGAGGCGCGCGAGCGTTTCCGCGACCATCCCTGGGTGCATTTCGGCCGCATCGACCTTGACGACGACCTGCCCGCCCAGGGGATCGCGCCGCAATCAATCGACGTGGTGCTCTGCGCCGGGATGCTCAACAGCACCACAGACATCGCCGCCGCACTGGCGCGGATCGCCACCGCCCTCGTCCCTGGGGGCTGGCTGATCCTGACCGAACCGACCGCCGACTTGCCTCACATCCTGCTGACCCAGGGATTCATGATCGAACCGGCCGGCGGCGACCACGCCTATGGTGGCACCAAATTCCTGCCGGCCGAACGGTGGCGCGACCTGATCGCCGCCGCCGGAGGCGAACTTCTGCTGTCATTGCCCGAGGATGGCGCTCCACTGGCGGCCTGCGGACTCCGGATGCTGGCGGCACGCTTCAAGGCCGACCGGGAACGGATCGGCGCCGACGAACTGACCGCCTTCCTGGCCTCGCGGCTGCCCTCGCACATGGTGCCCGCTCACCTCCAGCCGCTCGACCACCTGCCGCTGACCGCCAACGGCAAGCTCGATCGCACCGCCCTGGCTGGCTGGGTTCCGGTGGGCGAGATCGATCCCGGCGCCCCCGCCCCCGCCGAAGCGGACGAACTGACCGCACGGCTGTGCGGACTGTGGGCCGAGGCCCTGGGCCTGGCCCGGCTGGAGCCGGAGGATAATTTCTACGACCACGGCGCGGATTCGCTGATCCTGGCCCGGGTGGCCGGACGCCTGCGCGAAGAGGTGGCCGAAGCCAGGGACTTCGCCTACGACACCTTGTTGCGCCAGATGCTGAACGAACCGACCGCCGCCGCCCTGGCCCGGACCCTGCGCGCGCCGTCCGCCGAAGCGGGAACGGGCACGATGGCTGTCCCGGCGGCCGCCGCCCCGGCGGCGGACCCGGACAGCAACGCCCTGCTGCTGCCGTTCGGCGGCGGCGACCACGGGGTGGCGCGCGTGATGTTCCACGCCGCCCTGGGCACGATGGATTATTTCCAGCACCTGGGCCGTGGTCTGGCGGCCCAGTCTCTTGGGCCGGTGATTGGCATCGCCGTCGCCGACACCGAGCGTTATCTCGCACTCGAACCGGCCGAACTGATCGGGCGGGTGGCCGACGATTACGCCCGGCGGCTGGCCGAGGCCGGGCACAGCCGCTTCCAGTTGGTCGGCTATTGCCTGGGGGGATTGCTGGCGACCGAGGTCGCGCGACGGCTGTTGGAACGCGGCCTTGACGTGCGCGACCTGACCCTGGTCGATAGCATCCCGATGTTCATCGACACCGACGAAGAACTGGCGTTCGAGGCGATCTTCGTTCCCAACCTCAACCTTGATCCGGTCACGGCGGTGTTCGGCGCCGACGTCGACCCTGCCGACGTCTATCGGGCGATCGAAACACTGACCGCCGCCGGCAACCAGCGGATTCCCGCAGGGGCGATGGGACGGCTCGGCGGCGATCCCGGGCTTGAGGCGGTCGCGGCGGCGGCGCGGCGCCAGGCGGCGCGCCCGCAGGAGGAACGTCTGGCCGACTACGCCCGGGCGATGACCGCCCAGGCCGGGGTGCCGGTGGGGCCGGACCTGGTGCCGGCGCTGTTCCGGGTTTGCCGCCACAGCATGCGCGCCGCCCGCTTCGACCCGCCGCCCTATGTCGGCGACATGACCTACCTGCGTTGCCAGGAACAGCAATCCTTCGGCATCACCGCCGGCGTGGGCCATCTGGCGGTGCCGTTCTGGGAACAAGTCTGCATCGGCGACTTCCGTGTCATTGACGTGCCCGGCAACCATTTTAGCGTGGTCGAGCCGCCCCACGTCACAGTGGTGACCGACCATCTTGCCGCCGCACTGCGGGGGATCCGGTGAGCGGCGCCGGCGGCGCCCGCGCGCTGCGCGTGCTGCGGCAACCGGTGATGGGGATGATCCGGGCCGGAACCGGCCTGGGTGGCCTGGGCGCCCTAACCGGTCTGGTTCCCTTCATCGGCATCGTCGAACTGGGACGCGCCCTGCTGCGGCCGGGGCCGGCCGATCCGGGCGAGCTGGTGGCCATCGCCGCCGTGGTGATGGCCGGACTGGTGGTCGGCTGGGGCTGCACCGGCGGCGGATTGTGGTTGACCCACATCGCCGACCATCGTCTCCAGGCAATCCTGCGCCAGGCGCTGGTGCGTAAGCTGGGACGGGTTCCGCTGGGCTGGTATTCCGACCAGACCTCGGGCGCGATCCGCAAGGCGGTGCAAAGCGACCTGGACGACCTGCACCATCTGGTCGCCCACCATTACGTCGAACTGGCCGGGGCGATCCTGCTGCCGGCCGGCGGCCTCGCCTACCTGATGTGGCTGGACTGGCGGCTGGCCCTGCTTGCCGTCGCCACCCTGCCGGTCTACGGCGCCGCCTACGCCTGGATGATGCGCGGGTTCACCGACAAAATGACCCAGCTTGACGCCAGTTTTTCCCGGGTCAGCGCGGCGATCATCGAATTCGTCCACGGCATCGCGGTGGTGAAGACGTTCGGGCAGACCGGGCGCGCCCACCAGGGGTATCAGCGCGCGGTACGCGATTTCGGCGAACGCTACGCCGGCTGGGTGCGGCCGCTGCTGCAACTGGAGGCGATCAGTTCGATGGCACTGTCAACGCCGGTGATTCTGCTGGTCAGCCTGAGCGGCGGCGCGGCGATGATCGCCCGGGGCTGGATCGGCCCGGTTGACCTGCTGGCCGAGGTCTTGGTCGCGGTCGCCCTGCCCCAGACGATCCTGACGCTCAACCAGAGCCTGACCGCCGAACGCAAGGCGGTGGCAGCGGCGGACCGCATTGCCGGCCTGCTCGACACCCCCGAACTGCCATGCAGCCCGTCGCCGCGCCGGCCCGAAGGTGGAGAGGTCCGCTTCGAATCGGTCTCGTTCCGCTACGACGGTGCGCGCGACGCGCTGTCCGGCGTCACCCTGTGCTGCCGGCCCGGCACCGTCACCGCCCTGGTCGGCCCGTCGGGAGCGGGCAAATCGACCCTGGCCAAACTGGTGCCGCGTTTTTACGACGTGACCGAGGGCGCGGTCCTGGTCGGCGGAATCGACGTGCGCGAGATCGCCCCCGACCGGCTATACCGCCATGTCGGCTTCGTGTTGCAGGACGTGCAACTGGTGCATGGGACGGTGGCGGACAACCTCCGCCTCGGCCGTCCCTCAGCCAGCGATGCGGAGATGGTCGCGGCGGCGCGGGCGGCGCGGATCCATGACCGCATCGTCACCCTGCCGCGCGGCTATCAGTCGGTGGTGGGCGAGGATGCGATCTTTTCCGGCGGCGAGGCGCAGCGCGTGTCGATCGCCCGGACCCTTCTGGCCGACACCCCGGTGTTGATCCTCGACGAGGCGACCGCCCACGCCGACCCGGAATCCGAGGCGCAGATCCAGGACGCGCTGTCGGTGGCGGCACGCGGCCGCACCGTGCTGGTGATCGCCCATCGACTGGCCACCATCCGCGGGGCCGACCGGATCGTCGTGCTGGAAGCCGGCCGGATCGTCGAACAGGGACGCCATGCCGAGTTGCTGGCGGCGGGAGGAACCTACACCCGAATGTGGCGGTCGGGCGCCAATGACGACGCCATCGCGATGGAGGGGGTGTGATGCTGCGTGACCTTGCCAAGATCCTGGGGCCGCGCCAGGCCGGAGCTTTGCGTGTCTATCTCGCTTGGCTGCTGGCCTACGCCGTGCTGGAGGGGGCAGCAATCGCCTTGCTGGTGCCGGTGCTGAAGGCGCTGCTGTCGTCCAACCCTGCCGAAGCGGCGCCGTGGCTGCTGACGCTGGCCGGCGCGGTGGCGGTGTGCTGCCTTGCCCGCTACCAACAGACAATGAAAGGGTTCGCCCTGGCCCTGGTCGTGCTCACCACCCTGCACGACCGTCTGGGCGACCATGTCGCCACTTTGCCGCTCGGCTGGTTTTCCTCCGAGAAGATCGGACGGCTGGCGCAAAGCGCGACCGGGGGGACCATGATGGTCACCAACGTGTTCGCCCACCTGCTGACGCCGGTGGCCAGCGGCGTGCTGACCCCAGCGACGATCGCCCTGGCGATGCTGCTGTTCGACTGGCGGCTGGGCCTGGCCACCTTGCTGTGCGTACCGCTGATCTACCTAGCCCACCGCTGGTCGTCGGGCTGGATCGGCCGCACCGAGGAAGCGGTCGACGCGGCCGGAGCCGAAGCCAGCAACCGGGTGGTCGAGTTCGCCCGCCACCAGCAGGTGCTGCGCGCCTTCGGCCGGACCAGCGACGGCTATCCTCCGCTCGATGCCGCAATCGCGGCCCAGCAGGCTGCGGGGGGGTCGATGCTGCGCAACACCATTCCGCGCCTGCTGGTCGGCGGATTGTCGGTCCACCTCGCCTTTCTGGCCCTGATTTCGGTCGGGCTGACGCTGGCGCTGACCGGCGCGGTCGACCCGGTCGAACTGGTCGCGCTGCTGGCGTTGGCCGCCCGCTTCGCCGGACCGTTGGCCGAAGCGGCGGGGCGCAGTGGCCTGCTGCGGATGGCGGCCAACGACCTGCGCCGGCTGGCCGAGATCTTCGACCAGCCGGCCTTGCCCCAGCCGGCGGCCCCGGCGGTACCGACCCGCCCCGGGACGATCGAGTTTGAACGGGTGACATTCGCCTACCGCCCCGACGCGCCGGTTCTGAGCGACCTGTCGTTCCAGATTCCGGCACGGACGATGACGGCGATCGTCGGCCCGTCGGGGTCGGGCAAGACCACCATCACCCGCCTGATCATGCGCTTTTTCGACGTCTCGTCCGGCCGCGTTCTGGTCGGTGGAACCGACGTCCGCGCCCTGGCGCCCGACATGCTGATGGCCCAAATGGCGCCGGTGATGCAGGACGTCTACCTGTTCGACGACACCATCGAGGCCAACATCCGGATCGGCCGGCCCGAGGCCAGCGAGGATGAGGTGCGCGAAGCAGCGCGGCTGGCCGGGGTGGAGGAGATCGTCGCCCGGCTGCCCCAGGGCTGGAACACTCCGGTGGGCGAAGCCGGCTCGCTGCTGTCGGGGGGCGAACGCCAGCGCGTGGCGGTGGCGCGGGCGGTGCTGAAGGATGCCCCGATCGTCCTGCTTGACGAGGCCACCGCCGCGCTCGACCCCGAGAACGAGCATTTCGTCCAGGCGACGATCCAGCAACTGAAGCAACGCGCCACTGTGGTGGTGATCGCCCACCGGCTGCCCACCATCGCGGCGGCCGACCGGATCCTGGTGCTGGACGGCGGCCGGCTGGTCGAATCGGGCACCCACCGCGACCTGCTCGCCCGCAACGGCCGCTACACCGCGTTCTGGAACGAACGTCGCCGCGCCCATGGCTGGCGACTGGTGCCCGAAACCGGATCGGCGGAGGAACCGGAGCGGCGTCCGCTGTCAGGGGTGCCGGCATGATCGTCGGATTGGTCGGCGGCTACGGCGACGTCGGAACGGCGGCGGCGCGACAGATGGCCGGGTTGGGGCTGGCGCAACTGCGGATCGGCGGACGCGACGCCGAGGCGGCACGGCGGTTGGCCGCCAACCTGGGCGGAAGCGAGGCTGCCGAGGTCGATGCCGGCGACGACGCCGCACTCGACCGTTTCGTCCAGGACTGCCGGGTCGTGCTCAATTGCGCCGGCCCGGCCCAAGCGATCGGCGACCGGGTGGCGCGGGCGGCGGTGCGGGCGGGGGCGGATTACGTCGATGTCGGAGGCGACGAGACGCTGGAAGCGGCGCTCGACCCCGACGAATACCGGCGGCAGGGGCGTGTTGCGGTGATTTCGGCCGGCTTGCACCCCGGATTGACCGGGTTGCTGCCACGCTGGGCGGCGGGACGGGGCTGGAGCCGGGTCGACGGCTTGACCAGCTATTTCGGGCTGCGTGACACCTTCACCCCCGTCGCCGCTCTCGATTATCTCCAGGCGGCGGCCGATGGCACCGGCCGGTCGGGAACAGTGTGGCACGACGGCCGCCATCCCGCCCCGCCCGCCCGGGACGACGAAACCGCCGTACCGCTGTTCCCCGCCCCGGCCACCCGGCTGGCCTATCTGACACCGGAAGCGGAACGACTGGCGCGCGCGCTGCGGCTGGAACACGGCGCGTGGTACAATGTCCTGTGCGGGCCGCACGTCACCAGCGCCTTCGCCCGCGCCCCCGGGCTGGGCCCCGAGGCGGGAGCCCGGCTGTTGTGCCAAGCCAGCCGACTCGACCTCAGCGGGCACGCGCGTTTCGTGCTGCATCTGCTGCAACTGGACGGCTGGCACGGCGGCCGGGCGGCAACGCGCACCACCGTGCTACGCGGTACCGGCAACGCCGCAATGACCGGAGCGATGGCGGCGTTAACCGTTGCCGCCGTCCTCCGGGGAGAGGTTCTCCCCGGCCGCCATGCGGCCGCCGAGATTCTTGACCCCGACAGGACCATCCCCCGCTTGACCGCCTGCGGCGCGGTCGACCTGCTGACCGAGACCGATGGGGCCATCGCCACTCTCCACACCGTCGAAGAGGGCGCGCTATGACCGCATCGGGCTTGCCACCGCTGGCTGCGGCTGCCCATCAGGCCGGACTGACCGCTCTAGCCGAACGCGGTGCCGGAGCGGAGACGATCGCCGCCCTGCCCGACCATCTGTGGCGGGTCGAAGCGATCAGCCTGGAGGCGATCCGCGCCTTGCTTGCCGGAAGTGGCGCGCTGCCTCCCGGCGGCCCGGCCCGCGATGCCCGAGATATCGTCGCCACCCTGGGCACCGCGCCGCGTCACGCCTGGCTGGTCCACCGCTGGCTGGCGGCGCTGACCAGACGCGGGTTGATCGCGCCAGACCGCGACGAACGCCTGGGGTGGTGCGAACCATCCCCGCACACAAGCGAGAGCCCGGCGGCGCTGCCCGAGGCCTACCGAGCCTTGGGCTTTCCCCCGGCAATGGCAGTGGCACATGGTGCCGCGTTGGAGCGGCTGGCCGCTCTGGTGCGCGACGAGGTCACCCTTCAGCGGATTCTTTTCCGCGACGGCGACGTGCTGACGGCCCTGTCCGCCTATCAGGACAATCTGTTCACCGCCTACCTCAACGCCGCCGCCGCGGCTCTGGTCGCCGCCCGCGCCGGCACCGGCCTCCCGCATCTGCTGGAATTGGGTGGCGGCGCCGGTCTCACCACGGCAGCGACGTTGCGAGTTCTGGGGGGACAGGCGGCTGACTACCGCTTCACCGACATTTCCCGTCTGTTCACCGTCGCGGCGGCGCGACGGTTCGCGCACGTTCCGGGACTGTCCTGCGCGTCGCTCGACATCGACATGAGCTTCGAAACCCAGGGAGTGCCTCCCGCCTCGGTCGAAATCGTGCTGGCCGGCAACGTCTTG